>Ga0315277_10001187_pt1 | contig 38508 bp, 36 predicted proteins | sample YL17G05_15_MG_FD_203695 | JGI IMG/M metagenome (GOLD analysis project Ga0315277, IMG submission 203695) | Sediment microbial communities from Yellowstone Lake, YNP, Wyoming, USA - YL17G05_15 | ecosystem: Environmental > Aquatic > Freshwater > Lake > Sediment | place: USA: Wyoming | collected...
TGGACTTCTGGCGCGTGGTACACCGCGTGGGCGCGTCCATCCTGGTTTTCGTGTGCGGATACCACGCGATCTACAGCTTGATCCACCCCGAGGGCCGTCGTGACTTTGTCCTCCTTCTGCCACGGCGGCGTGATTTTCGGGAGTTTGCCCAGAACTTGATGTGGATGGTGGGAAAACGCAACGAGCGCCCGCGCTTCGGCCGTTTCGCCTACTTCGAGAAATTCGATTACTGGGCGGTTTTCTGGGGGTGCGCAATCTTTTTTGCCAGCGGTCTTGCCATGTGGTTTCCCGGCATGGTACGGACCGTGATCCCGGCCGTGTCGCCCGCCTTGTTCGACGCTCTGAAAGAAGCTCATGCGCATGAGGCAGTCTTGGCCCTCTTGGCCATCTCTGTCTGGCATGTGTATAACGTCCATCTTCGCCCTGGCAGGTTCCCAGGCTCGTTCACGTTCATCCACGGCCGCATCGGGCGCAAGGAAATGACAACGGAACACCCACTGGAATTCAATAAAGAGCTAAGAAATGAATGACAATCTCAATTTCAAACCAGAAAGGACTCTCATGGTATGGCAGAACCCGTGACCTATAAGGATTACCTGGGCATCCCGCGCAAGCTGATTCCCTGGTATCCGACAATTGACGAAGAGCTGTGCACAAACTGCGGCCTGTGCGTCGAGGCGTGCAAACACGGCGCTTATGCTTTTTGCGAAAATTCCAGCCGGGTGATCGTTGCCGACCCATACGCCTGCGAGGTTTACTGTGAAAGCTGCCGATTCCAATGCGCGGTGGGTGCGATTGGATTCCCGGACCGCAGGTCTGTCAAGCTCGTGATCAAGGATTTGCGCTTGCAGTATCCGCCATCTGAATGACCATACTCAATAAGGAGCATCTCATGTCTGAAGAGAACAAGCTGCCTCGCTTTGTGCAGTGCATGTGCCGTGGGGACTGCCCCGGCTTTTCCCAGCTCAACGTCTGGAGCCTGGTCAACTATGTTCGTAACGAGCTGGATGTGGAATATGCCGTCGTTCACCCGCAACTGTGTGTGGATGACGGCGATCGCTTCTGGCAGGACTTAGCCAAGCCGGGGGTGACCTATGTCGTGGGAGGCTGCGACCCCAGGATGCAGCGCAAGATGTACAAGGATGCGCTGGCTGCGGTGGGGGCGGATTTTGATAAACAGGTCATCGCACTTGATCTTCGCAATATGCCGACCGAAGAAGCAATGAAGAAGGTTACGGCCGAATTCGAAAGGTTGGGCGCGACCCGGGTGTAGCTGCCTGGCCAGGCTGCGGTGTGAGGAGAACAAATGGGCCGAAAGCGAGTTGCCGCCCACGGCTTGCTGAATCCTTCATGTAGTTCGCCACGCTCACCGAGGTACCGATCCTCGAGGGGCTGATTAACTTTGGGATGGGCAAGAGACCGGCGCTTGCGCTGCTGCTCGCGGGAGCGGCCCAGCCCCTTCCCAGCATGGTGGTCATCCATAGCTTCATGGGGACCAGGAAAACGCTTGTGTGCGTGGGCCTGGTGATCGTCCTCTCGACCATCGCCGGGATGGGCCTACGGAGCTTTCTTCTAGAAAGGCAAGGAGAGAAATATGTCGGTCATCACTGTCAGTAAGAGTTACGACGAGCTTCACGCGGCGCTTTTGGCGCGCGGCGATCTTCCGGTGATCGTCCTCGGTTGCGACAAGTGCGCGAAGACCAGCAAGACGGGCGGCGCCCAGGAGGTGCGCGAGCTCCGCGACCGCCTGCAATCGTCCGGCGTCGCGCTCCGCGAGACCGCCGGGCTCGTCGATGCCGTCGAGGAGGGTCTGTGCGACCCGAAGGCGGTCGCCGAGCGACTGAGCCCCCTCGCCGGCTCGCAGCGCGACTACCAAGTCGTCGTGCTCTCCTGCGGCGCGGGCCTCAAGTGCGTGCGCGACACGCTCCCCGGCGTCCGTCTGGTCCCGGGGCTCGATACGCTCGGCCCGGGTGTGAAGGGCGAGCTGGCCTGCCTCGCCTGCGGCCACTGCGAGTTTGGAGAAGTGGGCTGCAAGATGCTGCGCGTTGCCGAGGAGCAGATGCGCCGGTTGTCGCGCGGCTATCCCGCGAACTGAGGAGTCGAAAGATGTCGTCCATCATCAATGCCGCGAACAGGATGAAGGAGATCCTCGGGCTTGAAACCGAGCCGGTCGCGGTCTTCCTTCTGCCTTCCGGTTCCGTGAACCCCGCCTTTGAATCTTTCGGGAAGGTCGCGGCGCACCGCTACTGTCAGCTCCTCATGCGGGCGCGCCATGGGGAATCGCTGCGGCTCGAACCCGCCGAGATGGCGTGCCCGGCTGCCGCGGCAGCCTTCGGCTTCAGACCGCTGCCCGAGGGGCTTGCCACGGGCAAGGGGTTGGTCGGCTTCGGAATTGTGGCCGAGCCGTCCACGGGAAAGGCGATGTTTGATGGGATGACGCGCCTGCCGTCCGGCAGCGTGGCCGGCATCGCGGTCTGCCCGCTCGCTGCGGCGCCGGCACCACCCGATGTCGTCGTGGTGGAGGGACCGCCCGAGCCGCTCATGTGGCTCGCGCTCGCCGACCTCAATCAGGCCGGCGGGCAACGGAGGCGGGGAGACACGGCCGTGCTCCAGGCCACCTGCGTGGACGCGACCATCATTCCCCATGTCGAGCAGCGGTTGAACTTCTCGCTCGGCTGCTACGGCTGCCGCGAGGCCACGGACATGGGCGTTAACGAAACGATTCTCGGCTTTCCGGGGGCGGCGCTGAACGACCTCATCGCCGCGCTCGAACAATTGAACCTGAAGGCCGTGGGACGCTCGCGCGCGAAGGCCGCGTTGAACCATCTCAAGGGGAAAAGGGAGCAAACTTGAGCCGTTCGACCGCTGGCATGCTGATCGACATCCTTCGCGCGATCTCGCCCGAGGGCGCGAAGACGTACATGGAACACCGAGCGGCTACCATAGGACAATCTCGCCATCTTCGGAGATCGTCTCCTGGGTCATGACTGCCGCCGCGACGGAGAAGACATGGGGATTGACAATATGGCCAAGTGGCCATATGCTTCCGCTTCATCCTCGGAGAGGAACACATGGCCGAAAACGATATCTTCCATAGACAGGCGCAAATGCTGAAGGCGCTGGCCAACAAGTCGCGGCTGAAGATCATTGACCGGCTGGCCAAGGGAGAGTCCTCGGTGGGCGAGCTCGTCGAACTTATCGGGTCGGATCCGTCGACCGTTTCCAAGCACCTGGCATTGCTCCGCAGCCACGGCATAGTCATCGACCGCCGGGAAGGGAACGTCGTGTACTATAGGCTCTTCACGCCCTGCGTGCTTAACTTCTTCTCTTGCGCCGCACAGCTACTGAAGGAGCGGCTCTAACTGGGAATTTTTTTGCGCCAATATTGCCAATATGGCCACATTGCCATGGATAAGGAGAATGGGAGATGGCGGGATGGAGCGCAGCATGCAGGCTTATCATCAAAAAGTCCGGCGGACCAAACCTAGTAAAGCATTGATAGATCAAATGTTATCAGCTGACGTCCGACCAAAATGTCCTCGTTGGTAGCCCAACCTGAAGGAGACAGCCTGTGTGGATCGTCAAACTTGCCTTGCGGCGGCCCTACACCTTCGTGGCGGCCGCTATCCTGATCGCGATTCTCGGCGGGATCGCCATCTCGCGCATGCCTGCGGATATCCTTCCTGATATCGACATCCCGGTCGTGAGCGCCATCTGGCAATATAAGGGCCTTTCGGCGGATGAAATGGAGAAGCGTATCACGACACCTTCCGAACGTTCATTCACTACGACCGTCAATGACATCGAGCATATCGAATCCCAGTCATTGACGGGTCTGGGGGTCATCAAGGTCTTCTTCCACCCCGGCACTCCGGTGGATGCGGCGGTCGCCCAGATGACCGCCATCTCGCAGACGGTGACGCGGCAGATGCCGCCGGGAATCACGCCGCCGCTGATCATCCGCTTCAACGCCTCGAGCGTCCCGATCCTGCAGTTGGGCCTAGGCGGCCGCGGGCTTTCTGAGCAGGCACTCTACGATCTTGCAGCGAATTTTCTCCGCACGCAACTGGCGACGGTGCAGGGCGCGTCGGTGCTGCAGCCGGCAGGCGGCAAGGCGCGACAGATCATGGTGGATTTGGACCCTCGGGCTCTTTACGCGCAGGGCCTGGCGCCCTCGGACGTGTCGGCGGCCATCAACGTGCAGAGCCCGATCCTTCCCGCGGGGACGGCGAAAATCGGCGAACGCGAGTACAACGTCCGCCTGAACAACAGCCCGGATGTTGTCGAAGCCCTGAATGACGTGCCCGTGCGCCAGCAAGGAGGCGCCACGGTATTCATTCGCGACGTGGCTCAGGTGCGCGACGGCGGCGCGGTGCAAACCAACGTCGTGCGCCAGGACGGACGTCGCGGCGCGCTGCTCTCCATACTTAAAACGGGGCGGGCTTCGACGCTCGAAATCGTCGCGCGCGTCAAAAGGGAGCTGCCCCGAATTCTCTCCACCCTGCCTCCGGAGCTCGACGTTCGCCTGCTGCTGGATCAATCGCTCTTCGTGCGCGCTTCCATCGATTCTGTGCTCAGGGAGGGGCTGCTGGCCGCCGGGCTGACGGCCCTGATGATCCTGTTGTTCATCGGCAGCTGGCGCAGCACCCTGATCGTCTGCACCTCGATCCCGCTTTCCATCCTGACCTCGCTCATCCTGCTCTACCTGCTCGGGGAGACGATCAACGTAATGACGCTCGGCGGCCTGGCGCTCGCCATCGGCATCCTCGTCGACGAGGCCACGGTGGAAATCGAAAACATCCACCGGAATCTCGCCATGGGCAAGTCGATCATTAGGGCCGTGCTGGACGGCGCGCGCGAGATCGCGGTGCCGGCCTTTGTTTCCGCCCTTTCCATCTCGATCGTCTTTGTCCCGGTCATCTTATTGCGCGGCACGGCGAAGTATCTTTTCCAGCCCCTAGCCATGGGCGTGGTCTTCGCGATGCTCGCTTCCTATATACTCTCACGCACCCTGATTCCCACGATGGTGCGGTACATGCTCAAACCCGAGTTGGCTCTGTATCGGGCCGGCGAGGGGCATGCGGCCGTCGGGAAGGGTCCCATCTGGCGTGTTCACGGCGCGTTCAACCGCGGCTTCGAACGATTCCGCGCGGCGTATGGCAACAGGTTGTACTGGGCGTTGGATCATCGTTGGACGGTCGTGATTTTGTTTGTCCTTTTCTGCGCCGGATCGGGATTTTTGGCGACGCAGCTCGGCGAGGACTTTTTCCCGCAGGTGGACGGCGGCCAGTTGCGGCTGCATGTCAGGGTGCCGGCCGGTTCGCGCCTGGAGACCACCGAGGACCTTTTCGGGAAGGTCGAAGATCGGATCCGGGAGATCATTCCGGAGGACAAACTCGACACGATTCTCGACAACATCGGCCTGCCCGTGTTGCCCATCAACATGGCATACACCGACTCGGCGACCATCGGATCCGCTGACGGTGAAATCCTGATTTCATTGAAGCACGGCCGGAGGCGCGGGGAGACCTGGGAGTACGCGCGCCTCCTGCGGCAGGATCTGCCGGCGGCATTCCCGGGAATGATCTTTTTCTTTCGTTCGGCCGACATGGTCAGCCAGATCCTGAATTTCGGCATTCCGGCGCCGATCAACATCCAGGTCGTCGGCCGCAACCAGCAGGCCAACTACCGGATCGCGAAGGAGATAGAGCGCCGGTTGGCCGGCGTCCCGGGCGCCGTGGACGTGCGCTTGCACCAGGTATTGGACGCGCCGGAGTTGCGCATCAATGTCGACCGCACGCGCGCCGGCCAAATGGGCCTGACGCAGAGAGAGGTGGCCAACAGCGTGCTCGTTTCGCTCAGCTCGAGCGGCCAGGTCTCGCCCAATTACTGGCTCGACCCGGCCAGCGGCGTGAGCTATCTGATTGCGGTGCAGACCCCGGAGTATCGCGTCGCCTCGATGGACAACGTGCGCAGCACCCCGATGGCTTCCGCACGGGGCAATGCGCCGCAACTGCTGAGCAATCTCGCGGTGGTAGACCGCGCCACGTCGCAGATGGCGTTTAGCCACTATAACGTGCAGCCGGTGCTGGATATTTATGCAAGCGTCCAGGATCGCGACCTCGGCGGTGTCGCCGCCGAGGTTGACAAGATCGTCAAGGACGCGAGCGCAAAACTTCCGCGCGGCTCGTTCATCCAGGTCCGCGGACAGATACAGACCATGAGAGAGTCCTTCCTGGGACTCACCGGCGGTCTGATTCTCGCAGTGGCGCTGGTGTACCTGGTGATGGCGATCAACTTCCAGAGCTGGCTTGACCCGTTCATTATCCTGACGGCCTTGCCGGGAGCGTTCTCGGGTATCGTCTGGTCGCTCTACGTCACACAGACAACCATCAATGTTCCCTCCTTGATGGGCGCCATCATGAGCATCGGCGTGGCTACTGCAAACAGCATCCTGCTGGTTACCTTCGCCAACCAGCGGCGGGCTGATGGGGCCCAGGTTCGTGAGGCGGCGCTCTCGGCGGCGGTGACGCGGCTCAGGCCGGTATTGATGACAGCGGGCGCCATGATTCTCGGCATGCTCCCCATGTCACTCGGGCTTGGTGAAGGCGGAGAGCAGAATGCACCCATCGGCAGGGCAGTGATCGGCGGGTTGCTGGTGGCGACTTTCGCAACGCTGTTTTTTGTCCCCGTGGCTTATCGTCTGCTTCGGGAGAAGGCTCGTCGGAAGCCGCCGGAAGAAGATTCGGAGTTGCTGGCATGAACAATCAACGAGAGACGGAAAGTACCGAGGTCGCCGCATCGGAAAGAAAAAACAGTCGGCGTCGAAAAATACTGGCCTGGGCCGCCGCAGCCGTTCTGGTATTGGCGGGCATGCTGGCGTTGGGCTACTGGCCGCGAGCGGCGCGGGCCCGCAAACTGGCAGCGGCCAATCAGGCCAACCAGCATGCACTCCCTGCCGTGACGGTTGTGCTCGTGAAGGAGGCGCCCGCCGATGCCGAGCTGGAACTACCCGGGAATATCCAGGCGCTCACGGAAACGGCCCTCTTCGCCCGCGCCGACGGTTACATCAAGCAGCGGTTGGCCGACATCGGAGACCGGGTGAAAAGCGGCCAGTTGCTCGCTGAGATTGAATCCCCCGAACTGGATCAGCAGATTCACGAAGTCCGGGCGGCGCTCCAGCGCGCCCGGTCAAGCCTGCGACAGGCGGAGGCCTCTCTCTCCCAGGCGAAAGCCAACCTCGGCCTGGCGGAGGTTACGGCGCAGCGCTGGCTGAAGCTGGCCGCCAAAGGTGTGCTGTCCAAGCAAGACGGCGACGAAAAGCAGGCGGCGCTGGATGCCCGCAGGGCCGATGCGGCGGCGGCTGAAGCCGCCGTGCAGGGAGCTCGAGAAAACGTCACGGCCAACGAAGCCACGGTGCAGCGGCTTCTGGAATTGCAGTCTTTTCGGCAGGTGCGGGCGCCGTTCGCCGGTGTGATCACGGCCCGGAACATCGACATGGGTTCGCTGGTCAGCGCCGGCAGCGCTTCCTCACTTCGGGAGCTCTTCCGGCTGGCCCAGATTCATACTCTGAGAGTATTCGTCAATGTGCCGCAGAGCGAAGTCGCCGGCATCAAGCCCGGCATGCCGTGCAGTGTGGAGGTCGAGGAATACAGAGGCGAGAAGTTCCAAGGGAACGTGACGCGGACGGCGAATTCGCTCGAGGTTTCATCCCGGACCTTGCTGACCGAGGTCCAGGTCGCTAATCTGAGGGGCACACTGCTGCCGGGCATGTACGCTACGGTGCGTTTCCAGATCCGCCGGGCAAATCCGCCGCTGCTGATACCCTCGGCCGCGTTCCGCAACACGGAGAAGGGACCCATGGTGGCCGTGCTGCAGGGGGGCGCTTCGGTTCATCTGCAGCCCGTCAAACTGGGGCGGGACTATGGCGCGCAGATCGAGGTCATCGAAGGCCTGCAGGCCGGCCAGAAGCTGATTACGAACTGGACGGACGAAGTGAGAGAAGGTCTAAAAGTGAAACCTGTCGCGGCGGCGAAGCCCGCCGCGCCCCGAGCTGGAGGCCAGGTAAAATGAAGCGACTCCTGTTCCTTGTTCCCTTCCTGCTGGGCGGTCTGCTGCCGGGTCAGACCCTCCAGGATTCGCCGCGTCTCGGTTCGCTGGTGCGCGGCGCCGACCTGTACCTATCCCTGCAAGATGCAATCGCGATTGCACTCGAAAACAATCTGGATGTGGAATTGCAGCGCATCGGCCCAGGATTCGCCGAAACGGATATTAAGCGCGCGCAGGCCGGCGCTCTGCCGCGCGGAGTGCCGTTTTCCGTGCGCGAGGGTCCGAAGAGCGCCGGCAGCAGCAGCGCCGACTTCCTGGCTCCTCTGCTCGGGCCTGCTCCCGAGACGAACCTTTCCATTGCCGGCCAGACGCAATTGAGCAGCGGCCGCCTGCCTCCTTCTCTGGATCCGGTGTTTTCCGGCAGAGTTAGCCGTAACCACGCAACGGCTCCCCAAGTCAACTCATTTCAGGCGGGAACGACCTCGCTTATCGCGGACACTAATAGTTGGAATTTCGCCTGGCAAAAGGGATTCCTCTCCGGGGGAGAGATCTCGGCGAGCTCTGAGAACACCCATCAATCCCTGAACCACCCTCGCTACGACCTGACGCCCTTTAATGCAACTTCCTTCGGCATCACCTTCACGCAGCCGCTACTGCGGGGTTTCGGCACAGCCCTGAACTCCCGGTTTATTCGGATCGCCGTGAACAGCCGAAGGCAGTCGGATCTGGTGTTTCAACAGCAGGTGATCAGCACCGCCGCGGCGGTGATTCGCTTGTACTGGGACCTGGCCGGCTTGAACGGAGACGCCGAGGCGCGCCGCCAGGCGATGCAACGGGCGGAGAAGCTGCTGAGCGACACCCAGGAGCAGGTTGAGGTGGGCACGCGCGCGCCTATCGAGGCAGTGCGCGCCCACGCAGAGGTTGCGCGCAGCCGCCGCGACTTGATCGCCGCTGAGAGCCTGGTTCGGCAGCAGGAGACCTTGCTCAAAGACTATCTCAGCCGCAAGACCGTCAGCGACCCGCAGTTGGCGGGCATCAGGATCATCACCACCGATCCGCTTCGCGCCGATCGAAACGAGCGCATCCCGGACCAACAGGCGCTGGCGGAGAGCGCCTTGAAAAGCCGGCCGGACATAGCCCAGGCGCGGATTCAGATCGAAAGCACCAGTCTCGCACTCATGGGCAGCAAGGACGCTTTGCGGCCGTCGCTGGATCTGATTGTGAGCGCGCGCAACAACGGGCTGGCCGGCGATATCAACCCGCTGACCATCCCCGGCGCCGTTCCGCACAATCCGGATCCAATTCTGGTCGGCAGCTATGGGACTGCCTTGTCGCAGTTGTTCCGGCGCAATTTCCCGGATTATGGCATCGGTGTTCAGCTGACCATTCCCTTGCGGAACCGCGCCGCCGAAGCCGACCACGCACGAGACAACTTGGCTCGCCGCCAACAGGAGTTGCGCTTGGTGCAGCTCCAGAAGCAGGTTCACGTTGAAATCCAAAACGCATTAATCGCCCTGGAGCAGGCACGGGCCACGCTTGCAGCCGCGGAGCAGGAACGCGAGTTCCAGGAGCAGGCGCTCGCCGCCGAGCAAGAGAAACTGGCCGTAGGGGCTTCCACAACGTACCTGGTGATCCAGTATCAACGCGACCTCGCCCAGGCGCGCTCAGCCGAGATCGCCGCACAAGCTGGTTACGTCAAAGCCAGAGCGGCGTTGGATCGCGCGGGCGGAACGCTTTTGGATGCCTATGGTGTTTCGGTTACGGGCGTCGAGGTCAAATCTCGGTAGGTATTTGTCACTCGGGACTACATCCGAGCATCTGAATAACTTGAGGAGATGAATCATGAATTCTCACGACAACCGCTTCGTCCCGCCCGATTGGGCGTTCGAGTTTCACGGGCACAGGTGCCCGTTTATGCCTTTAGGCTTCCGGATGGGCCGGCTCGCTCTTGAGCGACTCGCTGTCGGCCGTGAAAAGGACCACACGCTGCACGTTTTTGCCGAACTCGGTGAAGGCCATCCACAGACGTGCCTGATGGACGGCATTCAGATCGCCACGGGCACCACGTTCGGCAAAACCCTCATCGAAAAGAATCATTGGGGCAAACTCGCCGCAATGTTCTGGTATCCGGAGAAAACGCCGGTTCGCTACGCGCTCAAACCGTCATTTCTCGATGAGTTTGGCAAACTGGAGTTTTTCACGTATCGCAAACGCGGCATTGAACCGTCGTCGATTCCGGATGCCGTCACGCAGCAGGCGATCGAGTGGATGCTCGCCCTCGCCGATGATGGCATTTTCGCAGTGGCGGAACGGCCGGACTTTTGCTTCACCCCGCCCCGCGGGTCATTCAACAAGACGGCCTGCTCGGTTTGCGGTGAGTATGTCTTCGAGCGATATCTCCGTTTCCGGGACGGCAAGCCGGTCTGTATCCCGTGCTCTGGATACAAGGGGTAAAACAGGAGGATCACCGTGTAGGAGCGCTCTCCAGAGCGCGAGTGGAAAGACACAGGCCTCTGGAGAGGCCTGCTGCGACAGCCGTGAAAGGGGTTCGGGCGTGTCCATCTCATTCATGCTGATTGCATTCGTCACCATCCTGGTGATCTCGGGCGTTTTCTCCATGTTCGGGAAGGGAGGCGGCTCGCTCTACACGCCGGTTCTAGTCATGCTCGGCATGGCGGTGGGGCCAGCCATTTCCACGGCTCTCTTCCTGAACCTAGTCACGGCCCTTGTGGCCACAATCGTCTTCGCGCGCAACAAGCTCGTGGATTTCAAGTCCTGTTCCATCTTTCTCCCAGGCACCATCGTGGGTTCCCTTCTGGGGGCGCTGCTTTCCAGCCGCGCCCCCAAGCAGCTTCTCCTCGGCCTCTTCTCAGTGTTCCTTTACGGCGTGGGTCTCCTGATGGTCTTCTCGGCCAAAGAAAAGAGCGGCCAAGCGGTCAAGGGCCTTTCGGGGACGCTCGTCAGCCTCATCGCAGTCTTCTCGCTTGCCGTGGGCGTTCTCTCGAGCCTCATCGGCGTCGGAGGCGGGCTCATTATCTTTCCTTTTCTCGTTCTCTACCTGAAATACAATGCCCAGAAGGCGGCGGGAGCCAACTCCTTCATCGTTACGGTGAGCTCCGTAGTTGGGAGCGCCGGCCACTTTGCTTTGGGACATCTGGACTACCTCTTGATCGCGGTTACCTCGTTGGCCTGCGTCATAGGCTCGGCCATCGGCTCTCACGTGACCGTGAAGGCGAGCCCTGCCTTCGTCAAAGTGGCCTTCGCGTGCATCATGTGGTTCTTCGCCACCCAGATCGCCCTCAAGCTTTTAGGCATTATTTAACTTGTTGAAAGAGGAGGCTGCCCTGAGCCAAAGCTACAACCATGAGCTTCCCCAGAAGGGCGCAATGGACCGCAATCACGAGCTGGAGGCAACAAACCTCGACCGGCGGCTATGGGCCAGCGCGTTTCTGAACCTGGTTGTCACGATAATCGAATTCACCGGAGGACTGTGGGCCGGTAGCCTGGCTCTGCTGGCCGACTCGGCTCACAACCTCACCGATGTCGCGGCCTTGGGACTGGCAATCCTTGCCCGGCGCCTCGGCCGCCGCGCGCCCACGGCGAGGCACACGTACGGTTTCAAGCGCGGCGAGGTGATGGCAGCCCTCTTCAACGCGGCGGCCCTGATTGCGATCTCCTCTCTGATCGCGCGTGAGGCCGTGGTGCGGCTTCTCCACCCGGCGGCTGTAAACGCCCCGGTGATGCTGGTTGCGGCAGTTGTGGCGCTTGTGGCAAACCTCGCCTCCGTCTTCCTGCTTCGGACGCATAGCGCCCAGGACATAAATGTCAGGAGCGCTTTCTTGCACCTCCTGCAGGATGCGCTGGCGTCGCTGGCTGTGGTTGTTGCGGCATTGTTTGCGCGGACGGCGGCAGGCGCATATGTGGACCCCGCGGCTGCGATTCTTATCGGGGTGGTTGTCCTTCGCAGCACGCTTTCCATCGTCTGGGAGTCGGTGCACACATTACTTGAAGCCGCACCCGCGAACCTCAACGTGGAGGAACTGGCTCTGGCCGTTTCGCAGCGATTTCCCGAAGTCCGGCTGCACCACATTCATGCCTGGGAGGTGGGGCCGGGACAAAAAGCACTGACCGCGCACATGAAGCTCGGGGCCGTTAGCGTGTGCGATGCCGAAATCGTGGCCTCCGAAATACGCGGGTTCCTGCGCGAAGAATGGGACATAGCCCACACGACCCTGGAAGCCGAGGCGAACGGATGCGGTGCGGAACAAATCCTCGGTGAGTGGAAGTGACATGGATTTCTCAAATCCAAACCGGACCACAGTGGGAGCGGGTCCCATTACCCTTGGGCGCTTGCTGGCGACCTTTTTAAAGATAGGCAGCATCGGCTTCGGAGGGGGAATGGCGATCATCGCGCTCATGGAGCATGAATTTGTCCGTAAGCGCAGGCTCATCTCCATCGATGAATTCGTTCATGGCGTGGGGCTTGGGCAAATTCTTGGCCCGTTCGCCGTCAACACGTCGATCTTCCTGGGCTATCGGCTCTTCGGACTGATGGGCGGATTGCTCTCGGCTGTTGCCTTCCTGGCCCCATCTGTCACTCTCGTGATAATTCTGTCTCATCTGTACTTCCGCTACCACTCGGTTCCAGCATTGCAGGGAACCGTAGCCGGGCTGGGCCCGATTGTAATCGCCTTGATACTGAACGCCGGGTGGTCCATCGGCCGCAAAGTTCCGCGGTCTTGGAAAGGCGCGCTCATCGCGATTGGCGCCTTGGTGGCCGGCATCACCCAGCTGAACACCATTTGGGTGCTCGTCGTGGCAGGGGTGGTCGGCTTCCTGCTAAATCCCGGCTTCCCTGCTTCGAAGGGCCCCGCTCGGGCGGAAAAACCGAAGCGCGGCGCTGTCTCGATGATGATCACCGTCGCCTTGCCGGCAGCAGCGCCGCTTGCGGCAATAGGAATGACTTTCCTGAAGATCGGGCTGGTGTTTTTTGGGGGTGGATTTGTTCTGGTGCCTGTGCTTCACGACCGCCTGGTAACGCAACTCGGCTGGTTGAAGCCGCGGGAGTTCATCGACGGACTTGCCATAAGTAACCTGACGCCGGGGCCGATCGCGGTTCTTGCGACATTTGCCGGATATCACCTGGCCGGGGTGGGCGGGGCGCTGGTGGCTACAGTAGCGCTGTTTGTGCCAGCAACCGTTCTTATGCTCGGAATCAGTTACCAGTACGCGCGCTTTCGGGAGGATCATCGGGTGCTACGCTTTCTTTCGGGAGTGAATCCGGCCGTCGCGGGGCTGATCCTGAGCGCGGCTCTGCTGCTGAGCAGAAGCGCGCTCATGTCCTGGCGCGGATACCTGGTTTGCGGTCTTTCGCTGCTACTGCTGGGAAGACTGCGGTGGCATCCGGCGTTCGTCCTCGCAATCGGCGCGGCCGCAGGATATTTCGGGGCGCTCCCATGATCGGCGCTTCAGGAATGACAATGATGTCAAAACTGATGCTGATGCCGTGTTCGACTCTATTGGCTCAGTTTGCCTGGTCAACGGTTGGCGCAACGGCTCGTCCCCCGAAGGAGGAAATATGTCGGGCTTGCTAAAGATCGCCATGCGGGTGGTTTTGCCTGTGTCCACGATCGTCATCCTCATGCTTTTCTTGGGTGGAGCGTTTCGCAAAGGCAGGATTGACGGCCTTGAGAGGGTGCAGGCCGAGTCTCGCGAGAAACAGAGCGAATACTCTACCTACACGGTGCAGGCTACAAGCATACCGGCCGTTTCCGAAGCCGCCGGCACCATCCAGCCTGAATTCAAGACCACGGTCTCGGCTCGCTCTACCGCCAACATCGTCGAGATCGCGGTCCAGGCGGGCCAGGAGGTTCGGCCAGGAGATCTGCTGGTGAAACTCGACGACCGCGACCTCCGCACCCGCCTGGTCCAGGCGCGCGAGAGCCTCAGGCGAGCCGAGGCTGTCCAGGATCTGGCGCAAAGCGAATATGATCGCGACAAAGGACTCTTCGAGAAGTCCGTGATCCCGCGTTCGGAGTTCGATCAAACCGACGCGCGGCTGCGTACAGCCGCCGCCGACGTGGACCGTCTCAAGGAAGCGATACGGGAAGCGGAGGTGGCGCTCTCCTATGCGGAGATCCGATGCCCGTACCCAGCGGTGATTATCGACAAGCTGGCAGAGGTCGGCGACGTCGCCGCGCCGGGCCGCCCGCTCCTGACCATGTACGAGCAGGGACGTCTGTGGGCGGAGGCGGCTGTGCGCGAGGAAGACATGCCATTGCTGCATTTGCGCGGCCGCTACGCCGTGCGAATCGATGCGCAAAACCGCCGGTTCGCCGCGGAACTGAAGCAGATCGTTCCCTCGGCCGACCCGGCCAGCCGAACGGTGCTGGCCCGCTTCTCGCTGCCTCGCGATTCGGGACTCTTCCCCGGCCTATTTGCCCGCGTCCTGCTGCCACGCGCTCCCGAGAAATCGATCCTGGTTCCCGCCGCCGCGCTCTCGCGCTCCGGACAACTCGAGCTGGTTGAAGTCGTCGAAAACGGGCGCCTCTCGCGCAGAACGGTGCAGACCGGCCGCCGCCTCGGGGACAAGGTGGAAGTTCTCAGCGGCCTCGTTGCCGGGGAAGTCGTGGCGCTGCGCAATTCCGCCGGAGGTCCGAGATGAGCACCGGCAAACATGATGGCGCCACAATCCGAATCGTCCGCAAGTTCCTGCACTCTCACCTGTCGCCGATTCTGATTTTGTTCTCCATAGCGGCGGGAGCAGTCGCCCTGCTGGTTACGCCGCGCGAGGAAGAACCTCAGATCGTTATTCCGGCCGCAGACATCTTCCTGTCGTTCCCGGGCCGCTCGGCGGCCGAGGTCGAAAGCCTGCTCACCTCCAAGGTTGAGCGCTATCTCTATCAGATCGACGGTGTTGAATACGTCTACTCGCGCTCCATGCCGGGACGCGGCATCGTCACGGTTCGCTTTTATGTCGGGCAGGACCGCGAACGCAGCTACGTCAAGCTGTACAAGTGGCTTCAGCAGAACGCGGACCGCATTCCGGCCGGCGTCGCCGGCCCGGTGGTCAAGCCCGTGGAGACCGACGATGTCCCCATCGTTGCATTCACCCTCACCGGACAGAACATTGACGACTACACCTTGCGCCGCCTCGCGGAGGAAGCCGCCGACCGGCTTCAGGCCGTGCCCAACGCGGGCGTCACTTCGGTCGTGGGCGGACGGACCAGGCAGGTGATGGTCCGTCTGGACGCCGAGCGGCTGGCGGGCTTCCACCTTGCGCCTCTGGAAATCTCTCGCGCGCTTTCGGTTTCCAGCGCCAACCTCCAGACGGGTTCATTCAGCCACGGCGATCGTGAATATACGGTGGAAACCGGACGGCTTTTCTCCAACAAAGCTGAAGTGGAAGGCCTGGTTGTCGGTGTTTTTGGGGACCGGCCGGTCTATCTTCGCGATGTCGCCCGGGTGACGGACGGCCCCGGCGAATACACCAGCTATGTTCGTTTCAGCCAGGGCCCGGCCTGGACCTATCCGCGCAAGGAGCCGGAGGCAGCCGGGTCGTGGGTGGGCGCGGCGGCGGGTGCGGGAACGTTTTTTGCGCAGCCGGCGGTGACGATTGCCGTTGCCAAGCAAAAGGGAACGAACAACGTCACGGTCGCGCGCGCCCTGATCGCGCGCATGGAGGGTATCAAGCAGGAGATTTTTCCTGCCGGCGTGCAGGTCGCCATTACACGCAACTACGGTGTGACGGCGAACGACAAGGTCAACGAGTTGACCGAGGGACTGATTGTCGGCATCGCGGTCGTCATCGCACTATTGACCTTTGCCCTGGGCTTTACGGATTCGCTGGTGGTGGCCGTGGCAGTGCCGTGCGTCTTTGGCCTCACCCTCCTGCTGAACTACATGTTCGGTTTTTCGATCAACCGCGTCACGCTGTTCGCGCTCACGGTCTCTCTCGGCCTGCTCGTAGATGATCCGATCGTGGACGTGGAAAACATCCACCGCCATTTCGACATGGCCGGCAAGGCAACCAAGGACATCGTGCTCGAAGCGGTGAATGAGGTTCGTCCGCCGCTGATCGCGGCGACGCTGGCCGTCATGATTTCCTTCGCGCCGCTGTTTTTTGTAACCGAGGAGATGCACGATTATCTGCGGCCGATGGCGGTAAATGTTCCTGTGACCATGCTCATGTCGATGATCATCTCCTTCACGGTGACCCCATGGCTGGCCTACTACGTGCTGCGGCGGCGGTATCGAAATGGACAACACGCCGCCGGCGATGAAAGCTCTTTCGATGTGACCAAAACCCGGGCATATCGTTTTTTCCGCCCGATCCTGGAGCCGTTTCTACGCAGGAGATGGCGCGGCTACGCGTTCTTGTTTGTGATTTTCCTGGCGTTCGTCGCGAGCCTTTCCCTGGTCGCCACGCGGCGCGTGCGCCCGAAGCAGTTGCCCAATGATAACAAGGACGAGTTCCTGCTCGTGCTCGACCTGCCGGCCGGGACCACGCTGGAGCGCACGGACGCCGCCGCGCGAGCTTTCGAGGACTATCTGCGGGCGCTACCCGAGGTGACGGATTTCGAGTCTTACGTCGGTACCGCCGCGCCCGTAGACTTCAACGGCCTTGCCCGCCGCTATCAGCTGCGCAACGCCCCGAACAGAGGGGACATTCGCGTCAACCTGATTCACAAGACCGAGAGGCTGCACACCAGCCATGAAGTAACCTTGCGAATCCGGGACGACCTGACCGCCATCGCCGGGCGCCTCGGGGTCAAACTGAAGATCGTCGAACTGCCGCCCGGGCCGCCTACGATGTCCACCCTCGTCGCCGCTGTTTACGGCCGTCCCGACCAACCGTATGACAAGCTGATGGAGGCGGCCCGACTGGTCAAGGACCGGCTCCGGCGCGAACCCGGCGTGGTGGACGTGGACGATACAGTGGAAGAGGACACCTCGAAGTACGTGTTTACCCTGGACAAAGAGAAGGCGGCACTCAACGGCGTTTCAACCGAGGACGTGGCGCGCACGGTCCGAATGCTGCTGGCGGGCACGCCTGCCGCCGGCGTTTCATCTCCGGGCGAGCGCGAACCTCTGCAGGTCGTCGCCTGGATGTCGAGATCCGAGCGCTCGAGCCCCCAGGACTTGTCCCGGGTTTTCGTCAAGGGGGCGCGCGGCAATCTGGCGCCGGTTTCCGAATTGGGCCGCTGGGAGCAGGCGCCGGAGGAAAAGACCATTTATCACCGAAACCTGGAGCGTGTGGTGTACCTAACGGCGGAGATGGCCGGGAGGCCTCCCGTCGAGACAATCATCGACATACGCGCCGATCAACGCACGGCCGCGGAGCTCGCCGCCGCTGGCCACCCCGAGCGAACCGCGACGCCGCGCCCGCTCGAAGGACGCACATTGATGGACAAAGGCGGAGGCCTGCCCTGGGCCGTGCCCGACGGGATCGGCGTTCAATGGTGGGATGAAGGCGAAATGCGGCTGACCATCCACATCTTCCGCGACCTCGGCTGGGGATTTCTCGGCGCGCTCATCTGCATTTACATACTCCTCGTCAACCAGACGGGTTCTTTCGGACTCCCCCTGGTGGTCATGCTCGCGATCCCGCTGATGGTGATCGGGGTGATGCCCGGCTACTGGCTGCTGAATCTTCTCGGGACGCACCCGGTCGGCGGCTACGCCAATCCCCGGTTTTTCAGTTCGCCGGCACTGATCGGGGTAATCGCCCTGTCGGGAATCGTCACCAGGAATTCGATCATCATCGTGGATTTCATTCACCGGGCCCTGGCGCGCGGGCGCAGCCTCGTGCAGGCCGTGCTGGAGAGCTGCGCAGTGCGCTTCCGGCCGATCCTGCTCACCTCCGGCGCCGCGATGCTCGGCGCCTGGCCGATCACGCGGGACGAAGTGTTCAACGGGCTGGGCTGGTCGCTCATCTTCGGTTTGTTCGCCTCCACGTTGATGAGCCTGCTGGTCATCCCCGTGGCCTACCATTTGATTTACGCGAACAAATCCGGCCATGGTTTGCCGGAAGAGATGCGCGCGCCCCAGGACCAGGCATGAGGTGCTTACTATGAGAATGCATTCGGCATGGCTGCTCGCCCTGATGGTTCCTTTTGCATGGGGCCAGGCGCCCTCGGCGCCCGTGAAAGAGTGGACGCTGCTCGAAGCGGTTGAATACGCCCTGGAACATAGTCCGGAGCTGAAGACCGCCGTCGCGGAAATCCGCCGGCGGGAGGCGGTGGTAACGAGCACGCGCTCCAGTCTGCTGCCCCAACTAGACCTTTCAGCGGATCTCGCCCGGAGCCGCTTTGACCGCGGGTATCCCCTCGGCACACCTCCCGATGTCGTGCGCTACGACAGCACTCTTTATGCCGGCGGCATCGAGCTGAAGTACATGGTCTGGGATTTCCACCGCACCGAATTGGAAATTCAGGCTGCTAAAGAGCGCGTGCAGGCCGCATCGGAGCTTGCGGAACGGCGACGCCAGGAGGTGATCTTCGAGGTGGCCCGCCTGTACCTGCAGGCCGAGACATACCAGGATCTCATCGAAGCCGCGGAGTCGAGGCGGAAGAGCCTGCAGGCGCTGCTCGAGAAAACAAGCGCTCTCGTCGGGGCGGGGCGCGCCGTGCCGGTCGACGCGCTGAAGGTAAAGACGCGCATCGCCCAGATCGAAAGCGACCTGGCGACCCTCGAGGCCGGGCGGCGCGCCGCAATGAGCGCTCTGGCGAGTTCCATGGGCCTCGAAGGCGAGTTGGGGGGACTTCGCTATCAGGCTCCAGCTGAACCTGCTGCAACCGCCCCGCCAGAGGCCGCTCAAACCGCAATCTCGCAGCGGTTCGAATTGAGAGCTCAAGGGCGGGAAACTCTCGCCGCCGAACGGCAAATTGAGGCGATCCGGCGCTCGGCCTGGCCGAGAATCGACTTCCGCGCCTCGGCCATTCAGTATGGTTCAAACACGCCGCAGGGTTTTGCGACTCTGATCGGGAACCTGCTGCCGTCCCTTCATCCTCCGGCTGGATCGCCGGGAAACGCAGTCACCGACTGGCTGGTGGGGGCCCATGTATCTTTCCCGCTGTTCGATGGCGGGCGCCGGAAGGGACAGTCCGATGCCGCGCTCGCGCAATGGGAACAGTCCCGCCTCGCCGAGCAACAGTTGCGCCTGCGAATCCGGCGCGAAGTGGCATCGGCGGAAGCGGATCTGAAGAGCGCGCTGAGCCGCGAACGTAGCCTGCGCGAGTCGGTCGGCGAAGCGGAGCAGGTCTTGCGGAACGAGCGGTGGAAGTTCGAAGCCGGACGCAGCGTGATCAATTTCGTCCTGGACGCCGAATCGGCGCTGCTGACCAATCAGTCCTTGCTTTACCAGAGCCGGCGCTCGGCCACCATCGCTTCGATCGCCCTCGACCTGAGTATCGGGAACCTGAGCCCTGCCACCGTGCAGGGAAGGTGATTTCGGGGGCGGTTCCCATCCCGCACCCAGTCCACATGGCACACCCGACGAGGTTGGAAGGAACATTTGTCGACAACCGATCTCCGCAGTTCTGGAAGCAAACACAACCGGATATTTTGACGCGATGGTCAGAAGTCAAGTGCCCCGTCCACAATCATCTTGTCGATCCTGAAAGAGGCCATTATCTTGTATCTCCCTTCGCCCGTCGCGAACTCAACCTGTTCATCGGCGGCATCGAATGGGGATCTGCCTTCCGCGCCGCGCGGGAAGATAAAGAGCGCCATCCCGTCGGTGCGCTGATTCGGCGAGATGAAGCCACTGAGTGCGAACTTCGCTCCGGCTCTCTTCCTGGAGCGCAGGCAGGTCGAAGCCTTCATGCTCTCGAGTGATTCGTTTTGGAAGGCGCCCGTGAAGGGGCCGGCAACCGCAATCACATAGGCCGCGAGCGGACTGCGGAGCAGATTGAGGGTCTGCGGGGGCACCGATTCCCCGTTGAGCTGAGCCAGGCGGGCCAATGCCTGACGCACCTTAACCGACGAAAAGAACAGGACCCTGAAGTAGATTACTTGCCTGACTGGCACGGACGCCGTGGCGGGCGTTGCGCCAAGCAGGCCGCTGTTACCGGCAGCACCAGCGTTACCCTGCGGACCACAGCATGCGCACTTCTCTCCGGGCAGAGGGCGATTGGATAGTGCCATAGGTGTAGGTGCCGTATCAAAGCTGGCAGGGTCCTCCTGGACGATGGCGATCTTTGACCAAGGCGAGTCCATAAGTACATTCAGCGCTTCCGATGCCGTCCAGTCGGTATAAGTCTTCTTCTCCCAGGATTCGCCCGCGCGAAGGAATTGAACGGGCAGGATCATTATAAAAACTGCGGTTTCGAGGATGAGTGAAATACGGAGTATTCTGCAAGTTAGCATCTCTCCCTCCCTTTTTTCTTATCATACTGCCGGTTGGCGGGGCCTGCAACGGCAGCGTGGCAGACGCACTTGGGTAGAATCATTAGGTCGACTCATCATTGTCATTCCTCCAGGAAGCAAAATCTCTCCCAATGATAGTCCGTCATTCCGCGCGCAGAGATTGCACGGGGCTCGCCAAGGATGTCTTCCGTGGGGGAATCGTGAGGCATCGGGCCTCGGGCGGCGCAGATGTTCGAACATTTCGGCATTCGCGTGGTGGCCGGAGTCGCCGGGCAAGAGCTCGAAGCCATGGTCAAGACTTACCTCGCAGGCAGCCTGGCCACCAATGGAGAATTGTGCAGCGGGGGCCATCTCCACGCATGCGGCGATCACGAGAAGCGGTGAAGAGAACCGCGCAGGGCGGTCAGCCCCGCCTCTTGCATCCTTCAGCGAAAAGAATTCCGGCAACCCTTAAAGAGAGGTAGACCATGAGACAAAGACACGGTGGAGGTGGCGGCCCGGAAGGCGCCCCATCAGCCTGGCACTCCGTGCCGCGAAACGAGGTGTCCCCAGTGCGGAGTCACGATGGTGCGCGAGGGGTCCGAACATCATCACCGCCTCCGAAGCGAGGGTCGTAGCAGGCAGCCACATAGGATCCAATATCCAACAGCGGTATGCCGTCGTTCATGTCTAGCCCTCCCGCTCAGAGGGTCGCGCCTTGCGCGTTCAAGAGCTTCACCAGCAATAGCCGGATCGCATTTGGCCTGTGGGGCGAACGCGTGGCGAACAGACCCTGTGGCCCCACGGGCATTGGGACTTGGCTGTTACGGCTCCGCCGTGGCTCGGGTAGAGACACGCCAGCAACCAGAGATTACCGCAGCGGTCGATTTTTTCGACCGACGCCTCGAATTCGAGCCACCGGTTGTCGAACCCACACAGCAGAGCGCAGTGCCGCAGTCATGTTGACACCGATCATGATCAACATTAGTATTATCATCATGACAAGACGAATCACGGCAAACTTGCCGGACGATCTTCTGCAGGAGGCAATGAAAGTCACAGGGAAGGGAATCACCGAGACACTCGTCGAGGGCCTTCGGCGTGTACGGCAGGCACGTGCGTTTGAGAAGGCGCAAGCGCTGCGAGGCAAGATCTCTCTGCAGGTCGATCTGGAGGAATCGCGTGAGCGGCGTGGTCGTTGACACTTCCGTTTGGATAGACTATTTCGCTGGACAGGAAATTCCGCCGCTTGACCATGCGCTGAAACAGGGTACCGTGAAGCTGCCGCCCATCGTTGTGGCTGAGTTAGTCAGCGGGGCTCACCGGCCCCGCGAGCGCGCGGCGCTGATTGGATTCCTCGAGGAACTGCCCCTGTGCGAAGATGCCCGCGACCACTGGATTCGCGTGGGTGAACTGCGCCGCCAATGTCGTGAAAAGGGTCTTTCAATCTCAACCCCGGACGCACACGTGGCCCAGTGTGCGCTCGACGCCGATGCCCTTTTGTTTTCGCGTGACTCCATCTTCCAGGACGTTGCACGGCACACCACACTGCGGCTTGCCCTCTGAGATAGAGTAGGCTGGAAAATCATCTTGACACGCAAGCAATTCCGACTGTGATGGTCACGGTGCGGACCTGCGAAAGCTGCCACCTCGAGGGTTGGCGCAACGCCCCCAGGGCAAACCATGCCTGGCTGCCGCCGCTGCACATGGACAAGATCTCCTGCCAGACCTGCCATATCCCCACGCGAGCCGTAAAGAGTGCGCTGGTTCAGGCAAGCGATATTTACAATCCGGCACCGCGCATCACCCCGCCGCCGAAGCATATCTGGACTTTCTACGACCAGGAAATGGCGTTCTGGAACCACTATGGCGAACTGGAGCTCTTCACTGCAAAGGACGAACCCACCAACGTCACCCGGCCGACGCTCATTCTCTACAAGGGCAAGATCTACCCGGCCAATCGGGTCCACAGCACATGGATGGGTTTCGAAGAGGAGGGAAAGCCGGGGTTGAACCAGCTCTTTATGAAGGACTTCTTTCAGATGTGGACTCAGCACCGGTCCGACCCGAAGAACAAGTACGCGGAACTGGCAATCATTACCGATGACAACAAGGACGGCGTCATCGAGGTGAACCGTCCCGCTGAAATCGATGCATTGCTTTCGGCCACGCGGGCATACCTGGCGGCGACCGGATTCCCGATGGCCGGACGGCGGCTGGTATGGGTCTCGGACAGCCGGGCCTGGTATTCGTCGAGCGAGTTCCGCGATCTGCCGCATGAGAAGTACGAGGCGACAGCTTACGCTTCCGTTTACAAGTTCTCGCACGACGTTGCCCCTGCAAAAGCCGCACTCGGCGCCGGAGGGTGCACGGATTGTCACCGCGCCGAATCGCCGGTTTTCCAGGGGGCTGTGCTCGCGGAGCCGTTCAGCGGCGATGACGCCCGTCCCCGCTGGATGCCGAACCATGAGATCCTCGCGATCTCATCGTTCTGGGTGCGGTTGGGAGCATTGCGTGAGGTGTGGCTCAAGCCTCTCGTGTACAGTTTCCTCGCGGCCGTTCTTCTGCTGATGGCAGGTCTCGGACTCAAAGACCTGCTGGTCCGCCGCTTTGGTATCCGGCAGCGCGCAGCCGCCGTCACGGCACTGGCTTTCGCGGCAGCCGGTCTTGCCGCATTCGGCAGTCTGGCAACTTCGGCCGATTGGCTGAGTTACGTTGCGATCCGGCGCTTCACTCTGGATGCCAACCATGCGTGGATCTCTCTGCTGGTTTTTGCTGTGTCTGCCGCGGTGGCTTTGATGCCTGTGAACACTGAAGGCCGGCGAGTCAGGTTGCAGCGCGGGCTCCATCTGGTCGTGGGGGCCGGTCTCGGACTCGCAGCCATATCCGGCTCTTGATGTTCGTCAAGATAGCAGCATTGGCGAGCCTGACACGGCTGGCGTACACGGGACTCGAGGTTGGTTTCGCTGTTGCTCTCATCGGATCCGCAGCCATCCTGGTTTTCCGTCTGATCTTCGCCGTCACGGAGGCGGCCCCGATTTCCGGGAGGAGCGTTTCGGCAGGAGGAGATTAAGCCTGTCGCGATCGCTGCGGCAGTCGCGAGCCCCGGCGGGCAGTATATGCGGGCTCAGGTCGGGATGCACCTCCAATGCGAAGGAGGCACAGCTACAGCCTTCCATACTTATTAATACAGGATTTGCAGGATTGCTTCTGGCAACCATGACTGTCAATCTTAGAGAAGTATCGTAAAGCAGCATAGCGCACAGTCCGACAGATGGCGCACATAGGGCGATCCAGCACGGCTTCATAATCAAGGACGGAGGGCTCAACCGTGAAGATTGACGCGATCGTGATTCTGTTCCTTGTGCTGATCTTTTTTGGCGGCATTGGCTATCTCGCATGGAGCGAGCGGAGGAAGCAGAAGCTCAAGGTCTCGACGAGTACACCAACATCCCCCGAAGGCAATACACAATCTGAGGAGCTGGAAAAGACAAGACCAAGGGTTCGGCAAAAATAGCGCTTCTTGCTCTTGCATTCGTCAGTTTTTTCCGCAGGGCCTATGGGGAATTCAGATCCCGGGACAGAAGGCCGTAAAAATGCGAAGCCCTTCGGGACATCTATTCCGGAAGAGATGCAGGAGGGGATGCGTGACGAATACCGGCGTTTCGTGCCGATGATTGAGCAGGTGTTGAAGACGATTACTATCGTTGTCACTTCTGAGAATTCATTAGAAGCCTTTGTTCTGTTCGCCTGGACGATAGCCCCTCGTCACAGACCCGGAGCGTGATGTCACAAGTAACGGGTACTGTCTCGGCGGCTTTCCTCGCTCTATCGTCTACGGCCTTTTCTCTCCCGAGATCACCTATTCACCGGATGGTCATGCGGACTGCTTCCGATTACTCTCGATAACCAACCGGAGACAATAGCCATGGTAGACTTTTATCAGACTGGGGTTGTGACCACCCTGCATCGCCTGAAGCCGGGAAGTGCGGCCCGAATGGAGAACGAGCTGCGGGAAATGGCCGACCGGGTCTCCATCGGGCTGGTCCTCCCTGCGCTCTATTCTGAATTTGAGACACCGGCCATGCGTCGCATTGCTGATGAATTGGCCGAGATCCCTTACCTGCGGCATATTGTGGTGGCCCTCGCCCGTGCGGGAATTACAGAATACCGAAAGGTCCAGCAGTTCTTCGCCGGATTCCTCCAATCCGTCACGATCCTGTTGATCGACAGCCCCGAGGTCCAAAACCTGTTTGCCATTTTGGAAGAAAAAGGCATCTCGGCCGGCCAGGATGGGAAAGGAAGATCCTGCTGGCTTTCCTATGGCTATCTGCTCGCGCATCATTGCGACGTTATAGCACTGCACGACTGCGACATCGTCAACTACCAGCGCAGCCTGCTGAGCCGTCTGGTCTATCCTGTTGCCAATCCGAACCTGACATTCGAATTCTGTAAGGGTTACTATGCCCGTGTCACGGATCGAATGCACGGCCGCGTCACCCGACTTTCTCTCACACCCCTCATTCGCGCCCTGGAGAACATGGCCTCGTTGGCACCTTTCCTGCGGTTTCTAGACAGTTTCCGATACGCGCTTGCGGGGGAGTTTTCCATGAGGGCAAGTCTCTCGCGGGTCAACCGGATTCCGGCGGACTGGGGGCTCGAGGTAGGGATTCTCGCGGAGGTGTTCCGAAATTGCGCGGCGGCTCGCGTTTGTCAGGTGGATCTTGCAGAGACGTACGAGCACAAGCACCAGGAACTTTCGAGCGACGATCCCAACAAGGGATTGAGGCGAATGGCCTGTGAGGTTGCCAAATCGCTCCTGCGCACCCTGGCCGGGGAGGGATTGGTCTTCACTCAGGACCATTTTCGCAGCCTCCAGGTGCGATACGTACGCATGGCGGAGGATACGATCAGCCGCTACTACGCGGACGCGATGCTCAACGGGCTCGAGTTTGACCGCCACGCCGAGGAGGAGGCCGCTGCTACTTTTGCCGAAAGCCTCAGGCAGGCGACCGCCGAATTCGTCGAAGCTCCTCTCGGAAATCCGCTTATTCCCAACTGGAACCGGGTACTCGCAGCGATCCCCGAGTTTTTCGATTTGCTTCTGAAATGCTCGGATAGCGATGCGAGAGAGGTTCGTGCCTATGCGAGTTAAGGATTCAGCCCCGGAACCCGTTTTTTTTCCCGGGGAGGCACTCGATGCGCTCGGGAAGATCGGGCAGGCCGATGTGGTGGTGGGCATTCCGAGCTATAACAACAGACGAACCATCGGCCATGTGGTCACGGCGGCACAGGCGGGCCTGGAGAAGTACTTTCCGCAGCTCAAGGCTGTCATCATCAACTCCGATGGCGGCTCAACCGACAGCACACGCGACGCGGTGCTCGCCAGCCGTCTGGACAGCGCGCAGTTGCTTTCTCTCAGCACGCCTCTCTTTCCGGTGCACCGGCTTTCGTTCCCTTACCACGGGATTCCCGGAAAAGGGAGCGCATTCCGCTTGATTTTCCGGATGGCTTCCATGCTGGGAGCCCGGGGCTGCGCCGTTGTCGATTCTGACTTTCGTTCCATCACGCCCGAATGGATCGATCTGCTGCTTCGGCCGATACTGCATGCCGGTTTCGATCTGACGGCTCCGTATTATCATCGTCACAAGTACGACGGCACGATCACGAACAACATCGTCTATCCACTCACACGCGCATTATACGGCCTGCGGTTGCGCCAGCCCATAGGCGGTGATTTCGGACTCTCGATAAGGATGGTGAACCGTTACCTCGCGCGACGAGACTGGCAGGGAAACGCGGCCCGCTACGGCATCGACATCTGGATGACCACGATCGCAGTCGCCGAGGGTTATCGAGTATGTCAAAGCTTCCTGGGCGCGAAATTGCACGATGCGAAAGATCCGGGCGCCGACCTGAGCGAGATGCTTCACCAGGTCGTGGGCAGCGTTTTCACGCTCATGCAGGAATACGAGGGCGTCTGGAGACACCGTTTTTCGAGCGATGATGTCGATCTTTTTGGATTTCGTTTCGGTGTCGGGCTCGATCCCATCGAAGTCAATACCGCCCGCATGCTCGATATATTCCGCAGGGCTGGCCGCGAGTTGGAGGAAGTCTGGGCAATCGCGTTGCAGCCTGGAACCCATGTCGAAATCAGCAAACTCAGCGCAACGCTGGACAAGAACTCCCAGAACGGTTTCCTTTTCAACGATGAACTCTGGGCGCGCGTGGTGATCGACTTTGCCATCGCCTGGCGAGAACAGCCCGCGGAGCGCGCTCACTTGTTGAGATCATTGACGCCACTTTACCTGGCAAGGGTTGCGTCCTTTGTGCTGGAGACACAGGACCTTATTTCGGACCAGGTCGAAGAAGAGATTGAGCGCCTCTGTCGTTGTTTTGAACGGCTGAAGCCGTATCTCGTGGCCAACTGGGATCACAGCCCGGCTCCAGCCCAGGAGGAAATGCATAGTGAAGTTGGCTCTGTGAATGAGAGAAGAGCCGAAACGGTCTTAGAGGGATAAAGCCATGATCGGAATAATGGAACAGATAGCCCGGGACACGATGGCGAGATTATCCCGCCTGCTGATAAATTATCTGCCCGGACTTCTAGCAGGCCTTCTTATCGTGCTCGCGGCCTAGTGTCTGGCAGTCATTGTGCGGGTGTTGCTGGTTCGGATCTTCCGGGGCGAACGCATCGACCGGTTCCTCTGGCGGTCGGGACTCGCCTCGCTCCTGCCGGGAGATAGTCCAATTCGCGCGACCCAGATGGCGGCAAGAGGAGCCTACTGGACGATCCTGGCCGGAGGATTCCTGCTGGCACTGAGTGTTTTGGACGCACAGTTGATCACACGCGCTGTCGAATCCGTGCTGCTTCTCCTGCCAAAGCTGATTGCCGGTGCCTTTATCCTTGTGGCCGGGGTTTGGATCAGCCGCTACCTCGGACGGAGTGCGCTCATCTGGGCATTCAATGAAGGCATTCCGTCCGCCCACAGGATAGCCCAGGCAGTTCGCGTGATCGTCCTGTTCGTCACGGTCGTTGTGGTTGCCGATTACCTGAACTTCGCCAGAAATGTCTTCCTGGCATCTTTTATATTGCTGGTAGGCGGTGCCGTGCTGGCAGGCGCGCTGGCATTGGGGCTGGCCGGCCGGAAAAGTATAGCACGCTACCTGCAAGACAAGGGAGTCAACGGCGAGGAACAGCTCGAACCGCAGGCGTGGAAGCACCTGTGAAGCGCCGATGCAAAAACCTATCTCACCAACGCCATCGTGGCAGCCTCGGCAGCAGGCGCATGCTCATCGAGGATTTCGAGGACGGCTTGATTCCAGCCGGCCGGACCCGCCAGATCGGTAACCCGAGCGCGCGACAGTTGCGACTTCAACTCCCGTGCCGCCGACGAACGGACGATCACGGGAAGATCGACGAAACGAAGAAAATCCACATCGTTCATTCCGTCGCCCAGGCCGACGGTTATAATTTCACTGTAAGTGCGTTCGAAGTGGGAGGTAAGCAGGCACACCCCGTGTGCCTTGTTGTTTACTCCCACGATGTGATAAAACCGCCCGCCCCGAGTACAATGCTTGCCGCGGGCTTCGATTGCTTCCAGGAGTTCATCCCGGAAAGGATCCAGGATTTCAAAGGGCTCGTCGTATTCCCGCATCTTGGCGAGCCGCGCCTGCTGAAGAGGCAGCCCGCAGCGGAAGCTGATCTCTTCCGGGCTCATGTCGTGGAAACCTCGAACGCGACAGCCGGTCTCCTGTGAGGCGAGCTGCAGTGTTTCAACAAGTTGGGCATACGGAGCACTGAATTCGATCACTCCGTAACTGTTGCGATTGACGGGAGTGTGAAATGGCTCCGGAAAGTAGCCATGGGGAACGAAGAGAGCCGCGCCATTTTCCACAATGAACGGGTGCCGATTGGAAAGACGAGTTCGCCAGTACTCCACTTCCGCCCGAGTTTTACTTGAGCAGAACACGAGAGGGAGGCCCAGTTCCTTGATATAGCACAGGGCCTCCCGTGCGGGATCCGCGGAATATGTGGACTGGTCAAGCAGGCTGCCATCTAGGTCTGTGAATAGAATGATCATATGCGTCAAGGATAATTTCGGCGCAATGCGGTGTCGATCCCGCAGAGGCTGTATTTTCTAAAAGAAAGGACACCATCCCATGGGAGATACAGTTCGCCACCGCACCCGGATGATCCTCATTCTGAGCTTCGGAAGCCTTCTGCTTCTGATTGTGGTTCTTGGGTTTGGCGCCTACCGGAGAAGCGGCCGAATATATCAGGACGTGACCTCCATTCATGATTTTTATCGGCGCCGGGCGAACGTCCTCAGCGAGATTCAATCGGATCTGTACCTGTCGGGCGTTCTGGTTCGGGACTACCTCCTCGACCCTGTGCCGACGGCAGGCGCCGAACATCGGCGGCAGGCATTGGAGATCCGCCAATCACTCGAGGACCGCGTTGCCACCCTCGAGAAGATGTCCGCCTCGCAGGATGCCGGTCCTCTCCAACGGCTCCGTCATGAATTGGAAGCCTATTGGGACGTGCTTGATCCTGCTTTTGAATGGACTCCTGAGCGCAAGGCTGCGCTTGCCGTCTCCTTTTTGCGGAAACAGGTACTTCCCCGGCGGGATGCCGTCCTGCAAATGACCCACGGCATCGATCAACTGGATGCGAGCAGTCTTGCGCAGGAGCAGGAGAGAATCGCCAGCAGCTGGCAGTCGTACCGCGGATATCTCAAATGGATGCTGGGATGCGCGCTTTCCCTCGCCCTCTTGACGGCGGTGGTCAGCTTTCAAAGGCTTTCGGCGCTCGAGAAGCGCGCCGACGAGCATAGGGCGGGTCTCGAGGACGCAGAGCGCCGGCTCCGATGGCTTTCCCAGAAGCTTGTTCGCACCCAGGAGGAGGAGCGCAAGTCTCTCTCACGGGAGTTGCATGATGAAATAGGGCAAATGCTGACGGGAATCCGAATGACATTTGGAAACCTGGAGCAGCTTCGAACCGCTCCTGAAGAGGACTTTAAGGGTCAGCTGTCTGAGGGAAAAGACCTTGCCGAGCAGACCCTGCAAATGGTTCGCAACCTGGCGATGGGTCTGCGGCCCTCCATGCTGGATGATCTGGGCCTGGAACCCGCCCTGCAGTGGCAGGCACGGGAATTTTCGCGCCGAAGCAGCATTCCGGTGGATTTCAAGACTGACGGATCTCTGGCAAACATTCCAGAAGAGATGCGCACGTGCGTGTACCGGATTGTCCAGGAGTCCCTCACAAACTGCGCCCGCCACTCAAAGGCAAGAAGTGTCCGCATCGATCTCCACGGCGGCCGGAAGGATGTAACATTGACGGTGCGGGATGATGGCATTGGATTCGAGACGGGACGCTCAGGCCTCCGAGGCCTTGGTCTCATGGGGATGGAGGAACGCGCCCGTGAACTTGGCGGAGCGGTTACCATCTCCTCGCAGCCGGGATGCGGCACCACTCTCCAGGCCGTCCTGCCATTGAAGGAGGGAACGCCGTTATGAGCCAGATTAAAGTTCTGCTCGCGGATGACCACGGGATCGTCCGAAAAGGCCTTCGGTTCCTTCTGGAGCGGCAGCAAGGAATCGAGGTTGTCGGCGAAGCAGCCGACGGTAGAGAGACGGTAGCCCTGGCTGCGGCTCTGCAACCGAATGTGGTCATCATGGACATCGGCATGCCGCACCTGAACGGCATCGATGCGACCGAGCAAATCATCCGCCGCGATCCGCGAGTGGGTGTGATCATCCTCAGCATGCATTCCGATGAAGGCTACATTGTCCGGGCGCTGGGCGCGGGCGCGAAAGGGTACCTGCTCAAGGAATCAGCCGAAGAAGACGTTGTACGCGCCGTGAGCACGGTAGCACAAGGCCGGCCCTTCTTCAGTCCCCGAATAACCCAAACGCTGCTGGAGGACTACGTGCGCCATTTGCAGCAGAGGGGGCTTCAGGATTCGTACGACCTCCTCACGGAACGTGAGAAAGAGGTGCTCCAGCTGCTCGCCGAGGGGAAGTCCAACAAGGAAGTTGCCACGATCCTGGACTTGAGCGTGTACACGGTCGAGACCCATCGAACAAACCTGATGCAGAAACTCAACCTGCACAACACCGCCGAAATTGTTCTGTACGCAGTCCGAAAGAAGATCATCTCCTGACGCGGGGAAATTGCAGGGAGGCGCACATATTTTTGCGGCAGCTGCCGGTTCGTCTTGAAATAGCGTAGAGGACTGCAGGTTGACGGGACTCTGGGAAGCTCACTCCAACTGAAACTGGGCTGATAAGCATGCGCAATCGAATTTGCCTGACACTTTGTTTCCTGAGCTTGGCGACAAACACCTTTGCAGCCGAATCGGGAAACCACCACTCCGATCCGGTCGCGCCGACCTTGCTGGCGCTCATTGTCATTCTTGCGGCGGCGAAATTGGGTGGAGAACTCTTCGAACGCTTAAAACTTCCCGCGGTTCTGGGCGAACTGGTTGGCGGGGTGATTTTGGGAAATCTGGCTCTGTTCCATGCCGGCTGGGGCTTTTTCGAGCCGTTGCGTGTGACCCCGCTGCAAGCAGATTGGGCCATAGTGATCGACAGTCTCGCGCGACTGGGTGTGATCATCCTGCTCTTCGAGGTCGGGCTCGAATCGACGGTAAAAGGCATGTTGAAGGTCGGCGCTTCCTCCTTGCTGGTCGCCCTGCTCGGGGTCGTTGCACCATTCCTCCTCGGCTTTGGAGTGAGTTGGTTATTCATTAGGGAAATCCCCGCTGGACTCGCCGGGGTTGTATCGGCTGGATTTAGCCTCGTGTACATCCACCTATTCATCGGCTCAGTTCTCTGCGCCACCAGCGTGGGTATAACAGCGCGCGTCTTCAAAGATCTCGGCAAGTTGCAGACCAAGGAAGCGCAAATCATCCTGGGCGCTGCAGTTATTGATGACGTACTTGGCTTAATGGTCCTCGCCGTGGTTTCCGGCATCGTCACGGCGGGTGAGATGGGCCGGCCCATGGAAATAGGATCAGTTCTCGGCCTGATCGGAATGGCGCTCCTTTTCCTCGGCGGTTCACTGGCCCTTGGCGTCTTTCTTGTCCCGAGAATCATGAAGCAGTTGGCAAAGCTGCGCACTGACGGTGTCATGCTGAGCTCCGCGCTGTTATTTGCTTTTGCCTTGTCTTATCTGGCCAATGTTGCGGGCCTCGCGCCCATCGTCGGAGCCTTTGCTGCCGGGTTGCTTCTGGAAGAAGTCCACTTTCGTGGATTTCGCGAGGAAATTCACATCGAGCAGTTTATCAGACCGGTCGCTATCTTCTTGGTTCCTATCTTTTTTGTGCTGATGGGAATTCAAGTCCGACTGGAGACCTTCGCCAATCTTTCAGTGCTCGGGGTGGCTGCCGGTCTCACGATCGCCGCCGTCGCAGGCAAGCAGATTTGTGGACTTGGAGTGCTTGAGAAGGGGATTGACCGCTTGAGTATCGGGGTAGGAATGATCCCGCGGGGGGAAGTCGGTCTCATTTTTGCCGGCATCGGCAAGAGCCTCAAGGTCATCGATGATGCCACATTTTCTGCCGTGGTGATCATGGTCATTGTCACGACCCTCGCCACCCCGCCGATCCTGAAGCTGACACTGGCGCGTCAGAGGAAGAGATCAGGGGTTTTAAGTACCTGAGCCCAATGGTTTCTACGAAGAAAGCGAGATCAGCTCACCACTCTCGGATCGTGTGGTTCTCCTGCTCCCCACTACTGATCTGGTTTGGTTAGTTGAGGGCGTTCGGGGAGAGGGCCCTGCGATTATGTCCGATGTCAAGCGTCTGCTTATCAGGCTGCTGCAGATCGTGGGTGACTCCGACGATTATTGAATAAGGGTGGTCTGCGATGGCTTGGCCGGCGACTGCCTGCATCCCTGAGCGCCTACGCCGATCCTTTTGCGGATAGGGAAATACTCGCGCTGCAGGGCATGGAGATCAAATGAAGATTCCACAGCTCTGCGGTGGAGTGAGCCTGGAGATACCATTAAAATAGATTTACCGCGCCTGACGCCTAATTGGCGGAGATTTGCGCACGCCCTTTCCTCCGGAAGCCGGGGCTTGCTCAGCAGTCTCCGCGGGGGGAACGGGATTCTGATGATCCAAAATCAGTTTCAGTTGCTCCAATCCTAATCGGGCGCGCAAGAACCTGGTGATCAGTTCCTCGCTTGCTGGTTCCAGGGGCGCGGCGGCCTGGTATCGGATTCGGACGAGAATATCCTTGGGGCCGAAACCCAACTCGTAATCCAACAAAGGGGCTGAGTCTGAAGGCCAGATCTCCAGGAGAGGAGGCCCCAGGCGGGTCAGCAGCTCGCTGCGAATGCTGTCCAGGTCCTGCAAGGCGGCGGTGCCTGGCGCCTTTAGCCGTTCCCGCAACAGGGCCAGCTCCTCTTTGCCGGCCACGACCCTGACGGAAAGATCCACGTCCTTTCCGGTTCGCTTCAATATGCTGCGCTGCGCCTCGGCCACCCTGGTTGGATCTACGGGCTCGGTGACAATCAATCGGACGCGGATCTTATCCGATCCGATGGACAGCTGTTCAGACAGCACGGTGTCCGGCGGCGTGAGTCTTCTAATCGCGTCTCGGACTGCGCCGCGAGCCGATGTTTCATCCTTTACCCGATCAAGGGCGTTGCGCAAGGGGACGAATAGAATCGCCAGAATTACCGCCAGCATCAAAATTCGCCAATGCAACTTGCCGATACTACCGAGAGCTCGATGGGGAATCGCTCTTTTTAAGATGTGAAATAGCAGATCCCGCGGCGCGCGCTCCCGGATCGACTGATCGATCGCGCCTCGCACATCGGGCGCATCCATCCGAACCACATAGAACACCAGAAATGCGCTGGCCACGATCGCCACCAGGTTGGTCAGGAAAAGCAATCCAGCTCCTGATACAATACTCCAGTTCCAACCGCTGCCCACTCCGAACCCAACGGTGCAAAGCGGCGGCATCAACGCGACGGCGATGGCAACCCCGGGCAAGGCTGTCACGCCGCCTCCGCCGCCTCCACGACACACGACGATCGAGCCCGCCAGCCCCGAAAAGAACGCGACGCCAAGGTCGAGCAGGTTCGGATTCGTACGGCTCAGGATTTCCGTTGTGGGCGAGTGGAAAGGAACAAGCCAAACGAGGACGGCCGACAAAGCCACTGCACCGGCGATGCTTGCCACCAAGGTCACCAGGGACTTGAGTCCCAGGTAGAGATCTGCCGCCGCGAAGGACAATCCGGCGGCCATAATCGGTCCCATCAGAGGAGAGATCAGCATGGCTCCGATAACAACCGCCGGGCTGTTTAAGACGAGGCCGAGCGTTGCTATTCCCGCGGAAAAAGACACTTCAAGCCAATAATTGAGGCTGGCAACCTCAGTGGCCTCGAAGACCCTGGTGTAGACTTCCGGTTTTTCCCGAGAATCCACTCGGAGCAAGCGCTCTATCTGCCGGCGAAATGACCGATCGCTGTCCATGCGGAGAATTTAGCACACCTGTGATTTTTTCAATAGTTGGTTACTCTTTCCTCCCGGATGCAATAGCCCGTCGAGGCGGATTCCAGCGCAGCACTGAGCCGGCAATCTCATCCCTTGAGCGGGCAAATTTGCGCGATTCTTACGCTCGCTTCGAGCGGGAAGCACGGCGGCCATAAAGTGATGACTGGCCTTCACTGAATTCCCAACGTTCGGGCTGATACAGGAGTTCTTCGACCAGGAATGACCTGACTCCAGCCGGAGCTTCGACCTCGAACTCATCGCCCACCCTGCGTCCTAACATGGCCATTCCCAAGGGAGCGAGGACGGATACCTTGTGGTGATTCATGTCCGCATGAAGCGGCCACACCAGCCTGTAGACCAACTCCCGGCACGAATCCAGGTCTCGCAGTCTTACTACTGAATCGAGGGTGACTATATTAATTGGACTACTCGTGACTACGTCTGCCAGGTCCAATATCTCCTGAAGCCTCCTCAGTTCCCGGCCATTCATATCCCGGACCAACATGCGCGTGACGAATGCCCTCAGGCATTCCATGTCATACTCGGTAATGTAAATTCGAGATTTCGATATCGCCTGCGCTTTGGTGATCATACACCCTCCACGATCTTTGATGATCAATCAACGATCTGGGTCTCGTACGCTCGACAGCAGGATCGCATCGATCGCCGGCCAATCCCAGATCGCGGTCAAATCTGCTCCTGTCACACTCAGAATAGCAAATTCACGCAATCCTCAACAATCCCGTGCATATGGGAGTTGGCTGTGGAAACGGCTGTATGGCGTTTTCCCCTGCATTTCGTTCCTTCCACTACAGGCGCGTTCAGTGTTTTCTCTGCGGTCCTTTGCCCCGGCATTGCAGATCTACGGCAATTCCGACCACCGAATACCGGATCGGCGGGATTGCGAGACGCTGAGCAATTATTTATTGTCAGATTGCAGAAGAGGTTGAGAGGCGCGGGGGTGTCGCCGGACCGCAGCCTGGCAGCCGGAGTAGAACGAGATGTCTTTTTTATTGGTTGTTGTCCTATTGCTTTTACTGCTCTCGCTCGCGACCTATTGGATCTACGTGCAGACAGGAGAAAAAACGCAGAGCTTGAGCCACAGGGAATTGGAGCTCTGGTGCATGCATTCATACTTCGGAATGAACCAACCAGATCACCTGACTCTGCCCGAGCGATTTCGGGGCAGGAGCGCGAATCCGACACGGAAAGCAACATCCAGAGCTTAAGTGGCGCTTGGTTCCCGATCGTGAGGCAGATATTGGCGATTCGCATGAAACGGATAATTCTTAGAGGAGGATCCATGAAGCAAACCTGTCATCTGGGTATGTTAACCTGGCTGATTCTGGCCGGAGCAATGGTACTGATTGGTGGCTGTTCAAGAAAACAGGTTATTCCGGCAACAAGCGCTCTGTCAGCGCCGCCGGAAGCTGAGACTCCCCTTGTGCCAGTGCCGACCATTACGATTACGGCGTCGCCGCCGGCGGTCAACATGGGACAATCCACAACTATCTCATGGACCGCCGAAAACACGACGTCTGTCTACATCGATCAGGGAATCGGCAAAGTCGAAAGTTCCGGCCAACGGACCATCTCGCCGTCGGTCTCGGCCACTTACACCGCCAAGGCCGAAGGGCCTGGAGGTGATGCGACGGCCAGCACACGTGTCACGGTCATTGAAGGCGCGGAGGTCACTGCCTCGCCTCCACGAACAGTACCGGACTCGGAGTTTTTCGCCACGCGCGTAAACCATGTGTATTTTGATTTCGACAAGTATGATCTGCGGGCTGACGCCATCGTTACACTCGACCAGAACGCCGCGGCGCTGAAGGAGCGAAGCGGGATACATTTGATCATTGAGGGGCACTGTGACGAGTGCGGCTCCGAGAAGTACAACCTGGCCCTTGGGGACCGGCGCGCACAAGCTGCCAGGAAGTATCTTGTCGCGAGAGGAGTTGAGGTGGATCGAATTGATACAATCAGCTACGGTGAGGAGCGCCCGTTTGATCCTGGCCACAACGAGGAAGCATGGGCCAAGAACCGGCGCGCCCATTTTGTTGTTCGAGATGGCATGAGCAGAGCAAATACATCCAAAGCGACTGGCCCGTCGCAAGTGCCCCGGGATTGATTTCTGGCGCTGAGGCGCATCCCTATTTCCTTCAACCTTTTATGAAAGGATCTCCCATGAGATTTTCCCTCGTTTCACTCGTACTTGTCGCGGCGCTGGCTCTGGTTTGCTCAGGATGTGGCAAGACACACGAGCAACAGAAGGTGGAGAGTAACCTCAATGCTGAAGTAATGGCCCTACAAAAGGATGTGGAATCGGATCTTGCCGGGTTCACCGATCTTCAGGCCAGGCTTGATGCGACGCTCAAGATGCACGAGGAGCTTGTGAAGAAGTATGCCAGGAAGATGAAAGGCCACACCGCGGACGATGTCGCGGCAGCCAAACAAGGGCTCGATGCGGCTAAGGGCGAAGCCGAAACTGCTCTCAAGGTACTGACGACCTACGATGAAAAGATGGACTATGGTCAGGCAATGCAAACGCTGAATCAGGATAGGGAATCGCTGATGAAGATCAAGGATGTGGTTGCTGGAGCCGTGAGCGTGGCCAATGCTGCAATCGATAACCATGAGAAGATGAAGAGCGGCCTGATGGCAAAGGCTCCGGCGAAGGCAAAGGCGCCTGCGAAGGCATCGGCGAAAAAGGTCGCACCGAAGAAAACCAGGAAGTAAAGTGCAGAGGGATATTCACCAATGTCCCAGACATCCTGAGGCGGCGGGGATTGCACAGGGTAACTTCAGCTCGGAAACCGTTTTTTTGTAGGGATAGTCTCGGCGAGAATCTGGAGTTACTTCGCTGTGATAAAATTCGTGATGCACCTCCGAGCATTCAAGTAGGGAGGCTTTTGGTTTTATACCGCCGTTGAAACATCCAACATGCGCGACCACAAAACTTCACGCTATTGTCCTTGATAGAATGGAGAACCGGCTTCATTGTCAAGCCGTCCCCTGTGAACCGACCCGCGCTGCCGGTGCTGCACCGGCAATGAACAGAATCTAATTCCATTAAGGTAAACCACCGCCTCTGGCGGTGAGACACGACAATGCTCTGCAGTTCCGGCGGTTGAATGTTGTTTGAGGCTCTCCTTCTTGGGGAAGTCCCGTGGGGCGAAAGAGAGCCAATGCAAGATGGGGCAAACATGTCGTATATAACCGAGGAATGCAAGAAGGATCCCCCGTGCGGATTGCCGCAACCACCTGAGACAGGGGCCAGTGGAATGCGCAAAAGAGTCACTGGTGATCCAATAGTCGAATGGCACTAAACTCGCCCCCCTCCGGGGGGCTTCCTGAGGCCACCCGCTCTGCGGGTGGAGACTCACTTTATGCCGTTCAAACTATCCGCGAATGGCAATCCCCGGAAATTGCAGAAAATCCACAGCTCTCTATTCAGGGGGCGGACAATCGGATCCGTTTCGCCGCATGTTCCTGCTAGAATCAGAATCTTGCGACAGGCAAGAATTCGCAATATGCGAGTGCTCCTGCTGCACGGACATCAAACAGGCGAAACGAACAAACCATGGCGTCACCGATTTGGTTTTCCTTTCTCGCCGTTGCATGCGGATTTGCCTTGCTGGTTTGAAGGGCAGATCGGTTAGTGTACCGGGCTTCTGCCAGCGCGCGTAATCTGGGGGTCTCACCACTGGTCATCGGCTTTACGATTGTTGGATTTGGGACCTCTGCGCCCGAAATGGTGGTTTCCGCCGTTGCTGCATTGCAGGGAAATCCGGGTTTGGGGGACGGCAATGCAATTGGTTCCAATACTGCAAATATCGGACTAATTCTTGGATGTGCCGCCCTTGCTCAACCCCTGGCGGTTAAATCCGAAACATTGCGCCGAGAATACCCCCTCATGTTTGCGGTTATGCTGTTTACCATACTGCTGATGCTGGACCTCTCCCTGTCCCGCCTTGATGGAATGTTGCTGCTTGCAGGTCTGGTGGGACTCACCATTTTGGTTGTCAGACTGGGGTTGCGGCAGAATCGGGCTTTTCATTATGGGATTCGGCTTCCGCGGGGAGGGCAGGGTCAACCGGTGGGAGGGGGCCCTGTTGCTGTTCGCGTACCTGGGGTATCTGCTCGTGCTTTGCCGCAGCCTTCAGTGACTGACGCGGCTTCTTCGCAAGTGCGACCAGCGAGCTTCTCTCATCGGTGATATGGTGCGCTTAGCGGGAGCCGGCGCGGTCTGCACGCTATCGACGTGGCCGGCTCAAGCACTCGGCATTCATTGTGGCCGCCGCTTCTGCTCTTTCACCTTAAGTTGATGTTCAGGTTACATGAACCAGACCATCTTGCCGGACGCTGCTGTACTCTTTTCTTCATTGTCCTTTACTAACGGACATCGTATTATCTAGGACATGAGAACTGAGCAAGATTTTGAGACGTACCTGGCGCATCTCCGCCAACTGGCCTTCATCAAGGATGCTGAAATCCGGAAAGCAGAGCCTGGGGGCCCGCAGCATCGGCCGGATGCGATCTTATGGATTCAAACCCCGCGGGGAGAATGTGAGTTTTTCGTCGAAGTCAAGAAAACTCACAT
>Ga0315277_10001188_pt1 | contig 38502 bp, 31 predicted proteins | sample YL17G05_15_MG_FD_203695 | JGI IMG/M metagenome (GOLD analysis project Ga0315277, IMG submission 203695) | Sediment microbial communities from Yellowstone Lake, YNP, Wyoming, USA - YL17G05_15 | ecosystem: Environmental > Aquatic > Freshwater > Lake > Sediment | place: USA: Wyoming | collected...
GCGCCAGGACCGTCAGCGGATCCGTCGCTTCCGAATCGGCGAACAGCCAGCCCTGCTTCTGTGAAATGGAGGATTTTGACGCCGGCGATAATCCCAATGAATGGACCATCGGTTATAAGGACGAAACGTACAAATGGAAAGTTGTCGGCGCGGGGCAAATCGACAGCTCTGCCGCATTGAGGATTGACCCTCACCCGGCGGGGTACTGGTCAGTCATCATAAGCGAACCGTTGCCCGTTATCCCCGAATCCGAACTGAGTTTTATTGAGTTCGCTCATATCACATCCTCGTACGGGATCGGGAGCATGTATACTGCGTACAGCATAGGGCATTCACTTACACCTGCGCCCCCGGGAACCGAAAGCACTTATTATGATTTCGACGGCCCGGTTGATTTCTACGCGATAATGGATGGCACCTTCGGCTGGCAGCCACCCGGAATTGGCCCGCCGCCGGATTATGTGATTGGAGGCGGATGGATTCCGCTCGTTGAATATTTCGGCTGGCCGCCACTACCGCTCCCAGCCAACTTCTTCGGTTGGCGTTTGACCGATGGCCCCCACAATGCCCCCCAGATGAGCCGCGTCAAGCATCCATGGTATATCGATTACGCACCCGATGTCAGGGCGGGTATGGGCTATGGAACATCAATATGGGACAACTATTCCGACTGGGGCGAATTAGATGAAATAGCCGTGGTTATTTATTAATAGTCCGCTGCTTATATATACATAGACACGATTGTGTGCCACGCCCATTCGAGTCTTCGAGAATGGGCGTGTCTTTTATAGTAACGCATCATCCTCTATTTCCCACACTGATTCAAAGCCTTCCTCCTTTGTGATAACATATCCAACCTTAAACGAGATTCCCTGACAGGAGGCCCCCAGTGGCGCGCCTTTTCGAATATCAGGCTAAGAAGCTCTTAGCCGAGAAGAAAATACCCATCCCGAAAGGGAAAGTATGCAAAACCCCCGATGAGGCCAAATCCGCAGCGGAGGAAATCGGCAAACCGGTCGTTGTGAAAGCCCAGCTATGGGTCACCGGACGCAAATCCATCGGCGGGGTACGCTTCGCCGAAACCCCCTCCCAAGCCGCCGCCGAGACGAAAGCCCTCATCGGTTTACGGGTGAAAAATTTCTCCGTATTAGAAGTTCTCGTCGAGGAGAAACTCGACATCGCATCGGAGATGTATGCGGGTATCATCATCGACGACGCCAACAAACGCCCGTTGCTGATATTCTCCTCCGTAGGCGGTACCGGCATAGAGGAAATAGCGCGGGAGCATCCCGATAAACTGATAAAACACCCGATAGATATCCGCTTAGGCCTTCGCGATTTTGAGGCGCGAAACCTCGTTCGGTCGCTCGGCATACACGGCAATTTGCAGACGAATATCGCTGATGTCCTGACTAAACTCTACGATGTTGCAAAGACCTATGAAGCCCGTTCAATCGAGGTCAACCCGCTCATCGTCACAAAGGATGAAAAAGCCATCGCTGCCGATTGCCACATGGCTGTTGATGATTACGCGGTATTCCGCCACCCGGAGCTCGGCATCGAAGTCGCGCGCGAGCTCGACCATCCGCTTACCGAGCTCGAACGGATTGCGTATCGCGTAGAATCTAAGGACTATCGGGGCACGTTTTATTTCTTCCAGATGGAAACCGGCTTCAAGAAGGGTGAGGGCTGCATCGGCTTTCACGGCGCGGGCGGCGGCGGCTCGATGATGAGCATGGACGCGGTTTTAAGCAAGGGCTTCAAGATAGCCAACTACACCGATTGCTCCGGCAACCCGCCCGCATCGAAGGTTTACCGCGCGGCAAAAATCATCCTGCAGCAGCCGAACCTCGACGGCTATTTCGCTTCCGGCTCCGGGGTGGCATCGCAGGAGCAATTCCACTCCGCACGCGGATTCGTGAAGGCGTTTCGCGAGATGAATTTGAGCATACCGGCGGTGATACGTCTTGGCGGCAACCAGGAAGAGAAGGCGATGGAGATATTGGGCAAATACTGTTCCGATCTTCCCGCGAAGCTTGAGGCGTATGGCAAGGACGATTCCGCCGTATCCTGCGCCGAGCGGCTAAGGGCGCTCGTTGATGAGGGGGATATTAAGACCAATGTCAAAGTCAAACCAATAAGCAACCCGGATACGCCCGCCCAACCATATTCCTTCGATTCAATGACGGGCAAATTAACCTTTGACCATGCCAAATGTCTTAAATGCGAAGCCAAGCCCTGCATCGATGCCTGCATCCAAAAAATCCTATCCGCAAAACAAACGGACGGCGGAACAGTTGTCGAACTCAATATCACCCCCGACGACGCAAAAAAAGGCAAATGTACCGAATGCCTGGCCTGCGAAATCGAATGTTGGGCCAACGCCTTGAACGCAATAAAAATCGAGTTGCCGATAGAGGGGTTGGGGTAAAGGAATTGGGGATAGTGAAACCAGCAATCGGGTTACATCGACAAATCCGGCAAATACATCTGGGACCCGACGAATTAAGTTGTTGGTCGGAAATTGATATAACAAATGAAACAATTCCGTAGGGGCAGACCCGCGTGTCTGCCCAATCCAGGGCACACACATAGGTGTGCCCCTACAGATAATGTATAATTACCCCGATTTCTTAATATGATTCAGGAGCATGCATTGTCCATCCTTATCGACGAAAAAATGAAGGTCATCGTGCAGGGGATTACCGGGCGCGAAGGGACGGTTCGCGCGCGGTTGATGAAACAATACGGCACCAATGTCGTCGCCGGCTCGACCCCCGGCAAGGGCGGCGTCGATGTCGAGGGCGTGCCGGTATTCGACACCGTCGCCGAGGCTGTCGAAAAATTCGGCCCTATTGACGTAAGCGTACTATTCATCCCCGCACCTATCGTCAAGAACGCCTGCCTTGAAGCTTTCGACGCCGGTGTGAAGCTTGTCGTAATCGTCCCCGACCGCGTACCCATCTATGATGTCCTCGAAATCGCCGACGCCGCCAAAGAATGCGGCGCCGATTTTGTGGGCCCGAATACCCTCGGTGTGTTGTCCGTCGATAAAGCAGTACTCGGTATGCTCGGCGGCAGCGCGCAGACCGCACGCTCGTGGTTTCATAAGGGGCCCGTAGGGGTGACTTCGCGCTCCGGCGGGATGACATCGAGCACGGCATACTATCTCGCCCGTGCCGGGGTTGGCCTTAGCACCATAATTCATGTCGGCGGCGATGCCGTCGTCGGCCTGCCGCATCCGGAAGTCGTCAAGATGTTCGAGGCCGACCCCGAGACCAGGGCCGTCGCCATGTTCGGCGAAATCGGCGGCACACAGGAAGAAGTTGTGGCTGATATGATTGAGCGTGGCGAATTCACGAAGCCGCTCGTGGCGTATATCGGCGGTAAAGCCGCCAAGGAAGGTACTCGCTTCAGCCACGCGGGGGCGATAGTCGAGGCCGGACGCGGCACATACGAGGGCAAAGTCAAACGCCTTCGCGAAGTAGGCGCACATGTCGTGGATGATTTCAACGCCCTGCCGAATGTTATGATAGATGTATTAAAATCCATCGGGGTTGAAATCCAAAAACGTGATAAGTGAAACAAAGTTAGCTTTATTTAAGTCGTCATAGCGAGAGAATAATTTCCAGCAATAATGTTTTATATCCTATACATTGCTTTCCGCTTATTCCTCTTAGGCTTTGGCGTACTCGCCATCGGTTATGGCCTGCGCGGGTTGGTCATGTCCAAAGCTGAATCGTACAACACCGAATCACTCCTGCTGAACTTCTGGGGAGCCCTCGCAGCTCTATGCATCGGTCTCGTGCTCACCGCCACCGGAATTATGTGGATTCTTAGCTCTGTGTAAAGGGTTTATGCTGTGAAGGGTAATTGAATATACATATAAACCGGATGAGGAGCGGCATATGTACCCAACCTTCGGTGCATTAGCAAGGGCCTTCATACTCGTCGGGGGCATATTGCTCCTGTTTGGCGGACTGAAAGCCCTGTTCACGGCAAAAGCGGAAGCTTACGACAGGGAATCGCTGAAAGTGAATTTCATCGCAGCTATTGTGATGATAGCCCTCGGCATCCTCTTGGCCGGCTATATTATAAGTTGGATGTATCACCAGTTCCGCCCCCTGTTCGGTTAATTGCAGGCTATGGTTGATATGTGGCTTCCCATATTAATTACATCCAATATCTCCAATTATCTTTGGAATCTTCACCCCGCCTAAGTCGAAATCGAAACACTCGATGCGCCCCGGCCTCAGGGTGATTTCATACGTTTCACGCTGGGGTACGCCTGCAAAGCTCAGCAAACGTACGGTATATTCCCCTGGTGGAATATCCTCTATCAAGTAATGCCCCTGCTGGTTGGTCTTACCGGATGCAATGATCACGCTGTTAGAATCAATGATTTGCACTTCGAAATTGGGCATCAATTTGTTATTCATATATACATAACCGGCGACTGCACCCAACCCCGCGTCATCATGTCGATGAACTTCATGATGCCTGAGACTTTTGGCCACCAGGATAAGCGGCATACATCCGGAATTGATGATAAGCGCCAAGAGAAATAGCCCGGTGACAAAGAATGCCAAGGATACGCTTCGGGATAATTTCGCCTTCATGGTCAGGCCTCCCAAACAGCATCAAAACCTAAAACAGTTAAGATGCAAAATAACCGCCAGGAGGCGGTTTGAAAAGCGCTTAAGATTAATCGTGGATCACATCCCTATCTTGGGTTCGGGAATTTTCACTCCACCCAAGTCGATGTCGAAGCTTTCGGTGCGCCCCGGCCTTACGGTGATTTGAATGGTCTTGGGATGCGGAACCCCGGCGAAAGTCAGCACTCGTACGGTATATTCCCCCGGGGGAACATCGGTTATAAGGAAATGCCCCTGCTGGTTGGTTTTCCCGGTTGCAACTACATTATTGCCGGTATCAATGAGCTGCACCTCGAAATTCGGCATCAACTTTTCATTCATATAAACATATCCCGCGACAGATGCCTTAATCTTCAATATGGCACAGCCGGATGACCCAAGTACAAAAAGCATTATGAGAAATAACCCTATTGCGATGCTGATTTTTTTCACCATTGTAATTCGGTTCATGGACGATGCTCCTTTGTATTTTTATTAAGTATACCATAGCCGCCATAACCGGGTAAACCGGGGGTGAATATACCGTACAATGTTTTTACAACCCGGCTTATCTGCTATATTGGGGCGTCAATGATTAAGCGCTGGATAAACTACTGCCTTGTCGGCTTGGCAGGTGGTGGAGTCGGGGGGATGCTCGGTGTCGGTGGCGGAATCATTATGGTTCCCCTGCTCACATGGCTCGGCGTAACCCAGAAACGCGCGCAGGGTACAAGCCTTTCGGCGACCATCCCGCTCGCTGTCGTCAGCGCTGCCAGTTACTATCACGCGGGATGCATCAACTTCCAAGCCGCGCTACCACTTGCCGCAGGCGGCGTGATAGGGGCTTATATCGGTTCGGGCTTTGTGCGGTACTTGTCCAACAGGCTGCTATACCGGCTGTTCGGTATGATGCTGGTTATCCTTGCTGCAAGGCATGCCTTCACTGTGCTGACATCCACCGCCGCCGGCCAGGCAGCGGGGACTTTCCCATTGTTGGCTTTGCTTGCTGGGGTTGCCGCGGGGTTTGTTTCTGGTTTCTTCGGCGTAGGCGGAGGCGTGATATTTGTCCCAACAGGTGTCCAATTTTTGTCCCTGAATGAAAAAAGCGCACATGGGTCAAGCTTTATTGCAATAATACCTACGGCGATAATTGGGCTCATTAGATACTATAGGGCCGGGGATATCCAGCGCGATGTTGTCCTCCCATTAATAGTCGGTGCCATTGTTGGTGGGCTCGCAGGAGCCAATATAGCCGTGGGTGTTGCCGATGTCCCCCTCGCCCTAATCTTCTCTGCCTTCCTCGGGATTGTCGGTATAAGGCGCCTTGTTGGTAAAAACCCCCAGGGGAAATGAACGCGAGAAATTCCATCTCACCGGCGTACCCAGTCTGCTAACAATAAAACAATTTTTGAAAATTCGAACCTCCTGTGGTAGAATTCCAAGATTGCGCCCTAAAAATGGACGTTTTGTTACTGCTTTGCAATTTTGAGGTGAGACGGATTTGACATCGGCTGCTGACATCAGAAATATCGCCCTTGTTGGCCATTCCGCCGCGGGTAAAACCACCTTGGCGGAAGCGATGATATTCGACATTGGCGCTACGACCCGCATAGGGAGGATTGAAGAGGGGAATACCGTGATGGACTACGATGAGGATGAGATTGCCCGCACCATTACAATCTCAGCAAGCTTTTACACCCTTCCCTGGAAGGACAGGGATGTCACTATCGTAGATACCCCCGGCTTCAATGACTTTATTACCGAGGCAAGGGTGATGCTGTACGGCGTTGACTCCGTCGCTATCGTTGTCGGCGCCGATAACGGTCCCCAGGTCAATACCGAGCGGCTTAATTCGTTTGCCAAGGATCTTACCTTGGCAAGGATGGTTTTTATCACCAAGCTCGAGCGGGAGAATACTAATTTCGGGCAAGCGGTTGATGTTGTTGCTAAGGCCATAGGGAAAGTTGTCCCGCTTACAATACCTGTCGGGAAAGAATCCGACCTCAAAGGTGTAATTGACCTTCTGAACATGAAGGCGCATATATATCGCGATGACGGGCGCAAACCGGACATTGTTGACATCCCCGGCGATATGAAGGCCGAGGCGGAGGAATGGCACGGGCGTATGGTCGAATCGATCGCCGAGACCGACGAAGCGTTGATCGAGAAGTTCCTCGAGGATACGGAGATAACACCTGATGAGTTGCGTTCGGCCCTACGCGCGGCTGTTGCGCGCGGCGAAGCGGTGCCGCTATGCTGTGGTTCCGGCTCCAGGAATATAGGGGTGGATATTCTCATGGATATCATCGCGGAAATCATGCCTTCCCCGATGGATATATCTCCGAGAAGAGCGAAAACCAACGGCAACGAAGTCGCTGTTGCGTGCGATGAAGGTGCGCCCGTAGCGGCTCTTGTCATCAAGACGCGCATAGACCAGTTTACAGGACGGCTCAATACAGTCAGGGTACTTTCCGGCGTTATTAAATCCGACCTTAACCTGTTCAATTCAACAACCGGCAAAAAAGAGCGCATCGGCATGCTGATAATCCTCAGGGGGAAAGAACAGGAACAGGTGAAGGAACTTCGCGCAGGGCAAATAGGCACATTGGTTAAATTGGACTCGACCCGTACCGGCGATACCCTCTGTGAGGAAAGCCGTAAACTCACATTCCCCCCAATACCATGGCCGCAGCCGATTTATTCTCTGGCTGTCAAACCTAAGTCACGCCAGGATGAAACCCGTCTATCCAGCGCGATGCAGCGCATGATGGACGAGGACCCGGCGTTCCGTTACGAACAAAACGGTGAAACGAAAGAACTGCTCATAAACGGCATGGGCCAGGTGCATCTTAACGTCGCCCTTGATAAGCTGAAACGCAAATTCGGCGTCGAAGTTGACACGAGCATCCCGAAGGTTCCATACAAGGAAACCATCAAGGGTGAGGCGAAGGTCGAGGGAAAACATAAGAAGCAAACCGGCGGCGCCGGGCAATTCGGCGTAGCGTGGATACATTTCCAGCCGCGCGACCCCAACGATTCCGACCCGCTGGAATTCGTCGACAGCATCGTCGGTGGCTCAATCCCCAAGCAATTCATCCCGGCGGTTGAAAAGGGCCTGCGCCAATATATGGGCGCGGGCGCCATCGCCGGCTACCCAATCTGCGGGCTTCGCGCGATTCTCTACGACGGCAAATATCACCCCGTCGACTCCAAGGAAATCGCATTCGTCCAGGCCGCGCGAAAGGCTCTGAAACTCGGTATGCAGCAGGCCAAGCCGATTCTCGTCGAGCCGATATACAACCTCACCGTCTATGCCCCCGAGGAAAATTTGGGGGATATCATGGGCGACCTCTCATCGAAGCGCGGCCGCATCTATGGCACCGACAAAGTCGGCAACCTGTCGGTCATCAAGGCGAAGATTCCGCTGGCGGAGATACAGGAATATGTCGCGGGGCTTAACTCGCTTACGCAGGGACGCGGCACGTTCGAGATGGTGTACGACCACTATGAGGAAGTCCCCCACGAAATCGCCCAGAAAATCATCGCCGCCCGCGCCAAGGAAGTCGTAGAGGAGGAAGAGGATTAGGGGGGGTTATATTCCCCATTAGGTTTCGGGACAAGGGTGTCCCGAAACATCAACATCAAATTATTATAATCAATATCCGGGTGGCACCCTTTTGTCTTCAAAAGGGTGGTTTCTACAAAAAAATCAAAGCCGTAGCCAGACAGATGGCCTGCCGGGCCACATATTTACTCGATCGGACCCTCGGTATCTTCATCTTCAATGTCAAACGCGTGCAGCGGCTCATATCGCAACCCTGGCAGATGTCTCACGTTGGTAAGCATCCCGAACATTTCCTTAAAACCACCTTTCTCCACATCCCTTACCTCATGCACCGTTGGCATAAATATCAACACCACGATAAGCCTCAATACCCCGGAAAGTAGGAATACAAACTGCAGGGGGGAGAATAGCACTATCGTTATAACACCCGTCACGAGCGATTGCGGCGCGAATTTGCTGACATAGCCGCCGAGCATGGCGCCCACGAATATCCCGATGCAGTTGAAGAAATTCAGATACGCCGCGCACCTTGCCCGCTTGGGCGGCGTGACGGCATCGAACATGAATGTCGCGGTACATAGGAACCATCCGCCCCAGGTAAGCCCCGCGAGAACCTGGAGCCCGATAATATAGAAATAATTCCGCGAGAAAAGCCACAGGATTGGTATGACCGGCATTATCGCTGAAGTAATACGCAGCACGAGCCGGTTGCCGTAACGGTCCGCGAACGGACCCCATCGGCGCATCGCGACAAACTGCGCCACGATATAAAACCCCTGTGCGATTGTGTATTTAATATAGCTGAATTCCAAATCGCGCAGCATATATGTCGCGAAAAATGGGGCTGACACCTGAACCGCGAGGCTCATGAGGGTTACGAAAAACACGAAATGCGCGAAATTCGATTTTGGGCTTCGAGCGAGAAATTGATAGATGCTGAAATATGCATCCTTTACCTTTTTATATGGCACCTCGTAATGTCGTGTAAGCGCATAAACCGAGGCGCTCCTGCTCAGGAAGGAGGCCGCGAAAATAATCGCGAACCCGATGAAGGGCTTTTGAAGCGTATCGAAATGCTGGAGGGTTAAACCGGCTGCAATCATACTCAGGAACAGCACCAACTGCGAAAGCCCGCCGCGCCTGCCGAAATAAGACGCTCTTGTATCCGCCGTGGTCAAATCGCCCATGAGGCTGTTCCACGCCGGGCCGGTAAAACCCACGCTGGCGTAATAGCCGCATGCAAACCCGATATAAAGCCAGGGATTATGAGAGTGGGTGATTATGCCTATGAGCATAAACCCTATAAAAAGTGCCTGGGCTGATGCGCCCGCAAGGATGATGGGCTTACGCACAAGAAAACGTTCGACGAAAACCAGCGCCCCTAATTGCGCGAACGCGATGCATATCTGCGGGATGCCGATAAACACGCCTATAAGGAAGTTGCTCGCGTTGATGGCCACTAAGAGGGGGATGAAATACAACTCCCCGAACCCCGCCATCGATGCATAGAGGCAGGCATCCCATACGCTGAACCGGAGGCTTGTGCGCCTCGCCTCTTCGGGGATATCGACCGATGTCCCGGACTGTGATTGAACGTCTGAATATTCCATCACAACTGGTTTCAGATATTAGCACTTCAGGCCGTCGTTTTCATTTGAACGTACATCGCAACCTGTCCCGTCAATACTATTATCCCCCGCATGCAGCCTGAATCGTACCCCCGCAAACGGCCGCACGTGAGTAAGCATAACGAACATATCCCTGAAATTCGGGTCGATGACCTGCCTTACTTCGTGGAACTTCCGCAGGTATATTGCCATGACAATGAGCCCTGTAACTGACGATACCAAAAACACAAGATAGAGTGGTGAGACAATCGACAGGTTCGGCGCCACCGCATCAATAATATTCTGCGCGCGCGAGCTGAGGAACGCGCCGAGCATCGCTCCGGTGAAAACCCCCATGCAGCTCGTGAAGTTCATGTATGCCGAGCAGCGCGCGCGTTTCGGGGCGGTCACGGCATCGAGCGTAAAGTTCAGGCTGCTGAGCCACCATCCGCCCCATACGATCCCGGCAAGGAACTGGATGGAAAGTATGTAATAGAAGCCTGTGGATACAAACCACATGAGCGGTAGAATCGGCAGCACAATGCCGGTTATCTGCAGGACAATCCTGTTGCCGTAACGGTCCGCGACAAGCCCCCATTGCCTTGTGGCGATAATCTGCACTACAAGCAGCATGCTCGTCGCGATGGTGAACTGGATATAACTGAAATGCAGGTCGTTGAGCATGTAGGCTACAAAATACGGCCCCGCGATTTGCGTGGACATATTCATCAGCGACAGGAAAAACACGAAGCGGGCGAAATTCGATTTGCCGCTGCGTCGCAGAAAATCCAGGAAACTGAAATAAGCTTCCTTGACATATTGATATGGCCCCTCGTAAAACCGCGAATATGCATAGGTCGAACCGACCCTGCCCAAAAGGGCGAGGGCGAGGATTATCGTGAAGCCGATAATCTTGGCCCCTTTATTGTCATAATATTCAAGTATCGCCCCCCCCGCTAACATGCATATGAAAAATACAATCTGGCATATGCTGTTACGTTTCCCGAAATATTTCCCCCTTGCGCCGCTCGTTGTCAAATCCCCCATAAGGCTTGTCCACGATGGGATTGTGGCGCCGACTGATGCAAAGTAGCCGCCACCGAGCAGGATAAATACAAGCGGGGATAATTTCCTGCTGTGCACGCCGATGAGCATAAGAAGGACAAATAAAATGTGGGCGACCCCCCCGGCAATCATTATGGGTTTGCGCACGCGGATGCGTTCAATAAGGCTAAGACCGACAAATTGGGAGAAGCCGAGGAATAGCTGGATCATTGCCACAAAAAAGCCGACCTGGAAATCGGTGGCCCCTATGGCGAGAATTAGCGGGATGAAATAGACCTCGCCGAAACCGACGAGAACGCTGTATGAAGCCCCCTCCCAGATGCTCAGGCGGAGGGTACGCTCCGCGCCTTCGACGTCAGCGAGGGTGAGTTCATCGGCTGGTTCGGTATCTGAAGCGGTTTCACTCACACCGGTAATACTTCCACCGACAATTCATGGGCCTCCAGCCCAATTATCCCATCAGCAAAATTCAATAATGCACCGCACAAGCCAATGCAAAAAAATCCCGCCGATGGGACTTGTAAATTCTACCACATCCGCGGCATGTTTTAGGGTGGCTCCTCTACCTGTCATATGCCCCTTTTTAATCTATAATATCCCCCGTCCCAATATGCCTTATGGAGGTTTCCATGCATTCCGAGGAAATATTGGCTTTAGCCCTTGAGATGGCCGGCATCGATGAACGCCCCGCCGATACCCTGATTTATGTCCCCGGCGAAATGAAACGCATCCTCTTCGGCATCGACATAGACCTCGCCGATGTGATGCTTGCGAAGCAGCTTGGTTACGACGGCGTCATCGGGCATCATCCAATCGGCATGACGGCCCGAACCGATTTTTACCAGGTGCTCGACCGCCAGATAATGCTGATGCAGGAAGTCGGCGCGTCGCGCGAGGAAGCCGAGGCGGCGCTCAGGAAACGCCAGCAGGAAATCGCCTACAATGCCATGGGCACCAATTACGACAGGAACATCACCGCGTTCAATATGCTCGGCCTGCCCGTGATGAACCTGCATATCGTCATCGACATCATCACCGAACGCACCGTACGAAGCCGCGTCTATCCCGAATTCCCCGAGGGGAACAACAAAACCGTCAGCGACCTCATCGATATGCTGATGGAATTCGAGGAGTATCGGAAATCCCCCATCCAGCCGAGGGTCGTTATCGGCGACCTCGACGCCCCCTGCGGCGTGCCGATTATCGCATTCGCCAACGGTACATGCGGTGGGCCGGATGTGATACGCACCTATTGGAAACATGGGCGTGATACGGCCGTATATATGCACATCCCCCACAGTGATGTGAAAGAGCTTCGCGACGACGACAACCGCAAGAATCTTGTCATCGCGGGACATATGGCGAGTGATTCCATCGGCATAAACATCTTCATCGACGCCCTCATCGAACGCGGCCTGGAAGTGGGGCATTTCAACGGGGTGGTGAGATAAGATGGGTACGCCGGTTTTCAAACCGGCATGTCGACTTGAAAATCGGCGTTCCCAGTGGTTTGATTTATCTTTAAATCATTAATTGACCAAACACAGAATCCCGCACAACCTACCAATCCACCGGCGGGGGGCTCATATAACATTCGGTAGATGGGAAATTCACGAACACCAAGTTCCGCTTCGTTATATCCGCATCCTCATTTACCCCCATCGTATATGGCGATATCAGCCCATCGAGTACGACTTCCTCGAGAATCGTACATTCCTCGGCGTCGAGCTTAATAAGCATCGTCACTTCATCGGGACACCTGCGGCCATAAATAAGCACCCGGCATTTGTCCGTATCCGCGTCATTATGGTCGCACCAGATGCCGCCATATGCATTCTTGAAGCTGAAGTTGAAACCGCGCCAGGTTGGGTACGAAAACAGGCTTTGGTAGGATAAATCCTCCCGATATGTCGGCGGCCCCGACTTATTCAGGTCAAACACGTAGAGCTTGCCGTTATGCTCTCCTATATGCGCCTGCTGGAATATGAACAACCTCTGCGCCTCGTAACTTACCACCATATCGACGATATCGTTTTCAACAACCGAATCCTGGAATAAGTCCGACCATGTCCCTATTATTTCATCAACATCCAAGTCGTTACTCGGCGCGTGCACATACCACGGCGGGCCGTCCACCGGGCCCCACCATTCAAGCTTGTTGTCACCGGCGTAATTAGCCCCGAAATCCGTGCCCGTGAGCATCCATATCTCACCGTTTTCGTTGGTATCCATCGCCTCGATATGCCTGTCCGGCGGGCCCACACTCAGCGGCGCATCAGGATTCATGAGGTAGCCAGTGTCGTCATATATAAATATCGAATTGTTCGCCCCCCCCAAATTGTCCGGTACAGCAAGCACCCTGTTGCCGGTGGGGTCAACTTCAATGTGGTATAGAAGGCCGGGGTCAGGTGTATATGTCCCCTGCGGGAGCGTGGTGAAAATGTTCCCTGCGTGTGGGGAAATGTTGTCCATATCATAGCGGCTGATGGTTCCCGGCATCGAGTTCACGAGCATCTGCCCCGTATATGGCCCGCTTACAAGCCACGCAAGTTCATATTTCACCTGGTAAGTTGCCTGGTCGAGGAACGGCGTCTGCTGATATGAATCGAATATTCCCACCCCGCATTCCTCCGGCCCTGGAGGTGTGTCGCTTACCGGTGAAGTGTGAGTGAAGTATGCACACACTGGCACACCCGGGAGCAAGCCCTGGTAACCTACGGCAGGCGATTCCACTGTTATGAGCAGTTCGATACTATCAGCCGCAGGAGTGGCATCGATTATCTCCACCTCGTATGTGCTGAACCCCACGCCACTGCCAATGGGAGTCGCTGACGATACTAGGGCAAAATTCCCGGGGGACTCAACGGTCACCGAATTAAGACCCGCGTCATAATGGTCCCAGACATCGATTTGGAGTTTAAGGTCCCCGCCCGACTTGGAACCATCATTCCAAAGTGTGTTGTCCACCTCCGTAACATTCACATTCCACGCCTCTACCCGGTTAGCGCCCGGGCCAAAATCATCCGGCACATGCCATGGCGGTGTGCCCTGCGGGAATTTCCACGACGCATCGATGGCATAGTTGAACACAAACCCCCCTGGGACGAACTTGATTTTGTAATGCCGGACATTTTCCCCGCCGGCGGAGAAATAACAACGCGATGACGGGTCAACGGAACCAAGCGGCGCATCGGGTTCGGTGATGTCATCGCAGAAAAATTTGTATGCGTTAAGCGTGCAGTTGAAACCGGCGACATCATACGGCGTGCCGAGAAGGCCGTCTTTATAGGCAAACATATTATCTGCATGCGGGAACTCGGCAGGGTTCCACCATCGGGTAAGCCCGTCAGGGTTCATAAGGTGCGCATCCGCCTCACCCGCCATGCGCAACTCCGGGTCGGAGAAGCCGCTTACGGAACCGTTTGTGATGAAGACTCCGCATGCGTCAAAACCGGTATATTGCGTCTGCCCGAGAAACGGATGCCGCAGTACAACGTCGCAGTCGAGGATATTGCCCGTGAACTTTACATTTTGGACGTTCAAGTAGAGCTTCACCGGCGGTTCGAGGAACCGCAGGGCATTGAGATGAACATCACTCGTCCTTATTGGAACAATATCAATGCTTCCCGCGTCGGGATCAGCCTTGAATTGCCATATTCCCCATAGCTGATGCGAACTCTCCTGTTGCCCCGATGGAAGTCCCTTGACCGGCTCCACCGGGTTGACGGTGTTGGAACATCCCATGACACCGATGAAGAGGGCTATTATTGCATATGCGTATATCCTTCTCACTCTCTGCCTCCTGAAGGTAGTCTCCAGAATATTAGTTACTGACCGACTTTACCAATCCGCCGGTGGTGGGGACATGAAGCATTCGTTCGGGCCATAGCCTGCAAAAACGAGAAAGTCCTTCGTCGGATCAGGGTCGAAGTTGACCCCGATTGTATAACACCCGGTGTTGTCGTAAACCGCTTCATTCAGGACTTTCCCATCCCTATCCAGCCTTGCAATTGAGGATTTGAAATAAGGTGGCGGGTCAACTGTGCGTGCAAAGACAACAACCCGGCATCCGTCCAGATCGCTGTCGCTATGGTCGCACCATATCCCCCCCGAAGCCGCCTTGAGCCAGTCGTTCGCCTCTAACCAGGTCGGCAGCGATAAAACGTTGTCGTCGCTTAAGTCAGGCCGATATATCGGAGGGCTGCCGGTGTTCAGATCGAATGCAGATAATATGCCGTTATTCCCCGCGCTCCAGTCGCCCTGCCAGATAAACAACCTTTCCTCAGGGAAAAGGATTGCCAAGTCAAAGACATCATCGTTGTATGTATATTCCCCTGTCTTGTCGTTATAATGCCCGATGACCGCATCCACATTCAAGTCGGATGCGGGGTCGTAGGCGATATATGGCGGCCCTGCCTGGTATGCCCACCTCTCAAGCTTCAGCTGGTTGCCATATGCCCAGCCGAGGTAGGCGGCGGTTAGCAGCCACAAATCGCCGTTTACGTTTGAACCCGTTGCGACAATCTTGCGGTTTTCACCGACACTTATTCCCGACTCGGAGCTGATAAGGTTCCCTTGGTTGTCATATATCAGGAAAGAATTATTAATACCCAACCCATTCGGTACAACAATAACCCGCCCTGTTACGTGCTCGACTTCCATGTGATAAAGGAACGGGGCATAAAAATACGGCGCCGGGCCCGGGGGGCAGGCGTCTGCCGGTAATGTGGCAAAAAGTGTGCCTGTAAGGGCTCCAATTGAGTCAGTATCATAACGCCTTATCGTTACCAACGTATCATCCAATGCGGTTGCCAGCATTTGGCCGCTATATGGGCCATTCACTAACCACCCAATTTCAAACTTCACGATATTCTGGCTCTGGTCTAAAAACGGTGTCTGTACGGGTGTGCCATGAATTCCCGTTCCACATTCCGTCGGCCCCCCAGGTTTCTCATCATCTACAGAGGCAGATGAGACGAAATACGCAGAGACCTGTTTGCCGGGAAGCAGGTTCTGATAGCCCGCAGCTTCTGATTCAATTGTTATGAGCAGGTCGATGGAATCCGGTGAGGGAGTTGCATCAACGATATCGACCTTGTATGTGCTATACCCCTCTCCACCCCCAACAGGTGTATCTGAAGTTACGGCGTTGAAGCTAACAGGTGATTCAACTTTTATTGTATTCAAACCCGCATTGTAATGGTCCCAGACATCAACGAGCAGGCTCAAATCGCCGCCGTTCTCCGCGCCATCATTCCAGAGTGTGTTATCCACCTCCGTAACATTCACATTCCACGCCTCTACTCGATTTGCGCCCGGCGCGAAATCATCCGGCACATGCCATGGCGGCGTACCCAGCGGAAATTTCCACGACGCATCGATGGCATAGTTGAATACAAACTCCCCTTGAACAAATTTTATTTTGTAATGCCGCACATTTTCGCCGCCGGCCGAGAAATAACAACGTGATGACGGGTCAACAGAGCTCAGTGGCGCATCGGGTTCGGTGATGTCATCGCAGAAAAACTTGTATGCGTTAAGCGTGCAGTTGAAACCGGCGACATCATACGGCGTGCCGAGAAGGCCGTCCTTGTATGCGAACATAGTATCTTCGTGCGGGAACTCGGCAGGGTTCCACCATCGGGTAAGCCCATCCGGGTTCATAAGGTGCGCATCCCCCTCACCCGCCATGCGCAACTCCGGGTCGGAGAAGCCGCTTACGGAACCGTTGGTGATAAATATCCCGCACACATCGAACCCCGTGTATTGCGTCAAGCCGAGAAACGGATGCCGCAGAGTGACATCGCAATCGAGGATATTGCCCGTGAACTTCACGTTCTCAACATTCAAATAGAGCTTTACCGGCGGTTCGAGGAACCGCAGGGCATTGAGATGAACATCACTCATCCTTATGGGGACAATATCAATGCTCCCCGCGTCGGGATCAGCCTTGAATTGCCATATTCCCCAGAGTTGATGCGAACTCTCCTGTTGCCCTGAGGGATCCCCCTTGACCGGCTCCACCGGGCTTGCAGCGTTGGAACAACCCGTAATCGCGACAAGCAGAAATATCATTATTGCATTAGCATATAACCTGCCCACAGCTTTGCCTCCTGGTTGAATGAATTCCCATAATATTAGTTGCGTAATGTCATATATAAATTAGCCCGAAATGAAAACCCCCGCATTAAAACGGGGGTTTGTCTTTCAGCACATTATCCAACTCCTACCAATCCGCCGGCGGCTCCGACATATAGCACTCGGTTGGACCATACCCCGCGAAAACAAGATAATTCTTCGCCGGATCCGAGTCTTCATTGACGCCCATCGTGTAAGCCCCATTATAGTTGTACTCCACTTCATTAAGAACTTTGCCGTCGCGGTCCAACCTCGCCAATGTGGCTTTGAAATAAAACGGCGAAATGTTGGCGGTACGGGCATAGACGACAACGCGGCAGCCATCGAGCTTGCTGTCGCTGTGGTCACACCATATCGCCCCTTCAGTCGCTTTCAGATAGTCGTTACCCGCAAGCCAGCAGGGCGAAGACAAGAGACTGTCGTCACTGAGATCATCACGATATGTCGGGGGCTCACCAGCATTCAGGTCGAATACCGTCAATATGCCGTTGTTTTCCGCTGACCATGCCCCCTGGAAGACGAACATCCTCTGCTCGGGGTACATTATCGCAAGATCATAAACATTATTATTGTAATAATATAACCCGGATTTCTCGTCATAATTGCTTATATACTCATCTACATTGAGATCAGAAGCAGGGTCATTGGCATAATACGGCGAGCCGGTCTGATATGCCCATCTCTCAAGGCGCATATCACTACCTGTTGGCCACGAAATGTAATTGCCCGTTAGAAGCCACAGGTCACCATTCTTATTGGCGTCCATTGCGACTATCTTCCTATTTGACCCTACGCTAATGCCGCTTGAAGGGCTAAGTAAATTCCCCTGGTCATCATAGATAAGCATCGAATTGTTTACACCCAAACCGTCCGGTACGACTATTACTCGCCCCGTCTTCGGTTCCACTTCCATGTGGTAAAGGCAACCCCAGAACGGCCCAAGGCTTCCATCCGGCAATGTTATAAAAAGCGAACCGCTGTGGCTGCCTACCGTATCCATGTTGTATCGCCTTATTGTCCCGACCGAGCCGATCTGGCCGCCCCCCACAATCATTTCGCCTGCATAAGGACCGCTGACAAGCCATGCGACTTCGAATTTGACAACGCTCAAATAGTTATAATCCATGAACGGCGTCTGCGTGGGTTTGCCGAAATTCCCGGTTCCGCATGGCGGTACAGGGGATTCATTATAGACTGTGACGCTGTGTTTAAAATATGCCGCAACCGGTTTAGCCGGGAGTAAATCCTGGTAGCCGACCGCCTCCGATGCGATGGTGATGAAAAGCTCAATGGAACCGGCTGCCGGTGTGGCATCGGTGATATCTATCTGATATGTGCTGTATCCTTCACCGCCGTCGATTGGCGCAGACGACGATGCGGCATCGAAATTCCCGCCTGATTCGACCTTGACCGTATTCAACCCGGCGTTGTAGTGGTCCCAGACATCGATAAGCAGGCTCAAATCGCCGCCGTTATTCGTGCCGTCGTTCCATAGTGTGTTATCAATCTCAGTGATGCTCATATTCCACGCCTCGACACGGTTCGCGTTCGGGCCGAAGTCATCGGGTATGGTCCATGGCGGCGGACCGTCGGGGAATTGCCAGCTTGCATCGACTGCGTAGTTGAAGATAAGCCCCGCGCTGCCAAGCTCTATGGTGTAGTGCCGGATGTTCTTCTGCCCCGCGGAGAAGACGCATCGCGATGTCATATCGACATCACCGATAGGCGCATTGGGGTCAGTCAATTCATCGCAGAAAAGTTTATATCCGTTCAGCGTGCAGTTATAGTCAGCTGTTGAGTCGGGTGTACCGAGGAGGCCCTCCTTGTAATTGAACATCGTATTCCCGATTGGAAATTGCGCTGGATTCCACCAGCGGGTCCAGCCGTCGGGGTTCAGCAATCGCGTGTCCCCTTCTCCGGCCATGACGAGGTCCGTGTCCTCAAACCCCGATACGGAGCCATTTGTTATAAGAACCCCGCATACATCAAACCCTGTGAACTCGCTCAACCCTAAGAACGGGTGTCTTATCCCGATATCGGCCTCGACGATATTGCCGTCGAACTTGAGGCTTTCAAGGGTGACGTTGACAAGCACCGGAGGTTCTAAAAACGGCAGCGCATTGATGTGCATCTCGCCGGTGCGCAACGGCACGACATCCAATGTCCCCCGTGCCGGGTCCGCTGTGAATTGCCACAAACCCCAGAGCTGATGCGTATCCGCTGACTGCCCTGATGGAATATCCTTTGCGGGCTCCACCGGCCCTGTCGAACCTGAGCAGCCGACCATGGCGCCTAACAGTAACCCCACGATTATGAGGGGGAATAATTTATACATACTTTACCTCCAGAAAAATGCTTTCACCTAATTAGTTGCCAATAACCTGATATTGTTAGAATACGTTACCACAATTCATTATCAATTGGTAAGGCGAACCCAACCTGGCGCCAGGCGTGGGGCCGGGCATAACATTTTTGTGGTATAATTATCTAAAAGCAGGAATGAGAGGATGAATTCCCCGAGACATATTTTGCATACAGCGCTGGTATGGGCGTTCGCAGCGTTCATGGTGATTTCATGTTCAGGCGGAAGGCCGATGTCGCCGCTTACTCCATCCATCACTATGCCAACTATGCCGCAGGCGGGGGCATCCGTATGGGCGGGGCGGTATTTGCTCGGATTCTGGGATATACGAATTTCCGCGGACCGAGCATCGGCTGAAGTTACGCCCATACGTGGCGCGAGTGTGCATCTCAATGTCCTTCATATGCTGGAGAAGGAATGTCTCGACTGTCTGATAATTAACAAAGTAAAGATTTTGCCCCCCGATGAGTTGTCGGCGGATTTGACGTTGAAGCATCCCTTTGCGGGACAGCCAAGATATACGGGGTTCGATGTAAGGGGGATTCTGATAGCTGGTTCGGACTATGAATTCCCGGCAAGCGGGAGGAAAATCGCGCTGGGGGATGGGCAGCTCAGGCTTACGAATGCCGACGGTTACACTTCGCTTTTCAACCCGACCGAATATCCGGTGAATCCGGATTTGCCATATATGCTCCAGTACACCAAGGGGAAGTACTCCATGGGCGACGGGCCTTTCGATGCCACGCTGAATCCATATTTGGCGTATTCAAAGGACAAACCGAGGCGTATGTTCGCGGTGGGAACGTCGGAAACGCGCACGGTCATCCTTGCCCTTGCGCCGGGAGAGCTTCAGTTTGGCTACGCCGTGGATGCGTCGTGGGTTCCTGTTGTCGGCCCGGTGCCGGACCCGGTGAACGATTTCCCGCCGGAAGCGAACTGCATGGAGGCTTATGCCATCAGCGTGACGGCGGGGGAGGTTACCGAGCAGACTGGGGGCAAAGGGCCTGTTGAGGCATGGGTGTATGACCATCAGGGCGCGGAGACGATTGCGTCGGTTACGGCTGAGGTCCCCGATTTGTTCCCAGGGGAGTTCGCGCTGAGCTACACCGGCGACGCACCGGATGGCGCATTCATCTTCACCGGATGGGTTCCAAACACATACGCGGCCACGGAAGGCAACCATCTGATGCTCATCCGTGTTCGCGACACAGTAACCGACCCGAACCTCGGCCCGATTGATGCGTGGCAGTTGTCAACTATTCATGTCGGCGAACCCCCTCACGGCTGGGCCCGCACATGGGGAGGGCCGGATGATGACCGAGGATACGGAGTTGCGGTTGACAAGTGGGGAAATATATATATTACTGGTATCTTCAGATATACTGTCGATTTCGATCCGGGGGCGGGGGAGGATTGCCACACAGCTATTGGGATATATGGTGCTTATCTAAGCAAATTTGACCCGGAAGGCAATTTCCAGTGGGTAAGGACATGGGGGGGGCTCACCGATACAGATTCAATATGCACCCGCGGCGTTACGGTAGATGATTCGGATGTCGTTTACATCACTGGAGGATTTGATGGGATTATTGACTTCGACCCAGGTCCTGGAGAGGAACTCCATCAATCGAGTTTGGATGATGATGTTTTCCTAAGTAAATTCGACATGGACGGCAATTTCCTGTGGGTTCGTGTCTGGGGAGGAACCGGTCATGATGAAGCATGGGGGCTCGCAGCTGACAACGCCGGAAACGTATATGTCACGGGAGATTTTGCGGACACGGTAGACTTCGACCCAGGGGATGGGGTTGACGAACATACGACCTACAGTATCAGTTATATTTTCTTAAGCAGTTTCGACCCTGACGGGGCTTTCTTGTGGGCTCGGACATGGGGTGGTGATGGTGGTAGCAATACCGGTTATGGAGCCTCGGTGGACGGTTTTGGAAATGTGTTTGTAACCGGGGTATTCAGCGGGACGGCTGATTTCGACCCTGGCGCCGGAGAAGACATTCATTTAGGGAACAGCCCCGGAGTTAGCGCCTTTCTAAGCAAGTTCGACGATAAAGGTTACTTCCTCTGGGCACGAACCTGGGCAACACCACCTGAAGGCTCGGGGGAAGCTTTAAATGTGGCAGCAAACGAGATTGGCGAGACCTTCGTAATCGGGACACATCACGGCATTGTGGACTTCGACCCTGGTACAGGTGAAGACATTCATACCGCAAATAAGTGTGCATTGTTCCTTACCAGCTTCAACCCGGATGGTGACTTCAGGTGGGCAAGGACATGGGGTGACAGCCCCGTAAGCAGAGGGTGGGGAGTTGCATGGCATGAATCGGGAGCCATTTATGTTACAGGTTGTTTCTCGGGTGTAGACAGGGATTTTGACCCCGGCCCTGGTGAAGACTTGCACTCCGCACATGGCTCCTCAGATACGGACTTTTTTCTAAGCAAATTCAGTTATAATGGCGACTTCGGCTGGGCGCGGACGCTGGGGGGGGCAGGATACGACAATAGTCCCGATGTTGTTGTCAACAGCTCGCAAAGCGCCTATGTCACGGGCCATTTCAGTGGTCCCTGCGACTTTGACCCTGGACCAGGGGAAGATCTACATAACGGCTTCGCAGACGCTTTTCTTCTGAAAATCCTCCCCGATGGCTATTGGTAAGGATCGGAAGCCAGTCCTTTTGCTAATCTGGATAACCTCCTGCAAGGTTAAGCCAATGCTTTATCGCGTCTTCATACTTTACGTACCAATAATCATCTTCAATATTATCAATTGAGTGGTCTTGGCCACTATAAAGATGACATTCCGTGATTTCTTCATATGGGCCAAGAAGATCCCGCAGATTCTCGGAATGAGTCGGTCTTGCCAACTTATCGACCAAGCCATGATGGAACTGCACGTTGGTGAGATAATTTGCGAACCACCGGGGGGAAGAACGGAATAATCTTTTGCGCGCATTCCATAGCGCTTGCTGATGCGTGCCTCCGAACTCCCCACGCAAATACGGGTCGATCACTCGCGCGAAGACGTTGTAGTCTTCAAGGTAATAGTGATCCTCAGGGTCTTGGGGGAAGAAGTCGTCATCGATATACCTCAGGCATGCTTCCTTGATGCCTGGTGCTTCCTCGGTGCCCGACAGTAGGAAGTCAGTTACGCTTCCAATCGTAACAATCGCCCTATCAATTTGATGTTGTTCCCCCAGGTAAAAACTGTCGCGAATCTTGGCAAGATATGTCGGACTCCCGCCGCGACTTCCACCCATTATCCCGAATATCTCAAAAGGTGAAAAGCCTAAGGGTTTAGAATCCGAAGAGATCAATCAGCTTTACCAAGAGGGCTTAAAGTTGGCGGGCCAGCTACGAGCAAAGTTGAAATTCGTTTATTCGCAGCCTAAGGGCCGATAGCCTATGTAGGGGCAAGGCGGAGCGAAGCGTAGCCTTGCCCTTTAAACGTGTACCGTTTAATTCTTTGATAATTGCATCACCGCTGACCCGCTGATTGGGCAAGGCTCCGCCTTGCCCCTACCGCAACCCTCCCCGTCGAAAATGTTATAATCTACTTATCCGGCGACGCTAACTCGCGGCTCTGTGCCGCAAAGGCGGTGACATAAGCATGTGGGAGTACTCCAAGAAACTCCTTGACCATTTCTATCATCCCCGCAACATGGGGGAATTGCCCGACGCCAACGGTGTCGGTGAAGTCGGCTCCATTGCCTGCGGCGACGCGATGAAGCTCTTCATCAAGGTGGACGATAAGGGCATCATCAAGGACGCCAAGTTCAAGACGTTCGGATGCGGCTCCGCTATCGCCTCCGCAAGCGCGCTGACCGAGCTCATCAAGGGCAAGACGGTCGATGAGGCGATGAAGCTCACCAACGACGACATCGCCGAATACCTCGACGGCATCCCGAAGGAAAAAATGCACTGCTCCGTTATGGGCCGCGAAGCCCTCGAAGCCGCCATCAACAACTACAAGGGGCTGGTAATGGCGGGGGAGCAAAAAGATGAAGGCAAAATCGTATGCAAATGCTTCGGCGTGACCGATGAGAAAATTAAGCGCGTCGCACTTGAGAACAACCTGCATACCGTCGAGGAAGTGACCAACTACACGAAGGCCGGCGGCGGATGCGGCTCGTGTATCCCTCAAATCGAGGACATCCTCAACGAAATATGGGCCGGTCGCGAAAAGGAAGCGCCAAAGCCCGTCGAGATGCCGATTGCGAAGAGAAAGCTCACAAATATTGAAAAGATAAACCTTATCCAGGAAACAATTGAGCATGAAATACGCCCCTCGCTTCGCAAGGACGGCGGCGATATCGACCTCATCGACGTCGACGGCAACAATGTCATCGTGGCCCTGCGCGGCGCATGCAGCGAATGTCGCGCCGCCGAATTTACGCTGAAGGCGCTCGTCGAGGGCAAGCTACGCGAATTTGTCACCGACGAGCTCAAGGTGGTGGTGCAGGCATGAATAAAGCAAACCGCGTCGTTTATGTTGACAATAACGCCACCACAAAAGTGGCCCCCGAAGTATTTGACGAGATGCGCCCATACTTCTCCGACCTCTACGGCAACCCGTCATCGATGCACACTTTCGGCGGGCAGATCGGCAAAAAAGTGCAGCAGGCGCGCGAGAAAGTAGCAGCCATACTCAACTGCGACCCCGTCGAAATCGTCTTCACATCCTGCGGCACCGAGAGCGACAACTTCGCAGTAAAAGGCGTCTTCGAAGCATTCCCCAATAAAAAGCATTTCATAACTACACGCGTCGAGCATCCCGCCGTGCTCAACACCGGCGGATGGCTATCCAAGCGCGGCTATGATGTCACTTTCCTTTCGGTCGACAATTCCGGGATGCTCAGCCTCGACGAGCTGCGCGCATCGATAAGGCCTGACACCGGCTTGGTGAGCATCATGTGGGCCAACAACGAAACCGGCACGATATTTCCCATCCCGCAAATAGCGCAAATCGTCAAGGAAGCCGGCTGCCTTCTCCATGTCGATGCCGTCCAGGTCATCGGCAAGCTCCCCGTCGACCTGAAAAAAGTACCCATCGACCTGTTGGCGCTAAGCGGTCACAAATTGCACGCGCCGAAAGGCATCGGCGTGCTCTTCGTACGCAAGGGCACTAAAATCAGGCCACAGATGATTGGCGGCCACCAGGAGAGGGGACGTCGCGGCGGTACCGAGAACACACCTTCCATCATCGGCCTCGGCAAAGCCTGCGAACTCGCGATGCATAATATGAAAGATGAAGTCTCGCGCGTCAAAGCCATGCGCGACAGGCTCGAGGATTTCGTCCTCAATAAAATATCGATGACCCGTCTCAACGGCCATCCCACCGAGCGCCTTCCCAACACGGTTTCGGTGAGCTTCGAATATATCGAGGGCGAAGCAATCCTCCTTGACCTCGACCGCCTCGGCATATGCGCCTCATCCGGCTCCGCGTGCACATCGGGCAGCCTCGAGCCGTCGCATGTCTTGCGCGCGATGGGCGTCCCGTTCACCTGTGCCCATGGGTCGATACGTTTCTCCCTTAGCCGCTACAATACCGAGGACGAAATAGACTACATCATCTCCAACCTCCCCGCCGCCATCACCCGCCTGCGCAACCTTAGCCCATATACACCGAAGGTTGGTTGATTGATTTGGGGCCGGTGCTCCTGAACTTTCAGGTTCAGGTCCGTCGCTAATAAGTTTTCTCGTATAATAGTAGTATTTGGAGGCACTTTATGAAAATCTGGTCAATCCCTTTTTGGACTGTGATCGGAGTTATCTTGGCGGCAATTTTGCTCATAGTGACGGTGATCACGAACAACCGTCAAAATTCTCTCATGAAAAAGAACTTAGAAGTTACATTACTGTCTAAAACGTCATTAATAAATCCTAATACTGAACGTTCGCGAGAGAAACTAAAGATTTATTATTCAGATCAAGAAATAAGTGATGTCTCAATCGCGCAATTCATGATAACAAACACAGGCGGGAAAGAAATAGCACCAGAGGATTTTGAGGAACCTATAAGGATCAAGATGCTTGCTGTCCAAAGAATGATTAATGTCGAGGTAATTTCCAAGAAACCCGTTGACCTCGGGTTAATACCAGAAATAAAAGATGATTCCATTGAAATAAGTAAGGCATTGATGAACCCCGGAGACCAATTAGTTATTGAGGTTGCATGGCAACCGCGAACGGTATTCACCATCGGACCCGAAGGGGTGGCTGAAAGCCCATTATTCGATGTTACCGGGCGGATGAAAGGTATAAAAAGCATTTCCAAGAATCTGGAATTAGCAGCAGACCAGAAAATTACAAAAGGTAACCAAGTTAAGCCGACCAACCTTTTTGACGTGATATTATTTGATTTGCTAAAGGCAGTAGGTGTGATTTTTCTTGCTACGATGTTTATTGGGTATTGTTTGGCCGTCATAATGAAAGAAGTAGTCCCCCTATTTAGACAGCGGACAAATAAATGAGCAGCTATACTCGCCTTAAAGGGTTAGGCAGGGATGCCAATAAAGCTTTGATCGAGAAGCATGTGAGAGAAAACCCCGGCTGCAAATTCTGGGAACTAAGGCAGGTTCTGCCAAATCTTAGCAAGGATCAGATTAAGAAAATCATGCAGAGTCTGAAAGGGGAAGGAAAAATTCGGGTTGAAGGGATGAAGAGAGCAGCAGCATGGTTTCCTGTATCTCCAAGTGACTGATATAGGTAGGGATTTTTTAATGCAAAGAAATAACCCAAAAACAGCACAAAAAACGGCCCAAAAACCAGGGCAAGTCAGGCAAAAAGCCCGCTACGGCCACTAAGCGCTTTTACAAGCGCATCGAACTGCGCTTATCGTGAATTTATAGCCTAAAAACCGCACTAATGGCACATAAATAAGAAGAGACAGGATGACGGATTTTAATGATAGTAGCTTACTCAAATTGTGGTAGTCCCGTAGCCCGCCGATCCTTTGCCGGGACCCCAGCCACAAGCCCCCCTATTCCCCCATCTCAAATTTATCTTTGAAGAAATGCAGCGCCCTCCATCTTGCATACGGCAAATACAAAAATGGAGTCTTAAAATGCTCGGTAAACATATAAAACATCTCCGGCCGCCCCATAGCATCCCTTAATTTGTCGCTGTATTTCCTCGGTATGACTCTATTGTCGAAATATGCCTCCATCATCAATACATTTCGCGCATCAACATATGGCGCTAATTTAATCGGGTCGGTCTTTAAATTTATTTCAAAATTATTATGTATTTCTTCAAGCGTTTCGTTCTGCTTTTTAATTGCCTTTTCCCTTGCTCCCTTTATCCTTGGCTCCTTGGAATAACATATAATATCAGCCATACTTCCCCCCGCCAAGGCTATTACATTGCATTTGAGCCTTTCATCAACCCCGGCAGCCACCACGGCTTCAATGCCCCCCAAACTCAAACCCACGCATCCCATCCTCTCCCCATCAACCTTATCCTGCTGCTGCAAAAAATCCAATTGCTGCCTTATATCCAATACCGCCCGCTTCAAAAAACCTTCAACATAATCGACCGACATCAATGAATCATAATCTATCTCCTCCCCGCGGAATATTGCGCAGTTAAACCCCTCTGGCACAAAATAATCCGCAAGTAACCTCGCCTCGAGTCCCACATCTCCCCCGCCGAAGGTCGGGAAAAGTATAATCGTGGGGAACTTGCCTTCGGCCTTATTCTCAAAATAATCCAAATATATATCATATTCCTTTGCATAAATATCAGCGGGCAGATTAACTTGAGTACGCGTAACTAACAAAAACCGTACTCTTTTATGTATATAATTATCCGTCTCGCCCATAATATCAATCTTTGCATCTATAAAATGTTTCGGGTAATCATAATATTCCAATAATTCCGCCGGCCTTGGCCTGGGGCCCTGGTAATTCGGGTCGCGCTTATAGGAAAAGAAAAATATCGTCAATAAGTTCATAATGACTACGATGACGATAAGTGCGACGCAGAAAAGGCCAAATCCAATTAAGAAGCGCCTTAATTTTGTTCTTCTTCTTATAGGATTCATAGAAGGTTTATACCATTGTTACAACAAGTCACGCTGAATATTTAATGGAATATAACAGAAAAATTACAACGAATCCTTTTACCCGACTTCCCTGAGCAAGCTCACCACATCCCCCAACGCCCCATCGACGCATTCCAGCACATAATCAATCGTCTCGTCATCGATATCCAACGGCGGCTCGATGCGTATCACCTTCGGATTATTCAACGTGAAGCCGACAAGAATATGCCGTGACACAATCGCGGAGATAAACAGGCCCCCTATATCATCGTTGGGAAACTCTATGCCAATTAATAATCCTAAGCCGCGCACATCCGATACAATATCGGGGTATTGCTTACAAAACTTCTTCAATCCAGCGAGAAAACGGTCCCCCGCCGATGCCGCACGGCAAGGGATACCCTCACGCTCAATTATCTCGATTGCCTTAAGCGCCACCGCGCACGCGAGCGGGTTGCCGCCGAATGTGGATGAATGTATAAGCGGGTTCTCCTCGAACACCGACCATATCTCCGGCGTCGCAACCACCGCCCCTATCGGCATCACCCCGCCGCCAAGCCCCTTCGCGAGGGTCATTATATCCGGCTTCACCCCGAACCGTTCGCTCGCGAACATTGTCCCCGTACGCCCGAATCCCGTCTGCACTTCATCGATAATAAACACCACCCCTGCGTCGCGGCAGGCGCATTCGGACTTATGGAGATAATCAGCATCGGGGACATACACTCCCCCTTCAGCTTGCACGGGCTCCAATATAAAACATGCGGTGTCATCAGTAATGGCTCCCATGAGCGCATCAAGATCGCCGAACGGTATGCATTTGCACATCGGCAGAAGCGGCTCGCACGGTTCCTGGTATTTTTTCCGCCCCGTAACCGACAAGCTTCCGAGGGTTTTACCGTGGAATGCGTTCTTGGTATAGATGATTTCTTTCTTCTTCGTATACAGCCTCGCAAGCTTGAGAGCGGCTTCGGTCGCCTCGGTGCCGGAGTTGCATATAAAAGAAAATTGGAGGTCCCCGGGAGTTATCTCCGCCAATTTCCTGCACAGGTCAGCCATTGGTTTGCATAGCAGAATCTTTGAGGATAGAGGCATCTTGTCGAGCTGGGCCTTCGCCGCCTCAATGATTTCCCGCCGCTTGTGACCTAAGCAGAACACCCCGAATCCCCCGAGGCAATCGATCCATTCGTCGCCGGCGGCATCCCACACCTTCACCCCTTCCGCCCGATCCTCAACCTGGTCAACTCCCATAAATGCCAATAGACGCATCAGCGATGGATTCACGTGGCATAAATAATCTCTGATTACTTCCTCTCGCATTTTTTCAGCATAAGTCATCTACTTTACCTCGTTCCCTTGATTGGGGCAATATAATAGGGCTTTAACTGAGGTTAGTAAAGCCATCAGCTAAACAGCTTGAAATTAAATAAATGTAAATTAATATGAATATTTGTTGTTATCTGTAGTAATATATTTGAATGTGAAGAATTTATCGAATTATATACTATTAAGTTATATTTATTGGAATTATTCGCAAGTCCCAATTGAATCAGGCAAGCCAACGGGAGGATAATTATTATAAATTGCAATATGTTGAAGTGAATTCCTACCTGCCTAACCTCCCCTTTGGACTGATTAGCCAACTTATGACCCAAAAGCTCTACACCCACACCCATCTTACCTTTTCTTCTTTACGGGTTTAGTGCTATGAATATGAATAGCTTATTATTATTCGGCATAATTGTAATGTCCATAATAAATAGGTTGTAATTTATTATGAAAGTGTGATATTATTAAATAAATAACCATATTCGCTTAGAACTTATTGAGAATGAATTTAAGCATTTTCATTATAAACTGCAAACATACATGCGAAGGCGAAGCGTTTGGAGGACCAAATGCTTCGCCCCTACAAGTACCAAAGCGCAGGGACAGCGGCAACATGCAACCTTGCGGCATATCTGCAATAATGCTATGATGCCCATCCGGTGTTTATGGTATGCATCGATTTGTGGCTATAACCCTCGCAGCAGCGCTTGCCCTGTTCCTGGCTGGTTGCTGCTACAAGCAATCCTATGGACCCTCCTTTGAGGAAGAACTCAAAGCATCGAAGGGTAAGAACTGGTACTTCGGCTTTAACGCCGCAATGAAACCGATAATATCAGCCCCCCTGCTGCTCAATGACAAATTATATGTAACATCTTTGGGCGGGGTTTTATATTGCGTGGATAAAGAAAAAGGCAAGCCTGTTGACACTTTCATATTCAACAATAAAAGGCCTTTGAAAGCGGGTTTCCGTTCAGGCCCGGTAGCAGACGGCAAGAACCTTTTCGTTGGATGCTATGACCATAACGTCTATGCCATCGATCCCAGCGACGGGGGAGTTCAATGGATTTACGCGACAAGCGGAAAAATTGAGGGGTCACCGGTGCTGATGGATGGCAGGATTTATGTCGGTACATGGACAAACGAATTGTATTGCCTCGACAAGGCAACCGGCGATGTTCTCTGGGAGTACAAAGCCGGTGATAAAGTGCGATGTACTCCCGCTGCGTTTGGTGGCAGAGTCTATTTCGGCGATATATCGGGCCGCTTCTACTGCCTCTCGGTAACCGGTTCGCAACCCAAATTGGAATGGGATTTCAAAGCCGGGGACGCAATATATGGCGAACCGGTAACCGACGGCGACGCCGTATGGTTTACATCAATCGATAAGAATATTTACTGCCTCGATGCAAAAACGGGCCAGCAGCGTTGGGTCTATGAAACGGGCGGGGAAATATGGGCGGGCCCCTGCATAGATACTTTCGCCGTTGATCTGCCAAACACCGCAAAACCACCAACCGAGACACCTCTCCCGGGTGCCGAGACGAATGCACCGACCGATGCAACCAAAGGAAATACCGAAGCAGAGATAACCAGGGAATTAGTAACTCGGTTGTATGTCGGCTCGATGGACGCCAAATTTTATATCCTCGACGCCGCATCGGGTGAACTGCCTTCTTACTACGACCCTGCGTCCGGCAAGAAAGAGACCATCCAGCCTTTTGTGTGTGGTTTAGGCCGCCCCAACGACGACGGAATCCAAGGTTGGGCTGTTACTGACGAGAAGAACGTTTACTTCGGCGCAGGCGACTTTGTTTTCCGCGCATTGGACAAGGTGACGGGCAAGGTAGTATGGAATTTTTCAGCTCGCGGCGAGATACGCAGCAAGCCCCTGGTTTACGAGGGGAAAGTTGTCTTCGGTTGCGACGACACATATTTCTATGGTTTGAAAACGGAGTCGGGTAACCCGGTTAAAGGGGCTATGTGATATTTTTTGTGTGCGTTATTATTTGTATCAAATATTTCACTTTCCAATAAAAATCCAATAGGGGCTGATACATGACTACATCCAAACCAAACGAACGGCTGATAGTTGCCCTTGACCACGGTACGCTCGAAGGCTGCCTTATGCTGGTCGAGCGTCTCGCGGATTTGGGCCTTACTTACAAGGTCGGGCTAAGGGGGCTCACCCGTTTCGGGGTCGATGGCCTTGAACGGCTGAAACAGGCTGGAGGGGCGCTTTTTCTCGATTACAAGATGCACGATATCCCTAATACGGTTTCGGGCGGTATCGAGGGGGCGGCGCTTCTCTTCCCAAGATTCATCACGGTACACGCATCAGGCGGGCGCGAGATGCTCAAGGCTGCGATGGATGCCGTGCGCGCAGCGGAAGGGGTGAGCGACAAGCGCCCCGAGGGCTGGGGACGGCCAATGATACTTGGCGTCACCGTGCTGACATCCCTCGATGCGCAAATGCTGAAAGAAATCGGGTTTGCATTGGGACCAATGGAGGAAGTGCTTCGCCTTGCCGCACTGTGCGCCGATTGCGGAGTTGATGGGGTCGTATGCTCCGGCGAGGAAGTCGGGGACATCAAACGCGAGTTCGGCGATAGATTATTCACCGTGGTTCCGGGAATACGCCCCTCCGGTGAAGACGCCGGCGACCAGAAACGCGTCCTGACCCCCGGTGAGGCCATCGCCAGGGGGGCGGACTTCATCGTTGTGGGCCGCCCCATCTACGCCGCCGCAAACCCCCGCAAAGCGGCGGAGGGAATCTTGGCGGAGATGGGCAGGGGTAAGTAAAGCCGAAAATTGAACCTGCAACATTAGCCTTACATCGCAGTCCTTTTTATGGATGAGTAAACTTGAGATCGCTGATTTGTGTAAGAAACGCAGCGATAACGGAAGGGATGGGCCAATGAAACTGAAAGCCACCACATTTATCTCGGTTATAGCAACCATAGCCATTATGATTATGGTTGCTTGTAGCCAAACATCCTGTGGGTTCCCGGGAGGGGTCAATAGAATTCCCGATGCAATAGCGAAAGCCGGGATTCGGCTTGGGGAGGGTTCATTGATTAAAAGCGTATTCATAGAAGATAAGGGGTTTGGTGCGGTGAGCGACATCGTATTCAGTGAGCTTGACCCCTTGCCGGGTGAAGAAATCGGCATTGCCAGCCCAAACGGTGTTGTATTCACAGATAGAGCTGGGGCGATCAAAGCGAAAGTTAAGTTGGGCATCATCGGGCGTCGAGTAAATTTTGTCGATGTTGAATCTGATGGTGTTACAGAATATATGGTCCGTGGTGAATGGGCCGGCAATCCTGGTTTGTATAGTCATAACGGGAAGCTCCTCTGGAGATATGGCGGGATGATGCCTGGTGTCGACGATATGGCCGCAGGTGATGTGGATGGGGACCACATCCTGGAATTTGCAGTAGGTTTCAACGGGGGTGGGGGAGTGCATCTCGTTGATAAAAATGGGAAGACGATTTGGCAGTTTGAAGACGCCAATGTCTGGCATGTCGAAATGCTGGATACAAACCGGGACGGAAAAGATGAAATTGTGCATAGCAATGCCTCTGGTGTTATGTCCATCCGTGACGGAGAAGGCGCGCCCATCACCAGCAAGAACCCGGGCCCTTATTTTTCTGAGTTCTCGGTTGTGGAGTGGCCCGGAGAGCCGGTTAAGAAATACGCTATCCTGGCTGATGACAATACAATCTGGCTCATTGGTTTTGATGGGTCTGTCGCGAAGAAAATCAACATACCCGATTCCGGGCCCTGCAATCAAGCCATGGGCGTTGCGGCTAAGCTGCAGGCGGATAAGCCGGAATATTTGGCAGTGCTTGTTGGATTTGAATGCCTGGATAGGTCCATCTTGTATGTTTTCAACCCTGAGGATAACTTGATTTACGAGGAAGTCTTCGAGGCGCCGGGGGGGGCTATCGCCAAAATTGCATCGTCGGATGGAGGCACCGATTTGATCCTTGTCGGTGGGTATGGTGTTGTATGGCGGTATGAAATGGCCAAATGATTCGCCCCCTCAACCCATATGCCACCCACAATCGGGCCATTGAGACTAAGGGCGATTCCTGATGCTAATTGGGCTGCAGTATCGACTACATAGAATATTATGTAAAATATTTTGAAGGTTAGTAATCCTAACCGTTCGGCTGCTCCGTATCTTTATCCTTCCAGTGCTTGATGACCTTCAACGCCTCTTCGTACTTGAATTCCTTGTATGTCGGGGAATCGGTGTTGTGGCACGCGGTACATGTATCCTTCGTGATGACTGCTAAGCCGGCTGCTACAGCGGCGTCGTGGTCCTTCATAATGGTCATCGGCATATAATCCTTCCCGGCGCCGTGGCAGGACTCGCACCCGACGCCATCCTCTTTTTTCCACGTCGCGGCGAGAAGCTCCTTCTTAGCACCCCATGCGGTTACATGGCACTTAAGGCAGGCATCGGCCTCCTGTGGGTTGCCCTCGATACCGGCCTTGATCGCGACCTCCTTGGCCTGATCCGATGCGAGGATCTCATACCCTTTGCTGTGCGACTCGTCTTTCCATATGCTATATTGTGTGCCGCCCACCTTATCGCTTGAATGGCAGCCCTTGCAGCCTGTCACGCCTGCATACTGGTGTTCCTTTTCCTCCTCAGCCGAATATGCCGTGGCCATAGCCATCAGCAGGACGATAAAAAGCAGCGCTGCCGTAATAATACGTAACGACATCCCGTCCGCTCCTTTCTGCGAATATTCATGCTTCCCCCCGCCTTGCAATCATTAATGCCAATCTCGTATGCAATGTCATCCGCATGGATGTCTCATCTAATACTGCCTAAGAGCACATGCGGACTCTTTGGATAGTATAAAATATTTCATGCGGTGAATCACGACGACTCTCCTGAAGCTAATGGCGCGGCCTTTTTATGGTAAATATTATATCCGACTCTCTCCTCACCCAGATACTCTCAAAATCTCTCCGATTTGACATTCAGGCACTTACTCATTATAACTTAGCAAATAATATTATTGGGAAGCAACGGATGCCGACGGGAAAAATATTAAGAAACACGCGCCAACGCCAGATTATCTTAGAGGAGCTCAAGAAGCTCAAATCGCACCCGACCGCTGATGAACTCCATGAGTTAGTCAGGAAGCGGCTTCCCCGGATAAGCCTCGGGACCATCTATCGCAACCTTGAATTGCTTGCCGCCAACGGAGTGATACAGAAATTAGAGCAGGCGGGAGGACGCGCACGGTTCGATGGGAACCCGGAGAATCATTACCACGTGCGGTGCTTGTCCTGTGGGAGGGTGGAGGATATCACGGTTGCACCGATAAAGGCTATCGCGCGTGAAGGAAGCAACATAGAGGGTTACCAGATCCTCGGCTACCGGCTCGAATATTTCGGCATTTGCCCCAAGTGCACCAACGGCGTCAGCCGCGTATAACCCCGTTTTCAAACATATGTAATAAAGCTGCATGAACAATTCGGGCGAGACGTAAAGCACGCTCCATCTCGAGATACAACTCATCGTGCGGAATATCAGCGCCAGGATACTTCACACGCCTCCTGAGCCAGATAAGGTCCTCCGCTGTTACATCGGGCGCTACTCCCCCCAGCATCGCATGCCTTCCGAGCCTTATGGACTGCGTTTCCGGCACATCCCTACGACCGCTGCGCAGTTCCCCCATCGCACGCGGCTCGCATTCCGGTACCGCCTTCAACAGGAAAACGGCGATGCTCTTGCGAACCCCCACACTACGGTCACGGGGTACATGGATTCCTAAGCCCGCGCAAAGTGCATCCACTGTTAAATCAATGATACGCAGGGCGTCACGGAACGCCCCATGCGCCCATCCCAACGATGGCCGTCCAATCCCCGTATAAGGGCCCGACTCCTCCCTGAAATTCTGCATGTTCTCCACGATGCGCTTGAATAAGCTTGATGCCGTCGATGCCAGTCTGTGCGCTTCAAGGGGGAGGCATTCCTTACGGCTGCACCCCCGTTCGGTTTCAAGCGATGCGATGAAATTGTTCAGCGAGTCGCCCATCTCAGAAATCATAAATCATATACAACCCCTTGGAAATGACTTATCCGTGAAAAAAGCTCCGGTAAGTCGGTCTCCAAGTGAAGACAAACAATTACCATCCAGGGGGGATATCCTCAACATCCCGCTTTACAAGTCGATAAATTAAAAATACAATACATCTTGTTTAATATGATTTAATACGGCCCCCTGAAGGGGCCGATGGAGCTTTATTGGAATACAACGAAATAACCGGTTTTATCAGGCGACGCTACATCCCGGCACTGGTTGTATTCCTCGTTATCCTTATTTCGACCACAGTCTTTTCTTTTATCGTGCCCCCGACTTATATGTCGGATTGCATGCTGACCATCGTGACAGGCGGTCAACAGCAATTCTTGGCCGACGTCCCAATTATCAGGGGGTTGACATCGCTCTCTAAAACCGGGACCCCTCTTGATACACAAATCGAACTCGTAAGGATTACCCCGAGATTGAGGGAATGCATCGAGCAGCTTGACCTGCGCGATAAGAAAGGCGAATTGCTTCAACCGAGGGGCTTGTATAAGAAGATAACGGTTGAATCCTTTGAAAACACCGACATCATACAGATAAGAGCCTATGACCATGACCCGGAGATCGCGCAGAAAATAGCCCAGACGTTGGCTGATAATTATCTCGCGACTGAAACCAAAAAGGATAAGGAATATGCCACAGCCGCAAGGTCCCTGATGGAAAATGAAGTCCAGAGGGTCAAGGCGGACTTGGACAAAGTTGATGAAGACCTGAAGAACTTCATCAACAAATGGGGGGCAATCGATGTCGAGACCGAAGCCCGGGTTCAGGTTGAGGGCCTTGCAGACTTGGACAAGGAATATTTCATGGACCGGGCGCAATTGGCAGGCCTGCGCAACCGCCGCGCAATTATCGAGGAACAACTTAAGCAACAAGAAGCGATTATTCCAAGCGCTGTGACACTTTCCAATAACCCCGAACTCCTAAGTCTGCAAAGTAACCTGAACTCTAATGAAATCCGTCTCGCGGGGCTACTCACACGCTACACAAATGAGCATCCTGAAGTAGTTAATACCAGGGAGCAGATTGCCGAGATTAAAAAGCGAATGGCCGAGTTGGCTGAGAAGATAGTCACATCGGAAGTCACGGGGCCGAATCTGGTCTATCAGCAATTGACCGTCGAGTATGTGACCGAATCCGCATGGGTGGACGGGTTGGAAGCGCAAATTAAGACACTTGAAGCGGTACGGGACGCAAAGCGGCGGGAGGCTCTTAAGGATATCGGTGAAAAAGACCTGGAATATATAACATTGACCCGCCAGCAGAAGGTCCTCGAGGAGATATATTCCACCATGCAAGCCCGGTTCGCTGAGGTCCTCATAAGGGAAGCATCCAGCGAAAGCGCGGGGCGTACCGTCAAGAATGCGGAGGTACCCATCAGGCCGAGCTCGCCGAATAAGCTTCTGAATGTCATCGGCGGTTTCATTATCGGTATCGTGCTTGCCCTTGTCCTCGCTTTGGGTCTCGAGCTTGTTGACAAGCGCCTCAAGGGCCCCGAAGAGATTATCGGGAAATTCGGGTTGAAAGATCTTGGCACGTTAAGGCATAACCCCACAGAGGCTCAACTCAATTCCGTATATGGAAGCATGTCTTCCCTGCTTTCCCTTTCCGGGAAAGGAGATCGTGCTGTTTGCGTCCTATGCTTTGGGCGGCCTCAGGTGGGGCTCGACGCACTCGCGGCCCTCTCCCGTTACCCCGCATCATTATCGCCCCTCACCCTCGTTGTATTCGACAATGAACTTGTAATTGCCGGCGAACCGGCATACAGGGCCGGGGGGGATCTGGTGTCAGGCCTCCGTGACGGGATAATCAAGGCGAAGAAGCATCCCGAGGGATATGACCTGCTTGCGGCGAAGGACCCTTATCCGATAGACTTCCTGCTCGGTAATATTTTCAAGCGTTTCATCGATGCGCTCAAGAAAGAGGGGCGCGCATTCCTGTTTGCGCCGGTGGTAACGAATGAATCGGCAGCGCCGATGGTATGCGCCGCGTGCGACGCGACCATTTTGATGGTGGAGTTGAGGCGTACAAGCCTACCCATCATTGAAGAAGCAATCAACGAAATAAACGCTGCCAATGGGAATGTGGTTGGGTTTATTAACCTTGCGTAACCATAAATTGCCCCTGATATCAATCCGGCGGAAAACCGGATAGATAAGTCTATTCATATGCGATTGCGTAAAAACCGTGGCATCTCCTCCCACTTAGGTTACAATTATGAAAAAGGAAGATTAACGTGAAGCACAGTCGGAAGTCAGCAAGCAAGCCAACCCACAAAACCCTCGACCTGATCCCTCTCGGCGGGGTGAATGAGATAGGGAAGAATATGTTCGCCCTTGAGACGGTCGATGAGATGCTCATCATCGACTGCGGAATGTCATTCCCCGGCGAGGAGCATCTTGGCGTCAACTACCTCATCCCCGATTTCAGCTATGTACTCCAAAAGCGCAACAAGATTGTCGGGATGATTCTCACGCACGGGCATGAGGACCACATCGGCGGCATCCCGTTCCTACCGGAGGAAATCGATGTACCGGTTTATGGCACCCCCATCACAATCGCGTTCGCCGAGGCGAAGATGGCCGATGTCGGCAGGCGCGGGGGGCTGAACTTCCGGCCTTTCGAGTCCGGATGCTCGTTCGAACTCGGTAACGATTTCATCGTGGAACCTTACCATGTTAACCATTCCATGCCCGACGGCGTCGGGTTCGCAGTACGTACACCGGTAGGTATCTATGTCCATTCGGGCGACTTCAAATTCGACCAGACGCCGGTTGACAACCGCACCACCGATATAGCCAAACTCTCCGCACTCGGTGAGGAGGGGGTAAGTTTCCTCACGGTCGATGTCACCAATGTCGATAAGCCCGGCTACACCCCCTCGGAGCGCAGCGTAGGAAGGGCGTTCCACCAGATACTCGACCGCTACGAGGGAAGGCGCGTCTTCATCGCCTGCTTCTCCTCAAATGTGCATCGCCTTCAGCAAGCCGTCGATGCGGCATGCCATTACAACAGGGTCGTCGCTCCGATGGGCCGTAGCATGGTACAGAGCCTCCATATCGCCCTTGAGCTGGGTTATCTGAAAGCCCCTGGTGATGCCCTCATAGACCCCGACAACATCGGGAAATACTCCGAGGGCGAACTGCTCATACTCGCCACCGGCACCCAGGGCGAGCCGCTTAGCGCGCTGAGGCTCATGAGCCGCGAAGCGCACAAGGTGCATATACGCGAGGGCGATGTTGTCATCATCAGCGCAAGCCCCATCCCAGGCAACGAAGCCGCGGTATGGAGCACCATCGATGACCTCTGCCGCCTCGGCGCAACAGTCATCTACCGCGTCGGTGAAGTCCACGTCTCAGGGCACGGGTCGCGCGAAGAAATCAAGATGCTATGCAACCTCCTCAAACCCCGATGGATAATGCCGTTCCACGGCGAGGCGCGGCATGTGGCCGGTTTCCGCGAGATGATTTCCGAGATGCCCTATCCGTCCGACATCTTCGTGCAGCCCGAACTCGGACGCCGTATCGGCATCGGCGGAAAGAAAATCAAGTACGGCGAAAAAGTGCAGAGCGGTATGCGCCTTGTCGACGGCCTTATCGTTGAAGAAGAAGGCACCACCCTTCTCGAGGAACGCCG
>Ga0315277_10001190_pt1 | contig 38488 bp, 34 predicted proteins | sample YL17G05_15_MG_FD_203695 | JGI IMG/M metagenome (GOLD analysis project Ga0315277, IMG submission 203695) | Sediment microbial communities from Yellowstone Lake, YNP, Wyoming, USA - YL17G05_15 | ecosystem: Environmental > Aquatic > Freshwater > Lake > Sediment | place: USA: Wyoming | collected...
TGCGTGCTCGACAGATAGCGGCTGACGAGGGGTTGCTGCCGATGACCGAACACCACCGCTGCGTTTCGTATGCCGACCGGGTCTGGCAGGGAACGGTTTCCATCGACGGGAATACCCGGATCGGCCGGGACACGTACCGGCTGCGGTTTGACTGTCCGGAGATCGCCCGGCGGATCGTGCCCGGGCAGTTCGTGATGGTACGGCTGGCCGGATGCAGCGATCCGCTGCTGGGGCGGGCGTTGGCGCTTTATGACGTCGTCGTGGGGGCCGACGGGGAACCGGCGGGTTTGGAGGTCGTGTACCTGATCGTGGGCAAGCTGACCCGGCGGCTGGCGACGATGCAGCCGGGTGCCCTGCTGGAGGTCTGGGGGCCACTGGGCAACGGGTTTCCGCCCACCGAAACCGAACACCTGGTGATGGTTGCCGGGGGGATCGGACAGACGCCGTTTCCGGCGTTGGCCCGGGAGTACCTCGGCCTGCACGCCTACGGCAATCCGCCCAGGCAGGTCCCTCGCGCCAAAAAGGTCACCCTCTGCTACGGCGCCCGCAGCGGTGAGTACCTGGCAGGTCTGGACGATTTCGAGCGGGCGGGGGTGGAGGTCCGCTTGAGCACCGACGACGGCTCCGTCGGGCATCACGGGGTGGTGACCGAGCTGATCGGGCCGGTGGTGGAGGAATCCTCGCTGGGCTGCCGGCTGGTCTGCTGTGGGCCGGAGCCGATGCTGGAGGCGGCGGCCAAGATCGCCCGGGAGCTGGGCCTGCCGTGCCAGGTTTCGCTGGAGACGCCCATGGCCTGCGGGATCGGGATCTGCTTCAGTTGCGTGGCCAAGATCCGCGACCCATTGGGCCAATGGGACTACCGGCGGACCTGCGTGGAGGGGCCGGTGTTCGAGGCTGCGGACGTGGAGTTTTGAGAGCCTATCCCCAAACCCCTCACCCCCGGCCCCTCTCCCCGCAAGCGGGGCGAGGGGAGAACGTTTTGGGAAAGGCACCAAGACTCAGACTTGCGCCACGAGGACCACGTAGTTCTTGCCGTAGTGCTTGGCACACTTGGGGCAGGTGGTGTAGAAGTAGTAGGTCTTCTGGGCGACTTTGCCCTGGGACTTGACGTAGGCTTGCATCTGCTGGCACCACTTCCGGGCGTCTTTGAACGGACCTTCGAAGACCTTGGTGAGGAAGGTTCCGGAGATTCGCCGCATGTCGGCCCCGGGCACCTCTTTGGCGACGCCGATGTAGACGTCGGCCCCCCAGAGGGAGTTCTCGTCGGAGAGTAAGAGCGGTTCTGGAGGCAGCGCGCCGGCGGCGACGATCCTCTCCATGTTTCTGACCATGACCCGGCCGAAGTTCAACGGGATGTGCAGGAAGCTGCGCACGCGGTCTTTCAGAAACAGCCTGTTCTCCCAGGTGACTTGTTTCTCGTCCCAAGGTTGGGGGTCAAACCTTGGGCAGCAGCCGGTCTCGGCGTCTTTGTAGAGCGTTTCCACGATCGGGACTCCTTTGCTGTTGGCCTTGGCGCCGCGGCTCCGTCATGCGCCAGACTCGCATCGACCGACTGCCAAGAGTCGGCACGCGGCGCATGGCACAATCGCTCCCGGGGAAGAAAAAGGGAACAGGTCCAATTTGCCGGAACGGCCCGGAGGGTGCTTCGCACAAATTGGACCTGTCCCCTTTTTCCGGCGTGGCCTCAGCCGACTTTGGGGGGCTTGATGGCCTTGATCCTGGCGGAGAGCCGCGACTTGGTGCGGGCGGCGGCGTTGCGGTGGATGATGTTTCGGGCACCGGCCCGGTCGAGCTTCTTGGCGGCCAGGCGGAATTCGGCCTCGGCCAGTTCCGCGTTGCCGGCTTCCACGGCCTCGCGGACCTTGCGGCACTGGGTGCGGAGGACCCTCTTGATTGACCGGTTCCGGAGCCGGTTGGCGGTGTTTTGGCGGAGTCGTTTTTCTGCGCTCTTGGTATTGGGCATGTTCTTGGAGGATTGTGGTTACTTAGGGACTTTGGGAAGCGATGCGGACGGCCGAGGCGGCGGCCTTTGTAGAGACCGGTCAGATATTCTTGCGTAACTCTAAGATCTTGTCCAGCAGGGTGGAGACGTTTTTGTAGGCGAAGTCGAGTTCGGCCAGCGTGGTCAGGTGTCTTTCGGCCGTGTCCAGATCGTCCAAGGTCAGCGACAGCTTTGCGGCCTGGTAGAGGGCTTCCTTCTTCTGCTCTTCCTCCCGGTCGGGGATCTCCTTGACGGCCGATTCATAGTGGGTCATGGCCAGCCGGTGCTGATTGATCTGCTCAAAGCACTGGCCCAGATGCAACATGCAGCGGCCCTTGCGGGCGGGGTCGTTTCGGGCTTGCTGGAACTCGCGGATGGCCTCGTTGTACTGCCCGATCTTCTGGTACCGCAGCGCCAGATCGAATCGGAAGCCAAAGTTATGGGGGTAGCGCTCGCAGCGCTGCTGGTGTAGCAGCAGGTCCTTTTCGTGGAAGGCCCTGATGTGCTTCTTTCTCTCTTGTTCGTCCTTGGTCCTGGCAATCTTCTGCCGGAGATGGCGCAATTCGGCGTCCTGCCAGCGTTCGCGGACGTCCGGGTCGCCGCCCGAGACCTCGTGGGCCTTGGCCAGGATCTCTTCGGCGTTCTGGTAGTCCTCCTTGTTGATGGCGAGTTGAGCCAGCTCGAGGTAGTCCGCCAGTTCCCCGCGCTGCTGATCGATTCTCTGCCGGAGCCTCTCTTCTGTGGTCAGGTCGCGTTGGGGTAGTTGAGTCTGGGTCTTGCGGTCGCCGGCGAGCTTCTTGGCCTCATCCTTGTCGCCGTATCCGCCCTTGACGATCGTCTTTTCGACGGCCAGCCGAGCGATCTCGTGTTGGGCCTCTTCGTCTCCAGGGCGGGCCTGCTCGACGCGGTGCCAGCAGGCGATGGCCTGGTCAAACTGCCCGCGGGTGGCCAGCGCAAGGGCGCACTGGCGGTTGACGTTGGGGTCCTTGGGATTGGTATCCAAAGCGCACTTGAGGTAGAAGAGCTCCACCTCGTCGTCGCCGGAGTTTTCCGCGGCGGTGGCCATGGCCGTCAGGGCGGGCGCGTCCCAGGGGTTGACGGCCAGGGCCTTCAGGCCGTGCTTGATCACCTCGTCCCACTGGCTTTGGCCAAGGGCCTTCTTGGCCGCACCGCGGGCCCCGCGGACCTTGATTTGAGCCAACTTGCTGCCGGTCTTGTTGTTATTGTACTTCTTCTGGAGGTTGCCGACATAGTTCTGGACGTAGATCAGGTTGGAGGGGTCGCCGAGCACACACTGCTCGAACAGCTCGGCGGCGTAGTCGTACTCCTCCTGCGCCATCTGCTTGCTGGCGTGCTCGAAGAGCTTCTGCAGGCGTTTTCGCTTGGCCGGGGTGAGGGGTTCTCGCCGGCGAGGCTGAGTTCCCGGGGGCTGAGCGGAGTTCTCGTCGGATACCATGGTCGACCAAGATCGGACGTCGAGCAGACGGTTGACAGCAGGTCTCCGCGACGGCGGAGCCTGATCCGCCCCCTGTTTTCACTTACCACCAAAAACACTATTTTAGCAGGTGGCCGGCTTGACACAACGCCTCCCGCGGGCGGTGGTCGCCCGTGCGGCCGGAGGCGGCACCCCAAGTCGGGTCCTGACGGGCGCCGCCGGATACAGGCCGGAGGTCGCGGCCGGGGCGCCGCGCCCGACGCTTCCGCCTCCGCAAATCAGGAGAACCTCGCCTATGAACCAGTCTCAAGGCGGCCGCCCGGGGAAAGTCTACCTGGTAGGGGCCGGGCCAGGGGATCCCCGCCTGATTACGGTCCGGGGAGTCGAGTGTCTCGGGCGGGCCGACCTGGTCCTGTACGACTGTGAGGTCAATCCGGCGATTCTCCGCCACGCGGGCCCATCCGCGGAGGTGGTCTGCCTCGGTCAGAGCCGCTCCCGGGGCGACGGGGCAGAGACGTCGCAGGAGCAGATCATCGCCCGAATGGTCGATGCCGCACGACAGGGCAAGACGGTCGTCTACATCAAAGGTGGGGACCCGGAGGTCTTTAGTCACAACAGCGGGCAGACCGAAGCCCTGGCCGCCGCGGGAATCGCCTTCGAGACGGTTCCCGGGGTCACGGCTGCACTGGCGGCGGCCGGTTACGCGGGGATCCCCGTTACCCACGGCCGCTACGCCTCGGCCGTGGCCCTGGTGACCGCCAGGCAGCAGCGCGACGCGTCGGGGCCTCCGCTGGACTACGGGGCGTTGGCGGCGTTTCCGGGGACGTTGATCTTCTACATGGGTCTGGAGACGGCCCAAGAGTGGAGCCAGGCCCTGATCGCGCGGGGCAAGCGGCCCGAGACGCCCGTGGCCATCGTGGGGCGTTGCTCGTGGCCCGATCAACAGACGATCCGCTGTACGTTGGGGACGCTCTGCCGGGTGATTGCCGAGCAAGAGGTGCGCCGGCCGACGGTGATCATTGTCGGCGAGGTAGTCTCCCTGGCCCCAGAGGTCTCGTGGTTTGCCGCCCGGGAGCTTTTCGGACAGCGGGTGCTGCTGACGCGTCCCCGGGACCAGGTTGGGCCGTTGTGTGAGCGGCTTGAGGAGCTGGGCGCCGAGGTGCTCGTGCAACCGGCGATCCGCATCGGCGACCCGCCCGATTGGGCCCCGGTCGATGCGGCCCTGGCCCGACTGGACCAGTACGATTGGCTGGTCTTCTCCAGCGCGAACGGCGTCTGCTACCTGCTGGAGCGACTGTTTCACCGCGGCGGTGATCTGCGGCGGCTGGGGCAGGTCAGGCTGGCGGCCATCGGTCCCGCTACGGCCGAGGAACTCCGCCGCTATCACCTCCAAGCGGACGTGGTGCCTGGGGAGTATCGGGCCGAAGCCCTGGCTGATGAGCTGGTCGGCCGGTGCGGCAGCGTCCGTTCAACCGCCGGCCCAACTGTTGGCTCGACCGCCACGCCACGGTTCCTGTTGGCCCGGGCAAGCCGCGGCCGTGAGGTGTTGGCCGAGCAGTTGACGGCCGCCGGCGCGGCGGTGGAACAGATCGTCGTCTACTCGAGCACCGACGTAGAGCAGGCCGAGGAGGAAGTGGCGGCCGCGATGTCGGCGGGACGGATCGACTGGGTCACGGTGACCAGCTCGGCGATCGCCCGGTCGCTGGTGGCGATGTTTGGCGAGCAGCTTCGAGGATGCAAGCTGGCCAGCATCAGCCCAATCACCTCCGAGACGCTCCGCCAGTTGGGCCACGAGCCGGCAGCGGAGGCGACCGAGTACACGACCGAGGGGCTGGTCGAAGCGATACTGGCGAGTCGGTAGGGGCTCAGCAGCACATTCAGACGGCGATTCGCATCGTAGTGTGCCACTGCTTGACGTAAGGCAAGCAGTGAGAGCAGTCCCGCCCCGCACTGCTTCTGCGAAGCAGTGGCACACTGTGATCCAATGGTGCATGTTCTTGAGAAACGCCGGTCAGGGCTGCCTGCGGTGGAGGTGGTCAAGAGGGCAGTTTGGCCATCAGGTCGACCATTTCCAGGGCGGCCTCGGCGCAGTCGGCGCCCTTGTTACCCAGACGGCTGTCGGGGTGGTCCTTGCCCTTGCTGGAGGGCTGGCCGCCGGAGCGGGCGACGGCCTGTTCGAGGGTGTTGCAGGTCAGCACGCCGAAGAGGACCGGCACGCCGGTGCTGGCGCCGAGCTGGGCCAGGGCGATGCTCACCGCGCGGTTGATGTGCTGATCGTGGGTGGTTTCGCCACGGATTACGGCCCCCAGGCAGATCACCGCCACGTAGCGTCCGCCGGCGGCCAGCCGGCCGGCCACGGTGGGGATCTCAAAGGCGCCGGGGACCCAGGCCACGTCGATCTGCTCGTCGGGCACGCCGTGGGAGATGAGCGTCTGGACCGCTCCGTCCAAGAGCCGCGAGGTAACCGACTGGTTGAAGCGGGAGACGACGATCGCAAAGTGTTGCTTCGACGGCGCGACTTCGCCTTGGTAGACGTTGGGCATGCTCCAGGGCCCTCCTCAAAACAAAAACAAGTTCTTCGTGCCGCTGCTGGGATTTGGCTTCGCTTTGGGGGCTTTCTTGAACGTCCGGAGGTCGCGGGAGGGCGGCATGTCTATTTTCTTGCCATCGAGCAATTCCTGCACAGCAAGGATCTGCAATCGCGGATGCCTTGTACCCCAGGGCGATTCGTAGAAGCCGGCACTTGCTGCCTCCGTCCGCATGTTCTGAGTGGGGGCCTGCATGGTGATCAATACGCCAATTGCAGCCTTCTCACGTTCCACTACGCCGCGCAAATCGCGCATGTGGGCAACTTGCGGCTTTCCTCCTTTCACCGACAGAACGATCTGTTTTGTCTGCTGTGATTCTACGTCGTCATGAAAGAACAGCCTTCCATCAACGCCCCTGTCCGCTCCCTTCTTCTGCTCAACCGGCCGGGCGCCGACCAATCCCAACGCCCACCACTGGAATTGATAGGGGTCTTCCTCCGCCAGTGCGCGTGCACCGTGGAGATCCACAGGTTCGCCGATCACTTCGTACGTGCCGCTGATGCCGTCGCCAAAAGCGCTGTGCAGGCGATGCTTGATGAGGGAAATGGCCAGGTGCGTAATATCGATGCCGATCCAACCGCGGCTGAGCCTCTGTGCGACGGCAATTGCCGTTCCACAGCCGCAGAAGGGGTCCAACACGAGATCTCCTTCCGTGGTGGCCACGCGAATGATGCGCTCAAGCAGCCGTTCGGGCTTCTGGGTCGGGTATCCGAGGCGTTCTGCGGCCTGTGAGTTGATCGGGGGGATATCCGTCCAGACATCGCCAAGAGGTCGCCCACGTTGCTCGTCCAGATATCGCTTTAGCTGAGGGACTGCACCCCGCCGGGTCTGTATGACCAACCCTTCCTCGTATGCCTTCTGCATCCGCTGGTTAGTCCACCGCCAGACCCTTGTGATGCCAAGGAATTCATAGGTGAGATTCGGGCGATCAGGATTGGGATTGATGAGGTTGTCGAGGCGATAGAGCCGCCCGTCAGGGTCGCGATGGCAGTATTTGCGAGCGGTTCTGGAATCGAGCTTCTCGGGATCATAAGGGACGAAGACAGCATCTTTGTTCCACTTGGCTTCCTCGGTCTTCTGGTAGGATAGAATGACATCATGGTTCCTGGGCAGCCTTCGCGTGGTGAGTCCCTTCGACAACGTTCGCAACCAGACGATTTCGTTGCCGAAATTGGTGGGACCGAAAACCGCGTCCATCAACATCCGCAAATAGTGGCTAGCCGTGGGATCGCAATGGAGGTAGATGCTTCCTGTTGGCTTCAAGACGCGGTGCAGGTCCTTCAAGCGTGGGGCCATCATCGACAGATAGGCGACCATGTCGTTCTCACCCAGCGCTCGACGGAACGCCTGCATCGCGAGGGAAACTCGTCCTCCCGCTTCAACCACCTGTTCGTAGGCTGCGGCCGCTGCCTGGTCCCACTGCCACGTGTCCGCAAAGGCCCGGATTTGCGCAGCCGAGCGCGTGCCGTTCTGTTCTGCAAAGAGGACGTTATAGTCCTGCTCACTTTTGAAGGGCGGGTCGAGGTAGATCAGATCCACCGACTCGTCCGCGATGTGCTGAGGAAGGACGTCGAGATTGTCCCCGTAGTAGAGTCTGTTGTTCATGTCGGCTCCGTCGCGACGCCGTGGTCGTCGCATACCGTGAAGCTCTTCCTTCACGCCTCCTAAGCCACTATGGCCACCGGCCGGCCGCCCATCCGGCCCCTACACCGGGTAGATCGGCAGCATGCCCGTGCTGCCCAGCCAGACCAGGAGTGCCACCGCCAGCAGCACGAGGATGATCGGGGTGAGCCACCACTTCTTGTTGTGCAGCAGGAAGTAGACAAACTCCGCCAGCAGACCGATCTGGGGCCGGGCGGCCTGTTGCTCGAACTCCCGGGCCTGCTGCTGGGGGTCGTCGGTATGGCTTTCTTCGTCGGCCATCAGGGGTGTTCCAATGATTCGAGGTTGACCTTGGCAACTCTGCGACAGCCGGCAGCAAACCTGCTGCCGGGATCCCGGCGGCTGTTCCCGGCGGCTGTTAGCCGCCGGCTACTGATGGACACGGAATCGACGGTCACTAAAACTGCCGGAAGTACCGGCTGACGTCGTCGGGCTGCTCGCGGGGGAGCCAATAGGTCTTGGCGTCCCGGTCGAAGCGGCGATGCATGGGGTCGTAGCCCAGCAGCCGCATCAGCAGACCGGTCGGCGTCAGCACGAGGTAGTATACCACCGCCAGGACGACAGGTGAAACCACCAGCCCGACGGGTAGGGTCGCATAGGCCATGCCCAGGTAGACGATCCGCATCAGCCCGGGCACGAGCCAGCCGATCACCGCCACCAGCAGCGCGATGGCCCAGACGGCCACCGCGGCCGGCCGGCAGCCGGTCCTGCTGAGCACCATCGCGCCGAGGATGCCGCAGAGCAGCAGCCAGCAGATGCCGAAGAGGGCCAACTTGCGGCGCGACGGGTCGTGGTCGATTTGGATCAGGTTCATGGGGCTTTTTCGCTGGTTGGGCCGCCGTGCCGGCGGCCGCTAAACATCGGCTTGCCACCCGAAGCGTGGCCGCTGGCGCCAAGCGGTGGCTCAGTCCAACTGGAACTGCGCCAGGTACTCGTCAATCGGGTGCTCTTTTCCGCCGGGTTGTTCCTCTTTCAGCAGCACGAACTTCTCCATCACCAGCACGTCCATGTTGGTGGCCATGAAGCAGCGGTAGGCGTGTTCAGGCGCGCAGACGATCGGCTCGCCGCGGACGTTGAAGCTGGTGTTGATCAACAGCGGACAGCCGGTCTTGGCCTGGAAGGCCCTAAGCAGCTTGTGCAGCAGTCCGTGCCGCTGGGGGTCGACGGTCTGTAGGCGGGCGGAGTAATCGACGTGGGTGACGGCCGGCACGACGCTGCGGATTGCCTTGAGCTTGTCCAGTCCCTGGGCGGGTCCGCCGTCGTCGGGAAGGCGTTTGTCATCGGCCAGCGGGGCGACCAGCAGCATGTAGGGGCTGTCCTGGTTGTCGCGGATCTGGAAGAAGTCGGCGGCGTGCTCGCGCAACACGGCCGGCGCGAAGGGCCGGAAGGACTCGCGGAACTTGATCTTGCGGTTCATCAACGACTGCATTTCTCGACTGCGGGGATCACCGAGGATGCTGCGGTTGCCCAAGGCCCGGGGACCGAACTCGGTGCGCCCCTGCATCCAGCCGACGACCTTCTGGCCGGCGATCAGGTCGGCGACGTAGCCGCAGAGCTGGTCTTCGTGGTCGAAGTATCGGTACTTGGCGCCGGCGTGGTCCAGGAAGTCGCGGATTTGCCCGTCGGAGAAGCCGGGGCCGAGCAACGAGGCCCGCTGGGCGTCCGGCTGGGCGGCCTGGCGGCGGTTGCCCAGGAGTTGATACCAGATGAACAAGGCCGCGCCCAGGGCGCCTCCGGCATCGCCGGCGGCGGGCTGGATCCAGATGTTCTCGAAGGGGCCTTCGCGGAGGATCCGCCCGTTGGCCACGCAGTTCAGCGCCACGCCGCCGGCCAGGCAGAGGTTTGTCAGGCCGGTCTGTTGGTGGACGTAGCGTCCCGCGCGGAGCACGATCTCTTCGGTGACCTTTTGGATCGAGGCGGCCAGGTCCATCTCGCGTTGGGTCAGCGGGGCTTCGGGCTGGCGAGGGAGGCCGCCGAAGAGCCGATGGAACTTCGGCGAGGTCATCGTCAGCCCCTGGCAGTAGTTGAAGTACGAGAGGTCCATGCGGAATGAGCCGTCGTCCTTCAGATCGATCAGCCTCTCGCGGATCAGCTCGGCGTATTTCGGCTCGCCGTAAGGGGCCAGGCCCATCAGCTTGTATTCGCCCGAGTTGACCTTGAACCCGCAAAAGTAGGTGAAGGCCGAATAGAGCAGGCCGACCGAGTGCGGGAAGCGGAGCTCGGCGGTGAGGATGAGCCGGTTTCCGCGGCCGTAGCCGCAGGTGGCGGTGGCCCACTCGCCCACGCCGTCGAGTGTGAGGATGGCCGCCTGATCGAACGGCGAGGGAAAGAAGGCGCTGGCGGCGTGGGACTGGTGATGCTCGGTAAAGACGTATCGCCGGCGGTAGCGGTGTTTCAGCCCACGGCCGATCTCCCGCGGCAAGCGGAGCTTCTGGTGGAGCCAGGAGGGGACGATCGCGAGGAACGAGCGGAAGCCTGCCGGGGCATAGGCCAGATACGTTTCCAGGAGCCGCTCGAACTTCAGAAACGGCTTGTCGTAGAAGCCCACGTAATCGAGCTGTTCGGGCTTCAGGTCGGCCTCTTCCAGGCAGTACTGGACGGCGTGGAGGGGGAAGTCGGGATCGTGCTTCTTGCGGGTGAACCGCTCTTCTTGCACGGCGGCCACGATCCGGCCGTCGACGACTAGGGCGGCGGCCGAGTCATGGTAGAAGGCGGAAATGCCGAGAATGGCGGTCATGGGGCTGGCGAGACGTGCAGCAGGGAGGGCAGCCGGGCGTTCTCAGTCGTCAGTTGTCAGTGATCAGTTCTAAGTTCCTCGTTCTCTTGGAGGTGCTCCCGAACGGCGAAAGCTATGAGAAGCCCTCTTAACGCCGCCTCCGGCTGCAGCCAAAGCCCGTCGGCCGCAGTCGGCGGGCGTTTCCGACACTGGACGATCTACTGTACAATATGCGCGCACGGCTCGCGGAAGTCACGCCATAAGACTGCAACCCGTATTCACCCTATCCAGGCACAAGAACCGCAAGCAGCGACGACTGAGAACTGACCACTGACAACTCCGTCTGCAACCATTGAACTTGGTGCTGTAGCACTGAGACGGAAGCGGCGCTACTTGAGATTCATGCTCATCAGGAATTCGGCGTTGGTCTCGGTCTTCTGCAGCCGGCTGACCAGCAGCTCCATGGCTTCGGGGGGATTCATGTCGTTGAGCACGCGGCGGAGGATGCAGACGCGGCGGTGCTCCTCGGGATCCAGGAGCATTTCCTCGCGGCGGGTCCCGCTGCGGTTGATGTCGATGGCGGGCCAGATCCGCCGGTCGACGAGCTTGCGGTCCAGCAGGATCTCCTGGTTACCGGTGCCCTTGAACTCCTCGAAGATCACTTCGTCCATTCGGCTGCCGGTGTCGATCAGGGCGGTGGCGATGATCGTCAGCGAGCCGCCTTCTTCGATCTTACGGGCGGAGCCGAAGAATCGCTTGGGTCTTTGCAGGGCGTTGGCGTCGACGCCGCCGGAGAGGATTTTGCCCGAGTTGGGGCACTCGGCGTTCCAGGCCCGGGCCAGGCGGGTGATCGAGTCGAGGAAAACCAGCACGTCGTAGCCGTACTCGACCATCCGCTTGGCCTTTTCCAGGACCATTTCGGAGACCTGGATGTGGCGGGCGGCGGGCTCGTCGAAGGTGGAGCTGATGACCTCGCAGTTGGCGCCCTTGACCTGCCTTTCCATGTCGGTGACTTCCTCGGGGCGTTCGTCGATCAGCAACATGAAGACGTAGAGGTCGGGATAATTGGTCAAGGCCGCCTTGGCCATTTTCTGCATGAGGATGGTCTTGCCCGCCCGGGGAGGACTGACGATCAGGCCGCGCTGACCGAACCCGATCGGCACGATCAGATCCACCACCCGCATCTCGATCTGCTTGGAAGTGGTCTCCATGACGATGCGCTGATCGGGGTGCAGGGGCGTGAGGTCGTCGAAGAAGACCTTTTGGGCCAACAGGTTAGGGTCCTGGTAGTTGATGGCCTCGACCCGCAACAGGGCGAAGTAGCGTTCGTTCTCCTTGGGCGGGCGGATCTGTCCCGAAACGGTGGCCCCGGTTTTCAGGCCGAACCGCCGGATCTGGCTGGGCGAGACGTAGATGTCGTCGGGGCAGGAGAGATAGTGGTAGTCGGGGCTGCGGAGGAAGCCGAAGCCGTCGGGCAAGATTTCCAGGGTGCCCTCGCCGTACATCAACCCGTTGAGCTTCACCCGCTCCTTGAGGATCTTGAAGACCAGGTCGTGCTTCTTGATGCCCGCGTAGTCGGTGAGGTTTTCCTTGCGGGCCTCCTCGATCAGATCGGCCATCGACATCCGCTGGAGTTCGGCGATATGGGTATCGCCGGACTGCTTGATCTGCTCGTATCGGTCGTGGATGTCGTCCTTCAGCAGGGCGGCTTCGGCAGCCAGCTCCTCGGCCAGGGAGAGGGGTTCCTCATCGTGTGGGAACTCGGCGGGGCCGTCTGGCCCCTTGGCCTCGGCGACCGCCTGGCCTTTGCGGCCGGCGGTGCCCGACCTGTTCTCTTTTGCGCGCATCATGGTCAGCATACTCCCGACAGGGTGGAGGGGCCGACACGCGGAAGGTGCCGGCGGTGGGTTCGGCTTTTTGCCTTCGCGGCAGGAGAAAGAGAGTGACTCAGTGAGACATGTCAACGATAAGCTACGAGCCGTCAACTGTCACTTGCTTCTTCGAGCAGGTGTCCTAAGTCTCCGTAATCATACGGAGGGCGCTTGCGGACAGCCAGCACGTCTACGATCTTATCAGCTTCTGTGACTGCATAAACAATCCGCCACTTGTCCAAACGAAGCCGGTGCAAACCACACTCGAGCTCGGGTGCCTTCAGTCTCTTGCTTTGCGGAGGCCGAGGATCATCCGCCAAGGTTTCAATGGCTCGTTTGACTCGCTGACGCATATTGCCCGGCAGGTCTTTGATTTCCTTCCAAGCACGTGGAATGAGATAGACCGTGTACTGACTCACCCCAATTCCCTTTTGAGCTCGTCCCACCGGTGCCAACCGGCTCTTGCCCTATCACCGCCGAAAGCCCTCAGTTCGGCAAGCGCTTCCTTGGCCACTTGCACATCCTCGAGCGTTTCCAGCCATTCAATCAGGCTTTCCCAATTATCTACATCGATCACCGCAAACCGTGCTTTTCCCGCGGTGACGTATTGAACCGACTGCAATGCTTCTAATCCAGTCATGGAGTCTCCTCCACCCGATTCCGGCGCCTGATACGGCGCTCCTTATCACTGATTTGGTCTTGAGATTGCCTTGCCGAATCAGTACAGCCATCGCTAGCCGTACTGCCGGCTGCAATAACCGCCCGCTAGCAATCGCCAGACGGTGTGCGTTCAGGTGACGGGTTGGCTGCGGGGGGAAGCGGGGAGGGGATCAACCGAAAAGCGACTGCCAAAAGCGCTCGACTTGAGCTTGGGTGTGCTCCGGAGCCCCGGAGTTATCTAGTACCACATCGGCACGCTGGCGCTTGAAGTCCAGCGATTCCTGGGCCTCCTCACGAGCCGCAAAATCCTCCTTGCTCCAACCGCGGGCGAGTGCTCGGCGGAGCCGCGTCTGCCGGGGCGCATCGACGAACACCAGCCTATCACATAGTCTATCCCAACCGGCCTCCAATAGCAACGGCGCATCCAGGACGGCTGCTGCGGTATCCGAACCGGCCAGCGCCTCGGCCTGCCGGCCCAGGAGCCGGCCGATCTCGGGATGGGTCAGTTTTTCCAGGAATTCCCGTTGCCGCGGTCCGTCGGGCGGATCGGCGAACACGAGCCGGGCCAGGCGGCGGCGGTCGATGCGGCCGTCGGGGCCGAAGACCTCGGCGCCCCATCGCTGCCGCAGGGCGGCTTCGATCTGCGGCAGCCGCAGCACCTCGTGTCCCGCCCGATCCGCGTCCAACACCCCGGCACCCAGCCGGGCCAACTGCTGGGCGACCAGGCTCTTGCCGCTTGCCACCCCGCCCAGAATGCCGATCAGGTGCATGGGTTAGGGATCCCCCACGTCCTTCACGTCGGCCCAGTTGGGTCCGGCTTGGATGTCTACCTTCAGGGGGACGTTGAGCTTTTTGACGCCGATCATCTCCTCGACAACGAGCCTGGCCAGGTCGTGGAGCTGATCGCCGCGGACCTCGAAGATCAACTCGTCGTGGATTTGCAGGAGCATCCTGGCGGCGAGCTTCTCCCGCCGCAGGCGGCGGTGGATGGCGATCATGGCCATCTTGATCAGATCGGCCGCCGAGCCCTGGACGACCGTGTTGACGGCGGTCCGTTCGGCGAGATTCCTCTGGCGGCCGGCCTGGGGTCGGACGCCGCGGATCGCCCGCCGCCGCCCCTGGATAGTTTTAACGTAACCCGTCTGGCGGCACTCCGCCAGTACCCGCCGCAGAAACTCCTCGATGCCGGGATACCCCTCGAAATAGTTATCGATGAATCGGGCTGCCTGCTCTTTTTCGATGCCGAGAGATCGGGCAAGCCCAATGGGGCCTTGCCCGTAGATGACCCCAAAATTGACCGCCTTGGCCGCACGCCGCATCTCGGGGGTCACCTCTTCCAGGGGGACACCGTTGACCTGCCCGGCAACCCGGGCGTGGATGTCTTCATCGCGGGCGAAGGCCTCGCAGAGGTGGCTGTCGCCGGAGAAATGGGCCAGGACCCGCAGCTCGATCTGCGAGTAGTCGGCCGCCATCAGCAGCCAACCTTCCTGGCCGGGCACAAAGGCCGAGCGGATTTCCCGGCCGGTCTGGGTCCGCACCGGGATGTTTTGCAGGTTCGGATCGCTGCTGCTGAGGCGTCCGGTGGCCGTCACGTGCTGGTTGAACGAGGCGTGGACCCGGCCGGTGACCGGATGGACCATCTGCGGCAAGGCGTCGACGTAGGTATTCTTGAGCTTGGTGTACTGGCGGTGTTCCAGCAGTTTCGCCGGCAGGGGATGGAGCCGGGCCAGCTCCTCGAGGACCCCGGCGTCGGTGCTCGGCCCGGTCTTGGTCCTCCTGGTCATCGGCAACCCAAGCTCGGTGAACAACACCTGCTGGAGCTGCTTGGGCGAGGCGATATTCAGGGGGTGCCCGGCCAGTTCGCAGATTTCCTGTTCGAGTGCAGCGATTCGCGTGCCGTAGCGGCGGCTCAGTTCGGCCAGGCGGTCGACGTCGACCTTGATGCCGTTGTATTCCAGCTCGACCAGCACCTCGACCAGCGGCAGTTCGAGCTGGTCGAAGAGGTCGTCGAGTTCTGCTTCGGCCAGCTTCCGGGCCAGGATGGGGCGGAGGCGGAGCGCCAGCAGCGCGTCTTCGCCCGCGTAGTCGGCCACCTGGCGGACCGGAACCTCATCCATCCGCTTCTGCTGCTTGCCGGCGCCGATCAGCTCCTCGATCTTGATGGTGGCGTGGTGGAGGTAGCGTTTGGCCAGATCGTTGAGGCTGTGGTTCCGCTGGCCCGGATCGAGCAGGTACCCGGCCACCATGCTGTCGAAGGCCGCCCCGGCCAATTCGATCCCGGCCGAGCGGAGCACGATCCAGTCGTACTTGAGGTTCTGCCCCACCTTCTCGACGGCCGGGTCCTCCAGCACCGGGCGGAGCGCCGCGAGGGTGGCGGCGAGATCGAGGCACGCATCCCCGGCCGGGGCGCGAACGGGCAGATACCAGGCCTCGTCGTCTTGAAAGGCGAACGAGAAACCGACGATCTCGGCCCAGCGCGGCCAGACGCTGGTGGTTTCGTGGTCCAGCGAGATGCACTGCTGCTGCCGCAACTTGGCCAAGAGGGCCTCCACGGCCTGGGGCGTGTCGACGATCTGGTACCGGGGCTTGGCGGCCAACGGCTGCGGGACGGGTCTGCCCGTCAGCACATCGAGTTTCTCCGCCAGGCTGCGGAAGCCGAGTTGATGGAAGAGTTCCTGGGCCCGGGGCCGGTCGGAACCGTCGAGCCGGCCCGCATTCCAGTCGATCGCCACGGGCACGTGCCGCTCGAGCCGGAGCAGGCGGCGGCTGAGCAGCGCCTGCTGACCATACTTGAGCAAGTTCTCCCTCCGCTTCGCCCCGGAGACCTCGGCGGCATGGTCCAGGACGTTCTCCAGCGTGCCGTATTGCTGCAGCAGTTCGCGGGCGAGCTTCGGCCCGATCAGCGGCACGCCGGACACGTTGTCGACCGGATCGCCCACCAGGGCCTGGAAATCGACGACCTGCTGGGGAGTGATCCCCCATTCGGCCGTCAGCTCCTCGCGATCGAAGACCTGGTTCTTGCGGATGTTGTAGATCTTCACCCGATCGCTGATCAGTTGCCGGCAGTCCTTGTCGCCGGTAACCAGGAAGCAGCGGCCCTCGAGCTCCTCGGTCAGGCGGGCGATGGTGGCCAGGACGTCATCGGCTTCGTAGGACGGGCAGCCGACCGCCGGTACCCCCAGCGCGTCGATCACCCGGCGAATCGTGGCAATCTGCGGAATCAAGTCCTCGGGCATCTCCGCCCGCTGGATCTTGTACTGATCGTCAACCTCGTGGCGGAACGTCTTGCCGGGCAGGTCGAACGCGCAGAAGAGGAAATCGGGCCTCTTCTGCTCCAGCAGGTAGAGCAGATCGCGGGCGAAGCCGTAAACGGCGGCAACCGGCTCGCCGCGGGGGCTGGTCATTTCGGGCAGCGCGTGGAAGACCTGGTAGATCAGGGAGTGGGCGTCGACCACCCAAACGGTCTGTCCCCGGAGGCTTTCCGGCGGCGGTCCGACGGGCACGGATTGCACGGTGGTTTCAGATTCCGCCGGGAGATCGACCGGGGGTGGGCTGTGCGACTGCGGCTCAAAACCGGGCAGGGAGAATTGCCGCTCCTGTGGGCTCATCGATCGGCCGCCGGATAGAGGGTACAGCCGGGGAGGGGATCGATCTTCTTCTACAGGAAAGATTTGGTTCGTTCAAGGGCCCATCGCCGGCAGCGGACACAGATGGAGGACAACGTGCCCCGGGGCAGGATACCCGCACACATCGCGTGCCGGCTGTGATGAATCCGTCAAGACCAGCCTGACCGGCCCGCGTTTGTGCGGTCGAGGAGCCCTCGGTGGGACTGGCGTCCCACCCTACGGCACTGGCGTCCCACCCTACGGCACTACGGCACTTCGTTGACAGGCCGCCGGAGTTTGGGTAAAATCGATCTAGGTCTCCATCCTGAAAGCCTAAGCTCCTTCCGTCTCGGCTCTTCCGGAACGGCCGGGTGGGAATATGAGAGGAGGCTATGGGCACAGGCTACCCCCCGGTGCAGGTCCCCTGCTGCACCGGAATCACAGAGGAGCAAGTCCGCCATGGCACGCGAAAACCAAGGTCTGCAAATCGCGTTGATCATCCTGTTCATGCTGACCATCATCCTGGGGGTGACCACCTACGTCTTCTGCCGGCAGTACATCGAGGCGGACACCAGTGCGCGGAAGCTCGACGGCCAGTTGAAGGAGAAGGATACCGCCAACCAGAGTATCCAGGACGAGAACAACAAGTTGAAAAAGATGATTTTGGGGGTGGCGGGCGCGGAGGAGAAAAAGCTGGAAGAGGTCACCACGCAATTCAACGACGACCGGGAGAAGCTTGCGGCCGGCTTCGATGAGCAGGATAAGTTCTATCGGCCCATGCTGCTTCGGCTGCACGATATGCTCAACAAGAAGAACGGCGAACTGACGGACTCCAAGGACGCGCTCCAAATGCTGCGGGACGAATACGACAAGTGGAAGCAGGAGATGGCCGGGCAGGTCAAGAAGCACGACGACGCCCGGCTGGCGGCCGAGGACAAGTTGAAGACCGCCGTGGCCGCGTACGACGCGGCCCGTGCCCAAATCGATGCCGGGAAGCAGAAGATCGAAAAGGACTGGGAGGCAGCGCGAGATGAGACCGACAAGCGTCTGAAGGCGCTGGAGGCGGAGCGGGATCAGAAGAATGACCTCGCCAAGGCGCTGGAGACCCGCAATGAGCAGCAGAGGAAGGAGTTGGACAAGGAGACGAAGCCGTCGACCGACGTTCCCGACGGCAAGATTAGTTGGGTCGACCAACGGAGCGGGACGGTGTGGATCGACCTTGGCCGGGCTGACGCGCTGAGGCGACAGACCACGTTCAGCGTCTACCCCATGGACGTCACCAACCTCGCCAAGGCCACCAAGAAGGCAGGCATCGAGGTCACGCGGATCCGCGGCGAGCACCTGGCCGAGGCGCGGATCGTGGAGGACATGGTTTCCGATCCGATCATGATCGGCGACAAGATCTACACGCCTGTCTGGAATCCCGGGGAGCAGGTGACGTTTGCCTTGGTGGGGTTGATGGACATGGACGGCGACGGCACGAGCGATCTGTCCACGGTGAAACAACTGATCGAGCTGAGCGGCGGGCGAGTGGACTACTGGAAGGACGAGAAGGGCAAGGAGGAAGGCAAGATGACGATCTATACGCGTTATCTGGTGGTCGACTCCGAGGCCTTGGACGTGGCAGAGGGGAAGGGGTCAAACGAAGCGAAACAAAAGGCGGGTGCGGTCCAAGCCGCGGGCCAGACCAGTGTGGTCGAGGAGGCCCGCAAGCTCGGGCTGAAGACCATTACCCTGGCTGCACTGTTACAGCAGATGGGCTGGAAGAGCCAGACGCGGGTGGTGGTTTATGGTCGGGAGGCCAATCCGAGGGATTTCCGGCCCAGGTCACCGGAAGGCGGCATTCCCATATCGCGCGGCACGGTTAGTGACCTGTTCCAGCCGCGGCGGACTCCCCCCAAGGGACCAGCACAGCGCGGCGGAGCCTATTGAGTTTCTGTCGCGGAAAACCTGATCTGCGGGGTGCCATGGCCAAACTTGTTTGGCCATGCCGCGTTTTCCCGAGACTTAGGAGCATGCCCACGGCAAGCGTGGGCATGGCACCCGACTTTCTGCAACAGAAACTATTGATGTGGCTGACGCGACGTTTCTGCGGTCTGCCCAGCCGCCTGGAAGGTGATCTCCAGGGCCGTTTGGGGCAGTGCCGTGAAGACCTCTGCGCCGGCACGGCGGCGGTCGGGCGCCACCGGCGTTGGGGACTCTGACTGCTCTTTCTCTTCGCCGAGCCGGCCGAACAGGCGGTCGCGGATTTGGCTCAACTGGGCTTGGTGGGGCTCGAACGCCGGGCCCAGGGGGGCTGCCGCGAGGCGCTCCGGTTCCAGGAAAAGGAGCGCCGGATCGCGGAGTCGCTGGGCCCGCGCTACCCGCCACAGCAGCCACCGTTGCGACCAACGCAGCTTGTGTGCTCTGCAAAGACTGAAGAATAGCCGCAGGGGACCGGCGGAACCGCGCCGGCGCTGCTGAAGTATGAGCAGATAGGAGACGATCCCCACGGCGGCGGCGATGCCGGCCACGATCAGCAGGGCAGTGGCGACATTCTCCGCTTCGAATCGGAAGCGGTTTCCTTTCAGTCCGCGGGCGAAGTCCTCCAGACCGCCTCCCTGGCCCAGCAGCATCGCGTGATGGAGTGACCGGTGCATCGGCTCAGTCTCGCGGATCGGAGAGGGTCGCTCGCCACTTGCTCAGCTCCGCTTGCTCAGCAAGGCTCTGCTGGGCGGCCTCCTGGACGGTGTGGCTGCGATCGCCCAGCGCGCTTTGCAGGGCACGGCGGCTGGCATCCGACCCGCAACGGCCCAGCGCAGCGGCCGCCTGGGCACGGATCAGGTGGTCTTCGTCTTCGAGCAGTCCGAGAATCAGCAGCTCGAGTTGTTCGGCCGCGTCGATGGTCTGCGCGATGGCCAGCGCCCTCAGGCGGCGCGTTCGGCTGCGGGATTTCATTTCGACTTCCAGCAGTGGTACGGTCCTTGGGTCGATCTTCTTGACCAGCATCCCGCTGCCCCGCCGGACTTCCTCACCCAGCATGTCGAAGGCCCGCAGAAATCGCCCAAAAGTGAACTCTTCGAGCTGCTCGCGGGCGGCGGCGCGGACGGCGGCGCGGGGGCTGTCGACCAAGGCCACCAGCCGCGCAAGGGTGCCGGGGATTCCACGGTGGCGCAAGTGGGCCACGGCAGCGGCCTGGACCAGGGGGTCCGGGTCCTCCAGGGCGCTGAGCACCACGTTGTTGGCGTCGGCCCCTCTGAACTCCCGCAAGGCCTCGGCCGCGGCGCGGCGTCCGCCGGGCTTGCCGTGGAGCACGAGGTATCGGATCATGGAGAAGGCTTGCAGCCGGGGCGCGGCGGAGCCCATCACGAACTGGACCGCGCCCTGCTGAGCAACGTCGTCGAGCTGCGCCAGAATGCTACCCGCGGATCGCAACCAGGCGATCGCATCGACGTGCTTGAGGTTCTGTGCCAGGGTGGCCGACGGCTCACGGCTGGTTTTGCGGAGTAGGTGCTGCACGAATTTCAGATCGGTGCGGTTGGCCGCCACCGACAGCGCGGCCGAAGGTGCCTGCGGATCGTCCAGAAGGTTCAGCAGCAGCCGCATCACGCCGCTGCGCGGACTGCTGGATAACACCTCGATGGTGGTCAGGAAGCTGACGTGCAGCGGATCCTGGAGGATTTGCCTCAAGACCACGTTGTCGCGGCCGACCAGCAGCAGAAAGGCCTCGACGGCCTCCCGCCGCTTGTGGTGGTCGAATCGCTTGACCGAGGCTTCCAGGCTGGCAAGCACGTGCTGCCGGACCAACTGCGGATAGTGGCGGCTGCTGTCGTCGCGGGGAGCGGCCAGCTCCTCGCACAACCGCTCGGTGACCTCCAGCAAGGTCTCGCCCGCCAAATCGGCATGCTGCTGGCGGGGATCCTCCAGGAGACTGAGCAGTGCGGGGATCAGATCGTACTCGCCGAACCAGACTGCGGCGCGGCAGCCGTTGGCCAACATCTGTGGGTCGGTCCCCAGGATGGCATCGCGCAGGGCGCCGGTCATCCGGCCGTGTGTTTCTCGGATGATCTCTTTCCACCGCCGGGGGAGGGTGTGCAGACGGCGAATCAGTTCGCGACCGCCCGCCGGACTCCCCCGCGCGAGGACCGCCTTGAGTGCCCCTTCCTGGATAGCCGTGTGCGGAGAATCCAGCCCGGCGATCAACACGCGGACCGCCGCGTCGTTTTCCGTCTCGGCCAACACGCGAAATGTGGTCGCCAGGGGGGCACTCATGGCGCGCAGTTTGTCTGTGGAGGAACACCCCAGGTTAGGGATCGGCTGGGGGTTCCACCGGACTTCATCCTGATCGGTAATCTCCACCAGATTTGCCTAGACCATCGCATCTGGACCGGCCAGGGCCTTGATTTTCGGCTGGAATTACGGTCTGATCGAAAGGTGAGACCCCCATCGGCGAGAAGCGTTTGGGGGGCCGTCTGGGAGGGAAGAGCAGGCAGGTGTTGTGGGCTCGGTCGCCGCCGGATCCGGCTCAGCAGCAGAATGTCCACCCGAAATAACTACATAGACTGAGTGATAAAGTTCCAGCCATGAAAACGCCCCTGGGTGCAACCGAAGTTTTGGACCGGGAGTTCCTTGAGATCCGCGCGAGGCTGATCGACATAGCGGCCGCGCTGGACCGGATCGACCGGGCCGAGGGCCCGGTGGGCGGTGACCCCCGTCTGGAGAGAATCCGCCAGGCCCTCCAGATCCTCGCCGGTGCCACGCCGCACAGGGCCGAGGGGGTCCAGTCGCTGTTTTCGCTCCCCTACCAAGACGATTGGCGGAAAGACTACGGCCTGTAGGACGCGACGCCATTCGCCAAAACTGGCGGAAAGACCAATCGCCATGTATTTCTTCGATCCCCACATTCACATGGCCGCCCGGACGACCGACGACTTTCGGGCGATGGCCAAGGCGGGCTGTGTGGTCGTGGGTGAGCCGGCCTTCTGGATGGGCTATAACCGCAGCGGCACGAGCAGCTTCTACGACTACTTCCGGCAGTTGACCGAGTGGGAGCCGAAGCGGGCGGGCAACTATGGTATCCGGCATTTTTGCTGGGTGGGCATCAACGCCAAGGAGGCCGAGGACGTCGGCTTTTCGCGGGAGGTGATCGCCCTGTTGCCTGAGTTCCTCGAAAGGCCCAACTGCCTGGGCATCGGCGAGATCGGGCTGCACAAGTGTACCCGCAACGAAGTGACCACGCTGTTGGAGCTGGTCGAGCTGGGGATGAAGACCGACGAGCAGCTCCTGTTCCACACGCCCCACCTGGAAGACAAGTACAAGGGCACGCGGATGATTCTGGACGTCCTGCGGGCCGATTCCCGCGTGAACCGCCGCCGGGTGTGCATCGACCATTGCGAGGAGCACACCATCCGGCCGGTGCTCGAGGAAGGCTACTGGGCCGGCATCACGCTCTATCCGACCACCAAGGCCACTCCGGAGCGGGCGGCCGACATGGTCGAGATCTACGGGCCGGAGCGGATGCTGGTCAATTCCTCCGCCGACTGGGGCCCTTCGGATCCGCTGGCGGTGGCGGAGTTTATGTTCGCCATGCACCGCCGCGGCCACGGCGAGTCGCTGATCCGCCGGCTGGTCTACGACAATCCGCTAGAATTCTTCAGCCAGAGCCGCAACTTCCAGTTCACGCCGCCGGAATGAGACGAAACGCACGGTTTTCTATTCGCTGGTCTTTCCCTCAATCCGGGCTGCTACGTCTCGATCCCATTCGAAGTCGGGCTTGTTCATCTCCTTGAGCACAACCGCGGCTTTCTTGCCGAGTTGTTTCTGCAGACAACCTGCAAGCTCGGAGTACCGTCGATCCATGTCTTCGGCGTACTGGCGGATTTGTTGGGCAACAACCTCGCGCTTCCTCTCGGGCACGGCCTTGGTCAGCGCCACGGTCCGCTCCTCCATTTCTTCCTCGGAAATGACCCTCAACATCGCCTCCTTCCTCGCCGCAGCAGTATCTGGTATCACCGGCGTGCCGCCGCCTAACGCCTGAGTATAGCACCGTCGTTCGAAGCGGGAGCTAGCCGGCCGATGGGTGTGGTTTCTGTCTCCGCTGCTCCAGCCAGCGCGCGAACGACGCAGGACTCTCGGTGGACTTCTTGCCGAACACTAATCCTTCGATGCCGATGTCTTCGTCGAGATCAGGCCAATGAATAGCGTAACCGGCGCTGCTTATCTGAAGATTGGCGCGCTCTGCCGGTGTGGCGTGCGCCAGGCGTGGATACCAGCCAATGGGCGCGGAAATGGTGCGCCCGTCTTCTAAGTCCACCGAAAACGTATCTTCCGTGACTGTCACCTTGACCACTCTAGACACTGCCAGTGTGACCGCTGCAGAAGGCATCCCATTCATTTCTCAACCTCTCCAGGTTTTCTCTCGCGATCCGCTCAAGATCACGCAACTCTTTGCGGGTGTAGCCACGGTTCTCAGCCAGCGACACGTCCGGATCAAGCCAGAGTTTCGCGCTCTTATGCTCCCGATCCACATGCATGTGTCGTGGCTCGCCACAGTCGTAGGAGTAGAAGTAGAATCGGTAGGGGCCAATGCGCAAAGCAGTTGGCATAGGAGTAATCACCCCTCTCTCGCCGATGCTGGCGGCCAAACACTTCAATTCTAGTGGCCCCAGACCGGGTGTCAACCGTCGTCCCACGATGATTCTTGGGAGGGGTGGGCCGCACCACAACATCTCTAAACCTGCCTGCTTGTTCATCCTTTCATTTGCGCGATCTTTCCGCCGCCGGTATGACTGTCAGCGTGATCATGGCCTTGGCCGCCGGTTGGGTCAGGTCGATGCCCAGGCGGGTCGGCGTGCGGCCGCCGCGGACGTCTTCTTTGATCTGTTCCGATTGGATCTCGAAGGCCGGGCCGTCGGTGGTGATCTCGACCTGGACAGACTCTGGGCTGCTACCGATCAGAAGCTGCTTGGGCCGAAGTTGCTTCCAGTCGGAGAAGGTGATCAGGGCGGTTCCGAAGCTCTGTGGGCTGTCGAACTCGACCTCGTCGGTCACCGTCAGGCTGCCGGCACCTTCGCGGGAGAAGACGAACGTTCGCCTCAGCCCCTTCAGCTCTTTCACCTCGTAGGCCGCGCTCAGGTCCAGGACGATGGTGTCCTTCTGCTCGGTGAACTCGGTCTTGAGGACCTTGGCGGCGGCCGCGCGGCCCGTCTCCTGGAGCTTTCCGGCCACGCGGGGGACGGGGTGGCCGAAAGAGTTCAACACGTTACTCTCGTAGCGGCGGGAGCTGAACGTGCGGGCGGTGTAGACCTCAGCGCCGGGGTCGACCAGCGGCGTGGACCGCCCCAACGTGACCAGGAACGAGCCCACGTCGTTGTGGTTGTGATGCTCGGCGTTGTGCCCGCCCTTGAGCGCCACGGCCAGCGAGTGCTTCTGCTCAGGCGTCGGACGGCAGATCAGGATGCCGGCGTCGGGGAACCAATCGCGAAGTTCGTGGGCCGGGCTGCGGGGCTCGGCCGCAGGTGTCTGGGTCGCCGAGTTGGCGAAGCCGAAGAGCCCCAGGTCGAACAAGCTGGAGGACGACCCCACGGACAGCAACAGGCCCTGCTGCTCGTACTCCGCAAGCCCCAAGCGGAAGCGCCGGCTGAGGAAGGCCATCAATGTGACCTGCGGCCGGGTGCCTAGCGAGCAGTCGGCAAAGGCCGGATAGATGCCCGGGGCGATCTCCATGCGATGGCCGAACAGTGCAATCTGCTTGACCTGCGGCAGCTCGAACAAGTCAAACTTCCCGCCGGTGGCCTGCCGGAGCGCCTCGGCCAGCATCACGTAGTGGCCGAAGCCGTAGTTCCAGTAGCCCACGCCCTCGGAGCAATAGCCGTCGGGCGTGAAGCCGCTCAGGAAGTTCTGGATATACTTCTCCGCGGAGGCGGCGAAGAAGGCCCGCCGCTCTCGGGAGTCGATCACGGCCAGCGCCGAGCCGGTGACGCCGGCCAGGCAGACGGCGTTCCAGTTGTTGGTGGTGGTGAGCCACCACATCCGCGGCTCGCCCTTGGTGACCATGCCCGTAAACGGCGTGAAGGTCCGCCGCTCGAGTTCGCTGCGGATCAGCTTGCGTGTTTCGGGGCTGAGTTTATCGCCCAGCCAGTAGTCGGCCGTGGCCAGGTTCCACGACGCGTTGGCCACGTGCAGGTCGATCTCCGTGACCGTTCCCTTGAAGTTCTGCAGGCTGCCGTCGTGGGCGGGATAGACCCAGGTCTTGTCGGCGCAGATGGCCCGAATCGCCTCCTCGATGGCCGGTAGGAACCGCCCGCGGTTCTCGACGCACTCGGCCAACGCCAATCGAGGCAGGCGGGAGTATCGCCGGCCCAGTACGCGCTCGTAGCGGGAGCGATTGCCGGTGCGGGAGTAGTCGAGGTACAGCTCGTCGATCAGTTCGGGGATGGGCTCGGCCAGCAGCCGCTCGGCCTCCGAGACCACGCCCTTGAACTCGGGCGCCCCGGCCACGGCCTGCCACGCCGGGCGGTCGTTGATCGTGGGGCCCACGCCGCGGGGCGTCTCGGGCAGCATCTGTGCGAGCTGCTGGACTCGGGCCGGGTCGGGAGTGGTGGGCTGGGCGGCGTACACGGCAGGAGTCGTCAGCGTGAATGCGGCCGCCAGCAGGGTTGCGCGAAAGTACAGAGCGTGAAAAGGACATCGTCTCATCGTCGGTTCTCCGTGGCAATGGCCGCCGTGCCGGCGGCCGCTAAACTTTGGGCCGCGTTGCCGGCGGCCGCTAAACTTCGGGCCGCGTTGCCGGCGGCCGCTAAACGTGCAGGTCGATCCCGAATTCAGTAGTTCCAAGTTGTGAATGAGGGTGGCTGGGGTCGAACGAAGTGAGCCCCCAGGCCCCGGGGTTTCCGGGGGCTCGCTGGCGCTCGACCCCGGCCACCCCCGCTAAACGTGCAGGTCGATCCCGAATTGGCGCAACACGATGCCGAACACGTCGGTGTCGGCCACGCTGGGGCCGGGCAACATGGCGGGCCGGGAGGTCAGGATCACGCTCCGCTGGGCGGGATCGAGGGCCGGGGCCCCGTGGGAGCCGCGGATCAATGTGGCGTCCAGCGGGATGGTCTTGGTCGCGGGGTCCACGAACAACTCGACCGGATCGTAGCCCGGCTTGCGGTGGATGTCAACCGTGCCGGCGAAGGCCGGGGCCTTTTCGTCGGCAAGCCACCAGTAGTAGGCCTGCCAACTGTCGGGGGTGGAGATGAGGATGACTTCTCCACTGCGGGCGTGGTTTAAGTGGTAACGATCCCGGCCATCGCCCAGGAGCACCTCGGCGAAGCCCGGCCGATGGGAGAACATCTCGGCCACCCGGCGTGCCAGTTGCGGGTCGCCGCCGGCGACGAAGACGTGGGCAAGCTGGTGATCGGCCAGCGCCCAGGCGCGGCTCTTCTCCAGATCGAGATGTTCACCGTCGTCTTCCTGGCGGACGGCCAACAGCCCAGCCTCGCGGAGGATGCGGTTGGGATAGGCGACGTGATCGACCGCAGTGATGGCGTACTCGCCGGCCGCGATCCAGAGCAAGTCGGGACCGTAGGCCTCTGAGAAGCCGGCGACGAGTTTTGCGATCACTGCGTCCAACTCGGCGACGGCGGCCTGGGCGGCCGGGCTGTCGGGGCCGGTCCGCTGGGCGGCGTAGTCGAGGTGCGGCAGGTAGATGTAGAAGAAATCGGGCCGCCAGCTCCGCGCGGCCCGGACGGCCGAGTCGGCGATCCAGGCGCTCGACTTGACGTTGGCCAGCGGGCCCCAGAAGTGCCGTAGCGGAAAATGACCCAGCGCGTCGCGGAGCGTGCCGTAAAGCTCGGTCGGCCGGGTGTAGCACCAGAGCGATTCGGAGCCGTCGGGGTTGTGGATGGGGGCCGGCGTGCAGACGTAGTCGGCGCGGCACTCTTTGCTGTGCATGGGGAACCAGACGGCCGATTTCAGCCCGTTGGCGTGATCCGCGAGCACGTCCCAGATCTGCGGCCGCTGGATGCAAGAGTTCGGCGAGGTCCACATCTCGACCTGCCGCCGGTCGCGCCAATAGAAGCCGTTGGCCACCACGCCGTGGGCGTCAGGCAGCCGACCGGTGGTCATGTTGGCCTGGACCGGGCAGGTGACGCAAGGGAAGCTGGGCCGCAGCTCGGCAAGCTGGCCGCCGGCGGTGAGCGCCCGCAGATTGGGCATCGCCGGGAGGTCTTTCTCGCGCAGCCCGGGCAGCGAGAGGAGGATGGTTTTCGTGGGCATGGTCGATTGGTCGTCGGTGGTCAGTTATCAGTGGTCAGTTATCAGTTCTCAGTTTTCGGCATTCAGTTCCGGCTTGTCGTTTCTCCCTTTGTCCGCTGCCATGAACCGGGAGCTGACAACTGACAACTGATAACTGAGCACTGAGTACCGTGTACTCAGTGGTTCGGATTCCAGTCGGCGGCGGCCGGGACCGCCGAGCCTGCATACTACAGTGTCGCGAGGATGGGATTAAGGAACTCGAACGCTCGGTGGGCCGCTTCCGGGGCCTGGTGGCTGTGGCGGCTGAGTTCCACGTGGATGCCGCCGTTGTAACCGACTTGGGCCAGGGTCTGCAAGACAGGCGGGAAGTCGATCTGGCCCTCGCCAAACATCAGGTGCTCGTGTTCTCCGGCCCGCGTGTCCTCGATGTGGACGTTGACCAGCCGCTGCGCCCAGCGGCGGATTACCTCGGGGATGGGCAATTCACCCTGGCACTGGAGGTGGCCGATATCCAGCGTCAGCCGTAGATCGGGGGCGTCAATCCGCCCGAGCAGCTCTTCATAGGCCCGCATCGAATCGACGAGCATTCCCGGCTCGGGCTCGAAACCGATGACGACCCCCTGCCCTGCCGCATAGTCGAGCACCTGCTGCAACCCATCGACGAGACGGTCGAGGGCCTGCCGGCGGGAGACGGCATCGCGCAGCGCGCCCGACCAGAGCGAGACGCAATCGCTGCCCAGCCGCGCGGCGCAGTCGACGGCGTGCTGGTAAAACTCGATGCGCCGGGCGCGGGCGGCCGGATCGGGCGAGACCAGCGTCGGCTCGTGCTTGGTTCCGGGGTCGAGGAGGAATCGGGCGCCGGTCTCGATCACCGAGCGCATACCGAATCGCTCCAACAGCCGCCGCAGTCTGGCGAGTTGCTCGGGGAGGTCGGCTGCGCCCGGCGGCAGCGCGCCATGATCGATGGTAATCGCCACGCTGCGATAGCCGATCTCGGCCAACAGCGCCACCGCGTCGCACAGGTCGTGGTGGGCCATGCCGTTGGTGTTGTAGCCGAGGAGCATGGGGGGATTTCGGATTTCGGATTTCGGATTTAGGATTTGTGATTGGCGATTGGCGATTGGGGATCGCGGATTTGAGGCCGCGGGAAGGTGATGGCTGTGTGCGCATCGTTCATGCCAATCCCAATCCCGAATCTTCAGACTCCAAATCCCAAATCTGAAATCCCAAATCCGAAATCTGAAATCCCTAATCCCCAATCCCTACGTTAGTCGGATCCAACGCCCCAGCAACGCTGCCGGCAGGAACAGCAGCAGGATTGCCGCTGCCCAAACGGGGCCGCGGGCGGCGTAGCAGACCGCGGCGTCGAGGACCACCAGCCAGAGGATACACAGTTTGACGACGGATTGCACCCGGGCGGGGGCCGGCTCGATCACCGCCCGAAGGCACCGCCAGCCGATCACCGCCGCGAGGATCACCATCAGCGTGCCCCAGTGGACGGGTTGTTCCTTCGTCGGGTGGGCGAAGTCGTCGGCCCAACTGGGAAATGAGGCCACCAAGGCGATGCCGAGGATCATCAGACCCGCAGCGGCTGCCAGGTGGAGGCGGCTGCTGCGGGCGGCCTCGGTGCGGGCAAACCAGGTGACCCCCGCGACGTAGGTGCCGATGCCGCCGGCGACCAGGCAGTGTTCGGCCTGCCAGGGACCGGCCGCGACGCTCATCCCCAACCAGACGTTCAGCATCCGGCAGCCGCCCATCAGCAGCGGCCCCAGCGGCGTCCGCTTCAGATAGGCGTCGTACAGCAGGATGCACACCGCCAGCAGGCCGGCGACCATGGCCGGGCGAACGTGGCCCACCGCGACCGCGCACAACCAGGCGGGCACCATGCCGGAAAGCAGCAGCGCCCAGCCGAGCCGGCGCGCGGCCCGGAGCGAGACCCGGCCGGAAGGCAGCGGCCGCTCGGGGCGTTGGCGGGTGTCGACCGCGAAGTCGAAGAGGTCGTTCAAGACCACGCCCGACGCATAGAGCAGGCACGACGCGAGCAACAGCAGCCCCAGCAGCCAAGCGTCTCCCGGTGCCCAGGCGGGGCGGACGAACAGCAGTCCCATGGCCACGTCGGCCGCGGCCGTAAAGAGGTTGGGCAGCCGGACCAACTCGAGGTAGTCGCGGAGGGTTGTGCGCCGGCGGACGTCGGCGGATGTGGGGTCAGTCACGCGTCTGTTTCCAGAACTCGTCGCGCATGGCCAGGATGTTCTCGGCAGGGACGTCGTATTGGATATTGTGCACCTGGGTGAAGATCAGCGGGGCACCGGACCCGAACTCTCGCAGCCGCCTGCGGACCTCTGCCCGCACCACTTCCGGATCGGGGGCATTCAGGGCGTGCTGGGTGTCGCACCCGCCGCCCCAGAAGGCGATGTCGCGGCCGTATTCTCGCACCAGGTCGGCCGGATTCATCCCGGCGGCGCTGACCTGGACGGGATTCAGCGCGTCGACGCCCATCTCGATCAGGAAGGGAATGAAGGCGGAGACGGCGCCGCAGGAGTGCATGACCACCTTTTTGCCGGCGGCCTTGATCCGGCCGACGGCCTCGGCGACGTAGGGGAAGATCATTTCCCTGTAGGTACCGGGCGAGATCATGCTGGTCTTCTGCGTGCCCAGGTCGTCGGTGAGCATGACGACGTCGAAGCTCTGGCCGAAGGCGGCCAAGAACGCGTCGATCCTGTTGAGGTAGACCTGGTGGAGCTTGGCCAACAGGGCATGGGCGAGGTCCTTGTCGGCGATCAGGTCGACGAGGAATTGCTCGTAGCCTCGCATCAACATGCCGGCCTGGAGATAGTGCATTCTCCAGAGCGTAACGACCGCCCTGTCGGTGGCCTGGTACTGGCGGCGTGCTCGGGCGGCCAGGGCCTCCAGCGGCTCGTCGTAGGTGTAGGAGAAGTCCCAGCCCGCGAAGAGGGCGTCGAAGCGGTCGAGCTCGGCCGCCGAGGTGATCTTGGCCAGGGGATTGCCGACCGGGTCGTGGTAGTAGGCGTCTGCCGCCCGTTTGGCATACACGACGCCCTTGGGGTTGCGGACCAGCGAGGAGCCGTCGGGCAGGTCCTCGACGTCGAAGAGCCTAGGGATGATCAGGTCGACGCCGAAAGGCGTGTTCCACGTCTTCGTCTCGCGCGATCGGAACCAGAAGACTTCGACGTCGACGCCCAGCGCGTCCATCACTTCGGGGTCGGTCTGGGCGACCAACTGGATCAGGCAGCCACAGCGGATGGGACCGTCGCGGAAACCCATCTGCCGGCGGAGCCGGTCGTAGGCGATGACGTGGATGCTCGAGCAGTCGGTGCCGCCGATGTCCAGCGGGATGCAGTCGGCGGGCTGCCGCGCGAGGGTGGCCAGGACGCGTTGGCGGCCGGTCATGGTTGGTCTCCTCGGGTTCTTGAGCTTGCTGCCTATCCAATAGCCGTTCTCCCCTCGCCCCGCGTGCGGGGAGAGGGGCCGGGGGTGAGGGGTTCAGGCCTACCGTTGCCGTGCCAAGGGTCAAGGCGTTCGCAAACAACACTGTAGCAGGCACACGCCGTGTGCCGTCCGCGGGTTGCGGCACACGGAGTGTGCTTACTACAGTGGAATTCAGCACGTCATTAGTGGGCGAGCACCTTCTCGATCAGCGGCTGCAGGAACTCCCTCGCCTGGCGGCCGGCGTCGTCGGGATTGTCGATGTACGGGTAGAGCTCGACGGTCATCCAGCCCCGGTAGCCGGTACGGGCAATTTCCCGCAGAACGGCCCGCAAGTCAATCGCCCCGTGGCCGGGAATCAGGTGGGCATGCCGGCGGGTGGAGGCGATGTCTTCAAGATGGTAGTGCCTGGTGTGGGGCGCCATACGGGCGATCCAGTCCTGGGGGTCCTGGCCGACGCAGAAGGCATGGCCTACGTCGAAGTTCAGTCCGATCCAGGGGGAATCGATCCGGCCGACGAACTCGAGGTACTGCTCGAAGGTCTCGATCAGCAGGCCCGGCTCCGGCTCGATGAGGAGAAGCACCTCGAGCTGCTCGGCCACTTCGACACAGGGCATCAGCTCGTCGTAGAAGATCCGCGCGGCATGGCTCCAGGATTGTCCTTCTTCGAGCGGGCCGCCCGGCTCGGTCTGGATCGAGGGGACGCCCAGTTCCTTGGCCAGCGCCAAAGCCCGCTTGGTGTGTTCGCGGCGGATCGCCCGATAGTGCCGATCGGGCTCGATCCAGGAGGGATGCCAGTAGGGCTGCCGGGGATCGGCCACGGCGTTCATCATGAAGGCGTTGAGGTTCGAGATCGCCAGGCCGTGCTGCTCAAGACAGTCGCGGATGGCCCGTTTCTGCTCGTCCAGGAGCCCGGCGGGCCAGGCATGGGGCACGTCGGCCAGCAGCTCCAGCCCGGCGTAGCCCAGCCGGGCGATCCGGGCGACGGTCTCTTCGAGGGAGAATTTCAGGTAGGCGTTGGAGCTGTAGGCGAGCTTCATGGGAGGGGCGAGGGGTGAGGGGCGAGGGGCGAGGGGTGAGGGATGAGGGGTGGCGACTTCAGTCGCCACTGGTTAGCGAGGGGTCAGATGGGGGATTATGGATTTGGGATTGGGGATTGGGGATTGGAAAACATCACTGCTGCGTGCTCAAACGCCCGGGGACCGCGGTCCCCGGGGGGCCTGTTCTCGACACGATCGCCGTGCGGCGCCCGCTAAGCCACTCATGTCAACGCATGCTGTGAAACTCGGATCCGCGATCACCGGCGTCGATGGTGATCAGGGCCTTGAGGATCTCGGGGTCGATGTTCTCGCTGATCGAGTCCGTGTGTCCGTCGGCAAAGACAGCGTTGGCCAGGCCGGGATGGGCACTGCGGATGCCGTATCCGGCCGGGTCATTGATTCTGTAACTCATTTGGGGCACGTTCAGATCACGCGGCTCCATCCAGTGGATGCCGGACTGGGAGCGCTCGGCAATCATGATCGTGTTGGAGCTGCCGTCTGTGATCTCTTCGCGCTTTCTGCCGTGCGACCCGTCGGAGAAGGCCCCCGGGCCGACGAGCATCAGGTAGGTTGCGTGCAACTCGTCGGCTTCCGAATCCGCAGGGCAGCGATAAGTGGAGTGAAACTCCAACATCCCGACCGGCACGTTGTGGGCCAACGCAAGGTTATTCGGGCTGTTCCAGGGTTCGTCGAAGCTGTATTCCTCGTAGAGTTGGTCCGCCTCCATATACGGCAAAAGCAGCACCCTCCAACTGTGCATGGGGCGTCCGTCCTTGCCGGCGGAATAGGCGGGGGGGAAAGAGCCGTGTTGCTCGCGGTAAGTCTGCATCGCCAGCCCGATGTAAGGGAGTGTCGCGACACAGCCGAAATCACGTCTGGCTCTCCGAATTCCCCGTATCGCCCACGATAGCAGTCCACCACAGATGAGAAGCACCCCCAGCACCAAGACGCAGCCCCAGTTGATGACCTTCCGCCTTTTTGGCCGCTGCTCGGCAGGAGTCGACATGGCTTGGTCTCCTTAAGTTGGCTGGTTGACCCTCGTTCAGCCCCGGCGGCCCTGGCCGCTGGGCGTTTGCGGCAGGTGGAGCACGCCGAATCCCGCCACCAAACGGCGGGGAAGGTAAGCCCGCTAAACGGATCGAGAATGACGCTGATCGCAATCCTCAATGTCAAATCCCCAATCTGGCTCCTCGCCAGCCAGTGGCCACTGAAGTGGCCACCCCTCGCCAGCCAGTGGCCACTGAAGTGGCCACCCCTGGCCCCTCGCAGCCAGTGGCCACTGAAGTGGCCACCCCTCAACTCTCAACTCTCAACCCTCAACTCTCAACCCTAACTGCTCGCACTCCGATAGCTTAGCAGCGCGCGGTTGAAGATCCAACGGGAGACCGCCAGGCTGATGGCCGTGGCCGCCACGGCGAAGCCCGGCAGCAGCCAGTCGGCCAGCGTGGTGGGGCTAAACGGCTTGGCCAGCAGCCGGGCGGGAACATTGACCGCGGTCAGCACCGGGATGAAGTAGGTGAACACGTAGAGCAGCGCAAAGCCGAGGCCCTTCTCGTAGATCTCCATAGGGTAGCGGGAGAAGTTGGTGACGTAGAACCAGAAGTCCAAGAGGTTACGGTTCTGCCCGAGCCAGATGCTGGTGGCGGCCATGGAAATCATCAGGCTGTAGTAGATGACCACGCCGCAGAGCACGTAGAAGACGTACAACACCGCCTGCAACGCCCCGGGCGTGTGCTCGACGTGGCCGAGCGAATAGGCCAGCAGCAGCAGCCCGCAGGCCAGCGGCCCGACGGCCGCCCACTCGAACCGGTTCAGGGAGACGAGGAACTGGGTGTCGATGGGTTTGAGGAGCGCGAAGTCGAGTGCGCCGGTGCGGATCTGTTCGCTGAACTCGACGGCATTCTCCAGGAACAAGCCGCGGACCAGGCTGTTGATGAGCAAGGTGGTGGCGAGGAAGAGGAAGAACTCGTATTTGCCCCAGCCGGTGCGGGCCCCGATCGTGGGCGTGTAGCTGAAGATCAGGAGGTAGAAGCCCAGGTTCATGAAGACCCAGGATATCGAGGAGACGGTGTCGATCAGGAAATTGGCGCGGAAGGTCATGTCGCGGACGAGGCTGTTGCGGAGAAACGTCAGCAGCACGCGGAAGTACCAAGGTCGCTGGCCCATGGGGTTCAGCCTCCGTAGGCGCTATAGCGCCGGGTGCCGAAGTGGAACGCCGCCCGCGCGGTGACGATGAAGAAGACCACCCAACAGAGCTGCGTGCAGAGCCCGCGGACCAGTTCCGCCCCGGTGACCTTGCCCAGGAAGACGGCGGCGGGAAAGTAGGCCAGGTATTGCAGGGGCATTGCCTCGACCAATCCGCGCCAGGGGGACGGCAGCATGTCGATGGGGAACATGTGGCCGGAGCAGAAGAAGCTGAAGAGCATGTAGACGAACAGCAGCGAATTGACCTCTAGGAGCCAGAAGCCGATCATGCCTAGGGTGGCTTCCAGGAAGTACCCCAGCAGGAAGGCCAGGCAGGCCAAGAGGGTCTGCGGGGGGGGCCAGCCGGAGAAAAACTGCCGGCACAAGGAGAAGACCACGACGAACGGCACCACGGCGACCAGATAGTAGACGAGCTTATGGGCGACGCGGTTGAGCAACAGGAACCCCAGCATGTCGATGGGCTGGATGAGGTATTTCTTGACGGTGCCATCGCGGATATCCTGGGCGATGCCCGAGGCCAGCCCCGGCATGCTGGAGAAGGCCCGACTGATCATCGTCAGCAGGTAATAGGCGACCATGTTGTGGTAGGTGTAGCCGGCGACGGCGCCGCCCCCTTTGTCAGCGCCGATGGCCTCGAAGACGGCCCACCAGAGGAACATCTGGGTGACGATCGGCAGGAAGCGCATCAGCGTGCCCAGCGCGAAGTCTCCGCGGTAGACCAGCCGTTCTTCGAGGCTGATGCGGAGGATGGTCCACCAGGTGGCGAGGCGGGCAGGCATAAGGCAGAATGACGAAGGCAGAAGGCAGAATGATGGAGGCAGAAGGCAGAATGATGAAGGCAGAAGGCAGAAGGCAGAATGATTTGGCTCGGATCGTTACTTGTTTTTCTTGGCGGTGATGATCGAGGAAGCAAAGATGGCGGTCAGCTCATCGGTTTCCTTCAGCAGGTCGGCCATGCGTTTTGGCGGCACAATGCCGGCGTCCACAAGGAGTTCCAGCCAGTAGCGAGTTTCTTCCAGTTCCTGCAGACCGCCCGCGATTTTGCTGATGAACTCTGCCGGCGACCTGGATCGACAGGCTTCGCAATAGTGGGCGCCGGGAGAAGTACCGCTCTTGAGGGCTTGTTTGCCCAAAACTTGTGCCTCGGGGCTCTTGGGGAGCGATACGTACATTCGCACAATCCGCAGCGCGAATGCCTTCGTCCGCTCACGCAGATCGTGTTCCTGCTTCGCGTTGCTCATACGCTCCCTCCACTTGCAGGCCAGGATAGGCTTCTCTTCATTCTGCCTTCTGCATTCTTCATTCTGCCTTCTTCACTGTTCACCAAGCAGTTCCGGCACGTCGGCCAGTTTTCGCCGGGCGGTGGGGTCGGCCTGGGAGAACATTTCGGCGATGACTTCCTCCAGGGGCGGGTCTTCCACGCTCACGTCTTGGACGGCGTAATTGGCCAGGATGTTGCCGAGCACCTCGGGGACGACGCCGCGCGGGACGCGGAGCTTCGCCCGAGGAGGTTGGCGGGAGAGCACCTGGCCGTAGCGGTCCAGCTCAGGGGGGATGCGGCCGTCGGCCAGTTGCAGCGAGATGATTTTGTGTCCGCCGAACTGGTCGATGATCCCTTCCAGAGATCCGTCGTAGATGATCCGCCCCAAGGCGATGATCACCACCCGGCGGCAGAGCGCGATCACGTCCTTCATGTAGTGGCTGGTCAAGAGAATGGTGACCTGGCGGCGCCGTTGATACTCTCGCAGGAAGGTCTGGATGTTGTGCTGGGCGATGACGTCCAGGCCGATGGTCGGCTCGTCGAGGAAGAGCACGTCGGGAGAGTGCAACAGGGCGGCGATCAGCTCCATCTTCATCCGCTCGCCGAGCGAGAGTTCGCGGACGGGTTGGGAGAGCAGGTGCGCGACGTCGAGCCTCTCGGCCAGCTCGTCGCGGGTGCGGCAGAACTGCTCCGTCTCGATGCGGTAGATCTGCTGGTGCAGCCGGAAGGACTCGGCGGCGGGCAGATCCCACCAGAGCTGGTTTTTCTGGCCCATCACCAGGGCGAACCGGCGGCGGTAGGCGTTTTCGCGGCGCCAGGGGACGTAGCCCATCACGCGGGCGGTGCCGCTGGTGGGGTTGATGACGCCGGAGAGGAGCTTCAGTGTGGTGGTCTTGCCTGCCCCATTAGGCCCGAGGAAGGCCACGAACTCGCCCTGCTCGACCTTTAGATCGATGCCGCGAACCGCCTCGACGTTTCGATACTGCCGCCGGAACAGCCCGGCAATCGAGGCCAGCAGCCCCTCTCTCTTCTGATACACCTGGTAGGACTTCGCCAGGCGGTGGATCTCAATGATGGCCATAGGGTGCCAGTATAGATTCCGTCGGGGGTGGGCGAAAGGCGACGGGGGAAGGGGGACGCCTTCCCCCTTCCCGACGATTCGGGTATAATCTGCCGCGCTGGTAGGTGCGGGTGAGTTCGCAGGGGCGTGTAGAAGCGGGAGGCAGAGCCACGGACGGACCACGTGTCGGCATCGGACATGACACCCATCGGCTGCGGCCCGGCGGCCCCTTGAGGCTGGGTGGGATCGATATTCCCCACGATCGGGAGTCGGTCGGTCACAGCGACGGCGACGTGCTGTTGCACGCGCTGATCGACGCCCTGCTGGGGGCGGCTGCGCTGGGCGACGTGGGGCAGATGTTCCCCGACACCGATCCGGCCAATCGGGGGCGTGACTCGACGGAGATGCTCCGGGCGGCCCGCGACGCGGTGGTCGCAGTCGGCTGGCGGATCGTCAACGTGGACTGCATCGTGTTTGCCCAGCGGCCCAAGCTCTTGCCCCACAGGCAGGTGATCCGCAAGCGGATCGCCGACGTGTTGGACATCGACCCGGAGCGGGTGAGCCTGAAGGGCAAGACGGGCGAGCACATCGGCCCGATCGGCAAGGAGGAAGCCATTGCCGCCGAGTGCGTGGCGCTGTTGCAGCCGCGTCGCTGAGCGTCGGCTGCCAGGGGGAATCGTCTTCGACCCCGCGGGACGCGGCCCGCGGGCGTTTGCCATAATTGTACCCTGTGGGACGCGGCCCGCGGGCGTTTGCGGTGATTATACGCCGCGGGACGCGGCCCGTGGGCGTTTGCCAGAAGTGGAGACATGAACTACCTGAGCACTGACCACTGATAACTGATAGCTGATAACTGCTTCCTGCCTGCTGCTATGATTCGAGTCTACAACACACTGTCGAAGTCGAAGGAGCCTTTCGAGCCGGTCCGGTCCGGCAAGGTGGGGATCTATCTGTGCGGGCCGACCGTGTACAAGCCGAGCCACATCGGGCACATGGTCGGGCCGGTGATCTTCGACACGGTCAAACGCTACCTGGTCTACTGCGGATACGAGGCAACCTTGGTGGTGAACATCACCGACGTGGACGACAAGCTGATCGCCGAGTCGCAGCGGCGGGGCATCGGCATGGCCGAGCTGGCCGCCGAAATGACGGCCGACTACATGGGCAACCTGGCGGCCTTGGCGGTCGACGGCATCGACCATTTTCCCCGTGCCACGCAGCACATCGACGAGATCATCAAGTTCACCGCCACACTGGTGGAGAAGGGGTTCGCCTACGAGGCGGAGGGGGACGTCTACTTCGAGGTCGGCAAGGCGGCCGACTACGGGAAGCTGAGCCATCGGCGGAGCGAGGCCATGCTGGGCGACGGGGGCGGGACGGTCGACCGCAAGCGGGCCGGCGCCGACTTTGCCCTCTGGAAGAGTGCCAAGCCGGGCGAACCCGCCTGGGAAAGCCCCTGGGGCCCGGGTCGGCCCGGGTGGCACATCGAATGCTCGGCCATGAGTCGCCGGCTGCTGGGCGAGACGTTCGACATCCACGGGGGCGGGCTGGATCTGGTCTTTCCCCATCATGAAAACGAGATCGCCCAGAGCGAATCCTGCCACGGCAGGCCGATGGCCAAGTACTGGATGCACAACGGCCTGATGCAGGCCTCGGAGGAGGTGGGCAAGGTGGGCGGACGGCATACGCGGCCGGCTGCCGGCGACCTTGCGGCCCAAGAGGTGGACAAGATCAGCAAGTCGAAGGGATCGGAACCCTTCAGCGAGCTGCTCAAGGAGTTCAGCGGCGAGACGATCCGGTTCTTCATCCTTGCGACCCACTACCGCCGGCCGATTGATTTCGGCGAGTCGCGGATCCGTGAGGTGGAGACCGGGCTGGAGACCTTCTATCGGTTCTTCCGGCGGTACGAGCGGGTGACGGGCACAAGCTTCTACGCGATCTCGCCCCCGGACAGGCGCGGCAAGGGCGAGTTGGACCCGGGCGGCGATGCGGTCCTTCAGGCGGTGGCCGAGCATCGCACGCGGTTTCTGGAGGCGATGGACGACGACTTCAATACCGGCGGCGGGGTGGGGATCCTGTTTGACCTGGTCCGCCGGCTGAACAAGTTTGTCGACGACGAGCGGCTGGAAGAGCCGGGCAAACAGACGCCGGCGCGGCTCAATGTGCTGAAGCGCGGGGCCACCGTGCTCGCCGAACTGTCGGCCGTGCTGGGTCTGTTCCGCAGGCCGCCCCAGAAAGCGCCGGCCGGCGACAGCCAGTTGATCGGCAAGCTGATGGACCTGTTGATCCAGCTCCGCGCCGACGCCCGGAAGGCCAAAGACTTCGCCACGGCCGACCGCATCCGCAGTTCGCTGGCCGAGTTGGGCGTCACGCTCGAAGACCGCCCCGGCGGGACGGAGTGGGTAGTGGATAGTGGATAGTGGATGGTGGATAGTGGGGAGTGGAGAGTGGGGAGGAGGCAGCCGGCACTGGTGGGCGTTGACCGTTTAGCCCCGATACCGTTCAGTGGGTGGCATTTCAAGTAGGATCAAGTGGCACCGGCGTCTGGCCGGTGTGGCACAAGGGAAAGCGTTGCCACGAGTTCCGTCACACCGGCGAGACGCCGGTGCCACTGTGCTGCGGTAGGTTCACCCTGGATTAGACAGTAGTTTCTAGTACTTTTGGTGTTCACAAGGACGCCCCTTTCGGGACATCATGCGGTTGGAAACGACACGCCTGATACCCGAAAGGAGAGCG
>Ga0315277_10001192_pt1 | contig 38468 bp, 34 predicted proteins | sample YL17G05_15_MG_FD_203695 | JGI IMG/M metagenome (GOLD analysis project Ga0315277, IMG submission 203695) | Sediment microbial communities from Yellowstone Lake, YNP, Wyoming, USA - YL17G05_15 | ecosystem: Environmental > Aquatic > Freshwater > Lake > Sediment | place: USA: Wyoming | collected...
AACGCCCGGCGTGCCCGCGTAGAGGGAGGCGTTAATTGAGTTCGGGTCGGAGGGATCGGCCGGCCAAGCGATCCCCCGCTCGGTCTTTATTTGGACCGAGTCCAGCCAGCGGGCCGCGGCTTTGGCCGCGTCGAGATGGCGGCTCTCGGCCGCCCCGAGGAGGGAGCCCGCGGCGGAAATGAGAAGCGCGGTAAGGACGATTTTTTTGGAAATCCTGGTCATGGGATCATTTAATCCCATTCGCTCCGGCTTATCAAGCGGGGGAGGGGCGTCCGTTGCGGCTTCTAGTGGGACGGGCGGCTGAGCTCCCGGACGACCTCGGCCACGTGGCGGTTGAATTCGTCCGGCCTCTCGATCATCGGGTAGTGGCCCATATGGGTCATGATGATGGCGTTGAAATCAGCCTTGATTTTCCTGACCCCGGGCACGTCCGTCGGATAGAGGTCGCCGTTGATGGCCCGGAGGGGTACCGTCAGCTTGCGGACCGGTGCGGCCATATCATAGCCGGCCATGGACATGAACATGGCATAAGCCGCGTCCGGAGGGGTTCGCGACATGCGGCGATCGGCGTCCGCCATCAAGGCGGGATCGGCGTCGGCGTGGAAGAGCATCTTGACCATCTGTTTCAGGGTGCCGGCGTAATCGGCCCGAAAGGCCTCGGCCCTCGCGCGCGCCTCCTCAGTCGGGTAGGTGTAATCGACCCTCTGGAAGGTGTCGACGCCGACGACTCCCAGAGCCCGCCCCGGCAGGAGCAGGGCGGCCTCGACGGCCACCGGCCCGCCGAGAGAATTGCCGAAGAGAATAATCCGCGTCAAGTTCTCGGCGTCGGCGACGGCCTTGACGTCGGCGCCGAACTCAGGGAGACCCCATTTCGTCCTGTCGGAGCCCGATTCTCCATGGCCGGGAAGGTCGAGAGCGATAACGCGGTGGCTTTCGGCGAATGCTTGGAGCTGGCCGTCATAGAAGGAGCGGTCCGCCAGCCCGCCGTGGATGAAGACCAGGGCCGGCTCGCCCGCGCCCGCCGCGGAATAGACGATGGTCACCCCGTCGGCCGCCGAACACGTTTTTCTCTCGATCTTGACCGCCATTTGATCCTCCGCCGGGGCCTTCGGCATCGCGGCCGAGGCCGCGACGATCAAGGCACCCCAAAAAAGCGCTTTGTTTCGGATATTCATGTTTTTTTCATCCCCGGATTATCGTAGCTCCGGCGGGCGGCTAAAGTCAAACCGCCCTGTTTCGCCGAACGGACGTCCGTCGAGCGTCCCTCCGGCGTCCCGTTGTAATCGGACGGCGTTTTCACTGGGTCGTCTTCGCCCGGCTCAAGGGGCGGCTGCGCCAGATGGCGCGGGCCCAGGTCCGCTACAGCATCATAAACTCATGGTCCTTCCCCGAACTTATTTCGAGTTCACGAAACAAATCAGCGAACGGTTGGGGAACTAGGCCGGAAAATTTCCCCCCTTGACCCGTTCGCTGACGGCGGCTTCCGCCTGTACTCATAAGCCGGAAACGGCTTATGAGTGCGCTCCAAAGCCTACATTGGTCGGATTCCAGGGATGCTAGTCCATGGAGTTTCATGGCGGCACTCATGGAAGCCCTGAGTACTGCGAAACGCCTGCACCCATAAGCCGTAAACGGCTTAGTATGGGTACTGCGAAACGCCTGCACTCAGGGCTTCCATGAGTGCCGAGGGGTTGACAAACGATTAAAATTGCTTATACTGTATATAGACAATATGAACACTAATAACGGAAGGTACGCCAGGATCGAAAGGAGTAAGGAAGGTGAAGATCATCATCTCGAACTCGTCGCCTGATCCCATCTACGAGCAAATCGGCCGGCAGATCAAGGCGCAGATCATCTCGGGAGACCTGGCCGAAGGGGAGTCTCTTCCTTCGATCCGGCGCCTGGCCCAGGACCTCCAGATCAGCGTCATTACCACCAAGCGCGCCTACGACGAACTCGAACGGGAAGGCTTCATCAACACGGTCGGCGGCAAGGGGACCTTCGTCGCCGTCCAGAATCAGGAGCTTCTCCGCGAAAAAAAGATGAAGATCGTCGAGGATAAGCTTTCGGAGGCCGTCTCCGAGGCCAAGATGCTGGGGATAGGGCTCGCGCAGCTCAAGGACATGCTCCTGCTGCTCTACAAAGAGGAGGACTGATGGACACCGCTCTCGAAATTCAAGGGCTCCGCAAGGAGTACAAGGGATTCATCCTCAAGGACATATCGTTCAGGCTCGACCAAGGAACGATCATGGGGTTGGTCGGCCCCAACGGCGCCGGCAAGACGACGATCATCAAGCTGATCCTCAACATGATCCGCCGGTCGGCCGGGACGATCGAGGTTTTCGGGCTTGACAACATCGCGCACGAGAAGGCGGTCAAGGCCCGGATCGGCTTCGTCCACGAGACCCCGGCCATGGTCGAGGACGCCCCGCTCAAGAACATCAAGACGGCCCTGGCGCCTTTTTACAGGTCCTGGGACGAGCGGCTCTTCCGGCGGCTCTCGGCCGAGTTCGGCCTGCCGCTCGACAAAAAGTTCAAGGCCCTCTCCCACGGCATGAAGATGAAGTTCCAGCTCGCCCTCGCCCTCAGCCACGACGCCGACCTCCTCGTCCTGGACGAGCCGACCTCGGGCCTCGACCCGGTCTTCCGGCGCGAGCTCCTCGAACGGCTATCGGGCGTCATCCAGGACGAGCGGAAGTCCGTCCTGTTCTCGACCCACATCACCTCGGACCTGGAGAGCACGGCCGATTCGATCACCTTCATCAACCGCGGCGAGCTCGTCTTCTCTCTCCCCAAGGACGAGGTCCGGGAGACCTGGGCCGTCGTCAAGGGGGGGCGCGAGCTCGGTCACGGCTCGCTCCGGGGCTTGTTCAAGGGTTTCCGCGAAACGCCCTACGGAGTCGAGGCCCTGACCTCGGACGTTCCTGCCGTCCGCAGGGCCATCCGCGGCGGCCTCGTCGTCGACAAGGCCTCGATCGAGGACATCATGATCTTCATGGACTCAGGAGCCTCCCATGTTTAAATTCATCCTCAAGGATTTTTTCCTGCACAAGAAGTATATTCTGTCCCTGGGGATTCTCTACCCGCTCTACGTCGGCTGGTTCGGATCGCGCTTGGACAGCCCGAGGGTTTACGCTCTGTTGGCCGCCTTCATGTACATGATCGTAGCGCTCTTCCCCTACACCCGGGAGGATAAGCTCAAGGCGGTCGGCTTGAGCCTCAGCCTTCCGGCGACCCGCCGCGAGATCATCCTGGGCCGCTTCCTCACCAGCTGGACCCTGATGACCGGACTCTGGATCCTGGGCACGGCCGTCGCCCTCCTCATGTCCGGGGGCAAGCTCGGGGCCGCTCACCTCCTTGGCCTCGGGTCGATCCTAACGATCCTGGCCTACATGACAGCCTTCCTGGCGGTCTTCACGCCCCTGGCCATCCGGTTCGGAATGGTCGGGCTGATGATCTTCCTGGTCGCGATGCAGGTTCTGGGGATCGTCGCTATGCTCCTCCGCGCCCGGACCCAGACTCTCAAAGCCCTGATCGGGAGCGTCGGCCGGGGGGTCGCAACCGCCCAGGAGGCGTTGGGTCCGGCCGGGGCCGTGGCGGCGGTCCTCATCGTCTTCCTGATCGTCAATTATGCCTCGTTCGAGCTCTCGGTGTTTCTCTTTAAAAGAAAGGACTACTGATGGCGACCGTGGATTACGCGCTCGAGATCAAGGGGCTCTCCAAGAGCTACCGGGACTTTAAGCTCAATGACGTTTCGTTCGCGCTCCCCAAGGGTTACATCATGGGACTGATCGGGCCGAACGGGGCGGGGAAGACCACCGTCATCAAGCTCATCCTCAACCTCCTCCGGCGGGAGGGCGGCGAGATCAGGGTCTTCGGCCGGGACAACCGGGAGGACGAAGTCGAGGTCAAGCGCCGGATCGGCTTCGTTCACGATACGCCGTTCTTCTACGACCATATGACCTGCCGCAGGCTCAAGGACTCCGTCGCTCCCTTCTACCGGGATTGGGACGAGGCCCTCTTCCGGCGGCTCATGGAGGAGTTCGACCTTCCGCTCGGTAAGCGATTCTCCCGGCTTTCGCGCGGGATGAAGATGAAGTTCAGCCTGGCCCTCGCCCTCTCCCACAACGCCGACCTCCTCGTCCTGGACGAGCCGACCTCGGGATTGGACCCCGTCTTCCGCCGGGAGCTCCTGGGGCGCCTGTCCGCCTTTCTCCAGGACGGCGGAAAATCCGTGCTGTTCTCGACCCACATCACGACCGACCTGGAGCGGATCGCCGACTTCGTGACCTTCATCCGGGACGGCGCGGTCGTCTTCTCGGCCGCCAAGGACGAGATCCTGGAACGGTGGGCCGTCGTCAAGGGCGGGCCCGAGCTGCTGGCCGAGGAGCACAGGGGGCTCCTGCAGGGGGTCCGGAAGCGCGAATTCGTCGTCCAGGCCGTCAGCGCCGACGCGGCCGAGGCCAGGCGCCGGCTTGGGAAGACCGCGCTGATCGAGAGGGCCTCGCTCGAGGACATCATGTTCTACCTGACGAGGGGGAACGGCCATGCTTAAGCTTTGTTGGAAGGATTATCTGGCCTGCCGCTGGATCTGGCTGCTGGCCCTCCTGATCTTCGGCCTGAACGCCGTAACCCCGATGGGCTGGTTCAGCCTGGCCTACATGCTGATGGGGGCCGCCCTTGTCTTCGGCTGCCTGCTGATCATGGTTGTCATCGAAGACAAGAACAAGACCGAGACCCTTTACGGGAGCCTTCCCCTCAAGCGGTCGACGATCGTCCGGGGAAAGTATCTGCTCGCGTTGCTCCTGACAATGGCCGGAGGGATCGTCGTTTTCGGGGGCGTCTTCCTGATTTCCCGGATAGCCAAGGCTCCCCAGCTGAAAATGGATCCCCGTCTCATGCTTTCGTTCGACGGCGCCGTCGGGTATGGGCTGGTCGTCATCGGAATCATCGCGCTCTATCTTCCCTTTTATCTCGGCTTCGGCCTCGCCCGCGGCAGCTTCTGGTTCTCGGCCGCCGTGATGGCCCTCAGCCTGGCCCTGTTCGGGGCCGAGCGGTTCCTGGCCAGGACGCTCCTGAGCCGGGCCGCGATCTTGAGGATGAGCGTCGATGAGGATATCGGGGGGGCCTTCATCAGGCTGATCGGCTCCCTGCGCGAGAGCGTGGGCGTTCCGGCCTTCGTTCTGCTGGTCGCGCTGGCGGCGGCGATCCCGGCCGGGCTCTCCCTTGCGATTTCGATCCGGCTCTACCAACGAAGAGAATTTTAAGCGCCTCGATAGGAAGGAGTTACGTCCATGGCGAAGTTCATCTGGCTCTTCATCCTGATCGTGATGATCATCGTGCTCTTCATCCTGGCGGCTTGAATGAGGATCGCGCCTTGTCAGGGGCGGCGGGCGACGCCGCGGGAGGGGAGCGTTCCGAGAAATTTCAAGAAGGCGGCCGGCGCCGAAGGGTCCGGCTTGAACCCGAATTCGAAGGCATAATGCCTGAGGCCTTTCTCTCCGTGCTATAATTATCAAACCGCTTTGTTCAAATGGGCCGGGCGGCGCCGCGGCTGTTTCTGGTCTTATAAGGAGGACTACGGATGCGACGATTCGGGCTCGTTTTGGGCTTAGGGATTATTTTCTGCGTGTCATCGCTGTTCATGCTTAGCCCCGGGCTCCTTCAGGCCGGGAGTCAGGAGAAGGCAGCCTCGGCCAATCCCGTCCCCAACCCGTCTTTCGAGGACGTCAAAGAGGATAATCCGATCGAGTGGACGCGGGAGACCTGGCAGCCCAAGGCTGAGTTCGGCCTGGACGAGGCGGCCCATACGGGCCGGAAATGCGTCCGTATCTCATCCAAGGAAGGCGCCGACGCGTCTTGGGCGGCCGTCGTCCCTGTCCGCCCCTTCGCCCGCTACCGGCTGAGCGGCTGGATCAAGACCAAGGACATGGACCCGGGCAGGGGCCGGGGAGCGCTCTTCAACCTTCACGGCATGGATATCGCCACCAAGCCTGTTCGCGGGACCCGGGATTGGACCAGGCTCTCGGTCGATTTCGACTCGGGCGCCAATGATGCCGTCTCCGTCAACTGTCTCTTCGGCGGCTGGGGGAAGTCGACTGGAACGGCCTGGTATGACGATGTCCAAATCGACCTCCTCTCCGTCCGGGCGCTTAAGCCCGAGGCGACCATCGACGTCTCTCTGACCTCGGCCCCGGTCTCTCCCTTGATTTACGGCCAGTTCATCGAGCACCTGGGCCGATGTATCTACCAGGGGATCTGGGCCGAGATGCTCGAGGACCGCAAATTCTTCTACGCCGTCGGAAGCCAGGATTCGCCCTGGAAGGCCGTCGGGGATGCCGCGAACGTCAGGATGAACCCGATCCTGCCCTACACCGGAGTCCATGCGCCCGAGATCCGGCTCAAGGGAAACGGCGAAGCGGGCGGGATCGTCCAGGAGGGTCTGGCCGTCGTCAAAGGGAAAAGCTACGCGGGCCGAATCGTCCTGGCCGGCGATCCGGGCGCGTCTCCGGTAGAAGTCTCCCTTGTTTGGGGGAGCGCCCCCGAGTCCCGCCAAACCGTCTCCATCATGGACTTCAGGACGGACTATAAAACCTTCCCGCTCGCCTTCACGGCCGGCGAGAGCGGCGAGAACGCCCGGCTCGAGATCGCGAGCCGCGGAATCGAGGCTTTCCGGGTCGGCGCGGTCTCGCTCATGCCCGCCGACAACGTCGAGGGCTTCAGGCCCGACGTCCTGGCCGTCCTCCGCGAGCTCGACGCTCCCATCTACCGCTGGCCGGGCGGCAACTTCGTCAGCGGCTACGACTGGAGGGACGGGATCGGCGACCGGGACCGCCGGCCGCCCCGCAAGAACCCGGCCTGGCTGGGCGTCGAGCACAATGACGTCGGGATCCACGAGTTCATGGACTTCTGCCGCCTGGTCAAGACCGAACCTTACATCACGGTTAACAGCGGGCAGGGGAGCGAGACGCTGGCCGCCGAAATGGTCGAATACGCGAACGGCGCGGCCTCGACGCCGATGGGCGCGCTCCGGACCCGCAACGGCCGGGCCGAGCCCTGGGGCGTCAAGTGGTGGTCGATCGGGAACGAGATGTACGGCGACTGGCAGCTGGGCCACATGCCCGTCCAGGACTATGTCATCAAGCACAACCGGTTCGCCGCGGCCATGCGGGCCAAGGACCGCTCGATCAAGCTTGTCGGCGTCGGCGCCGCCGGCGAGTGGACCGAGCGGATGCTGGCCGCCTGCCGGGACTCGATGGACGCCGTCAGCGAGCATTTCTATGTCGACGAGCGGCCCGGGCTCCTCAGCCACGTCAACCGGGTCCCGGCCGAGATCAAGCGGATCGCCGACGCCCACCGCCGCTACCGCCTGACGGTCGGCGCTCTCGAAGGGAAGGCCATCCCGATCGCCTTGGACGAGTGGAATTACTGGTATGGGCCGCACATCTACGGCGAGCTGGGGACCCGCTATTTTCTCAAGGACGCACTGGGGATCGCGGCCGGGCTCCACGAATTCGTCCGCCAGAGCGACATGTTCGTCATGGCCAATTACGCCCAAACGGTCAATGTCATCGGAGCGGTCAAGACGACGAAGACGGCGGCCGCCTTCGACACGACCGGTCTCGTCCTCAAGCTCTACCGGGCCAAGTTCGGGTCCATTCCGGTCCAGGTCTTGGGCGCCCCGGCGCCGCTCGACGTCGCGGCGGCCTGGCGGGAGGGCCGCAAAGTCCTGACCGTGGCCGTCGTCAACCCGACCAAGGAGAGCCAGATCCTGCCGATTTCGTTCAAGGGAATCAAGCCCCCGGCGGCGGCCCGGCTCCACCTGATCACGGGTCCGGACGAGGGCGCCTACAACGAGCCGGGGAAGGACCCCGCGGTCAAGATCGTGACGACGGAGGGCGCGCCCTTCGGCCCGAAGCTGACCCTGCCGCCCCTGAGCATCTCCCTCTACGAAATCGAACTGAAATAATTCGGGGGACACATCACTTAATTATTGGATCCGGATAGTTATAATGAAGGGGAACGGATGAAGCCGGCTTTAGCGTCGGGGTGGACCAGGCAAGAAGAGCGGCTGCTGGAACGTCTGAGCGATCCTTACAGGATCCAGGCCTTCCTCGACCGCATCCCCTATGACGACAAGCCCGGGATCCGATCGCCCCGCTGGGTCATCCGGGAGCGAAAGGCCCATTGTTTCGAGGGCGCCCTGTTCGCCGCGGCGGCCCTGCGCCGGCTGGGGCACCGCCCGCTCGTCGTCGACATGTACGCCGTCAACGACGACGATCACGACATCGCCGTCTTCCGGAGCAATGGCTACTGGGGGGCGGTCGCCAAGTCGAACTTCGTGACGCTGCGCTTCCGGGAGCCTGTCTACCGGACGCTCCGCGAGCTCGTCATGTCCTACTTCGATTTCTACTTCAACACGCTCGGGGACAAGTCCCTGCGCTCCTATGCGCGGCCCCTGGACCTCGGCCGCTTCGACCGGCGGGGCTGGATGACGACGGACGAGGACATCGGTTATATCGGGGACGAGCTCAATCGGATGAAGCATAGGCCGATTCTGGCGCCGGGACAGGTCCGAGCCCTCAACCGGGTCGACAAACTCCTGTTTCGGGCTGGGCTGCTGGGGGCGAAACCTTCCGGCCTTTACCGAGCCAAGCCGCGGAATAATTCGCGGCGAGCCTGAAAACGCCGGTCGACGATTGGCGCAACTGAAACGGCAAATCCGGCCTATAAAGTGGTAGATGCCCGGAATCGATGCGCTCGTGTTTGTTAGGCGGGTTCGGGCGGTTCGATGTGGATGAGGACCCGGCCGACGCGGGGGACGCCCGACTTCAGGGCGAGCTCGAAGCGCTCGGTGAGGCGGTGGGCGGAGTCGAGGTCCATGGCCGGATCGACCGAGCAGTGGAAGGAAACGGCCAGCTCGCCGGCCTCGTCCTCGACGTCGATTTCGTGGGGATCGCAACTGACTCCGGCCGCCTCCGCGATGTCCAGTACGATCTTCTGAATCAGATCCCGGTCCGCTTGCGCCTCATCTTCCGTGACGGGCGCGCTCTCCGTCCGGACGGGTTCGAGGTGGGTCACGACGCGGTCCAGGCTCGGGACGGCCCGGCGGAGAACCTCCTCGAATTCCGAGGCTCTGGCGTGGGCTTCGGCGACGTCGCGGGCGCCGCGGATCTCGAGGTGGAGCTCGAGGCAGGGCCGGCCTTTCTTCTCGAAGAGGCGGATGTCATGGGCGGCCAGGTTATGGCGGGCGGCCAAAGACCGGACATCGGCCACCATGTCTTCGGCCTCCTCCCGGCTCGGCGCGACGTGGATGATGATGTCGGCGTTGGGCCGGTTGAGCGCGCGGCGGATGGCCTCCTTGGCTTGGTTCGAGATGTCGTGGGCGTGTTCGAAGGCCTCATGGCGGCTGACGGTCAGGACGACGTCGACGAAGAAATCGGGCCCGGCCCGGCGGATGCGAACGTTCCCGACCTCGAGGACGCCCGGGACGTGGGCGGCCCTGATCATGTCTTCGCGGAGATGGGGGGGGACGCCGTCCAGAAGGTCCGCGATCGTCTTTTTGCCGAGCGTCAAGGAGACATAGACGACGATGCCCGAGACGCCCAGCGCGGCTATCGCGTCCGCCTTGTCCAGCCAGGGGATGCCGAAGGCCCTGGAGGCCCAGACGAAGATGAGGCCCCCGATGACGACCAGCGAGGACCAGATGTCCGTCGAGAAGTGAAGGGCGTCCGCCTCCAAAGCCTGGCTGTGATATTTCTGGGCGGCCCGCTTAAGGACCCGGGACCGCGAGAAGTCGATGGCGACCGAAACGGCCATGACCAGGAAGGCCCAGGCCGACGCCTCGACCTCCACGGACTGGAAGAAGAGCCGGCGGACGGCCTCGTAGATGATCCAGACGCAAGTCAGGAGAAGAAGGGCCGTTTCGAACATGGCCGAGAGGTTCTCGACCTTGCCGTGGCCGTAGGTGTGAATCGGGTCGGCCGGCCGGCTCGAGACCCGGACGGCGACGAGGGTCATGGCGGCGGCGATCAGGTCGAGGCCGGAATGGGCCGCTTCGGCCAGGATGCCCAGGGAGCCGGTCAGGATCCCGACCACGATCTTCATTCCGGTCAGGAAGACGGCCGCGATGACGGAGCTCAGGGCCGCGGAGGTTTTTTCGCGCATGGCTTCGGCCGAGTTCCCGCCGGGGGGAGTCGCCGCCGCCGTCTTGGAGAGATCAAGATGTTCCGTCATAAGGCATCACCCGTCGCCAAATCAATTTAGCACAGTCATTCCCGCTTGTCGATTGACTTCCCCTCCAAGGTTGACGCGCGCGGTCGGTTCGGGCTCTCAGCTTTTCTTGGAAAAGTGGCGGTAGAGCGCCAGGGTCAGGCCGGTCGACAGGATGAGGATGGCCAGGGGGACAAGGACGCCGATGATCATGGCTGTGCCTTTTCCTTGGCTTTGGGCTCGCCCTTGTGTTTCTTCCGGTAAGTGACGTAGGCCAGGATGAGGCCCAGGAGCGAGCAGATATAGGCGATCGACATGCCGACGACGACGGCCAGGTTCTGTTTCATGTCAGGCCTCCCAGCGCGCGATCTTCTCGATGTCCTCGAGGTATTTCTTCTGTTTGTGCTCGTAGTCCTCGGAGATGGCTTTGAGCTTGGGGTCGATGACTCGGAATAGGACGACGAGGAGGACGATATCGGCGGCGAGCAGGACGAAGCCGTACCAGCGGAGAAGGAGGGCAAAGGCGATGCCGACCGCCGTCAGGATATAGGTCAGGGGGGAGAGGATCCAAGCGATGACGTCTTCCTTGGACCAGTTGTCCGCCTCGGCGGCCGTCCAGGTTTTTTTGATCCAGGCCATGTTACTTCCCTCCTTTCGGCGCGCTCGCTTCCGCGGGGAGCAGCCCCCGCCGGACCGCCTCCCGGTGGACCGGTTTCCACCAGCCGTAGGGGCGGCTCATGACATAATACTTGACGAGGCGGTCCATGTCCTCGGGCTTGGTCAGGAAGGTGATCGGGAAATAAATCAGGGCGCCCAGGACCATCATGATCCAGAACTTGAGGTAGTCGGGCAGGACCGGGATGAGCTTGTTCTCGGGCAGGACCCAGACGACGAGCCAGCTCAACCCCAGGTTGGCGATCCAGGACGAGAGGTAGCCCCAGGAGTTGAAGCGCCACCAGACGACCTGGAGGATCGAGGGGAGCCAGATCCCGGCCGCCATGATCCACAGGGCGAAGATGAGCCACTGGGTGATCTCCTGCATCATCGAGCCGTAGATGAAGGACCCGACGAGAAGGATCAGGGTCGAGACGCGCCCCACCCAAATGAGCTCCTTTTCGCCGGCCTTGGGGCGCATGTAGTGATGGTAAAGGTCGCGCGTCGCGTAGGAGGCGCCCAGGTTGAGGTGGGTGGCGATCGTCGAAATATGGATGGCGACGATGGCCGCGAAGAAGAAACCCAGCATCCCGACCGGCAGGATCTGGAAGCCGTACTTGTACCAGGCCATCTCGTACTCGGCCGTGCTCTGAATCCCGGGCGTGATGGAGAAGAAGGCCAGGATGGCGACGGCCCACAGCGAGTTCCGCATGACGATGAGCCCGGTCCCGGCCCAGATCGAGTAGCTCGAGTCGCGCACGGTCTTGGCCGACTGGATCCGCTGGGCTTCGGGGTACCAGTCGATGGCCGTTCCCATCCCGAACCCGCCGATGACGGCGATCACGAGCATGGTCAGGAACCAGATAAGCGGGAAATCGCCCGAGGTGAATCCGGTGAAGGCGAAGGGGTTGAGCCGCCAACCCTGGCCCAGGGCGTGGATCTTTCCGATGATCGCCGAAGGGCCGCCGGCCGCGACGATCTGCCAGATCGAGACGATCAGGATGACCGAAAAGGCGATGACGCCCTGCTGGAAGTCGGCCATGATGACGCCCCAGTAGCCCGCGGCCATGACGTAAATGGCGCACAGCACTGAAAATAGAACCAGACCGAGCCAGGTCGGCCAATTAAAGAGGTAGTGGCAGACCTTGCCCATGGCGATCCCGACCCAGCCCAGGACGAACATGTTCATGAAGACCTGCCAGCCCGCGATCCAGCCCCGAAGAAGTTCGGCGCCCAGCCCCGAGAAGCGCAGCGTCTGCCACTCGGCGTGGGTGTAGGCGAGCGAGCGGCGGAAGATGCGCGTCGAGGCGAAGGCCGAGATGGCGCACCAGGCCGAGAAGAACGTGTACCAGATGCCGCGCAGGCCGTGCTGGTAGATGACGCCGCTGACCCACATCGGCGTGTCGGTCGCGGTGTGGGTCGCGTAGACGGACGAGGCGGGCAGCCACCAGGGGAGCCCGCGGCCGGCCAGGAAGAAATCGGCCATCGAGCGTTTGCCCAATTTATAGAAGAGAACACCGCAGCCGACCATGATGGCGACGTAGGCTACCAGCCAGAACCAATCCAGGAATTGGAATGTGACCATCCGGAACCTCTCTTCCCCGAGATGTCTCCAAAACTATATCAACGCCCCGAGAGCTGTGTCAAGAATTTTCGAAGCGGAGGCGCGGCACCGGGGGCTAGGTCCGGGCCGCGAGGAACGGATTCCGGACATCGATTCCGGCGAAAACCCGGCCTTAGTTAGAACGAGAAGCTTAATCCGAACCGGGGAGACCGCTACGGGAATTTGTAATAGTTTGTGGAAGGGGGGGCGTTGTCACCGGCCCGACTGGCAGAGCAGGGCGGCCCCGACCAGGCCGGCCGCGTCCGAGGCCAGGAGTTCCCGAACCCCCGGAATCTCGTCGGCGGCGACCGTCACGATCGGCCGGCCGGAGCGGTGAATCCACTCATTCATCGTCGGCCAGGCGTGGTCCTTGGCGGGGCGGCTCATCAGCCAGCCGCCCAGGATGAAGACCCTGGTCCCTTTGACGTTCGCCCAGAACTCGGTTTCCAGCTCGGGCGGATCGTTGACGACGGCCTTGCGGGAGACGCCTTCCGCCCCGCCCTCATGAGTGAGGAGCATCGTTTTGGCCAGGGCTTGGCCGGCCCGGCGGTAGAGGCCTCGGGCCGCTTCTCGGATCGGCGCCTCCCCGTGCTCGGCCAGGAGGGCGAGCCCGTCGCCGCTGAGTTCGTCCGGCCTAAAGCGCCGGCGCAGGATGTCGTCGCGGATCGCCTGGAGCCTGAGCCCCTCTCCGGTCGCCAGGTCCTCGGGGGTCAGGAAGCCCGGCCGGATCCGGCCCTCTCCTTCGTCCAGGATGAGGTCGAAGAACTGTTGGGGGCCGGGAACCGGCGTTACCCGGCCGCCCTCGACCCACAAGGCGCCCCCTCCGAATCCCGTTCCCGGGATGAACCCGGCGATCCGGCCGCAGGCCGAGAGGGCGTCCCGAACCTGCGGGAATTTATCCCGCTGGGCGACCAGCGCGTGAGCGATGGCCAGGACGTTGGCGACCCCGTCGTTGGCGACGACGGCCTTCCAGTCCTCCCCCATGAAACGGGGAAACCCCTCGGCCAACTTGAAGCCCTCCAAGTCGGGAAGGTTGGGGACCGTTCCTTTATAAGGAATGCCCTCCGCGAGCCATGCGCCCGGGGCGCAGATTCCGACCGTTTTATGGACCGCTTTCCGCTCCTTGATGGGGATGTCCCTGAAAATATCCTTGAGGCCGCGGGCGGCCCTTTCCAACGTCAGCCGGATGTCCGTCACGTATCCTTTGGGGTGCCCCGGGGCGGGTCTGGTCGGGTTGAGAAATTTTTTGCTCCGGTCGGGCAGCAGGAGCCGGGGGAGGCTGTAGGCGCCTTCCCCTTCCGCGCGGATGTGAACCACCCCTTTCCGGGTGTGAGTCGCTCCCATGTCTACGGCAGGTATGGCTATCATCAAAAATAGACCTTAATCGCGGCCAGTGCGTCCAATTGGCCGGCGAGCAGGCTCGCGAGCAAGACCAAACCCGCGGCGATCGGAATGAGCATCTTGGAGAATGGCCTTGATAACATATCGTCCCTCCTCCATCGCCCGTCATTATAACACAGCCTGATCCTGCGACCAGGGACAGCCTGGGTCCGGCCGCGGGGCCATCTCCGGGGGCACGCTCTCGCTCCGGATCAGTCGGAGCGCCCGGCGTAAAAATCGATCATCCGCCGGATAGCTTGCTTACAAACCAGGCAGAACTCCTGCTTGGGGCTCGAAATCATCAGGCAGTAGATCATGGGGCGGTAGAGTCCCTTCGAGGCGTAGCCGGCGCCCTCGAAGACGCCGACTTTATCCTCGAGGGGCGCGTACTGCTTCCGGATGTCCGCGACCTTTTTCATGGTCTCCTGGTCCAGCTTGCGGTACTTGTCTTCGATAGCTTTGACTTTGGCGTCGGACAGCTTATTCTGCTTCGCGCGCTCGATTTCGTCCTTCTGGGCCTGTCGGTTCTTGGACCGCTCCGCCAACACCGCATCCACTTTGTCCTTCCCGTACTCGGTCGGAATCGGAATCCCGGGCGAGAGGAGGTCCTTCCACTTCACGTTGGCGGGGTCGAGCAGGGCCGTGATGTTGGGTTCGAGCGGCTCGACGCCCTTGGGGTAGAAGTCGTTGTAGCTGACTTCGGAGGCGTAATACTCGTCGGCCAGGCCGGCGAAGGAGTGGCCGAATTCGTGGATGAAGACGCCGCGGCTGGCCGGGTTGTCCACGGTCGTGACGGCGTAGTCGTTGTAGATGCCGCCGCCGCCGTAGCGGGAGCTGTTGACCAGGATGACGATGGCGTCGTAGGGAACCTGGCCGGCCATGGCCCTCAGCCGGTGGCCCTGCTCGATGAGCATATAGCGGTCGAGGTCGAAGGCGTTGAAGGAGGCGTCGAGGACGGTCCGTTTGTAGGCTCCTTGGCGGGGCTCGTCCATGCCCCGCTCGGGCGAGGGCCGGAAGACGCCGGTCACGTTGAATGAAGCCTTGGAGCTCTTGTAGGGCTCGGTCTCGAACAGGTTCCCGGTGAATCGATCGACGTCGGCCTTGAACTTGTCCTTGTCCTCGACGGTGTAGCCCTCGGCCAGGAAGGCGAGATCGACTTTCTCGTGGGGATCGCCGTTCTTGAGCGCCTCATAGATGACGTCCCCGGTCGCGGTTGACTCCTTGACGATGTGGTAATCGGAGGGATCGATCGTGGCCGTGAAGATGGGATGGGGGATGTTCGACCGGTCGCGCGACTCGATCACGAAGTGGACCGGCCGCTTGGGGCAGGGGATGCGGAGGGAGCGGGGATAGGCGCGCTTGACGCCGTTGAGGGCCGGGGTCGTCGTCTTGTACTCTCCGAGCATGGTGTCGAAGCCGCGCTTGTAGATGAGGCGGTTTGAAGCGACCTCAAAGACCTTGACGATGGTGCGGCCGAGCTCGAAAGGCTCGACGAGGCCGGCCCGGTTTTCGGGCCAGATGGACTCGAGATGGAGGCTGTCGATCGTGACCGTCTCCTCCTTGGCGTCGCCGACGAGGTAGATGTCGACGCGCAGGGTTATGTCGAGGAAGTGCTCGTCGAAGGGGACGGCGCCCTGGGCGGCTAGTATGCCGACGACCCAGGCGGCGAGAAGGAATCTCGTGACGATTTTCATTTCGGCCTCCCGCGCTGGCGTTTCTTCAGGGATATTGACCCGTTCGCCTACGCTACCCCGCCCTGAAAGGCGGGGCTAAAAATCGGAGCCCCGCCTTTCAACACTCATAAGCCGGAAACGGCTTATGAGTGCCGGCATTCATGCCGGGGAGTCGAGGGGTTGAATGTACCAAGCCGGGGAGAGCCCTGTCAACTTGACATCCGACGACGCTGCGATTTATCATCCCAAACGATGGGATGAGAGAAGAGGTGACCTCATGACCTTTCGCTGGAATCGCTTCCTGAAAGCATCCGCCCCCCTCCTTGGAATACTGCTCGCGGCCTCCGCCGGTATGGCGGCCGGACCCGGCCAGGACCCGATCGCCACCTTTTCCATCGTGGCGCGGGACCCCAAAACGCACGAACTGGGGGTGGCCGTGGCGTCCCGGTTCTTTGCCGTGGGTTCGGTAGTGCCATGGGCCCGCTCCGATGTGGGGGCCATAGCGACGCAGGCCTACGCCAATACCTCCTTCGGCCCTCTCGGCCTGGACCTTCTGGAGCGGGGCGCCTCGTCCGAGGAGGCGCTCAGAATCCTCCTGAAAACCGACGCCGATCCCGAACACCGCCAAGTGGGGATCGTGGCGGCCGATGGGTCCTCCGTCACCTACACGGGAAGGAGATGCAACGCCTGGGCCGGAGGACGGCACGGCCCCAACTATGCCGTGCAGGGCAACATCCTCACCGGCGAAGACGTGGTGGCGGCCATGGAGGAGGCGTTTTTGAAAACGAAGGGGACGCTGGCGGACCGGATGTACGCGGCGCTCCTGGCGGGCGATTCCAAGGGCGGCGATTCGCGCGGCAGGCAGTCGGCGGCGCTGATTGTCGTTAAAGCGAAAGCCGGGTATGGCGGCTACAACGACCGGGCCATCGACATCCGCGTGGACGACCATCCCGAGCCCTTCAAGGAATTGGGGCGGCTCCTGAATTACGCGCAGATGAACTACGCCTGGAACGAGGCGTGGACGCTGTTCACCGAAAAAAAGTTCGACAAAGCCCTTCCCCTGATGGAACGCACGATTTCACTCGCCCCCGAGAATCCCGAAGTGCTTTACGACTTGTGTGTGATCCGCCTGGCCGCGGGGAAAAAGGCCGAAGCCCTCCAGGCCCTGAAGAAAGCCGTCACCCTCAATCCGAAACTCAAGAAACAAGCCTCCGGCGACAAGGACCTGGAAGCGCTCAAAGCGGATGCGGAGTTCAAGAAGCTTATTGAATAAAGCGGTTTGGGGATTCTACTTCCGGAGCGAGGCCTTGGAGAAGAGGGCGTCGGAGATGGGAGCGTCGAACTCAATCGATAGAATCCTGAACTCGGTCCCCTGGCCCTCCTTCAGCACATCCCGGAAAAGGACTTCCTTCGGCAGCCAGCGGTTTTGGACGAACTCGACGCTGCGCACTTCGAGCGTCTTGAGGAGCCGCCCGCTCTTGGCGTAGCGCTCCTCCTTGATGACGATGAACCGGCCTTTATCCACCCAAGTCTTCCGGCTTGGGTAAGCGATCTCCCCTGATCTGGACGTCAGCTCCAGGACCCAGCAGGGCCGGTCCCCGAGGGTCTCTTCCCCGGCCACGCGGGCGTCGTAGGCTTCCCGGAGCTTATGGTCGGCCATCATATCTTCGTAGGACAGGTCCGAGCCCATCACGGACTGGCGCAGCATATGGCCCGAGATAGCGATCGCCCGGTCGGTATCGGGCGAGTAAGTCCAGAGCCGGTCGCCCAGCTTGAGCATCTTGATTCCCCGCTCGCGCGGCGGGTCAAGATACTCGGTGAAGGCCTTGTCCTCGCCCTCGATCCAGGACTTGGACTTGACCGTCCGGCTTTCGCGCCGGCCGTGGATGGTCATCTCGCTGACCAGGATCTTGCTGCCCGGCACGGCGTTGCGGTCGACCCTGTCGAGGATCGCGTCCGCGGTCGGGACCTGAGCCGAGGCCGCCGCGGCGAAGGCGGCTATGGCCCCGATGAGTAAGGCGAATCTGTTCATGATTCCAGCTCCTTGAACAGGCGGGCCGTCTGGCGTTTGTAGATCGTCCGTCCGGCGATGGCTGTTCCGATCAGACTGGCCAGAAGTCCGGGAATGAAGCCGATGACAAAGCTCAGGGGAGTGATCTTGGAGTGCAACACGGTATCCATCAGAAAGGTGATGTTCTTCATGATGGAGCTGACATCGATCCCGTGGACCTGAAGGTACCAGCTCAAGCTCAGCCCGAGGACGGTGCCGGCCGTCGAGCCCAGGACGCCGATGAGGAGCGACTCGGCGAGCATGGTCCGATAGACGTGCCCTTTGGCCTCGCCGATGGCCAGCCGGAGGCCGAACTCCCCGTAGCGGCGGAGCGTCCCGACCAGCCCGGCGTTCCACATGACGAGCGACATGGCGAGGAGGAAGATGAAGACGATGGCCGAGGTGGCATATCTCATCCGGCCGATTATGATATCCATGCCGGGCTGTTCGGCCAAGGTCTGCATGGCGGGGAGGAATTCGCCCTGCCGGCCGGCATACCGGCCCTCGAACGACCGAAGGACGGCGGCGGCCCGGTCCGAACGGTAGATCCCGTCTTTGAACAGGCCGAGGACTTCGCCGGCGGCGTCGTCCATGTCCAAAGCCCTGCGGAGGTCGGCCAGGTCGGCGATGAGGCCGGTCCGGTCCATGGCCCGTATGCCGAACCGGATCGTCCCGGCGACCGTGAAGTTGGCCATGGCCAGGCTGCCGGCCATCGTCGTCGTGATCAGCGTGGCCTTGCCGCCGATGTCCAGTCCCAGCTTGCGGGCCAGCTCGTCGCTCATCAACAACTCGCCCGGAACCCGGGGCATCCGGCCCCGGACCAGGATCTTGGCCAAGCCGAGCAGCCCGGGTTCCGGGCCGCCGGATGTCCGCAGGTCGACGGCCAGGCCCGCGACCGGCGCCTGAATCCGCGTCTCGCCCTCGTCATCGGGAACGTCAAGCAGGCCGCCGAAGGGGATGCGGGCGACCCAGTCGAGGTCGGGATAGGAGGTCCGGAGCTCGTCCGACAGGGCCGCGACTCCGGTCAGGGCGAGTTCGTTGGGAACCTGGGCGATGTCTTGGGCATAGGCCCGGGTCATGACCTTGACGTGGCCGTGCCGCAGGTTGGCGTTGCTGCGGATCATGTTGTTCATCATCCCCAGGATATAGCCGTAAAAGGCGACGGTCAGGAAGACTCCGGCCGTGACGACGAGGAGGGGAAACAGGCTCCGGCCGCGGTCGCGAAGAATGCCCTTCAAGAGAAACCGGATCATGTCATCCTCCCTTGGAGAGCGTCGGTCGGCTTGAGCTTGCCGATCTTCCTCGCCGGCAGGTAGCTGATAATCGTGGTGATCAGGAAGACGAGAACGGTCGTCCCCAGCACCAGCGCGGCGCTGTAGGCGGGATACATCTTGTCGCTCATGGCGATGCCGAAGCTGTCCCCTTGGTTTGCGCCGAAGGACAAGCCGTGGACGGCGAAGTAGGCCAACAAGGGGATTCCCCACAGGGCGCCGACGATGGCGGCGAAGACGCCGTTGAGGGCTCCCTCGAAGGTGAACAACCCGATCACCCGGCCGCGGGTGACTCCGAGCGCCATCATCGTCCCGATTTCCTTGCGCCGCCTCCAGATCGAAAGGAGTTGGGTGTTGAGGATGGCCAGCGCGGCCAGGAAGAGGAGGATCGCGTAGAGTACGGAGGCGCCGACCGTTTTGCCCTTGACGATGTCCTTGATGTCCTTAAGCAGGACGCCGAGGCTCTGAAACGACCAGCCGGGGACGGCGGCGGTCGGGGCCGAGTCCTTGGCCGTAACGACGATCGTCGCCTGCCCCGGCATGGCCGCCATCTCCCGCAGGGTCGCGATCGGCAGCCAGACTTGGCCTTCGTCGATGGATTGGGCGATCGTCTTCATGACCTCGACGATCTGGAGGTCCCGGGCGTCGAAGGCGCCCCGGGCGTCGCGCCAGCGGACGGTCACCGTGTCCCTCGCGGCCAGCCCTCCGGTTTTAGCCATGCGGCTTCCGACGAGCGCCGGGATGTCGGCGCCGGACGTCCCCAGGGCTCCCGTGGGGATGGACAGCAGGGATTGGCCGGGCTCGATCCCCTTGAGCAGGATGGGAAGAATCCGCCCGCCGGGGTAGATCGTCCCCTGGACGATCAGGATCGGCGTCGCCTTGCCGGCGTCGATCCGGATCTGGAGAGGAGCGGCCGGGACGGCGTGGGCGTCCTGGAGGGTGAACGGGTCGTAGGGATCATAGCCTTCCACCCAGTATTGCCCCCCGCCGTACTCGGCGTCGATCATGGTTCTTGACACTTCGGCGTCGAAGCCGTTGTAGAGGCCCTGGGCCCAGATGATGGTGACATAGGCCATGGACAGCACGGCCGCGTTCAGCCAAGTCTTGGCCCCGGCGCCCAGCATATTGCGGATGGCCAGCTTGGGGATGATCATGGCCTCCTCCTAGCGGCCGGCGCCGGGTTCGTCCTTGGCGACCCGGCCGTCGACGAGCGTAATCTTGCGCCTTAAGTGCCCGATGACTTTGTCGTCGTGGGTGGAGAACAGGAACGTCGTCCGCAGCTCGCGGTTGATGTTCTCCATGGTGTGGAGGATGTGGTGGGAGTTCTCGGCGTCCAGGTTGGCCGTCGGCTCGTCGGCCAGGACGAGTTCGGGCTTCTTGACCACGGCCCGGGCGATGGCCACGCGCTGGCTCTGGCCGCCCGAAAGCTGGTTGGGCCGGGACTTGGCCCGGTCGGCCAGGTGGACCCACTCCAGTGCGTCCATGACCGCCTTGCGCCGGGCCGCCGTCGCCATCCCCAGCAGGAGAAGCGGGAACTCGACGTTCTCGAAGACGGTGTAGACGGGAAGGAGGTTGAAGGTTTGGAAGATGAATCCGATATGGCGGTTCCGCAGCTCGGCCGCCTTCTTGTGGGGAAGGGCCTCCACCCTCAGTCCGAGGACCTCCGCGCTTCCCCGGGTCGGCGCATCGAGCGAGCCGAGGATGTTGAGGAGGGTGGTCTTTCCCGACCCGCTCGGTCCGACCAGCCCGGCGAACTCGCCCCGTCCGAAGGTCAGGTTCACATCTTGGAGGGCGGTGATGGATTGCTCGCCCATGGGATAGATCTTTACCAGGTCCGTCGTTCGGATGATCGTTCCGTTTTCCATGGTCACCTCGCGTCAGTGATCGTAAGCCAGCGTGATCCGGAGCCCCTTGCCGGCGAAGAGGTTCGACTCCGGGCGGTTGGCGTAGATCGCGTACCGGTCCGGGTTCCAGAACCCGACAATGAAGAGGGTCCAAGCGTCCGTGGTCCGCTGCCAGGTCAGGAAGCGGTACCAGTCCCCTGAGGTCCAGTCGTGGAAGACGATGGCGTGGAGGCGGTCGAGGAGCCCCAGCGGAGTATCCGCGCTCAGGGCGGTCAGGCTCCGCCTTGTCCCTCGCCCGAAGGCCTCCCGGGAGACGTCGAGGAGGAGATGTTCGGCCAGGAGGTGAAGCCCGTTGCCGAGAGGGACCGTCTCGTCGAGCCCGAGGCTGAGCATCCGCTGGTATTTCCAGGGGTAGACGCTCCACCCCTGGCGGACGAGGGCGGCCTCGAACCACACCCCGGGTCCGATGTCCCATTTTCCGTCGAGGCCCAGCCGGTCCTCGGAGGCGTTCTCGCTCTCGCCGGGCGGAAGAGGGACCATGCTTTGGGAAGCGCCGAGGCGGCGGCGGTGATAAGTCAAGGCCGCTTCTCCGGAGAGGACGGGCGTTTGGATCCGGCCGCCGAACTCGGGCGCTTTAGGCCGCGTCGGGACGGTCTCCCATCCCTTTAAGTCTTCGTTTCCGTACAGGCCCCACAGCCAGATATTGGTGTTGTCGGCGAAGGTGTACTTTAGGAGAAGGCCGTCGACTCCGTCCGTGAGTTGGAGGGGGTCGTTGGGGTCGAGGCGGTCGAACCACATCAGCGGCCTGAGGACCAAAGCCGAGCCGAAGTTGATCTTCTGAAGCCCCAGCCGGGCTTCGAAGCGGGCGGTCGAAAATCGGACCCAGAGCCGGTAGGGTTTCGCCGCGGCGCTCGTCGCGGCCGAGCGCAAGGACGATCCCTGGGCGGTTCCATAGACGTTGGCCGAGGCTTCGGCGGCGAGGGTAAGCCCTCCGCCCAGATCTTTTTTCAGAGAGAAGGAGGGGATGTAGCGCAGGCCGAGAGCCGTCTCGGCGGTCGGGCGGTCATGGAAACCCAGCCAGAAGGAAAGCCGGCCCCGAATGTCGAGGTCGGCCGAAGCCGCCGACCCGACCATTGAAGTAGCCAATATCCCCAGGACGAGGACCGGGACGCGGCGGGCGCCGGTCATGGCCGTCCACTCCGTCCTTTTCGTTCGTCCATGTGCGCGATCTATTATAATTTTTATGCGCGTTCACCGCCATGCGACCGGCTTGAGGCGCGGCGCCAGAATCTGGATGATGCCCAACGCGACGAGATAGGCCGTGGCGGCGATCGCGAACAGCGGCCAGTAGCTTCCGGTCCGCTCCAGGATAAACCCGGCCGAGGCGGAAAAGAGCATCCCGCCCGCCGCGCCGGCCGTCCCGCCCAGTCCCGTGACCGAGCCTACGGCCTGCTTGGGGAACATGTCCGAGGCGAAGGTGAAGATGTTGGCCGACCAGGCTTGGTGGGCGGCCGTGGCCAGCCCGATGAGCAGGACCGCGCCCCAGAGGTGGGAAGCCCGAGAGGCGGTCAGGATGGGGAGGACGGACAGGGCGCAGGCGAGCATGACGATCTTCCGGCTCCGGTTGACCGTCCAGCCGCGCCGGATCAAGGCCGATGACAGCCAGCCGCCCCCGACGCTTCCCACGTCCGTGATCAGGTAGACGACGATCAAGGGAAGGCCGAGCCCGGTCAGGGACAGCCCGAACTTCGCGTTCAGGAACTTGGGAAGCCAGTAGAGGTAGAACCACCAGATGGGGTCGGTCAGGAATTTGCCGATGACGATGGCCCAGGTCTGGCGATGGCCGAGGAGACGGATCCAGGGAATTTTGTCCGGCGCCGGCTCGGGCGGATCGCTGTGGATATGAGCCAGTTCGGCCGGCGTAAGGTTTTTTTTGTCCTCGGGCGTATGGTAGGACGCCAACCAGAAGATGACCCAAATGAATCCCAACGCCCCGGTCAGCAGGAAAGCGGCCGGCCATCCGAACCGGATCGTGATCCAGGGGACGACGGCGGCCGCGATGACGGCTCCGATGTTGGAGCCGGCGTTGAAGATGCCCGTAGCCAGGGCCCGCTCCCGGCGCGGAAACCACTCGGCGACGGCTTTGATGGCGGAGGGGAAATTTCCGGACTCGCCCAATCCCAGGGAGAACCGGGCCAGCCCGAACCCGACGACGCCGCGGGCGGCGGCGTGGGCCATGGCCGCGACGCTCCAGAGGACGATGGCCGCCGCGTATCCGATGCGGGTTCCGTAGCGGTCGATCAGCCGGCCGAATAGGGCCAGGCCGACGGCGTAGGCCGCCTGGAAGGCGGTGACGATGCCGCCGTACTCGACTTCGCTCCAGCCCAGGACTTTCTGGAGGTGGGGCGCCAGAATTCCCAGAACCTGGCGGTCGATGTAGTTGATCGTCGTCGCGGCGAACAGGAGTCCGCAGACGGTCCAGCGGACATGCCCGGTCCGCTCTCCCGCCGGTTTCCGCTTCATGGCTTCCGGCTATGTCTTAATCCGCGGCTTGAGGACGACGGCCCCCAGCCGGCCGAGCGCAGCCCGCACTTTTTCGTACATGTCTTCGCCCGAATACATTCCGACGATCGATCCGCCCGAGCCGGCGAACTTGGCCGCGGCCCCGCAGGCGCGTGCCGCCTCGATCATCTCCAGGTCGGCGGGCCTGATGTCCATGATGGTGCGGCGGATGTCGAAATTCTCGTTCATGTAATCGAACAGCTGCTCCCGCTGTCCGGTCAGCAGAGCTTCTTTCCCCAGCGCGGCCAGCTCGGCGAGCCGGCCCATGGCGGCGACAACGAAGGGATCGCCTTGATCGTAGCGGCTCCTGAATCCGCTCAAGACGCGTCCCGACACTTTGGCCGCATCCGGCCGGTAGGCCAGATAGAGGGGCGGGAGGAGTGCCGGGTCAAGCCGTTCGTAGCGGCCGTGGCCGTGGGTCAGGACATGCTCTTTGTCCAGGTCCATGTAAACGCATCCCTCGTAGACCTGGACGACGCGGTCCATGAAACCGGCGTTGATACCCAGCTCCTCCTGCTCCGCGTTGAGAACGAGGGTGGGTTGGACCTCGAGCGGGATGCCGACCCCGCTGAAAGACATCAAGGCCCTCAGCCCGGCCGTGATGAGCGCGCTCGATCCGCCCAAGCCCACTTGGCGCGGGATGGTCGAGCCGTAGCGGAGGGTGAAGTTTCGATCGGGGACTTTGATATTCCGCTCTCGACAATAACCCCAAAAGACGCGGAGGAGGGCCTTGAGCAGCCGGACTCCGCCGTCATAGCCGTAGAGGCGGTTGTGATCGATAAATTCGGCATAACTCGCGTAGTCATCCTGGTCTTCGGCCGGGGAGAAAATGGCGAGACGGTCGCTCTCCTCGAGGCTGACCCGGGCCGAGAAATCGCCCACGGCGACGGCCAGGATCTTGCCGAAGCAGTTATCCGAGGGATTGCCCAGGAGGCCGGCCCGAGCGCAGGCTACGCCTTCGATCATAGGGAATCCAGGACTCCTCTCAGATAGCCGACGGATTCGGCCGCGCCCGGGAGCGGATCCTTCTCGTCTTTTTCGAATTCGAGGCTGACCTTGCCGCCGTATCCGAGGAGGACAAGGGTTCGTAAGAGCTTGGGAATATCGATAACGCCTCGGCCGATTTCGACAGGACCGCCCGCGACATCCGCCGAGGTGACATCCTTGACGTGAACATCCAGCAGCCGGTCGAAATATTTTTCCGCCTCGGCCGCCGGATCGAGGCCGCTCCGGGCGGCGTGTCCCGCGTCGAGGCAGAGCCCGATGCGCGGGTCGAGGTCCCGGATCTTGAGATAAGCGCTCTCCGGGGTCGGATAAATCTTGTCCGTGGGGCCGTGATTGTGAAGGGCCAGCTTGATGTCGTACTCTTGGACAGCCTTTTCGGCGAGGGGGAGAAGCTCGATATCGGGGACGCCGATAATTAAGGATAAACCGGCGGCGCGGGCGTATTCGAACGCCTGCCGGATTTCGTCCCCGCTCTTCATGTAGACGACGCCGCACCCGTACAGGTCTAGGCCTGCGTCGCGAACCTTGGCCGCGGCAGCTTTGACGGCATCGGGGGGACTCTCCAGCGCGAGATGGACGCTTTTAAGGGCGATCGCTTCCAGGCCGAGCCTCCGGGTCATGGCCACGGCTTCGTCCAAGCCGAAAGCGCGAAAAGAATAGGATGCCAGACCCAGCGTAAAGGGGATAACAGTTTTTCCGTCCAGCGCGGCCATTCCGGGAGCCCGGCGCGGCTTCGCGGCGATTCCAGCCGGCGCCGCCAGCGCCGCACCGGCCGCAAGCCCGGCCGTCTTGATAAAATCCCTCCGGGTCGTGGCCATCGCATCTCCTTAATTAATAATTCTGGGGACACATCACTTAATTCCTCAAGTTCCTCAATTATTAGAGGACGGGAAGAGCCCAGGGGGCCCGATAGGTCCGTCCGACCAGAGCTTGAGCCTCGGCGTCCCCGGCGCATTGCTCGGCGGCCGCGTCCCAGGCGATCCGGCGGCGCAGCCGGTAGGCGATATTGGCGAGATGGCTGGGGATCAGGGACTTGTGGCCGACCTCGACATCCGAAGTGGGCGTTTGGCGCGACTTGATGCATTCCACGAAATTGCGGACGTGATCGAAGTGGAAATCGCTCGAGCCCGTTTGGCGGGGACGAGGCATCATCCGGTACAGGCGTTCGGGCTGGGCGAGCTTGTCGGTCTCGGAGTGAACTTCCCAGCCGCCCCGGTCCACGACCAGGATGCCGTTCGCGCCGTGGAATTCGCAGCCGTGCTCCCTCTGCCAAGGTCCCTGGCCGCAGCCGATCATGTGCTCCCAGGCGAGCGAATAACTCGGGAACTCGATAAGCGCCTGCTGCGTGTCGGGCGTCTCGCGGATATCGTCGGGGAATCCGAACTTGCCTCCGATGGACGCGGCGCTCAGCGGCTCCTCGCCCATGGCCCAGACGACGACATCGATCATGTGCGCGCCCCAATCCGTCATCAGCCCGCCCGAGTAATCCCAGAACCAACGGAAGTTATGGTGGAAACGCATCGGGTTGAACGGCCGCTCGGGCGCCGGGCCGAGCCACATGTCGTAATCGACCGTGGGCGGGGCGGGCTGGTCGGGGGGATTCCCGATGTCGCCCTTCCAGTCGAGATAGGCCCAAGCCCTGACCATTCGGATCCGGCCGAGCGCTCCCGACCGGACGAAGGCGACCGCGTCCTGGAAGAATCCGGAGCTCCGCTGCTGGGTCCCGACCTGGACGACGCGGTTGAAGCGGCGGGCGGCTGCTACCATGGCCCGGCCCTCGGCGATAGAGGTGGCCATGGGCTTCTCGACATAGACATCCTTGCCCGCCTGGCAGGCGAAGATCGTCGCCAGGGCGTGCCAGTGGTCGGGAGTCGAGACGACGACGGCGTCGATATCTTTTCGCTCCAGGAGCTTTCGGAAATCCTTGAACCCCTCGGGCGCCCGGCCCCGGCCTTCTTCGACGGCCTTGAGGCCTCCGGCCAGGCGCGTCTCGTCGACTTCGGCGATGCCCGCGCAGTCGACCTCGGGCAGGCGCAGGAAGTCGGCCAGGTTGGCCGAGCCCATGCCGCCGTAGCCGATGATTCCGATCCGGACTTTATCGGCGGCCGGAACCCGGCCGGGCTTGGAGGGCGAGGCGGCGGCCTGGGCGCCGACGCCGAACAGCGCGGTCGCCGCCGAGGCCTTGCCGGTCGTCCCCAGGAATTCTCTTCGGGAGAAGGATTTCATGTTGGGCTCCTCCTTGATGGACACAAAGATATTATATACATTGAACATGCGCCGTTTGCCAAGTCTTTCTACGGGCATTTTCTTCTTTCCAGGATGGCTGCCGGTTGTAACGTCCCGATCCAATAATATCAACCCAGGAAAAAAATCGCTCCTGGCCTCGTTGAAGATGGTGCATATTTGACTTCCCCGCCAAGGTTGACTTAGGATTCTCAGTTTGAGACGATAACCGTCTGTGAAGGATCCGAGGAGGCTCTCCATGATCCGGCGCATACAAGTTGTTCCTGCTTTTTTTGTTCTGTCCCTTCTTTCCGGAGTTGTGATTCCAAACGAAGGCCCGACCGTAAAAGCGGCCGCCGCTGAAGAAGCTCCGCTCAATCGGTTAACGCCCGAGGAAAAAGCGCAGGGGTGGATTCTCCTCTTCGACGGCGAGACATTCGCTGGCTGGCGCGGGCTGGGCCGGGCCGGCGTCCCCGAAAAGCACTGGGTCATCGAGGACGGCGCGATCAAGAAAGTCTCCAGCGGCGACGTCCTCCTCCAGGCCGACGGACAGCCGCTCGAGGGCGGCGACCTCATGACCGTGGAAACTTTCAGGGACTTCGAGCTCGTCTTCGAATGGAAGATCAGCCCCGGGGGGAACAGCGGCGTCAAGTACAACGTCTCGGAGGAGATGTCCACGGCCAAGCCGCCCCGTTATGCGGCGCTGGGCTTCGAATACCAGATCCTTGACGACGACCTCCATCCGGACGCAAAGAACGGGCCGAACAGGACGGCGGCCGCCCTCTACGATCTCATCGCGCCTGAAGGGAAGACGCTCAAGCCGGTGGGCGAATTCAACCAGGCCAAGATCATTTTCCGCGGGAACCATGGCGAGCACTGGCTGAACGGCGTCCTCGTCCTATCCTATGACCTGGGAACGCCGCGGATGATCGGGTTCTTAGCCCGCAGTAAATATAAGGATATCCCGGGTTTTGCAGATAAGAGGGCGGGCCATGTCGTGCTCCAGGACCATACCGACGCGGCCTGGTTCAGAAATATAAAAATCCGCCGGCTGGATTAGGCGTGTCGAGGGGTTGACCCATTCGCCGACGCCAAGCCCCGCCTTTCAAGGCGGGGATGAGAAGCGAGGCTCAGGGTTAATCCTATACAAGCCCCGGCCTTCAGGCCGGGGAGTCGAGGATTTGACTTTAAATCCTCACAAAATATATTCTTATTCCATCATGCAAGAAAATAGTGATCGCGTTTCCGGGTCCCCCGCTAAAATGAGCCAAAGAAAAAGGAAGTCTATTTTTCGGCCTATAATCATCTCACTCATCTCGGCTCTCAGTCTCTTGGGCATTTTTTTTATTCTAATCCTAATTTTCGCGCGACCATCAATCGATTCTCCCCTGCACCTTTATAATCCAGTAAAGGAAAAGAAGGTCGATCAAGGGAGCCCGAGGAACATTCCCACCGTCGCCGAGCTCTATTTGGAGTTGATGAAAACCGTCCTGACTCGCTACGAATTGGGAGATACGTATAAGCCGCTCATCGAACCTCAAAGCCGGGTTGGGAAAATCATCACTCCGCTCCTGGGGCATGTCCCGATCTACCGGCGAATCCCATTTGACCCGATTTCCCGGGAAAATGGATGGGATACGCCCGAGAACGCAGAAACAATGATCGGCCTCAAGCGCCTGGATAACCTGCAATACTGCATCGAACAGGTGATCAGCCAGAGCGTTCCGGGAGATCTGATCGAATGCGGGGCCTGGCGGGGCGGAGCTTGTATCTTTATGCGGGCTGTACTCAAAACGTACGGCGATGCCGGTCGCAAAGTCTGGGTGGCGGATTCCTTCGAAGGACTGCCCAAGCCTGATAAAGATAAGCGGCGGGAAGATGCCCAATTGTGGCAGGGTGGGGAGATGGCTGTGACGCTGAGCCAGGTGAAGAGAAACTTTGACCGCTTTGGTTTACTCGATGATCAAGTTTGCTTTTTAAAGGGATTCTTTATCGACACGCTCCCGGACGCTCCGATCAAACAGCTGGCTGTCTTGCGCCTGGATTGCGACATGTATGATTCGGTTACCCAATCCCTGGAATACCTTTATGATAAGGTCGCGATCGGCGGCTTCGTGATCATCGACGACTATGGCGCTCTCCCGCCGGCCAGATCAGCCGTTGATGATTATCGCAAGGCCCATGGGATCGAGGACAAGGTTCTTAAGATCGACTGGACGGGAGTTTACTGGCAGAAATCTCGTTAATCGGGGCTCTCACCCCTCTTGCTGCGACTCGGCCTTAGCCGCCCGAAGACTATCTTGACATCGCCGAACAGACGGTGGCAGTATTGCTTAATGATCAGGAGAGGATTTTCATCAGGAGCATTTGAATGAAAAAAAGCGGTCCGATCATAGCGGTCATTGTGTGGGGAATTTTTTCGGTTGCCGGCGGGCTTCCGGCCTGGAGCCAACCCACGGCCGCGGCGCAGGATGCGTCCAAGCTCACGATCGAGCGGATTTTCGAGGGCCGCGAGTTCGCGCCCGAGCGGTTCGGGCCGGCCCGCTGGATGAAGGACGGCCGCTCCTACGCGACGCTCGAGCCGTCGAAGTCGGTCAAGGACGGGGACGACATCGTGCTCTATCGGGCGACGGACGGACGGCGGAGCATCTTGGTCCCGGCCGAGCGGCTCGTCCCTCCCGGGGCCGATAAGCCGCTTTCGATCGAGGACTACGCCTGGTCCGGGGACGGCCGCCTTCTCCTCGTCTTCACGAACTCCAAGCGGGTCTGGCGGCGGAACACCCGAGGCGATTATTGGATCTTGGACGTCGCGACCGCGGGGCTCCGCAAGCTGGGCAAGGATTTTGAGCCCTCGTCCCTCATGTTCGCCAAGCTCTCTCCGGACGGCCTCAAGGCCGCCTATGTCCGGGCCAACAATATTTTCGTCGAGACCTTAGCCGACGGCGCGATCGTTCAGATAACCCAAGACGGCTCCGACACCATCATCAACGGCACTTCGGATTGGGTCTACGAGGAGGAATTCAACCTCCGGGACGGATTCCGCTGGTCGCCGGACGGACGCCACATCGCCTTCTGGAGGTTCGACACCTCGGGCGTCCCGCTTTTCTCCATGGTCAATAACACCGACGAGCTCTATCCGCGTGTCACCTCCTTCCGGCATCCCAAGCCGGGAGAGCCCAACGCCGCCGTCCGCATCGGCGTCGCCGGCGCCGCGGGCGGAGAGATCGTCTGGATGAAGGCGATCGGCGACCCGCAATCATCCTACATCCCGGTCATGGAATGGGCGCCGGACGGCCGGGCGGTCGTCCTTCAGCATCTCAACCGTCTCCAGAACGAGGATCGGTTTATGATCGGTGACATCAAGATGGGCGAGGTCCGGACGTTCTTCACCGACCGGGACGACGCCTGGGTCGATATCGGGGACGACTTCCGCTGGGCCGGCAAGGGGAAAGGCTTCGTCTGGTTGAGCGAGCGGGACGGCTGGCGACATGCCTACCTCGTGCCGCTCGACGGAAAGGAGCCTCTTCTCCTGACGCCGGGCGAGTACGACGTCATCGGCCTGGACGGCATCGATGAGAAAGGCGGATGGGTCTACTTCTCAGCTTCGCCCCAGAACGCGACGCAACGATACTTATTCAGGACGCGGCTCGACGGCAAGGACCGGCTGGAGCGGATAAGTCCGGCGACCGAGCCCGGCTCCCACGGCTACGACATCAGCCCCTCGGCCGAGTGGACCTTCCACACCTATTCGGGGTTCGGCCTGCCCCCGCGAACCGAGCTCGTCCGGCTTCCCGGCCACAAACTCGTCCGTGTACTCGCGGCCAACGCTGCGCTTTCCGCCAAGGTCGACGCCCTCGATCGGGGGAAGTCCGAATTCGTCCGGGTCGGGATCGGCGACGGCATCGAGCTCGACGGCTGGCGGATCCTCCCGCCCGGGTTCGATCCCTCCAAGAAATATCCGCTTCTCATCCACGTCTACAGCGAGCCGGCCGGCCAGACCGTTCTCAACCGCTGGGGAGGTTCGGGCTACCTCTGGCACCTCCTGCTCAGCCAGCGGGGCTATATCGTGGCCTCGTTCGATAACCGCGGGACGCCGGCGCCGCGTGGACGGGCCTGGCGCAAGTCCATCTACCGCCAGGTCGGGATCCTGGCTTCGGCTGATCAGGCCGCGGCCGTCCGGACCGCTATCAAGGACTGGCCCGGCGTCGATCCGGCCCGGATCGGTGTCTGGGGCTGGAGCGGAGGCGGCACCATGACGCTCAACGCCATGCTCCGCTACCCGGACCTGTACCGGACGGGGATCGCGGTTGCCTTCGTTTCCAACCAGCGCTACTACGATTCCATCTACCAGGAGCGCTACATGGGGCTTCCCAAGGACAACGAGGCGGGCTACCGGGACGGCTCTCCGATCAGTTTCGCCAAGAACCTGAAGGGGAACCTCCTCCTCATTCACGGCACGGGCGACGATAACGTCCACTACCAGAACTGCGAAGCCCTCGTCAACGAGTTCATCCGCTTCAACCGGACCTTCTCGATAATGGCCTACCCCAACCGCTCCCACGGCATATACGAGGGCGAGAACACGACGCTCCATCTCTATGGGTTGATGCTTCGTTTCCTGCAGGAGAATCTAGAAAAATAATTTTGCGGACACATCACTTAATTCCCGACTAATATTGAATGCTGACTTGAATTAAGTGATGTGTCCCCAAAATTATGGCCGGGGCGGGCGAAATACTTTCATGAGAGCCAGAAGGGCGATAACCATCCAGACCGCGTTGACGCCGACCGAGGGATAGGCCCCGAAGCGGAGGGAATTGAGCAGGACGCAGGCGCTCCCGCCCAGATTCATGAGCTGGTAGGGCACGGAGTCGCCCTTGATCCTTCCGGCCGAGATGAGGGCATAGGCGATGAGCAGGGCGACGACGCCCAGCCAACCCAGGATGTTGACAACGAGCGTTCCGTTCATGTCGGATCTCCGGGATTCATGACGTCGAACGTGATAGGACAGCGAGCGTCTCGAGATGGGGCGTGTGGGGGAAGAAATCGATCGGCTTCAGCCTGACCGGCCGGTATCCCTTGTCTTTCAGCAGACCCAAATCTCGGGCCAGGGCGGCCGGGTTACAAGAGAGGTAGACGATATGGGGGACGTCCAGCGACAAAATCAGCTTGAGCCCCTGGGGACTTATCCCGGCGCGCGGCGGGTCGAGGACGAGGAGGTCGAAAAGGCCGAGTGAGGGTCCCTTCAGGACGTCCTCGACGCGGCCTTCGATGAACCGGGTGTTGCCGGCGCCGTTGGCCAGGGCGTTCTCGCGAGCGACCGTGATATTGGCGGCTTCGGAATCGATCCCAACGACTTCGTCCACGGTCCGCGAGAGGAGGATCTCGATCGAACCCGGGCCGCAATAGAGCCCCAGGGCGCGCCGGCTCCCGAGCCGGCCGGCTTCTTCGGCGATCGCTCGGTAGGCGAGCGCCGCCGCTCCCGGGTTGGGCTGGATGAACGATTCGGGAGAAATCCGTAAGGTCACTTCGGCGAGGCGGTCCTCGATCGACCGGGTCCCGGCGATGGGTTTGATTTGAGACAAGTCCACAATATCGGGGATCCGGTCGGTCTCGGCCCACCACAGGCTGCGGACTTCGGGGGCCCGCGCCTTGAGGATTGCGGCCAGACCCGTCACGTCCGGGGTTCCGCCGCTCCTCGTAACCAGGATGGCCATGACCTCGCCGGTCGCTTTGCTCTCGCGGAGGACGAGGTTGCGGAGATAGCCCTTCCCGGTCATCGGGTCGAAGGCGGTCAGGCCGGCGGTCCGCGCCCAGTCGAGCACGGCCGGGAAGATTTTCTCGGCGGCCGGGCTGAAGATGAGACAGCCCAGGAGCGGGACGGTTCGCCGCTCGTAGCGGCGGAAGGGTGTCGCCCTTTCGCGCAGGCCGAGATTGGGCGCCTCTCCCACCCCGCCGAAGGCGAACTCCATCTTGTTCCGGTATCCAAAGAGCGCCGGCGAAGGGACGATCGGATCGATTCGGACGTTCTCCGTCTCGATCCGGCCGATCTTGCGCAGGGTCGCGCGAAGATAGCGCTCCTTGAGCTCGAGTTGTTTGGGGTAGGCCAGATTCTGGAAGGCGCATCCGCCGCAGACTTCGAAGTGAGGGCAGGGGGGCTCGATCCGGAATGGAGACTGTTCCTCGACCCGGATGATACGTCCGAAGCGGAGCTTCTTCTTGGCCCGGGCGATCCGGACTCGGACCCGGTCGCCCGGAACGGCCCGAGGCACGAAAACCACGACGCCGCTCTCCAAGGTCCCAACTCCCCAGTCGTTGGGGAACGCGATGTCGGTGATGACGGCCGTCGCCTCCGGATGGACGAACTCGTCGAACAAGGCGCGAACCTTGGCCACCGGAAGGCCCACGACGTTATCGTAGTCGCCCTCGAGAATCTCGATGAAGGCGTCCCCGACCTCCTGGACGGCGTAGCTGCCGGCCTTGTCGGCATGGCCGCCCGTTTCGAGATAGGCCTCGATCTCGGCGTCGGAGAGCGTCTTGAAACTGACGTGCGTCGTCTCGTGCCCGGCCAGGAGCCTGTCCTCGTTTTTCTTGTAGAGCGCCACTCCCGTGATGACGCGGTGGGCCTGGCCCGACAGACGCCGGAGCATGGCCCGGGCGTCCTCGCGATCCTTGGGCTTGCCGAAAATCTCGCCGTCCAGGCAGACGACCGTGTCCGCGGCGATGATCAGGGAGGCCGGGAAGCGCTCGCCGACCTCGCGGGCCTTGGCGACGGCGGCCTCGGTCGCGAATCGAACCGGATCCATTTCGCTGAGCGTGGATTCGTCGAATCCGCTGGGAACGACCCGGAACGATCGCAGGATTTTCTTGAGCAGCTCCCGGCGGCGCGGGGATTGGGAGGCGAGGATGATCTGCATCGGCTTTTCCGGACAGACACTATAGGGCGCGGGCCGCTGCCTGTCAACCGCCCTCCGCTTTTCCAAACGACCTTGGAATTGGGAAAAAGGCCCATTGTCTCAGGTGGCAAATCGTTCTTTCGCCGTGCATGATTTAAGGACCCGGGACGCATTCACAATCGATCGCGATCTCGATATAATACGGTCGACCTTGAAGGGATTCGGGATATGAAAATCGACTCCGCCCGAGGTCGTCGCCGACCTCGAAGCCCGGCGCATCCGCGTCATCGTCCTCCGGACCAAGAACGCCGTCGAAACCTATAACCGGGTTCGCGGCTTGAGCTTCCGCTCGGCCTGGGAGCAGAGCCCGTAGATCATGTTGTATTCCCAGGTCGTCAGGCCTGATCGGCCGATCACCTGTCTCAGGTTGCGCAGGATCTCGGCCTCCAGGTCGCGGTCTCCCCGGGAGGCGTATTCGAGAAGCCGGATCGTCGACTGGACCCTGCGGAAGAGCCGCCGAATTTCCGTCTGCGTCACGAACTTCGGAATTTCGCCCGGCGCGGGAAGCCGGCTGAGCTCGTAGGCCGTGAGCAGAACGCTCTGGGCGAGGTTGAGGGAGGGGGCGGCGCCGTCGGTCGGAATCGTCATCAGGAAAGCGCAGGAGGCGAGCTCGCTGTTGGTCAGTCCGTTATGCTCGTTTCCGAACAGGACGGCGACCTTGTTCCCGGGCGCCGCCCGGACGATCCGCTCCGCGCCGTCCTTGAAGGGGAGGAAGAGCCCCCGGTTCCGGCCGCGCCGCCGCGTCGTCCCGACGACGAGGGTCGCGGCGGCGATCGCCGCCTCGAACGACGAGTGGATCGGGGCCCGCTCGAGGATGTCCTTGGCGCCGCAGGCCATCGCCCTGGCCTGGAACGAAAGGTGCTCGGTCGGCCTGACAAGCTCGAGCCGCCGGAACCCCATGTTCTTGAGGGCTCGGGCCGCGGCCCCGATATTCCCCGGCTCGGTCGGCTCGACCAGGACGAAAGTAATGTGGTCTTTCCAGCTGCTCATGGCCGTCCGGTGCCCGCTCCGCTACCCGAACACGATGCCGGCGTAGCCGACGAAGCTTGCGTTCGGCGACACGTCGTAGCTCGTGTAATAATCCAGGACTTCCCCCTTGGCCGCACCCAGGAGCTTGGCGAGATGGACGGCCGTCGAGGCCGCGCCCATACAGCAGGCGTTGTGGCGGCGCAGGGCTTCCTCGCGGACTCCGGCCGCGTCCAGGGCGGTCATGAGCTCGACGGCCTTTTTATCGTTGACGTCCTTGACCCAGCGGACCGCTTCGGCCCCGCTTCCCTTGGGGGTCATTCCGTAGTTGGGTCCGTAGTGGGTCAGATCCGTCGATCCGATCGCGATCAGCCGGCGTCCGAGAGCCCGGGCCGTTCCGACGATCGCTTCGGCGATCGCGAACGAAACGTCATCGGGCGGCGCCCCGATCGCGACGACCTTGGCCGCGGGGAAATAGTGTTTAATGAAGGGCAACTGGAGCTCGATCGTGTTGTCCTCGTCATGGTCCTCCGGCGATTCTTCGCTGAAGCGGAACGCGGCGAGGAGCGGGGCGGCCAGCTCGGCGTCCACGGCGAGGTTCCCCAACGGCGTTTCCCATTCGCCCGCGGGCATGATGACCGGCTTCATGCCCCGACCCAAGTGACCGCCGAAGAGAATGACGGTATCCGGACGGGAGCGCTCGGAAAGGACTTGGATGACGTTCGCGGCGAGGCGGCCCGAATAGACCCAGCCGGCATGGGGGACGATGCCGCCGACGAGGTCGCCCGCCAGGGACTTAGGCCGGACGGTCGACAGTTCGAACGCTTTAATGGCCTTGAGGATCCCGGCCTTGTCTCCGGGATACCACGAGCCCGCGAAATCCGGCCTCCTGACGTTTGTTGCCCGCTCTCTCATTGGATCGGCTCCTCCGGTCTCCGTCTTCATTGTAAGGACGAGCCCGAATCCCGTCAACCTCATGCGGGGGAATAATTCTGGGGACACATCACTTATCTCTTCTATTCCTAAAGATGGGAAGGAGAGAGATAAGTGATGTGTCCCCAGAATTTGACTTTAAACGGCGGCGCTTATATAAATGCTTTTAGAACTTCTGGTAGGGAGGAGAGCCGGGGATGATCCGATTGCGTCAGCGATCGACCCGGCAGCGCGCGATCGCATCGTCCAGCGCCCGCTTCTCCTCCGCGGAAAGAGCTCCGTAGGCGAGATCCCGGTAGCGGGACAGAAAGCCGAGGGCCCTCGCTTTTTCCCCTTGTTCGAGCAGCGTCAGGCCGAGGTTGTAAAGGGGGAAGCCGAAATCGGGCTTGAGCTCGACCGCCTTGGTCCAGGCCGCGATCGCGCCGGCCGGATCGCCTGACATTTTTAGGGCCGCCCCCAGGCCGTTGTAGGCCGCCGGGTAAGCGGGATCGACGGCGATGGCCTTCCGGAAGCTCTCGATGGCCGCGGCCAGGGACTCTCCGGACCGGGTCTGCAGGTAGGCCGACAAGTCGAGGGAACCGACGTTGGCGATGACGATGGCGTCATCGGCGTCGAGGGCGAGGGCCCGCTCATAGGCCTTCCGGGCTTCGGCGAAATCGCCCTTGTTCCAAAGGGCGACGCCGAGATAGTTCCAAGCCTCGGGGTCGTAATCGATGATATCCAGGGCCCTGTTGAGAAGCCCGACGGCCTCGTCGAAGCGTCCGGCTTCAACCAGGATGATTCCGTATGCGGTCAGGATCGTGAAGTTCTCGGGGTTGTTGGCGACGCCGTCCCGAAGGACTTCGACGGCCTCATCGAACCGGCCCCGCTCCTTGAGAAAATGGGCCAGGTAAGTGAAGGCGAGGTCGAAATCCTTGCGACCGGCGACGATCTCCTCGAGGAGCTTGATGCCCTCGTCGGTCCGGCCTTGATCCCTGAGAAGCATGGCCTCCATCCACTTTTGGTTGAAGGGGAGGAGGGTCTTGAGGTCGTCCGCGGCCGTGAACGTCTTCCGGGCCGCCGGCCGGGCGGAAGCCAGATAACCCAGAGAGCGGAGCTTCGCCTGCGCCGCACGGTCGACGACCGCGGCGGCCCGGCCTTCACCGGGAGCCGACAGCGAGGCCAGCAGGCGGGCGAGCCGCTCCCGATTCGGCCCGAGGTCGCGCGTCGAGGCCAGGTTCCGGGTTTCATCGAAATCCTTGTCCAGGTCGTAGAGCTCGGGGATGGGGAGGTCGATGAATTTTTCGTTTCCATCGATAAAGCCCCGGAGCGGCGCCCAGCCCCGGCTGGTGTAGGCGTTTAGGGATTCGAAATAAATGGGCCGGGAGGGCGCCTTCTTTTTCTCGATGAGCGGGCGGAGGGACGCCCCTTGGATGCCGGGCGGAAGCTTGAGCTTGAGGAGATCGCAGACGGTGGGCAGAATGTCGACATGGCCGACGTTTCCGGATATGCGGGCGGGTTTGATTCCGGGGCCGGACAGAATCAGGGGGACTCGGAGCGTCGCGTTATAGGCGAAATAGCCGTGGGTCAGCTCGCCGTGATCGCCCAGCGATTCGCCGTGGTCGCCGGTCAGGACTATGAACGTCCGTCCCTCCAGGCGGAGGTCTTTCAAGTAAGCCAGGAGCGTTCCGAGGGCGCGGTCCGTGTATGCGACCTCTCCGTCATAGGGCGCGGAAGCGTACCGGGTTTTGTAGGGTTCGGGCGGCAGCCAGGGTTGATGGGGGTCGAACAGATGGATCCACAAGAACCAGGGTTCGGCCCTTTTCGGGTCCCTGAGCCATCCCAAGGCTTTTTCGATGACGGCCTCGGCTTTCCTCTCCACGAACTCGAGCAGGCCGGGAGCCTGGGACCCGCAGGCGTCGTCATAGACGTCGAAGCCCTGGGCCAATCCGAACCGGGAGTTGAGCGGGAAGGCGCCGATGAAGGCCCCCGTCTCGTATCCGCCGGCTTTCAACAGCTCGGCCAGGGTCAGGAACTCGGGGCGGACGATGAATCCCGAATTGTCGTGGACGCCGTGGGCGGGCGGGGTCAGGCCGAGAAGGATGTTGGTGTGAGAAGGCAGGGTTGTAGGCGTGTGCGCGAAGGCCCTCTCGAACAGGGCGCCGCCGCGGGCCAGGCCGTCCATGATCGGCGTCTCCGCGGACCCGCGGCCGTAGCAGCCCAACCGGTCGGCCCGCAGGGTGTCGACCGTGACCAGGAGCAGGTTGGGGCGATCGCCCTTGACCGCGGCTTCCGCCGGCATCGAGGCCGCGAGGCCGAACAGGAGGAAGGCGAATAAAAATTTTTTCATCACAATCGGTCCGGCTTCATTCATTCTAAGCGCGCCGACCCCCAAAATCAAACGGGCCTCCTCGCCGCAAACCGGAGAATTGACGCTTCGGCAAATACTGAAGAAAAATGTTCGATGGTCAGTGGCGCTTCTGATTGCCGGAGGGGCCGTTCTGTGGTAATCTCGCCATCGGGCATCAGCCTGAGATGGCCAAATCACTCCGAGGGCGGTGACGCATGTTCAAGGGGCATCCCAAGGGTCTCATCGTTGCTTTTTTCGCCAACATGGGCGAGCGGTTCGGCTTTTACACCATGGTCAGCATCTTCGTCCTGTTCATGCAGGCGAAGTATGGCCTGAGCGCCGGAGCTTCGAGCCTTGTCTACAGTCTATTCATGTCCGGCGTTTATATCTTTCCTCTTCTGGGCGGGGCCCTGGCCGACCGGGTCCTCGGTTACGGCCGTACGATCAAATTGGGCATGATCGTCATGTTCATCGGCTACATCCTGCTGGCCCTCCCGACGCGGATGGCGACGGGATTCGGACTCGTCGTCACCGCCCTGGCGACTATCGCCCTGGGAACGGGCTTGTTCAAAGGCAACCTCCAGGCCCTGGTCGGGAACCTCTATGACGATCCCCGCTACAGTCCGCTCCGGGACCGGGCTTTCAACCTGTTTTACATGGGGATCAACGTCGGCGCCATGTTCGCGCCCACGGCCTCGGAGAAGGTCAGCAATTGGATCCTGTCCGCCTCCCATTACGTCTACGACGCCCGGATTCCGGCCCTGGCCAATGATTTCGTGAAGGGGCGGCTCGCCGACGCGGCCG
>Ga0315277_10001193_pt1 | contig 38450 bp, 25 predicted proteins | sample YL17G05_15_MG_FD_203695 | JGI IMG/M metagenome (GOLD analysis project Ga0315277, IMG submission 203695) | Sediment microbial communities from Yellowstone Lake, YNP, Wyoming, USA - YL17G05_15 | ecosystem: Environmental > Aquatic > Freshwater > Lake > Sediment | place: USA: Wyoming | collected...
GATGGTGCGGAACGGCCTGGCAAAGACGCACCATTTAACGACTCTTAAGGTTCAGCTTCTTACAGCTATGAATTGTGTTTGATAAAGCGATGTTCATGGTTAGTTCTTCCTGGGCTAAGTCCACCATGAACCATGCGCGAGCTTTGCTCGCTTAGGTTCATGGCGGGCCAGCTTTCGTATTACCCAGACTTGCGCTTTGGTTCATGGTCCGTGAACCGAAGCGAAGCTTCAGGTTCACGGCAAGCCACCATAATTTGAGGTAAAATACGATGCATTTTGTCTACATTCTGCAAAGTCAAAAAGATCATAAATTATATATCGGGTTAACCAACAATCTATCGAGAAGAATTGAAGAACATAACCTTGGAAAAGTTCTCTCAACCAAAGGCCGTAGACCTCTAAATTTAATTTATTACGAGGCTTTCCTTAATGAGAAAGATGCGGTTCGCAGAGAAGATTACTTCAAAACTTCTAAAGGGAAAAGAACCTTAAAATTAATGCTAAGGGAATTCTTTTCAGCTTACAACAACTTACCTTCAACCGAACCATGAACCATGCGCGAGTTTCGCTCGATTAGAGAGCAGTCCATTACTTCCTGAAGGAGATCAACTTCCAACCTTCGATCCAGAAAGTGCATACCAGCGCCACCGCGATCACCATCGCCCACTCCGTCCCGCTCAGCGCTACGGTCTTGAGCACATGGCTGACCGACGGCAGCAGCGTCGCCACGGCGATAAAAATAACCGCTGCCAGCCCCCACCCGATCATTACCGGATTGGAAAAGATCCCGATCTTTAAGATCGGTTCCCGTTCGGAACGCATATTAAGAGCTAACAGGACGTGTCCCAAAAGCCAGGTTACAAAAGCGACGGTCTGGGCCCGGACCAGATCTCCGGTAGTGTACCAGCTCAAAAGGTAAGTTATTGAAACGGCAGCAAAGAGGCCGGCCGACGAACTGAATATACTCGCCACCATCGGCCGATCCATGAAACGCTTTTTGGGATCCCGTGGAGGTTGATGCATGAGATCGGACTCGGCCGGCTCGGCCACGAAAGTCGCCGATGCGGCCAGGTCCATGAACAACTCCATCAGAATGATCTGGACCGGCGCGAAAGGAACCGGAACCCGCAAAAGGACCGGAAGCAGTGTCGCCGAAATGAGCGCCACTTTGCAGGCCAGATAGTAACGCACTCCTTTCCTCAGGTTTTCGAACAGGACCCTGCCCTCTTCCACCGCGTGAACGATGGTGGCAAAATTGTCATCCGCCAGGACCATGCTTGCCGCTTCACGGGCGACATCGGTGCCGGTTTCTCCCATCGCCACCCCGATATCCGCCGCCGCCAGCGCCGGCGCGTCATTCACTCCGTCCCCGGTGACAGCTACCACCTCGCCCCGTTGATGCAAAGCGTTAACTATACGCAGTTTATGTTCAGGGGTGGTGCGCGCATAGAGCGTAACTTTATTAACGGTTTCAATCAGAGCCGCCTCGGACAAATTATCCAGTTCCATTCCGGTCAATATCGGCGCCAATCCATCCAGTCCGATTTCCCGCGCCACCGCGCGCGCAGTTAAAGGGTGGTCTCCGGTAATGACCACCGGCCGGATGCCGGCGGACCGGCAGGCCTCGATCGCTCCCTTTACTTCCGGTCTGGGCGGATCGGCCAGACCGATCAGGCCGGCAAAACTCAGATCCGACTCGGCTTCTTCCTGAGAGATCTTTTCTTTTTCCGTTTTTTTCCCGGCCAGAGCGATCACGCGCAGGCCTTCTTCTGCCATCCTGGCGGAAGTCTCCAAAATTTTCTGCCGGTCGCTCTCAGAAAGGCCGCCGCAGCCATCCAGAATCGCCTCCGGCGCTCCTTTTACCATGACTTCCCCGTCGTACACCACAGACATCCTTTTGCGGGTGTTGTCAAAAGTGAACTCGTCCCGCAGGCGGTGGCTCTGGCGCAATATTCGAATATCGATGCCTGCGGCCCGGGCCGCGCGCAGCACCGCTGTCTCCAGAGGATCCCCGGAAAAATCCGCCCCGCTTTCTGGGGCATCGCTGCATAACACTCCCATTTCCAGAAGCCGGGAGCTCTGAGCTTCAGGATAAATGACTTTCACCGCCATCCGATTTTCGGTCAGTGTTCCGGTTTTGTCGGTCGCGATAACGGTGACCGCTCCCAGAGTTTCGACCGCCTTTAGCTGTTTGGCGATAGCTTTTCGCTTTGAAAGCCGGTAGCCGCCCAGCGCCAATACCATGGTAATAATGATCGGTAGTTCTTCCGGTATAGTAGCAAAGGTGAGGGATAATCCGGTCAGGACCATTTGCCTCAAGGGTTGTTTGGCTAGCAGCCAGCCGAGGAGCGGCACCACCGTGCTAAACCCCAGCGCCAGCCAGACCATCCAGCGCGTCAGCTCGCGCATGGCAAGCTGCAGCGGCGTGCGCGGCGGCTTCTGTGCCCGGGTCAGCGCGGCGATCTTCCCCAGCTCGGTCTGCATCCCGGTCGTCGTTACCACCGCCCGGCCGCGGCCGCGCGTGACTGCGGTGCCGGCAAAGACGAGGTTGCCCACTTCTTTCTCTACGGGGACTGACTCTCCGGTGAGTGAGGATTCATTCGCCGCCAGACTGTAAACCTCCTGCAGGCGCGCATCCGCCGAGACGCGGCGACCCGCCTGCAGCACGATGACGTCACCCGGGACGATCTCTTCCGCCGGTAATTCAATAATTCTGCCTTCACGCCAGACCGGACTGGTGGGCTCGGACAGCTTGCGCAGGGCTTCGATGGTTTTCTTGGCGCGATACTCGTTAAAGACTTCCACTCCCACCAGGATCAAAATGACCACAATGATAGTGAGTGCGTCGTCTAATTTTCCCCAAATAGAATAAAGAAAACCGGTGACGAGCAAGAGGAGGATCATCGGCTCACGGACTTCTTCGAAGAAAATATCAATGAAGGAAATGCGCCTCTCGGCCGTCAGCCGGTTCGGGCCGTATTCGGCCAAACGTTTTCGGGCTTCCGCAATTGATAAACCTTTGATTTCCTGATCCATTTGATAGATAATTGTAGCACATGAGGAGGTGAGACATGAACTGGGGAAAAGCAATCGGTTACGGAATTGTCCTCTATGCCATTATGTTCCTGCTGGGATCGGTTCTCATGTTCGGCCCCAAGCTTGCCGGAAACGCCTTTGGCATCACCATGCTGGTTGCCAGCCTTATCATCCTCTGGATAGCCGCCAAAATGTACCAGATCCCCAACCTTAGCCAGGGAATTGAGGTCGGGCTCGTCTGGCTGGTAGTGGAAGCGGTCCTGGATTACGTCGTGCTGGTGCAGATGTTCAATAAGGGTTCACTTTCCGTTTACAGCTGGTCGCTCCTGACCGGCTACGCGCTGATAATCATTATTCCGGCGCTGGTCGGCTCGACCGCGAAGAAATAAGATCATCTTTTTAACGCCCGAAATGAGACACTATAATCGTTTCGGGCGTTCCATATAAGATAGCGGTTGATCCCTTCCTGGTTGCAGGCCCTTATCTGTTCTGAAATATAGCCGGGGCCAAAATTGGGGGATCTCAGGTCGAACCCCTGGATCCAGGGAACGATCGCCACCGCTTCTGCTGATAATATCTCTTTAGCTTTTTTCACCCCGGTGTTCACAAAATAATAAGGATAAGCCCCCGGGTTGGCAAATCCGTCATAACCGTAATGGAAATGGGAGGGGTAGAACATGGGCGAGACGACATCGATATATTTCGCCATGCTTTTAAGGTCCTGGCCCAGATTCTGAATGTCGTTCTTGCTCTGCCAGGCGGTCACGCCGAAAATATCTACCGCGATCGAAACCTTATATTTCTCTATCCGCTTGTGCACAGCTTCTAAAAATGAACCGATCGCATCTACCCTGGAAACCCCTTCCTTTTCAAAGGGATAATAGGCGTTCCGCGCCTCGCCTTCTGCTGGAAAACGAACGTAGTCGAACTGCACCTCATCCACCCCCGAGAGGGCGGCCCTTTCCGCGATCAGCTCATTGTAGAGTCTGACTTCGTCCGAATAAGGATCCCCCCACTTCCCCCCTTTATTATCCCGATAGAGTCCTCCGCCTTTCAATTTTACTCCCAGGTCCGGCCTGGCCAGGATCAGGTGGTCATCTTTGAAGGTGACCAGCCTCACGCTCACGATAAAACCTTCCTGGTGCAGTTTTTGGGTTAGCTCGGAAAGCCAAGCCTCGGGCGAGACTCTGACCGCATCGGTAAGCTTTTTTTCTCTCGCCAGCTGCAGCAGCGGCCGACTCAATATCTCTTTGGCATCGATCACGAGAGTGTTCAAGCCACTTTCCTTAGCCTGCCTTCTCAACTCATCAAAGCGTGCTTTGGTCTGGGCCACCCAGAAAGTGACGTATAATCCGCGCTCCGAGTGTCGCTTTGGTCTGGGAAGGATTTCTTCTAAAAGTTTATTCTGAAAGCTGAAAGAAAGCACCAGCGAGAAGACGATAATTAAAACTAAAGCCGCTGAGATTTTAAGTAGCCATTTGCTCATTTTAATAATTATAACATGTTTAATAAACCCGTTCGCTTATCCTCGCTAATTCAGCTTTCTCCAATCACTCTAATTACCATTTTCTCTAATCCGCAAATGAACGCCAATGATCGCTTATAAAATAAATTAATTAATAATTAGCATAATTGGGGTCTATTTGCGTAATTAGCGACTTGGTTATTGGCATTATTAGAGAATGGCCAATTAGCGAGAATAGGCGACAACAGATATTGATAGCAATTGACGGCTCGCTATTTTTATGAGAAAATTAATTCCGGAGGTGTTCCTTATGGCAAATCCCTTAGTAATGGTAGTCGATGACGAAGCAGACGTGGCAAATTCAATTGCAAATACGGTTAAGGATACCAAAAAATATGATGTGGTTACCGCTTATTCCGCCAAAGAGGCGCTGCAGCAGCTTTCAAAAAATAAGATCCTGCTGGGGTTGGGTGGCAACCGCATCCGCCTGATCGTTCTGGACATTAAAATGCCCGAAATGGACGGGCTTCAATTCCTGGAGAAGGTCCGCAAGGATTATGGCGAAGACATCGGGATCACGATGCTGACCGCCTGGGAGGATGAAGAAAAGTGGGACCGCGCCACTTCCGGCTTCGTGGTCAATTACATCAAGAAGCCGTTCAAGGGGGAAGAATTGATCTCGACCATCGATAAGTTTTTCCAGGGCAAAGAAGGCGAGATGGTCCTCGAAACCTTCGAAAAACACATCAGCAAAAGAGAAGAATTCCACCACAAAGAAGAGAAAACTTAGAACAGGATCTTAAAGATAGACCCTTTTCCGACCTCGCTGGTCACCCTGATATCCCCGCCGTGTTCGCGGATGATGCGGTAAGCGATCGATAGCCCCAACCCCACTCCTTCATGCCGGGTGGAATAGAAAGGATCAAAGATCTTTTCGCGGATTTCTTCAGGAATGCCTTTCCCGGTATCCTGAATTTCAACCGCCACCCGATTATCTTCAAGATAGGTTCTGAGAGTCAACGTTCCGCCCTCAGGCATGGCATCGATCGCGTTCTGGATCAGGTTGACAAAGGCTTCCTGCAGCGCCTCCGCATCCCCCTTAATCTCGGGCACCGCGAGTAAATTCCTTTTCACCGTGATTTTACTGATGGGAAACAGCTGCAGGGTCGACTCCAGCAGTTCATTGATATTTAATACAGTTTGTTGTTTTGGTTTATCCTTTGCCAGCCCCAGCATTCGATTGACAATGCCCGAGATCCGATCGATATGTTTCAGCAGAAGGTCGCGGTGCTGCTTGAGATATTCCAGGTCCCTGGCTTCCATCGCCAGCCGCTCGGTCTCAATGCGGATAACGGTCAGGGGATTGCGGATCTCGTGGGTCACCCCTGCCGTCAGCGTTCCCAGTGAAGCCAGCCGCTGGGAGCGCTCCAGTTGCCGCTCCATAATTTCCAGATCGGCTTTTATCTTCTCATAAGAGCGGGTGTGATCGAGGGTGATGGCTGCCTGATTAGCTAAGATCTTGAGCAATCGCATGTCTTCATCGGTATAAGGATCCTCCGAAAGCTTTCGCCCCAGCGCAAAAAAGCCGATCAACCGATCCTCCAGCAGACAGGGAACCAAAAGCGCCGCGTCAAGCTCTTTGACATCCTGCAGGGGCTCTCGTTTTGAAATTAATTCTTTTATCAGCGGATTATTTATCCTTACCTCTCCGCCGGCGGTATCGGGAAGAAAGGTTTTCTTGTCATAAACCAGATAGCGATTTGAGGTTTTTTCCATTTCAGTAAAATATTCCGGAAGGAAAACTCTCGGGTTTGAGATCTCTACCACTTCATGGAAGGTATCGTAAAGCACCTTCAAAATATCCGGCAGGGAGAGCTTTTCTCCCACGTGGGAGCTGGCGTCGGAGAGGGATTTATAATAGTCGTAGCGGCCGCGGATGAAAACCTTATCCGCTGTCGTTTGTATAAAAAGTCTGGTCCCCTGATAGGTTTGTCCAACCAAAATTCCATAAATAATAGTCCAGGTCAGGAACGGCCAATCAATTCTCCCGGAGCCATAAGTTAAATATAACCAAGACAAACCCAAATAAATTCCGCCTTGAAATAAAATGGTTAAAATCTCTGCCACGGCCCGGCTGATGACGACTGAGATGTCCATGAGATGGTGCTTGGTTATAGCATAGCCAATTATTGCGACATGGATCGCAACAAGAAAATTTAATATCGGCAGAATCGGGATATTAAACCAGAGAAAATAATTGGTTGAGCCGCCAAAAAAAGCAATAAAATATGCGAATGCGACATATTTTATCTGGTCTTTTATGGCGGGAGAGGATTTAGGATAAGATGACAACAGGATATATATAGAATAGGCAACGTAAAAGAAAAACATAAAGAGGAATGGCGCAAAAAGAATCCCAGGGATGGGCCAATATTTAAATATCATTCTTGGCTCATTTCCGGCCACAATGAAAGGAGTGGCGAAATTAACGATAAGGAAAAACAAGGTCAAAGCATATGCCAAAAAAAGTTCTTTTCTCTTTTGTATATAGTTATCTGTTAATTGAAGGGAAAAATCAAAAGTTACAGCCGGAGCCAATATGGCGCCGCCCATAAGCACTTTTGACCAAAAATACGCCGCCCCGGCGTTATCGGCAATTTGCCAGAAGAAATAACCGAAGCTCCAAAAGCAAATACAGAACGTAAAATAAAAATATTTTTTCTTTAAAGGGCTGTCAAGCCCATTCATTAAAGTAAATGCCCCCAGCGCAAAGCCGGTCAAAAAATTAAGCAGGGCACTGAATGCATAATAGGTCATATATTTAGTGATCCTTGGGAGGACCGTTAAGGATTATAACAAAACGCTTCTTATTCGGCAATCGAGGTGAAACAAATCAATATCAGGCTTTTTTTTGTGCTACGAGGTATAGCTGTATCCCCGAGCGGTCTTTTTCCACGGTAACCTCTGCCCGATCGCCCAGGTATTTTGCGAGTTCAATCAGTTGTTTTTCATCCCTATAAAAGAGATACCATTCTATCGCCGCCTCCATCAGTCCCATGGCGGCCTTATCTTTGGCGCTCAGATTGCCGATCACTAACTTTCCGCCGGGTTTTATTTGTTGGAAAAGTATGCCTATTAAAAGGGCCCCAAGTTCATCAGTCAAATAATCAAATAATCCGTTGATATAGATCAAATTACAGGGGGGCAGCCTATATTTCCCCTTAAAAATTTCTGCTATCGACCTTTTAACAAAAGTTACATTAACGTCTCCCTTGCTTTCTTTTTTTTCATTCACTTCCGGAGGGATATCCGGATTAAAACCTAATGCATTGGCAATTGATCTCCAGGCCAGTGCTTCCTGGTCAAAAAGAACGATATTGGCATGCTTGATCTCCCCTCCGTTGATCATTTCGACCGTTTCATGCGCTCCGCCGCATGCGATATTGGCAAATGTAAAATCGCCTTCCTTTTCTTGCCCGTAACATTCCTTTATTTTTGCGGTCGAATACGATATCCTGTCCCTTACTGCATGAGCGGTTTCCCAATCCATTGCAAAAAAATGGATCATTTTCTCGAAAAGATTTCTGCCTTCGATTTTATTATCATAAAGGTACCTGAGCATCTCAAAATCCCCGGCATAACCTAAGGGCTTATCATAAATTCTTCTTAAAAACGGGCTGCTCAAATAAAAACGCTGCAGTTCTCTCTGGACATACGCCCTGTGCTCTAAAATTGTTTGCAATTCGGGAGGGACCATCCGCATCAGATTTTCCTTTATTTTATTTTTGCTTTTCCCCTCTGCCTCCAGCCTTTTAGATTCTTTTAATGGCGTGCTTTGAAGCATATCTTGCGGTATTAGATGGGCACTGCTTGCATCCGGCGAATTTTTTATAAATTTATCTAATTGTTCGCAAATCTTTATATAGGAGAACCCCAGGTTCCTTCTCATTAATCCATAAATTTTTATCCATAGCTCTTGCAATCTCTCTCCATATTTTTCATTTAATTTTCCTATTTTTGCCTGATCATCGGTGGTCGCGTCAGTTTCTAATTCCTTCGAATCCCGTTCCATTTGGAGGTATAAATTTCTTAGCTCAAGGACGGTTGCTTTAAATTCTCTATCCAAATTCCCCCTGCCGGGGATTTGTTCTATGTGACTTATCAACTGAGAAGGTTTTATTAAACGCTCAAATTCGGGGGAGCCAGCCTTAGGAAGGCGATCTAATCCCGGGATCCCTCTCTCAGGAGCCGTATGATTTAGAATCGTCGCCAGTGGATTGGGAGACGATGGAGCACCTGTTAATCGTCTAAAAACAATCTCTCTGACTCTGGAAAGATCGCATACTTCTATTCTTTTGTTTATAAGATGAATAGCCATTTTCCCCTCATTAAGGTTGTTTTGCCCAATGACACACCTATACTTTTCTCCTACCTTATTTTCATCCATTTTTCTCCGAAATTTCACTAATAATTTATGTGGGGTGGGAGGGGACGGGGACATGGCGGCCCCGCTTTTTATGCGGCAATCGTAAGATTAAAGGCTACCAGATCCCGCTCAAAGAGATCCGGTGAACATTATCTTTAGAAAGCTCTCTTTGAGTTACATAAGCGTAATCGATTCGGGTGTGACCGGAGACAAAGCCTGCCCCGGTGGTGAGTCCGCCATCACTGTAGCCTAAACGGAGAGATAAACCGTCTTTTGACCACTCGTATCCAGCCGAAGCCTCCGCGGCGTAGCCGCTTTTCATGGTTTGGCTAATATCAAGCGCAAAGAGCCCAGGGTTAGGCGAGCTATAAGCTAAGCCAATCCTCAGCTTGGGGGGAACGTTTTCGGTGGTACCCGTACCCCAGGACTGCTGGTTGATCAGTTCGTCTATCTTCGCTCCCACCGTCAACTGTCTCGAGTTGCGGTTCACGAGTCGTAAGAGAATTCCAGGAGTCATGCTGTAACCACTCGCCTGACCCCCCTCGATCTGAAACATATCGCTGGTTAAATACTTGGCGGTTAATCCGACCGAGATGCGATCATTTAATTCTCTGCCGTAAGAAACCAGATAGGCGTTAGAGAAGTAGCTGAAGACGCTCAGGTTGATAACTTCATTGGTCTTTGGATCCACCTCATCTGAGGTCTGACTGATATTACCCAGTCCAACCTGAATCCAGGAAATGCCAAGGGTCCCGCCAAAGGCCGGTCGAACATAGCTGATGTAATAGTGATCGGCGTCGGTCGAGAGTTTGGTCTGCATAGCGGTGATCTCGTTGCTCGAAACCATGCCGAGGCCAGCCGGGTTCCAGTAGGGAGCGTCGGCGTTATCCGCTACTGCCGTGAAGGCAGAGCCCATCCCCAGCGGCCGGGCGCCTACCCCCGCCTTGAGGACTGCGATGTCAGTGCCCGCTTGGCCCTGCGCAAAGGCAGAATGACTAATAACTAATAAACTAATGACTAATGAAGGAATGATAATCCGGAAAATAAATGCCGAGCAACGGCGAAGCATACAATAATTAGTCATTAGACATTCGTCATTAGTAATTTTCTTCATCATTTAAGCACCGCTATCTTTCCCTTCCCGGAGACCGACTTCTCTCCGAGTCGAGCGGTCACCTCGAAGGGATAAATTCCGTTCATAACCACATCCCCGCGGCCATTCTTGCCATCCCATTCAACGTCATTGTACTTGTTCCAGACCGAAGAGCCTTCGCCATTGGTTGTGCCGTCTTTCTCGATCACTAATGAGCCGGTGATATCGTAGATTCTGATCTTCACTTCGCTGGCGTCGGTGCTTAGTCGATAGCGAATATTGGTCTTTTCTTTGTTTGGATTGAAAGGATTGGGATAGTTGGTAACGCCGGAAAGATTTATCTCGGGCTGAATCTTAAACGACCAGACCTCCGAGGTGGCGGCCTCGCTGGTTGAAAGAGCGGTCACTTTCCAGTAGTAGGTGTCGCGATCGAGGCCGGTATCGAACTCATGTATAGTGTAATTGTAGTAACATAGGGAAGAGTCATTTTTATCCGGTGAGCCGGTGTTGGCTGATTTGGTAAAGGTCTGGGGAGCAATGGTAAAGGCGTCGTTCTTTGCCAGGTCGATTTTGTACTCGGTCGTGTTTGTTTTGTGGTGTTTCCACTCGAAGCTCGGGCGGATATTATTAACATTTTGCTTATCTTTTTCGGGAGCAATAAGGGTTGGGGTTTCGAGTGCTGTGGATTGCTGAAGCTGCATATTTCCAGATATTGAATAATCACCCATTCCTGGAGCAAATGGAGACCAGAATGGTTCATTTTCAGAATAACTATTACTTGATATTCTAACTTGATTATTGCCGTTAACATCCATCACATATATTTCAGGAGTAGTATTACGTGTGGTTACAAAAGCAATTTTTTTCCCGTCAGGAGAATAAGAAGGATAACTATCTTTCCCAGTATTTGTTAATTGCTGCAAACCTGTTCCATCATCATTCATTATACTTATACAACCATCTAAAGTAAAAACGATTTTTGTCCCATCTGGAGAATATGAAGGGTTGTCCCTGTTATGATTCCCTCCTTCTAAAATAACTGTTTGATTTCCCCCATCAGGATCCATCGTCGTAATAATATCGTCCGGCCCATAGACCATGCCGAAAACAATTTTCGTTCCATCTGGAGAAAAACTTCCATACCAGTGAATTCTGCCACTTGTTATTTGTGTTTGGTTGCTACCATCAATATTCATTTTCCCTATTTGCACGCCAAGAGTCGTTCCAAAGCCAGTGCCATCCATTGTATATATAATCTTGTTCCCATCTGGTGAAAATCTTGGATACATATTATTTGCAGATGAACTGGCTGTTAACTGAACCTGGCCGGTCCCATCTGCATTCATTATGAAGACTTCGCCTGCATTCCAATCATGAAATACAATTTTACTTCCATCGGGAGAAAAGGCGGGCGAATTAGTATATCCATGAGTCAGTGCGGTTAGATTCGATCCATCTACATTCATCAAACAAATATTGCCTAATGCTAAATTAAAGAGAATTTTTGTATGCAATATATTCCCCGGTGTCGCAGCTACATATCTAGAAAATCCGCTCTCATTGCCGGCAATATCCCCAGCCGTTAATTTATACCAATACCTCGTGCCATTTGAAAGTCCGGTATCCTGATAAGAAGTTCCAGTAACAAAGCCACTGATTTTAGTATATGTTCCATTGTAAGCCGAAGACCTATACACATAATATCCATCCGCCCCACTTACAGAATTCCAGGACAGATTCGCAGTCCCGCTGGCTGAGGTGGCACCAAGTCCCGGCGGAGCCGAAGCCGGTGGTGTGTTATCAACCGTAAAATAATAAGTTGAACTTGTGCTGGGGTTCCCAACCCCATCCACCGCATAAATATAATAACCGTGACCCCCTTCGCTTAAGGCCGAACCCGGACTCCACGTCCATGAATAGCTTCCTGCTGCTTTTACCTCAGAATACCTTTGTGAGCCATCCACATATATCGAAACTGTTGCTGGTTCATCAATTGTGTAATAGAAGGTTATTGAATCTTTGTTGCCATCAACGTTGCCGGGGCTAAACGGATCTGGCGAATCGTTAATACCGCTTATCTGGGGCGGTTTAGTATCAATCGTTACCTGACCAAAAGATCCCCAACTTCCATTATTTCCTGCGCCGTCCCTTGCCTTAACATACGCGTAATATGTTCCATCACTCAAATCCGTGGTCGTGGTCCAGGAAGTCGTATTGCCAATCCAATTTTCTCCCACCACCGTTCCCCCGCTGCTGTTTTCGAGCTTTACAAAATAACCGTCAATCCCTGACATATCGGAGCTGGCACTCCAACTCCAGGAAGGGCGCTGGTTGTTAGTTGGCGTAACGGTACTCGGCGAATTTGCCGAAGGACCATTGGTATCCTTTTTCACATAAAACACTAGGGCGTCAGAAGTTTCATTCCCGGCTATGTCTTTTGCCTTAACATAAACGGCGTTGATCCCTTCTGCACATCGGTCAAATATCTCGGAGCCCCAGTTCGCGGTATACGAAGAGGCCCCCAATCCACTGAAAATTGTATACCAGCCGATCTCCGCACCCGATGGCTCCCTGATTTTATGTTCCGCCCAGTCAAGTTTTGAAGCAAAAGCATTCTGGTCATCAAAGAAGTCCACGTTATAGGTGTAGGTAATGGGATTCCCGCTGCCGTCCTTCCCGTTCCGCCAGGGTGTATTCGTTAAATTGGGTTCATAACTCACTACCCTAGGAGGGTTCTTATCTACCGTCACGGTCAATGTCAAAAGATTATTCTCTGCCTGCCCGCCAATGAAATCTCTTGCGTCAATCTCAATTTTGTAATTTCCTTCCGGCACATAGCTTCCGGGAATTAACTTGTCTGTCCCGGCACCATAGCGTCCATCCCAGGTTTCTGATAAATCCGTATTTGAATAAAGAGTCGCATCCTTTACTATCGTTCTTATTAACGTGGTTTTACCTTCATCATAAACCCGCACCGTATAAATCCCGACCGTATTTACCACCCCATCCAGCCACTTTAGATCCGCCGGGAGACCCAAAACCGCGATTCTTTCTGGATTCCGGGGTTCAGCCGGAGTGACGCCCAGCCTTACCTTGAACCAGGCTTCGGTCGAATCGAGATTTCCATCTCCGTTGGGTGAAAAATAGAGCGGCCGGGGATTACTGGTCAAGGTGCGACTCGGCTGCTCTAAACTTAAAACGTTGTCCTGAATCCAGCAGGTCCCCCCCCATTTACCTTCGATTAAGTTGCCCGCCCGATCCTTAACCTCTACAATAAAGGCATACTTGCCGGGATCAGCAAAACCATTAACGGGGTTAATGTCATATTTTGTTTGATTAGACTGAATCTCACCATTCCAATATCGGTAGTGATCTCCCGCCTCCAGCCATCCCTCATTATAGGAAGCGACCAGATTGCTGCCATCAAAATCTCCCCGACTGTAAACCTCTTGCGTATTTGAAACTTTATGGATACTAACCGTAACATAGCCTTTCTCGCTAATGCTGTATTGCAATCTCGTCTGCCGGTGGCCGGCTTCGGAATAGCCATTGGTCGAAAAAGGACTGGGGTTGGCGATCATGTCGGCATCGGTTGAAATGGTTACCGTTGGCTTGATCAGGTCAATAATGAAGCTTTCTTCGGATGAAGAAGTTTGCGTAGCTCCTTCGTTACCCCCAAGATCGATGCCCGAAATTGAGATCATCGCGTTTCCATTTGTATCGGTATTGCCAACCATGTAGTTATAAGTGTATTCAATTGAGCCGTTAGCTGTTAGCTGTGAGCCGTAAGTGGCAGGATTATCATTTACTTTCACTTCGGGGTTAAAATTTAACCTTTCCGAAGCATCAAAATTGATAGCAACTACCGATCCTTCTTTGGCGAACTTTGTCCATTCCGGGTTGCCCGCAATTTCCGCATTGATGGAGCTGAAGGCCGGCGCAATGGTATCAATGGTTAAAATATCTGATGTCTTAAGCGCTGGGTTGCCCGCTAAGTCGGTAGTTTCGATCGTGATTAGTGCCGGTCCGTCGTTGCCAGCGATCGGGTCGTACTTCGCTTCGCACTGACCATTGACAGTAGACCATTGACCATCGACCAAGATCTTTTGCGGAGAAGCTCCGGACTGCGTGACGTAGACTATCGGAGCTTCTCTGAGCGGATCGTCGATATTAAATTTAATGCTCACCTGGCCGCTGACGCTTGGAACACTCGCCGGGTTAGGAGAAACCGACAGGTTCATGACTTCGGGACTGGTCTTATCAACCACGATGTAGCTCTCAACACTGCTCACATTGCCGGCCTGATCGATGGTCCGGATATAGATCCTGGTACTTCCTTCGGGATCTTCCCCAACTATGTGAGAGTAATGGTAATCGTATCTCGTATCGGTAATCTTTTCGCTGCCTTCCAGAGTTGCCGGAACATTCCCAAAATAAACGGTTGGGTCACTGAGCAATAACTCCGGCACACTGAAATCTATCGTGACTCGGCTGCCTTCCTTAGCGTAATGAGGTTTGATGTCAATGTTTCTTATCGGCGGAAAAGCGGCGCTGTAATTTGTGTTATTATCAACCATAGCTTCCGCTATCGCCTCACCCGTGTTCCCCGCGTCATCCATTGCAGATACGTGTATACTGTAAGTCGCATCCGGAACGATATTTTTATTAGCATCCTTCCCATCCCAGATCACGGTTGGAATGGCCAAAGCTTTCAAACCGAAAGCCTGTATTCTTTCAGAGGTCAGCAGCTCGCGCACCACTTCCCCACTAGTGTTCACGACCCGAACCGTCACATTCGAGGGTTTTGAAACCGTGTAGGAAATAGCCGTTTCATCTTTGATACCGTTAGGGTCGGGTGAAAATGGATTGGGCGAAACCTCAGTGATAGTCACCACCGGCTTCGTATAGTCAACTGCAAAACCAATACTTTTGGGAATCGCGGTTGATCCCAGAGCGTCTTCTGCGCTGATTCTTACCGAGTAGTTTCCGGCCGCAAGGAATAAACCATCGGCGGTAAGCCCATTGTATTCATAAACATAACTGCCAGCCGTATGGTTGAATACTTTGCTCCAAACCACTTCACCAATTGAATTTATAACCTCAAGCTTAACCAGAGCCTCACCGGTGATGTAGAAAGTTTGGTAACTAACTGAATAGTTAAAGGCTATAGTATCTTTTGAGCCATCGCCATTGGGTGAGAATACGGGTGGATAGGTGGTTGACAGGTCGACAGAGGGCCGGGTTGAAACCGCCAGCATCGTCCCGCGTCCTTCGATTTTCGTACCCAATTTGTCTTCGGCAATAATCTGGTAATCATAATAGCCATCCGCCGTAAGTTGATTGCCATCGGTTTTGCCATCCCAGTAGAAAGAATAATTTCCCGCGGTTTGGGGCTCGTCTTCGATTAAGTGTTTGATAGTTGCGCCGGATGGTGAAAGGATAAAGATTGAAACCTTGTATTCCGGCGCTCCGCCGGAGATCCGGTAAGCAATTCGAGTTAGATCGGATCGTCCATCACCATTCGGGGTAAAGGTGCCAGGAACCGCATAAAGATTAGTTATGGCTAAATCTGCTTGAGGAAGAACCGAAAAGAGCTCGGTTTGCTTCTCCGCCTGATTCAAAGCTTTATCGACGGCTGAAATCTTGATGTAAGACAGATCATGGGTGGGACTAACGGGCTGCCAGTTTACGGTATGGATACCGGGCGCTTTGTTAGCTGAATTTTCCAGTTCACCAAGCAGATGGTCACTGCTGTCAAAGACCGAAACCTCAACCGAGGCCACTTCTGGAATAGAATACTTTAAGCTGGCACTTTTCTTAACCAGATCAACGCTTACCGGATCGGTAAGAATATACGGCGGCACATTATCAACCAGCACGGTATTAGAGGTGAGACACGGATTCGGTTCGTCACTGGCGGTTGCGGATACTCTGAATTCCCAGGCGCCGTCCGCTACCCGGGTCGAATCATTTGTCGCCCGCGGGCCATCGTAGCCGGGATCAAAGTTTCCATACCACCTGACCGAATGCTCGCCTTTATTTTGTAATTCATTATTAACTAATTTCTTAACCACTCGCCCCTCTCTCCCCACCACCTCCGCATTTACCAAAAGACCATCCCGAGATAGATAATATCTAATATCCGTAAAATTGTTCCTGGGATTAACCGGTGAATAAGGATCCGGTTCCGCGAAAGCGTAGGGAATGAGCGAGGGCGCATAGTTTACCACAATAGTTTGGGTTTCTGAGGTCGTTATATTGCCGGCTCGATCTTCCGCGTAAAGGAAGAACGGATGCTGCTGTCCCAAGATTTCACCGTGAAAACCCACCCCATCCCAGCTGAAGCCGCCATTGGTTATTTCGTACTGCTTATAATTTCTAAATAAAGTATTGCCGTCTCTAAATATCTTCAAATCGGTATAACATGGTTCGGAAAGAGAATATGAAAACATCGTCCGATCTTTTACTCCGTCATTATTGGGGGAGAAGGGATTGGGGTCGGCCGTCAGGTTAAATATCCTGGGCGGAACCGTATCAACCACTACCGGGTCAGAATTCACCTGGCCAATGTTCCCCGCTTCATCCTCGGCGTAGATCTTGAACTTGTAAGCTCCGTCCACCGTTAACCATCCGCCATTGACAATCCCTTCCCAGGTAAAAGAATATTTGCCTGGGGCAAGCTCTTCTCTTGCGACAAGCTGTTTCACTATTTCGTCGTTTTTATCCACAACCATGATGGTTGTTTTAATCTTTTTAGCATAATTATCGTTGAGCCTAAATTTGATCTCGGTGTTATCTTTCCTCCCATCGCCATTGGGGGAGAAATAGGGGTTGGAAACGTTTACAGCTTCGATGCGAGGTGGCTGGAAGTCGACTAAAACTTCTTGAGTCGCTATCGCGATATTGCCGGCTAAATCGATAGCCTTCAATTGTAGGACATAGTTCCCTTCTATAATGTAGGAACCAATTTCCCCATCCCAATCCAGGCTCAAGTTCACAGGTTCTGTGCCGCAAGGCTGGTTTTCGTCAAGTAGAACATCTAGGACTTTGCCGTTCTTCCAAAGTGAGAGCTTGACTTCTGAGGTGGGGGAGAGGTTGTCGGAGATAGAATAGTCAATGTTTAACGAATCATTAATTCCGTCAGCGTTGGGGGAGATGGCTTCACGATCTAAATTCAATTCTAAAGCGGGCGGCGTTGAATCTATTTTAATAGTTCCTTTAACAATGTTGCTTTTGTTTTCTACCTTATCTAATGCACAAATTTCGTAGTTGTAAATTCCATCGTCTATTGGATCATTAATCTTGGCTACAAAATAAGAAGAAGCGGATATCGCTTCTAGAGTGGAACCTTTCCACATAAGTCTTGTTTCTTGATTTGGGGCAATAGGAATATCATAATCACCAAACGATTTGTTTCCAGAACCATATAATGTGAATCTAATTTTACCCGATTCATTGGATCTAAAATTAAAAGGAAGGTTAAAATCTTTTAATTTCGGAGAAAACCATATATTGTCAACTTTTTCAGTAACTTCTAGAGTTGGTGGTATACGGTCAACGAACAAATCTCCCATAATTGGAAAAGCTTCGCCATAGCCATCCACTGATTCCGCAAAGAGCTTATAACCGCAAGAACCATCGGGGGTATCCTTACCGCTTTCGTCTTTTCCATCCCAGATTAATGAATGAGTATCACTTGATAGTTCACCGTTAGAGTTAAAAGTTCTAACTAATTTGCTGTCGGCACCAAAAATTAGTATAGTAACGATTGCTGGTTTACCTAAAGTAAACGCAAAGGTAGTTTTATCATTATTTTCGGTGTCGGCGTTAAAAGAAAAAACTCTAGTCGTTGAGGTTGTCGTTAAACCCAAAGGAATTTCATCTAACCAAACATAATCCTTGACGTCAAATGGAGCACCCCACATCGAAGTGGTTACAACATTTTTCTGCTCATAACCTAAAATCGCTATTAACTTTTTACCACTCTGCTCCTTTAGCGCAGATCTTATTTCTGCGCCTTTTTCACTACCCAATGAATAAGTTTGGCCATCTCTTCCATAAAAAGCAGCAAAACCTCCTCCTACATTTGAATATTCGGCATAACCTCGTGCAATAATAGGAGCTGGCACATATAAATATTTCTTAACTTTTTTATACCAATCAGGAATTTCGCTTGACATACTTGTCTCAAAGAGATGAGAGATAGTTGCTTTTTCAATAAAAGGCGTTCCTACTAACGTGCTCGGAAATCCGACTGTTTCATAATGTTGTAAAATCTTATATGTTGAATATAATTGAGAAAATGCTATCTGAAAGTAACAACTTACGTATTCCTCTCTTGAATCTCCAAAATATCTTTTAATCTGTTTCAATTCAGGTTTAATTCGCTCAAAATATTCCATTGGAGATAGAGGGAGATCTTTTTCGAGAAGATTTTCTAAGATCGAACCAAAAAGAGATAGCAAGATTCTTTCATCAATGCTCAGAACACTTTCTCCACTCTTTTCCATGAAAACGGTATTTAGCTGAGCTAACTGAATTGCATAGGATCTAGCCTGATCGTAGAAGTCCCAGGCACTAAAAGACGGCGCATCAGGATAGGCTTTATAAAAAGCTTCTCTTATGATCTTCCCAAAATTTTTCTCGGTTCCTTTTTCATACATCAATGAAGGAAGTAAGCCGGCAAGTTTTGCCGGATTCCACCAATAACCTGGAGGTAGGCCATCTGAATCCCATACTTTATTTTTGCAAAAATAATTAAAATCTACGCTTAATTTAATCATCGGCTTGTCTTCTCGATAATTAAACTGATATCCGAAATTTCCATCTTTTGGATTCCAATTGCCTATATCAATCGGTCCAAAATAATCATTAAATTTTTTCATTGCTTCTATTGTTCCATTTTCTTCAAACTTTTCATAAATTAAATCCCAGTTGTTGACTTCATCCATATAAATATGGGCGTACCATCCCCAGGCGAAAGCTTGTAAGTTACGATCTGCCGGATATTTTGTTGCTTCTTTCACAAGCTCTCTCGCGAATGTAGCACTGTCACTAGCTCTGCCATTGTAGGGATCAAAAGGAGTCCCACGAGCATGATCCATATCTGCCATGACAGCACCTAAAACAAAATATTTTATAGGGCCGGGGACTTCATATTTTTCGGTATACTCAGCCAAATCCAAACGAATTGAAGTTGCAATGTCTTTAGCAATTTCTGCATGAAGATATGGCCCCCATGCAAAAACCTTGGGACTGAGCCATGTGCAAGCGATAACTATCAATATTATTCTAAATGTTATTTTAAATGTGCTATTGATTTTCATTTGTTCTTAATAAGATCTTGCCTTCGAAAGTACCAAGCAAAGAGCCTGTTTTTCTTGCGTTCTTCTCAAACGCTTTTGCAGAGTGATAAGGGCATGTTGCAAGAAGAATCGGAAGTATGCCAAGGCCATATCCAACGCCATCGTAACTTCCCTTCAATATTTCCGTCCAGTTGCTTTCATAACCATTTAGTTTTCCAGATATTGATACACCAACTGCACTTCCCAATGGCATGAATATAAGAACGGATGATAGATAATATAAACTAGAAAATGTAAGCCAGTTCCCTATGCCAAATTCATCTTTACTGGGAGCATCGAGAGTTAATTTGGCAATAATGATTGTACCAGCGATTTCAGTAACAAGTTCTCCGACAAGCCCTCCAAGTACTTCCCTATTGAATCTTATTTTATCCTCTTCAATAGATTTTGGGCTGCCGAAAGCAAAAGTAACTTCCACTGCGAGGATCAGCACAAGCATGATTGAAGCAATTGTTATCATTTTCTTAGACATCCCAGTGTCTCCTTTCAATTCACTAGATATATATCGACAGATTTTGGGCGAAATTTCGGAGATAATTTTTGAAGCGCAGTTAAAAAATAAAAGAAGCCCCGTTTGAGCGCCTCCTCTAACGTAGATAAAAATGCTAAATTATGAGGACAATTGGGGATCATGGTTTCTCCCCCGTGAAGCACTTATAATTATACCACTGCACAAGGGCTGACGCAACGTGCTATAATATACTATCTTTGAGGAGGCGGCCGATGGCCTTCACGCTTTCCCGGAAAATCTTAATTACTTCAGTTTTTTTAATAGCTTTCGGTTTCGAATGTTTTGCCTTAGTATCTCAAGAAGTATATTCATACCCCCAACTTACCTTCAGTGGTTATAAAAGATGGCTCTATTCGAAATTTGATGTCGACCCGAGCAAGAATTATTACCTTGCCCTTCAGGGCCTTCCTCTCAATAGTTATTTAGGAGGTCCCTGGTCGGAAGAATTAGAGCTGTATATTCAAGGGAAGTTAAGTGATGATTTGAATGTTAATTATAAATTAATGCAAATTCCAAGTGGGCGTGATTTGTTTAATGTAAGTTTGGGTTTCAGGAATTATTCTTTGCTCTTTGGCGATGCGAAAGCATTGCTTAGCAACCAGGAATACATGCTTCAAGATTATATGAACGGTATGGTAGCCGGCGGCAGGTGGGATAGATTACAAGCTTATCTGTTTTCCGGAATATACCCGTCAGGTCAATTCGCCAGCCCGACCGAAAATTTCAGTAGTTCCAAATTATTCAGGAATCCGGAGTATAACGGGAATAAAGTTTCCGGTTCTTATAACATCGATAATCCTTATCTTGAATATCTATGCCTTGATTTGGGGAGGGCCGATATTATAGATGAATCCGTAGCCGTTTTTCTTGATGATAAGCCCCTCATCAGGGATTCCGACTTTTATTTTGATGAGGCCTTTGGCCTGGTGCTTATTTCCGGCCGATTTAAAGCTACGAAGGCCGCTAAAGTAAATTACCTTCTCAAAAATGGCGATAAAAAAGAAAGCACTTTTGATTTCAAGTCCGAAGCCCAAAGAAGGGCATTCCTGTCTCCCGATTTCAGGATCATTGACGGCAGCGAGATCATAACCGTTAACAATATTAAATTAACCCGGGATTTGGACTATCGCGTCAATTATAATTTGGGCCTCTTTATTATGAATAAGCCGCTGGCCGAGGATGCTGAAGTTAGAATTGATTATAACTATAATTACGGGGCCAATCTGTATGCTTCCGAAACTATAACCGGACAGTGGGGCATGATTTTTAACGTGCAGCATACAAACCTTATTCCTGAATCCGAAAAGATAATAAAGAATAGCCAAACCCTGATTAAATATAGAGATTATCTCATAAGTTACACCGGCGGGATCTTAACTTTTCAAACCGCTTTGACCGCCGCTGATACCGTAGAAGTGAGTTATTCCTATACCGGCATCCGTCAGGAAATCGGGGGAGCCAACGTTGAATATAAACTATCCGACTGGAGCAAGATCGGCAGCTCGGTGATTTCGATCAGCCCCTCAAAAAAAGACGAACCGCTCTACCATCAGATACCTCCCTCGAGCTATTTGATATGGAATTTATACCATATGACTACGCTGAATAAAGATACTTTTATTAATAGCGAAATTTCTTTCAGCAACCGGAACGTTGATACCAGGAATAACCTGACCAGCGAAGCCGACAGCGCGCTTAAAATCTTTGGCCGGACTCGCTTTGGAAGTGTTGAATTAAACGGGACCTACCGCAAGACCGGGCTGAACTTTGCTTCCTTAAGGAAAGTAAAATTAAATACCGGCTGGCGGGAGGAGAAAATGGACCTTGGTTTTGCTTTTACCATCGGCGAATATCTAACATTAAAAACCGGGTATGAATCCGGGATTAATCAAGAGGTATCCGCTTCTTCGCCGGAAGTTAGCTCTTCCGCCACTTATATTACCCTAAAGCCAAAACCATTGAGGTTTTTGAGCGAAGAATTTGATCTCAGAATGCAACAGCAAAAAATACCAGGAAGTTCTTTGTCGCCCAAGCAAACTACGAGTTCGCTGTATTCTGTCTTAGATCTGAACGAGCTTTTGCCCACTAAAAGTATTAGTGAAGAATTTAAATTAATATACAAATATTTATATCAATCTGAGCAGGGCGAGATCGGCAGGCCGATAGTATTAATTGATTCAGATAAAAGATATATTAAGTCGCAGTTGGGTTGCCTGGTTAAACTGTTTGGCGCGGTTTCGGGATATATTGAATATAAAAATGAAGATGATAATGATCTGTTAAGAGTCATCGAAACCACTAGAGTTACGCCATTTTACAAAATATCTTATAAGTTCGATTTTGGCGGTGGCCATAATCTCGAGCTTTTCTTTGATTATTCAACCACTCAGCAGAGAGGCACGACTGCCTATGATAAAACAGAGATCGGCGATGGCCTGGTCTGGAACTTGCCGATCGCAAATCCAGTTCTGTCAGCCTTTCAACTCGGCACCAACATGAAAAAAACTGACTATACGGATCTCAATGACGCGGCGAACAATTATTCTTCAACCGAACTCAACTTTCAGGGAACGATGGTGTTTTAGCGCGCGGTCTTCTCGTAGATCTTAGCGGTCAATCCGATGTCGCTGAAGCGCCGCTGCGAATACTCTCTGACTTCTCCCAGCCCCCGCTTCAGCGAAAGGAAAGCATTCCAGCGGTAAATGGAATCATCCAGATTCTCAGATGCGTACGGGCTGCCGGGATCAAGCTCAACCGTTATAAAATATCTGGCGTTGCTGAACATTTCGTCTTCTCCCATGACGGGATCCGCCAGCACCGGGGCGTTCCATCCCCAGAAATGAAAGGCGATGGTTTCGGGATTCAAATGCTGAAGGTTAACCGCGGCGGCAACGGGATAACGCGGCAAAACTTCCCCATGGAAATAATTTAAAACCCCTGCCATATTTTCGGCCGGGCGGGCAGGAAAATAAACCCGCGACAGATTGGGTAATGAAACCAGGAGAGGTACAAATATAATGAATAAAAATACTCCCCCGTACTGCTTTAACCTATCTTTGAGATAGAAAACCGCCGAAGCAAACACCAGGAAAAGAAAGGGCGCGATGATATAGATGAACTGCGGAGCCCGGCTCGGGATGGTTAGCGTTGCCAGCACGATCACGGTCCAGATAAAAGTAAAGAGCTTACCCAGCTGGAGGTATTTAAAGGCAATAAAAGGCATAAACAGGGAAATGACGATAAGGGCTCCCAGCCAGGGCGAAAAAGCGTAGTTTTGGATGATGGCTTTGGGATAAAACAAGAGGTTCTGCCAGAAGCCGCCCGCCCCCTCCCCTCCCGCATAGCGCAGCGTTGCCTGCAGGAAAAGCAGGATCTTGCGCGAGAAGGTGGAGGTAAAGAACCAGGCCGATGCCACCAGAAAGAGCACCACCAGAAAGATCAGTTTCCGGTAAGCCCACCATAAGAAGGGATAGGCGGCTTTTTCTCCCCGGCGGCTGAGCTTGCGCACCTCGACCAGCGTCGGCCCCAGCTTGCCCAGCGCGACCACGATGAACGCCGGGACCATAAAATAGGCGTAAAGATAATTGGTGTAGATCGAAAGCCCCACCAGGATCCCCAGAAAAACGTAATAGATCGTCAACCACTTTGTTTCGCTGACCAGATAAAGATAATAGGCCGCCAGAAAGATCAATGCCCCCAGCCCTTCCAGGGTGTTTTCCGCGGCAAACCTTACCATCAGGGGCGACGACAGCGCCAGAAAAACAGATAGCAATCCGATCTTCCACCCTTCTTTTTCCGAGAAACGGTTAGCTATGATATACATCAAGACCAGGATGGCAAAAAATATCAGGAAGCTCAGCAGCCGGGCCGAGATGTAACTCGCTCCCAGCAGCAGGAAGAAGAGCGACAGGACCCAGGAATGGAAGAACGGCCAGAACATCTGCCGCTGGGTGTCATACCAGAAACTGCCCCAGTCCAGACTTTTAAGATCCTTGGTCAGCCACAGCGCATAGAGAGCGTGCTGGGCCTCTTCTTTGCTAAAAGCGTCGGCGTACAGGATGCGGTTGACAAAAATAGTTCCCCCGAAGAAAATAAAAGCGAGCAAAACTATTATCAGGCCTTTTTGGAAAGTTGAAAGCTGCATGGCTGGTATTATACAATGTACTTAGCTTGGAGTAAACTAAGTAAAAGGCATGCTTAAAATTAAAGACGGCGCGTCATCAATCATCAAAAGACTAAAAGCCAGCGGCTTTCAGGCCTTTCTGGTTGGCGGTTGCATTCGGGATTCGCTGCTGGGACAGGAGCCGGAGGAATGGGACATAGCGACCAGCGCTAAACCGGAACAGGTGATCAAGCTGTTTGATAAAACTATTCCCACCGGGATCGCCTACGGAACCATCACCGTCGTCCTGCCGGACGGACAATATGAAGTGACCGCCTTCCGCTCCGATGAGAGGTATATTGACGGAAGACATCCGGCCAATGTTAAGTTTACCGACGATATTCACAAAGATCTCTCCCGCCGCGACTTTACCATCAATGCGCTGGCTTACGATCCCGAAACCCGGGAACTGATAGATGATTTTGGAGGAGAGCAAGACATAAAAAATAAGATAATCCGTGCGGTGGGAAACCCGGCTGAGCGATTTTCAGAAGACGGCCTGCGTCCTGTCCGCGCCTGCCGCTTCGCCGCCAAACTGGAGTTTACAATCGAGCCCGCCACTTTTGCTGCCATCTCCAAAACGCTGGCGGTGGTCAAAAAAGTCGCCGCCGAAAGGATCCACGATGAGCTGGTCAAGATGCTCTCGGCCGAGCGGCCCTCCCTCGGTATTGAGCTGATGCGCAAGTCCGGCCTGCTCGAGCTGATCCTGCCGGAGCTGGAAGACGGCTTCGGCGTGGAACAGCCGCCTCAGTTCCACAAATTCGATGTCTACTGGCACAGCCTCTATTCCTGCGACGCGGCTCCGAAAGGAAATCTGGCGGTGAGGCTCGCCGCCCTTTTGCATGATATCGGAAAGCCGGCCTGCAAGGTTGATTTCCACTTCTACAATCACGACCGGGTGGGAGCGGAGATGGCCGAAAGCAGCTTAAGGCGGCTCAAATTCAGCGGCGATGATGCTAAAAAGATCGTCAACCTGATCAGCAATCACATGTTCGATTATAACTCGCAGTGGAGCGACGCCGCGGTGCGGCGTTTTATCCGCAGGATCGGCGGGGTGCAAAATGTGGAAGATCTCTTTCTCCTCCGCCAGGCCGACACCAAAGCCATGGAAGCCGAGGTGGGCTTTGAATACCTCAGCGAGCTGGGGAAAAGGATCAGCAAGATCATCGAGGAAGAAAATGCTCTGGCTGTTTCCGATCTCAAGGTAGACGGAAATGACGTTATGCAGGTTTTGAAAATTCCCCCCGGGCCAAAAGTAGGCGAAGTGCTCCACTCTCTTCTCGAAAAAGTGCTGGACGACCCCAAGTTAAATGAACGTGAAATCTTGATAAATCTCATCAAGGCCCATGCGTAAGCCGATTGCTATTCTAATTTGGGCGGCCGTCATTGCCTCTTTAGTTTTCGCTGATGTGACCACCATCGAAAGGATCGAGATGAAACGCGATCGCAGCTGGGACTATCTGGACATTTACACCACCGGTTGGTCCGAAGCCAAAGGTCTGCTCCTGGAAAATACGCTCTACCTCGATTTCCCGAATGCCAGGCTCAGCAGAAAAACTAAGATCTTTAGAAGAAGCTCCAAACGCATCCAGAGCATAAGTATCATTCAGAAAAATCAAAATACGGCTCGCGTCGTGGTTGCTCTAAAAAAGGATATCGATTACGATGTCGTGAATGTTTTTGGCCGGAACAAATCGGTGGTTGAGATCAGCGACCGCCTGGAAAACATCAACCGCTTCCAGTTTGCCTGGGAATCCAAGTATACTAAAAAGAAAGGGGCGCCCCTCAAACCGGTTAAATTCACTCCCGCAGCCGCGGGTTCGCTGCGCGGAAAAACTATTGTGCTGGATCCCGGCCACGGAGGGGATGACCCCGGGGCTTTTTCCCTCTCCGGCGTGCCGGAAAAAACCTTCACTTTGCAAACCGCGCAAAGGGCGGCAAAACGGTTGCGGCAGGCAGGGGCTGCGGTTTACCTTACGCGCAACGAAGACCGCCGCTGCAATCTGAAAGAAGTGGCTGAATTCGCCAATCGCATCCGGGCTGACATTTTTATCTCCATCCATTATAATTCAATCTACAAATCGGATATTTCCGGAACGGAAACTTATTACTGCAATCCGGTGAGCCGAAAGTTTGCCGAGATCATGCATGAGAATATCATCCGGGGAATAAAAAGAAAGGATCACGGCCTGCACCGCACGCCCTTTTATGTGGTGAAAAATACGCAGATGCCCTCGGTGCTGCTGGAGCCGATCTACCTCACCAGCCCGGAAGAAAGCTTCCTGGCCGGCTCGCCTTCCTTTCAGGAAGAGCTGGCGGAAGATATGGTAAAAGGAGTGATAGAATATTTCCGAAGTAAGTCTGGTTAGAAAAGTTATAGCCGAGCGCGTGTCCGGAAAGGTCGCCGAAAAACCGGAAGAAAAGAAGCTCACCCCCTCCTCTCCCATCGGGGTTTTTGATTCCGGCGTGGGAGGGTTGACGGTCTTAAAAGAAATCATGCGCCAGCTTCCCCACGAAGACGTGGTTTATCTGGCCGACACCGCCCGCGTTCCCTATGGCGGCCGGCCGCCCGGGGAAATCATCAAGATCAATCAAGAGATACTTCCCTTTTTGATCGACTACGGAGCCAAGCTAATCATCATGGCCTGCGGGACATCTTCCTCCATTGCTTATCCGGTGCTCAAGGATAAATACAAAGTTCATATTATCAGTTTGGTCGAGCCGGGTGCCCGAGCCGCCGCAGCGGCTACCAGATCGGATGTCATTGGATTGATCGCCACGGCAGGGACCGTCAATTCCGGCGCCTACCAAAATGCCTTGAAAGCATTAAAAAAGGAAATAAAAGTGGTGGCGCAGGCCTGTCCGCTTTTCGTCCCATTGGTGGAAGGGGGTTTTATTGAAGCGGAAGAAACCAAAAGAGTGGCCAAAGAATATCTTAAGCCGCTGCTGAAAGAAAAAATTGACACGCTGATCCTGGGCTGCACCCATTATCCGCACCTGGCTAAACTTTTAAGGGAAAGAACTGGACCGGAGGTTGCTTTTATTGATCCGGCCGAAGCTGCGGTAGCCGATGCCAAAAAACTGCTCAATAAATTCGGGACCATAAAAAGCAAAACCGCTCTACCCAAGTATGAGTACCTCGTCACCGGATCGGTTTTCCAGTTCCAGGAACTCGGCTCCCGCCTGCTGGGAAAACCCATCACCCACGCCAAGCAGGTGAATCTCTCGGCAAAATAGTGTAAAATTAGACCATGTTTGAGCTGATGGTAGAGGATTCATTCGATGCCGCTCATGCCCTGCGGGGATATGAGGGGCCCTGCGAAAACCTGCATGGCCATACCTGGAAAGTCCAGGCCTTTCTGCGCGGAAGAAAGCTCAGCCGGATCGGTCTGCTGGAAGATTTCAAGGTGATCAAAAAAGAGCTGAGAATAGTTTTAGAAGAATTTGACCACAAACTCTTGAATGACCTGGAGCCTTTTGCGAAGAAAAACCCGACTTCTGAAAATTTATCCGAAATTATCTTTAAAAAGCTAAAGAATAAGTTTAAAGCGGTTTTCAAAATTACCGTCTGGGAGTCAACTACCACCTATGCTTCATTTTATTAAATACCACGGCCTCGGCAACGATTTTATCCTGATCGACAGCCGGAAAGAAAAACTGGACGGGTTAACCCTCAAGGATTTAGCCATCCAGATGTGTGACCGGCACTTTGGGATCGGGGCCGACGGACTTCTCATCGTCTGGCCTTCGCAAAAAGCCCATTATCGAATGCAGGTATTAAATCCCGACGGCAGTGAAGCCGAGATGTGCGGCAACGGCATCCGCTGTTTTGCCAAATACGTCTATGAGACCGACCAGCTCAAAGAGGAAGTTATTTCGGTTGAAACTCTGGCGGGGACTATTTTACCCGCCGTTATTCTGGAAGAGGGAAAAGTGATCGGGGTCGAGGTCGATATGGGTGAGCCAAAAGATGAAGGAGAAGTAAGTCTCCAAGGATTCAAGTTCAAAAAGATCTCGATGGGCAATCCACATGCCGTTGCTCTCGTCGATGACCTGACGGCGGTCGACCTTCCTGTAATCGGTCCAAAAATTGAAAACGACCCGCAATTCCCCAACCGGACCAACGTTGAGTTCGTCAAAGTTTTAAATGACAAGGAAATCGAGGTAATGGTCTGGGAGCGCGGAGCGGGAGAAACGCTGGCCTGCGGCACCGGAGCCTGCGCGGCGCTGGTGGCTTCTCATCTGGCCAAAAAAACTGGAAGGAGAGCAGTTGTTCAATTGCCCGGCGGAAATTTGGACGTGGAATGGACCGAAGACAATCACGTCCTCATGCGCGGCCCGGCGGAAAAAGTATTTGAAGGGGACTTCTCAGCCCGAACTTTTTGAAACCGTTCTAATATCGCTAAGCCATTCTCTAAAGACCCTGCTAATTCCTTCGGAAGGATCTCTTTCCATTCTCATACTATCTAATACCTTACGCAAAAGTGGTATATCCCTGCTTGACCATAGAATCCTGGGTAAAGGCCCGATTTCAGCCCTTAGTTTTCCTGCTCCCCCGCTAAAAAAATCCGGCATATCAGGCAAAGTTTGAAGTTCTCGAGGAATCATGTCTGGCTCATCTCCAAATCCGTCGCTATGAGTGCCTGCAAACAAATATCGAAACCTATATTCGATCTGTTGAGCCACTCGTTCAACAATCATCATCCGTCTTATTCTACCCAGAGATACATTCACAAATATATCGTTGCCTATTTTGACTTGATGTTGGCCGTTGACCACTCTTGCCTGCAGCTGCCCTCTATATTGGCTCACCCAAGCTTCGTTTAAATATTTCCAGTCTGTACCCAGTCCCATTGACAACATCGCGCGCAGCCCCGTTCTTTTAATTCCCGAACTCAAAGCATCATTCGTTAAAGCCATTTCTACTTCCCTCCTATGATCTGATCTCCAGATATCCTTTTCCATTATATATCGCCCTCTTTCGCAAGAATTTCACTTTTTTATCGATTTCATTAGTGATAGAATTTATCTGTATGAGGAAATCAAAACGCTTAGATCTAATCCCGCCCTATCTTTTCGTCAAAATCGAAGAGAGGAAAGAGGAGTTGATAAGAAAAGGGATCGATGTAATCGATTTCGGCATCGGCGATCCCGATCTTCCCACCCCATCCCACATTGTAAAAAAAATGCGCGAAGTGCTGGACACCAAGGAAGCCGCCAACTATCCTACTTCAAAAGGCGAAATGATTTTCAGGAAAGCAGTCGTTAACTGGTATAAGAAGAGGTTCAATGTTTCTCTCGATCCGGCAACTGAAGTTTGCTGTCTGATCGGGTCAAAAGAGGGATTAGCGCATCTTCCCCTCGCTTTTATTGACCTGGGAGATGTTTCACTTATACCCGACCCTTCGTACCCGGTTTATAAGATATGCACAACTCTGGCAGGCGGAGAAGCTTATTTTTTACCGCTCAATGCCAAGAACAATTTTATTCCCGACCTCGATAATATTCCTGCCGACATCGCAAAGAAAGCTAAACTGTTGTTTATTAATTATCCCAATAACCCTACTGGCGCGGTGGCGGAGATTTCATTCTTTGAAAAGTGCGTAAAGTTTGCCAGACAGAATGATCTTTTGCTGGTTTCTGATCTGGCCTATTCGGAAATGGGCTTTGATGGTTTTAGAGCCAGGAGCGTTCTCGAGATTCCCGGAGCCAAGGAAGTAACCATCGAGTTTCACTCTCTCTCGAAGACCTATAACATGACCGGCTGGCGGATCGGGATGGCGGTGGGCAATGCCGAAGCAGTGCAGGCTCTGGCGACCATCAAATCGAATATTGACAGCGGCGCTTTCAAAGCGATCCAGTTAGCAGCGACAGAAGCACTGACCGGCCCGCAGGAATGCGTTATCGATAATAACCAAATCTTTGAAGAGAGAAGAAATGTCCTTTATGCTGGTTTAACTTCTCTGGGCTGGAAATTTGATAAACCAAAGGCCACCTTTTATTTCTGGGTCCCAGTGCCAAAAGGCGAGACCTCTGCCTCTTTCACGGAAAAACTATTAGATAAATGCGGTATTCTGGTCGTCCCCGGCAGCGGTTACGGTCCTTCCGGTGAAGGTTACGTGCGAATGGCGATCACTTTGCCCAAAGAGAGAATCGCGGAAGCGATCAGGCGGATGGAAAAAGCGTCAATTACGTTTCTCGAATCTGCCTAACCATTGACGGGCTTTTTCATTCGTCGGATCTTCCCTTAATATATCCTCCGTTATCTCGCGACACGCCTCTCTTTCGCCGGTTTCAAAGAGCAATTCAGCCAGAGGCATTTGCAAACCTCTTTTCATTTTCAAAAAACTGTCAACCTCTATTTCTTTATAACCCTCCAGTACCTTTAACTGCGCGATGATGATCCTTTTCAACGCCGCGCTGTCACCCAATGCCTCAAAATAAGACAAAAGATTGCCCGCTATGGAGATAAAAAGCGCCCTCAGAGCATTCTCAAGCAGCCTAAAGTTTCCTTCCCCGAGCAATCCCCTCACCAGCAATTCCGCTTTTTTTATTCCCTCCGGCAGCGTCGGATCATTAATCAGATATTCCATTAATAATTGCTCACCCAGTGGCTTGTCCTTTAGCCTAACCAGCAGCGCGTTGAAAACAATCAGAGTTTCGTAAAGGTTGCCAAGGGAACCCGCGCCGGGGAGTTTCTTCGGTTTGGTAAATTCCGTGCTTTCGAGCGAAGCATAACTTTCTCTCAGCTCATCATGTTTTATGATACAGGCCCGCAGAGCATCGATGGCCTCAGGAAATTTGACCTGAGCGATGTACGACCAGCATTGTAGATAAGCCGCGATTAGAAATTGAGCGTCGCGCCGCAGCGCTCTCTCAAAGAGGTAAACCGCCCTTTCGTGATTAAAACCGTTTTGCTGCCGGACCCCTCCCCAAAAGAAAAAAGTAGCCCTTTCGATTTTTCTGGTAACTACCCAGATCGGCGGCAGCTTAGAACCTATTATTGTTTCAGCCATTGTTTCTCTTTAATTTATCAACCAAGAAAGCAACAAATTTCACCCCAAACAAAAACGTCCGAACAGACTCGGACGTTTAAGTTTGCGTTAAAGTGAAAGGGAGGTTAACTCCTTCCATATATATATCGACACCTTTTTGCCGAAATTTCACTTTTTCTCAAAATTCTTCTATAATGCTTTACATGGAAATCCTGGTAGCCGAACACTCCGGCTTTTGCGAAGGGGTAGAAAGAGCGTTCCATATCGCTCTGGAAACCGCCCGGACCGGCAAGCCGGTCTTTATGCTGGGGAACCTCGTTCACAACAAACAGGTAGTCGAGAGGCTCAAGAGTTTTGGCGTTAAAACCGTTTCCGATATTTCCGAAATTTCAAGGGGCTCACACGGGACGCTGCTTATTTCCGCCCACGGCGTGGCGCCTGAAATTTATGAGGCGGCGAAAAAACTAAAACTTGAAATTGTAGACACTACCTGCCCCTGGGTAAAAAAGGCCCAGAAGATCGCCAAGGAGCTGTCCGAAGCAGGGCGTATTATCATCCTGGTGGGCGACAAGGGACATCCGGAGGTAAAAGGGATCGTCGGCTGGAGCGGCGGGAAAGCCCTGGTGGTTGAAAATCTGGAGGACCTGAGAGCACTCGATCTTTCGCCAGAAGACAAAGCGGGCATCCTGGCGCAGACCACCCAGGCGGAAGAACACTTTGACCAGATGGTCGCCGCACTCAAAAATAGAGTCAAAGCCGTGGAAGAATTCGATACCATCTGCGGAGCAACCACCAAACGCCAAAACGCTGCCGTCGCGATCGCCAAGCAGGCCGATTTGATGCTGGTGATCGGAGATAAAATGAGCGCAAATACCAAACGCTTAACCGAGCTTTGCACCCAAACCGGAACTGAAACCTATCAGATTGAGACCGCGAAAGAATTGGATCGCAAGTGGTTAAAAAGCAAAAGTAAAATTGGCATTACCGCCGGGGCATCAACCCCGGAATGGGTGATCGCAGAAGTTAAAGCTCTGCTTCAGGCTCATTCAGGACCCGATAAAAGCAAAAAACCGTCAGCCCGATAATAAAGCCCCAGGAGACCAGCATAAAGACCCAACCCCAAATATTCACGCCGTTTTCCTCCGATAATAAGCAATTCTAACAAGGATCGCGATGATTAAGAACAGAGCAATTAAGCCCAGGCGCGTCCCCAAGATATAAGGCGAGTTTTGTGAAGCGACCCCTTTCATGAGAATGGTTGGCAGTGCCTGCTGAATAAACCAGAAGCCAAGAATAAAAATTAAGAAAGCCGGTGTAATGTATTTCATGACAAAGCGATAGAATTTGGGTATGGTTAGTTCGGCTCCGCGATGCATTTCTTCCCAGGCTTTATCCATTCCAAAAATCCAAACAAAAAGGATAGTCTCGATCAGAGCAAAAACCACCAGGCAGAATGTTCCGCCCCAGAAGTCGAGCTCGTCCACTACTCCTCTGCCCAGGAATAAAATCGCCGGCTGGCAGAGAACAAAAGTAACCAGAGTAAAAATGGTTACTGCCTTTTTTCGATCCAGCTTAAACTCATCCCGGACGAAGGCGACCGCCGGCTCCGCCAGAGAAACCGAAGAAGTCAAACCGGCCAGGAAAAGCAGCAAAAACCAGAGCAGAGCAAAAACTTCACCGAGAGGGATGCGTCCAAAGATCAAAGGCATGGTAACAAAGCCCAAATTAAACGCCCCGCTCCCCGCCGCCTGCGCCGCTCCCATCGGACCCAGAAAGGCAAAGGCGGCCGGAATTACGATCGATCCTCCTAAAATGACTTCTGCAAATTCATTGGTCGCTCCCGCGGTCAAACCGGAAAGGACCACATCATCACCGTGGGAGAGATAGCTGGCATAGGTTAAAATTGCCCCGATGCCGACGCTCAGCGTAAAGAAAATCTGACCCGCCGCCGCCAGCCAGACTTTGGAATTTCCCAATACCGAGAAATCCGGATTCCATAAAAATCCCAATCCGTTCAAAATGTTCCAGGTGGGATGAGCCGGATCAGGAACCATTAAGGTTAGCACGCGAACTGCGATCAGAACCGCAAAACCGAAAAGGATCGGCATCGCCCACCGGCACAGCCACTCAATGCCCCCCTTAATGCCGCGGTAAAGTATCCAGAAATTGATGCCAAAAGTGATTAAAAAGAAAATATATGCCGTCCACAAATTGCTTCCCGGATTTAATCCCTGATAAGATAAAAGAAAGGCTTTCATTGATTCCGGCGTGGTGTAGGCCAAAAGCTTTCCCGTGACAGCAAAGAAGGCGTAACCGAGCAGCCAGGATTCGATATAAGTGTAATAAATAAAAATCACGATCGGCCCGAAAACCCCGATCACTCCCAGATATTTCAGCGCCCGGTTTTTCCAGAGCCGGTCAAAGATAAAGGGCGCGCTGCCGTGGCCAAAAAGCCCCCCGTAGCGTCCGATCGCCCACTCGATCCACATGAGGGGAATTCCCAGCAGCAGGAAAGAAATAAAATAAGGGATCATAAAGGCCCCGCCCCCGTTCTGGGTGGCCTGGACCGGAAAACGCAGGAAATTCCCTAACCCCACCGCCGAACCGGCCACCGCCATTATGACTCCAAGTTTGGTGCCCCACTTTTCACGCTCTGCCATTGTGTGCTATTATAGCAAAAGTTATGAAGAAATCCATTCTCATCCTTCTGGCCGTTATTATGCTCTTCGGCGCTGCCAGGGCTGCCACCCTCTATCGGATCCGTTTCGGCTACTATCCGGAAAAAATCCGAGCCGCCCTGGATTTTAATGACGCTTTCAACTACCAGCTGGAAGAGTCCAGGGAAAAAATCATCATTCATCTTCCCAGCGCCGAAGCCAGCTCCGATATCCAGAACTATGTGGAATTAAGCGACATCATTGTCCGCTATTTTGAAGTGGAAAAAGAGGAGCAAGGATTAAAAATCACCATTCCCCTCGCGGAACCCATCCCCTACAACATTTTTTCTTTAAATGACCCTCCGCGCCTGGTGATCGATTTTGATCGGGAATACACCAACCTGGTTTCGGGCGGCACTATCATCGACGGTGTCGAAAATTTAAAGGTGTCCAAGGGAACCCGCTTCGGCAAAGTAAATGCCAATGTGTTGAAAGTCGATCCGGCCCGGGCGGAGGTGGTGCCGGCGCTGGCCCGCAAACATAAGCCCAATCTTTTTGAGTCTTTCATCAACCTCTTTAATCCCTGGAAGGAGGCGGAGGATCAACATTTTTACCGGGCGACGGTCGGCACCATCGCCGAAGAGCAGGGAGCGGTGGCCGCGGTGAACGGGACTTATTTTGCTTATACCGGAAAACCGCTGGGAACCCTTCTGATCGACAAAGAGCTGGTCTCCTCTCCTATTTATGACCGTACCGCTTTCATACTTACCGATGACAATCAGGCTTTTATCGATAATATCCTTATCAATTGTTATTTTTTTACTCCGAACGGCATCCGCTATGACATCACCGGGGTAAATCAGGGGCGGGGAAACAATTCGGTTATTCTCTATACCCCGGTCTGGGGGGACCGGACCGGGACCGGAACCGACGGCATTGAACTGGTGATCTCAAATTCAACCGTTAAAGCGATCAATATCGGCAATTCCGCCATCCCCCCGGACGGCTACGTTCTTTCGCTGAGCGGCCCGGCCGCTCAATTTTTAACCGAAAATCTTAAAGTGGGCGACAAAATTGACGATCACATCAAGATCATTCCTTACTCCACTTCTCCCAAAAGCATTCTGCACATGGTCTCCGGCGGCCCGCGGCTGGTAAAGAACGGGATGGTTTATATCTCAAAGTATGAAGAGAAGTTTCGCGCTGATATCGCAGAAGCCCGCGCCGCCAGAACGGCGGTCGGAATCACCCGGGATAATAAAATCCTGCTGGTAACCGTGGACGGCCTGCCCCGTCAAAAAAATCAGCGGTCGGACAAAAGCAGCATCGGCATGACGCTGGAGGAACTTTCCAATCTTATGATCAGCCTGGGAGCGGTGGAAGCCATGAACCTGGACGGAGGGAGCTCCACCACCATGTGGATCGACGGCAGAGTTGCCAATCAGACTGCCTCCGGTTCCGAACAAAGAGTCAGCAATGCTATCATTATCCGCCCGCGGAGCTAGTTGATTTCAAAGAAGCCTTTGAATTCTTCCGATAAAGGCACGATCCCGTCCCAGCGTTTAAGAATATCATTTTCTTTTTCGATCACGGTTGCCGGGATTTTTGAAACACTGTAGAAGGCTCCTTCCGCCAGCCCGTCCACCGTCTCCATATCGAAGAAAGAAAGCTTGACCTTGGATTCATCGATGTTCCAGCGGCCAAAAAAGGTCTCAAATTTCTTCATCGTGGTTTTGCAATACTCGCAGCCGGGTTTACCAAAAACTTTTACTTCCATCAGACTTCCTCCTTTATCATGGTGCGATAGCGCGCGCGCAGCTCCCCTATTTTCCCTTTATTCCATCCCGGGATCCTCGAAAAATAGCCGGTGATGCGGGTGATGCCTTCGATCTTTTCGGAATGGCAATATGGGCACTTGTCAAACAATCCCCGTGCGGTCTTGCCGCAGTCCCCGCAGGCCGTAAACTCGGGTGAAAAAGCGATCTGGGAATTCTGGGTGTATTTAAAAGTCTTAGTCACAAAGTTAGCGATGGAATCCGCATCCGGCCGCGACTCCCCCAGCCACACATGGGTCAGAGCTCCTGCATCGATCAGGGGATGGAAAAGCCCCTCCTGCCTGACCCGGTCGATCGGATTCATAGGATGGGAAACATTAAAATAGGTGGAGTTCGTGTAGTAGATCTCCCTGGCCTCTAGCTTGCCTTTGACCACTCTCATGGTTTGCTGAGGGTAATGATCAAGATCGAGCTTGGCAAAACGGTAAGCGGTTGACTCGGCCGGGGTCTGCTCCAGCACAAAATGCAGATCATATTTTTCAGAGAGCTCCTGACATTTTAATTTCATAAAGGAAATCACCTTCAATCCAAAGCGCAGCGCCTCGGCATCTTCATGCAACTCTTTTCCCAGATGAAACTCGACCATTTCGTTCAATCCCAGGATCCCGATCAGATGGGTCACCCGGCGCAATCTGAGGTAAGCTTCGCCGTCGCGCGCAGAGGCCAGCAGCGAGAGGGGCCCCTTATCCCCTTCCTGCAAAAGCTGTTCAATCAGTCTTCTTTTTTCCCGATGCGCTTCCGCTGCCATTCCCAGCATCTTTTCGATCCCCTGAAAGAGCTTCTGCTGGTCGCCTTCCGCCAGATAAGCGATCCGCGGCAGGTTGATCGTCACATTTTGAATCGCGGAATATCTCATCCGCCAGGGTTCCTTTGCATCCTGCAGGTCGGAGTATTCCAGTTTAAAAGCCAGCCGGCAGCATTCCGAAATTTTTGCGGTTTCGCCCCGATCAAAAACAAAATAAGTGTTGCCTTTGTCCGCTGCCACTTCGGAAATGAGTTTTAGGAACTCCTGATGTCCGTCGGTAGTAAAGAATTTCTCCGTCATGTGGACCAGCGGCTTAGGGAAAAAGAACGGCCTTCCCGCCCCGTCCCCTTCCAGATAAACTTCGAACATCGCCCGAGCAAAGGCCTGCGCCTCCGGCAGATAATCAGCATAAGTTTTGCCGGTATAAACTCCGCCCCGGCCGATGGCCGGCACCGCTTCAAAATGCTTGGGGACTTCCCAGTAAATGTTCAGATCCGAGAAAAGCCCCTGGCCGCCGCGGGAAACCGCCACGGTCGCGAACTCATAGATCAGTTTTTTCGCCATTTTCTTGATATGCCCGTAGCTGTAACCTTCAAGATGGGGGGCAAGGAACAGGTTGACCGCGTCCCAGCCGATCGCGCCGGCAAAATAACCGTGGAGACCGATCGAGAATTTTACGATCTGCGAGATCAGCTCATCCGGATCTTCGGCCGGCTTCTCGGTCCGGGCCGCGTCCGGAAGATCGAGGCCGAACTTCTTCACGTATTCGATGGATTGGCCGCTGCAGTAAGGGCGATCGACAAAACCGAGATCGTGCAGGTGAATATCGCCGCGCATGTGGGCGTCGGCCACCGATGGAGAGAACACATTCAGCAGAGCATATTCCTTCTTAATGTTTTCCGCCAGCGTTAAGTTGGTCGCTTCCGGCGAGTGGGGAGTGTTGGCGTTTTCCTTGTTCTTGTGAAAAATGATCTTTTTAACATCATAAACGGGGACTCCCAGCCGGGTGTGCTTGCGGCGAGCTTCTTCCAGGCCGTATTCCAAAAGTTTGACATCCACCAGTTCGCGGATGAGAGGAGCGGTTATAGTTTTAACCGCCATAGCGCGGATCTGCTTTTCGACTTCAATGGCAATGATAGAAGCGATTTCACGGTTCAGTCCGGTCTCGACCGCCAGCGCTTCGATTATTTTTTCTTTGTCCCAGGCCACGATATCGTCGGCCGAGGTGCGGACAAAGACCGAAAGATCGGTCGCCTCCTCCGCTTTTGATTCCGGGATCTGGTTAATTACTAAAGTATTCATTGCTCCTGAATCTGTCTTTCAGCTCGCCCAGCTTTCCCTTATTCCAGCCGGAGATGCGGGAGAAATAGCCGGTAATGCGGGTGATCCCTTCGATATTTTCCGAATGGCAGAACGGACACGCATCCCGCAAACCCCGGACGATCTTCCCGCAGGCATTGCAGGAGGTGAACTCCGGCGAGAAAGCGATCTGTGCGTTCTCAGTGTGGCGGAAGGTCTTGATCACAAAATTAGCGATAGATTCCGGATTGGGTCTGCTCTCTCCCAGCCAGACATGGGTCAGCGCGCCGGCGTCAATCAAGGGATGGAAAAGACCTTCCTGCTTCACCCGGTCGACCGGGTTCATCGGGTGGGAAACATTAAAATAGGTTGAATTGGTATAGTACTGCTCTCCGGTGGCCGGATGCCCCTTTAGGACCTTATCCGCGAAGTCCGGATAATGTTCCCGGTCGAGCTTGGCAAAGCGGTAAGCGGTCGATTCGGCCGGGGTCTGCTCCAGCACAAAATGCATGCCGTAGCGCTTGGTAAGTTCTTCGCACTTAATTTTCATATGGGAAATTACCTTGAGCCCGAACTTGAGAGCATCATTATCGGCATGCAGTTCTTTTCCCTTATGCGCCTGCACCAGTTCGTTCAACCCCAGGATCCCCATCAGATAGCTGACGCGCCACATCCTGAGGTAGGGCTGGCCGTCCCGTTTCATGGCCAGCATGGAAAGCGGCCCTCTTTGCTCCGCCGCCAGGATCTCTTCGATAAAGGCTTTCTTCTGGATATGCGCCTGCGCCGCCATCTCCAGATGCTGATCGATCAACTCGTATAATCTGGCGTCTGATCCGCCGGCTTTGAATGCCATGCGCGGCA
>Ga0315277_10001194_pt1 | contig 38433 bp, 12 predicted proteins | sample YL17G05_15_MG_FD_203695 | JGI IMG/M metagenome (GOLD analysis project Ga0315277, IMG submission 203695) | Sediment microbial communities from Yellowstone Lake, YNP, Wyoming, USA - YL17G05_15 | ecosystem: Environmental > Aquatic > Freshwater > Lake > Sediment | place: USA: Wyoming | collected...
GGGTCATACGGGGGTAAGTCACTATTTTCTTGTATAGGTCGGGGAGCATCTGGATGTAGCGACGAAATTCCAAATTGCTCAGGATTGTACGCACACTATCAGTTAAGATGTCCTCGAAATCTTCCGCATTTTCATCGATTGCAAGCAACAAACAGATATAATAGTTGCTTTCTTGACCTGCGAAGTAGCTTGCAATATTAACATCGCCAACAGCAATAGTTAGGAAGCCTTTTTCCCCTTCAAATGCATGTGCAGTATAAATTTGCATCGTTGTTTTATCATCCACATTTATATCTTCGGGGTGCTTCGCCACTATTTTCATACCCGCCTTCTCATCGAATCTATAGACCAGAATTCCGAACGGCATATCTCTCAGTCCTAAAAATATTTACACTCCTTTTATCACACTTTTCCATATTTATGATTTCTCTTTTTATGGACTTGGTTTTAAGTGTTTAATACATTGAGCCCTCACGAGAATATTTATCTTATTATGAAAAAATGGTAGGTTACATGAAAAATTATTTTCTTTTATTCAAATCGCCCGCAAAAATTATGCCAATTATTCATTGGATTCTTTCGATTGCTTTAGGGATAACGATTATCAAGAATTCCATCCCAATTGAATTGATATTATTAAGTGGGGTCTCATTTATTTTAGCATGGTTTTTTGCAGTGGGAATTAACGATTACTATGATATTGAAATTGATAAGATTGCAAACCCTTTAAGGCCGTTAATAACAGAAAAATTAACGAGAAAGGATGTTAAACTGTTTTCTATTATAATGGGTACAATTTCGCTTATACTCGCAATTCTTTGCGATATAATTTCCGGTAAATTCGGTATAACTATTTTAACGGGAATCTATTTAGTCTTGGCAATAGGTTATTCAATGCCGCCCATTCGTATCAAAACTAGAACACCCTTTTCATCATTCGTCATTGCAATAGTGACGAGCGAGTGCATCCTCATTGGGGGCGTTTTGAATCAGATGCCCTTGTTAAGTATTATCTATGCAATTTTACTGGGGTTTATTGTGTTATTCATTAGCGCTGCAAAGGACTTTAAAGACGTTGAAGGGGATAAATTGGCCCAAATACCGACGATTCCGGTGAAATACGGAACTGATAAAGCGGCGCTGATTTTCCAAATAATAAATATAATATCTTACAGCAGTCTATTTTGTTTATACTTCTTTCAACCACTTGCTTGGTTTTTCAGTGTTTACATATGTCTGGTAATTGTGGTAAATATAGTCATATTTCAACGCTTGAAAAGAAACCCTAGTAAAGAGAATGCCGAATTAATTTATAGAATTGGATTTTCCTTATATATGGTTGGAACAATCTTACTTATCATATTAAATATATAGTATGAGGATTATCCTGTAAGAGCTAATTCAGTTTTAATTAAAATTACAATATGATTTTATGTGAGTTCTAATCTATTATGAAGAGAAAATGGAAACTAATCACCTTAATTACTCTTTTTTCTTTGTTAAATTGTTGTATTCCATATTCTTTTTTAAATAGTTTTGAAAGTAATAGAATTTTTCAAATGTTATATAAAGCATCAAATCATTTACTAAGCCTACAGACTGAAAGCGGCGCTTTTATTCCTTCAGAATTGGTTGCATATTATAATACATACATATATATTCATTCCTATGTTTTTGATGCATTACTAGATGCTCAAGATGCCTCCATTAAGATTAGTCCTGATGTCATTATTAAAGCGCAAAATTATTTACTTAAAATGCGATATATGGATTGCTGGAATTTTACCTTGCATATCCCATGTGATACTGATGATTCGGCCATTGCCACTTTAACGCTGCTCCGCTCTGGTATAAAAGAAGAGAATATAAGTAAATCAATAGAAAAACTAAATTCAAGCATAACTTCTGAAGGTTATTCGAAATTATGGATAACTAATAATGATACGGTCTATATGTATTTTGTAGAAAATAATAGTTATTCTAATTATTACGGTAATGTATATGATTCTATAATTTTAACGGCTGGAACAGTTTATGATTTGTTTATTTACAATTATAGTATTTATAAAAATGTAATTGATAAAGGCATTATAATACTGGAAAATTCACAGGAGGGTAATGGCGCATGGCTTAGCAAATATTGGTATCCAGGAGTATTTTATGGGATTTTCTTATATACTAGATTAATTGCCTTAAATAAACCCAATTCAAATGCACTTTTAAAAACCTATGAATTTCTTCTTAATAATCAACATTCTGATGGAGGATGGGGACGAAATGAAAGTAGTAATCCTTTAGATACATCCCTTGCCCTTATATCTCTTCATTATCTCAATTTGGTCGGATTTATGTGTAAATTCACCGTCTTAAAAGGAATTAACTACCTTTTTCATGAGCAATATAATAATGGAACATTCCTTGAAGTCCCTCTTTGGACTTCAGCACCTTATTCGTATTATCAAGGAAAAATTTTGACTACTGTATTTGCAGTTAAGGCTTTGGCGCTTTATACTACTGACATTAATGATAATTACCTAAGTGGTGTCTTCTTACAAATTTTCATCATCTGCCTAATTGCTTTGACCTGTATTGAATATTCTAACTATTTTTGGGAAAAAAATTACCCCCATTATTATCTCAAAGAAAAATTCCGACAATGGAAAATAATTTATGAAATCAGAACAAGATTGTTAAAGTACAGAAAATCAGAATAATCCGATTAGAATTTAAGATTATTAATATAATTGATTGAAATGATGATAAATCAAAGAATTCAATTTTATCTGAATGAAATAAACAAATACATTAAAAAAAGTTTAATGCTTATTGTTAAACCTTGGGTGAATGTTCAAAAGATAAGAGATGAACCTTTTAATTTGAAATCTTTTTTTCTTAGTATACTTGTTATTGCGATAATTCACTCAATTCTCAATTTTTTTGTTTCCTATTCGAAAGATCCATTGATTCAGTGGAATATTATCAATATTTTCGGAGTTTCATGGCAAATATTTATATTTATTATTTTTGTAATAACTTTTAGTCCTTTGGTAATTGATATTATTTCTTCTAGATTTTCAAAATTTAAGAATCAGTTCTATCAACTTGCGAAAGTTTATTGCCATATTCTTCTAATTTTTGCATTGTATCCTATAGTTAATATTGTTCTAGCGATTTTTAATTATCCTAACAGCTATTTCTTACCGTTTTCACAGAAATCAAACATAACAATTGGTCAAATTATTGAAGGAATTTTAATATGTTATGTTTCAGTTTTTATCATTTATTCTTTCTACAAATCAAAGAAGTCTATAATTCTATCTTTGATTATTATCGGAATGTCTTTTCCTTTAATTCTCTATGGGATAGATTTTGTATTTTTTTTACTAGAAAACTTTTATAGATTCGAATATTATGGGTTTGTGGACAATCCTGCTCACATTATCTTATATTGTCTTGCAAATATGTGGTTCTGTCTTTTAATTTTATTTTTCGGAGCATTATATTTCTATCATCAAGGAAAAAATATATTAAAATTAATATTTCAAATGAAATTTATTCCGAATTTTGTTTTTCCCTTTTTAATATTTTTGGGATATATTTTCAGTGGATTTATACTTCCATTTCCTCAATTATTTTCACTTATTATAGCGAGTATTGCGACATGGAATTCTATATACGTTCTTTGGATGTATTATAATAGAATTACCTATATTCAAGAAAATCAGCTCCGGTTAAATAATTGGGATTATTTCATGGTTAGCTTTTGGTTAATTACGATTTCATTCTCGTTTGCACTTATGGTTTCTTTTATTTCAGCGTTTCTTCTTTTTATTTGTTTTATATTTGTTTTATTTTACTTAAAATACATTTATTTGAAATTCTCCTCGAATTTCAGCCAAAAAATTTTATTGTTTTTTTTATTTTACTTAATTGTTTTAATTGGTTCGCCCCCCACTTTCTTTTTAATTTTTTATGACCATTCGATAATTGCACTCGAATTCCCGAATTTTCTCATGTGGATAATAGCAATACCTATTGCTGGGATTTTATCAATTTCTTTAAAAACTAATTATTTTTGGGGAATTTCAAAAGACATTTATATCAATATTTGATTTTCTAAAAAACACATACTAACAATAAATATAATATTCTAAAAAAAAAAACCTTAGTAGTGATGAAATGATTAGAAATCTAAAGAAAAATCGGGCGACTTTTCTTGCATTAATGATACTAGCATTTTTAACGATGAATACACTTATAGGTCAGATTAACCTTACCACCAATTCTTCTCAATCACCCATGACAAGTAACCTTCAACCAACTCCTCAAGAAGACGATAATAAATTTGGAACAAGAGCGCCTCCATCGACTTATCCTACCTACACAGGGTCTGGTACCCCGCGAGTCGCTCAGGAAACTCTTTGGAGGAGAGATGTATCAAACGGAGATGCCACCCATGGCTTCCCTATCCTAATTGATCTTCCAGGGACTGGTTATTGGACTGGTACTCGATTGGATATTACCGTCACTGATATCTACGAACAAAAGGATTGGATTAGTAATGGAAATTTTGCTGGAGCCCTTACAAATTGGGTTAAAAATGAAGATGCAAGCCATACCGGACCTGCCATTAGTATTGGAACAGATACAACATATCCATATGGCCAAGTTACTTATGGGAATGCGGCTTATTTTCGGTTCGCTTCGGCAGCCACTAACGCTACCAGCCCTCCTCAATCTCATTCGACACTTGCTGATAATACCGGCGATTTTGGCGCCTTGACGCATTGGACAAACGCCACTAATTTGGGTACGGGAACGCCTCATAAATATATATCAGGAAGCCCTCCTGCAGTAACTCCATATCCATCTGGTGCAAGCGGTTCAACCGGTGGTGGCTACGCTAATTGGCGAGTCACAAATTTAAATAGCACTGCCACCCCAAATAACCGGAATGGCGCCTGGATGTATTACGTTGGAGATACCGAATCTGCTGCTTCTGTTGAAGCCTATACAGTCACCTTCACAACCACCTACACCTACTCATTTTCTGAATTCCCCGTTTCCAGCGCGTCCTTTAAATTACAATATCGATATTATTCCACCGATTTTGATCGGGGTGCTAATTATCCAGGTGCTGATCCGCAGGACTTTTCGCTGTATTTTAGCGCTTACACAGCAAGCGAAACACTGGCTGATCGGCAAATAATGAGCTGGGCAGCTTCAGGTACAACCAGCCCTGGAGATTCTGGGTGGGTCACCAGTTCAATATTTGATTTGAAAGCCGCAGGACTGTTTACTAATGAAGTCTCAGGGGACTTTTCGATAGTTATCAAATTAGTGGTCCATATGTGTGTTGATGACGGAAGAACAAATCACCCTGATATATGGGGCAATGACGACTGGCGGGATGATGGTAATGAGGACTCTGATTATCTCTTCTTTTACGTCGATGGGGTAGAACTTACGGCGACCGTGCCGCAACCTTATGGAGCAAATGTCGACCCTGATATCACCCAGACAATTACCTTTGATCGACGAAACACTACTTACGGGTATCTGCAATTTTATTATTATGTGCCTTCAACGTTCCTCAGTGGGAGAACTGCGGCGGATGGCGGGCTCTATTTAGATGTAAATATCAATTCTCAGCCGACTTACACTGTCCGCTATAGCATAAATAGCATATCGAAGGATGGGTGGTATTCCCAAGTATTGGATTGGGCAACCATATCGGATGACATTGGAAATAACCCGGGACCGGTTTCATTCACAGTGAAATTTAAGCTGCTATTTACCGTGGCAGGGTGGTACGCCAAGGGGTCTGGTCAATCGATATGGCTTGATGAAATAAAACTATACTTAGAAAACTATGCGAACGCAGATCTTGCACAATTGAAGTGTTATGACGAAGAACATGGAAATGCACCAATCCTATGGAACTACAAGTCAGAGCACATAAATTCCATTACAAACCAGAGCACTTGGCAAACATCAACCACATCAAGCAGGTTTTGGTTGAATACAACCTCCAGCGCTAATATCTGGTTATCATCCGTTGAGGTGAAATTTTATGCAGGCGCCCACTATCAAACCGTGACGCCAACATTCAGCTTACCAACGGATTCGACCGGGAGGACAAATACAGTTACTTGGAACATAGATTTTCTTGTGAATGCAATTTCTCCAGGATGGCGCTATAATATCACGATTCCAAGTATTCCAAATTGGGCAACTAACGATTGGAATGTCACAAGCGTAAAAGATTCCCTGAATGGAAATATCAATTTTTGGACCAAACCCACTGCTGGAAGTATGAAGAATATCAGCATCTATACTACAACGGCGAGCGCGACCGGTACTTGGAAAACCACTTGTACCTCACCCAATAAAATTACGAATTTCAACATTACGAACCAAAATAACCTGATTTCCTATGAATATTATCCTGGATACACTAATCGCTCCAGGATTGGCTTTAACACCGGAATCAGAAGAAGCAGCAGCGCGATAATTTGGGTAAATTACACGAAACCGGACGGCACGCCAGTGGCAGGAATATATCCGAATACTACGATGCAGCCAGGATCAAGTTATATAATGCCGTATTGGACCATTCCAACCAACGCAGTAGCAAATGACCATTATGTAGCGATGGTTAAATGGCGGGACACGGATGCCTTCAATGATGAAGTGGGGTTCGCAGCGCATTATATCCAGGTGTATCGGCGGGTTTCAGTCAGCAGTGTAGCATTTCAGCAAAGTTCGACTTTGTCTACCTCAAAATATGTCGTGGCTGGAGAGCAATTGCGGATCAGTGTGGATGTCACAGATCCACTCGTGAGCCCATCACTAGCCTTGAGTAACGCCACGCTGACAATCGATTATCCGAGCAAGACCAATCGATTAATCACATTGCACAAGACCCTGAACTTGTTTAAAGCCGGTAATATGAATTACTACCTTCTCGAGACCGACGGCTGGTTAGGGGATAATTGGCTTCAAGCGGAAGCTTGGATGGGTGGAACTGGAAACCGGACCTTCACCATTAACTTATTTGGGAATAGCACATATTTAAATGGCGTTTTTCAAAATTATGAAATAAAGGGCTGGTTTTATATTTTGGTAGATACGCATTATGCCCTTCCCTATGCAACTACCGCAGCAGAACAAGGGATTTCCTTTACGCTCGCCGTAGAACTTTCCGACAAAACCCCAGGGCATAATCCTGCTGTCACCGGAATTGCAGACTCAGATAAGATCAATAATCGGACTTCAGGCTCTCCAATTACGGATTTGGACATTAATGGTCTGGCAGATACGTGGAATGGGAAGGTCTTCATGCAATGGAACATTATTCCAGACAATTTGACTAGCTGGTGTGCAGGGACTCCGGAGCTAAAAAATAATCCGCTTTATAAATGGAATGGCACTTTAACATTAAAAGAGGGATATAATAATCGGTACGAGGCGAGAATAAAAATTCCTTACGATGCAATTGCTACAAATCCAGGGTCATGGTACTACATTAACGTCACAACGATTATCCTTGACAATGAATGGGGTTGGAAATCTGAAATCCAATATATGACCTTAACCTACGATTCGGGAGCGAACGTTCTTAAAACCTATGACGATCATCAAGGGTGTTTCCGCTTGGATGTTGATAGTGCTACCGGGTTTGATACGCAGATAGTAGCTTATCCCGCACATACATTAGGTAATCCGTTACAATATAATTGGAAGGATACATCAATCCTATTGACGCGGCTATATCTACGATTTACCAATAAGACGACCGGGTTTGGGTTTAATTCACTGTTCCTTGACGCAATCGAAAGCTGGAAAGTGGAATCGTGGGCAGTAGATCCAAGAGTTCCTGAGTCTTTTGGAGACGACATAACTAGATTGCAATGGAAACTAGTAAATAGCACCACATTGCTCCCTGATGGCATAACACCTGATCCGTATCGGGAAAACCTGGCAAACTCAACAACCTGGGGCTGGTTTTATAGCGATTTTAATTGGACACACGTAACCGTTGGCCTTGGAACATATGAAAATGGATTAGCCCCTGCCTCCTTTGCTATGTATGTCTATGCCAAACTCCAAAACTTAACCAATCCGTATAAAGCGTCAGAAGCTACGTTTTACATCAAAGTGAATCCGAATCCAGTGAATCTCACCGTCGAATTGAAATACCAAGGACTTACTTCATTTCTGGATGAAAACTATTATCCAGGCAAAATTGATCTGGAAGATATTAGACTGGGAAAATATTATTGGGGTGATATTCTTAACTTTACAATTCGTGCTATAGATCTAGTCTTGGGTAGTTTAACTGATGGAATTTCATTGCGGTACTACATTGAATGGCAATCAGGTGGTTTAGTTACATGGGGCACTTTAACTGGAAAATCTAATGGATTATACTCTGTCCTATTCAATACAAGTGATCCTTTAAATTCCATTGGCGAAGGAATTTATAATGTCTATTTCAAAGGAGTAATGTCTAACCGATCAATTCTAGTTGCTGGGCCAATTCTTTTGAACCTATATCCTCGCGACACTCAACTTTGGCCAATCAATATTTCAGGGGTTTTCAACGCAGATTCAGTGAATTCCTATACGCGCATCAATGATATTAGAAATACACTTTCAATACGACCATTCGATCCTACTTCTGCAATAATGACAGTTCCGAATGCGATTATAACATTTTCAGTCAAAGTAATAGATGGAACATTACGAAACTATACTAATAGCAACATAATTAAGGATGCAAATGTTTCGTGGTATTTCCGCCTTAGTGGAGTCTCAGAAACGTTCTGGCGTTTGGGTGGATGGTCTGATATTTCAAATGAAAATGGCATATACACTTTTGTTGTCAATTTAAGCAGAATGGATGCGCCTTTCAATCCAGCAGAATATGGAGGTCAATTTGAACTACAGATTATTCCCTATAAAACAAACTATGATTCGACAGGTCATAAAGGGTATTATCCCTCTCAAGGTGATATAGGTGCAACCTGGAAACAGATTATAACCATTGATAAGCGCCCTATTGCACTGATTCCTGTAACTCCAGAAGGTACCCCAAAATGGGATTATCAATATAGCCAGAGCAATTGGAAATATAATCCGATAAATTTTGTTGTCATGGACCTTATAACAGGGGAGAACGTTTCAGGATGTACGATCTGGTACGATATAGGCACCGATGCTAGCGATTGGATGGATGAATATACAAATCAAACAGGAAGATATTATGTTATTTTTGACACGTGGCCTTCATTATTTTCATGGGTTTCAGCAGGACAAAAATCACTCACAGCACGGATTACATCATGCCCATCTGAATACGGGTCATTTGAGTGGGATCAATGGGATATTGCCCGTTTAGTGGATCCTTATGATTTAAGCATCTATGTCGAATCAGAAGGCTTTTTAGGACCGCTAACCATCTATTTCTGGATTATCTTGGGTTGCGTGGGCGCAGTGATAGGCGGTTTTTATTCCTATAAGAGCTATAAATTCCTCACAACCCCCTACGTAATTCGGAAAATCGAGGAATCCATTGATAAAATCTCAAAGGACAAGAAAATTGCGGCGGGTGTCATGAAATCGCGTGAACATCTCGTATTTCTAGAGGCGACCGACCTTCTGAAAGTAGTTGGAATTGCGTTGAGACCACCGCCTGAAAAGAAACTACCACCGGTAATTGAAAAACTTGCCCCCAAGAAAGTCGAAGCAGCAGCCGAGAAAATCCCTGAACTCCCATTAGATGTCCTTTCAGAGGAGCTAGATAAAGCAGGTGTCCGTCCAGAAGAGAAGCCTCTCATGTTGCAGCAGATAAAAGAGTTAGGACCAGCAGACAGACAAGATTTTATCCAGAGCCTGATCGGTGAAGATCGCTATAAAGAACTCGTAGAAAAACTGAAATTAAAGTGAAATCCTTAAAAAATAATTTTAAAACATCTTTTCCTCTTTTTTTTTCTTCTTTTTAATCCTGAAATGCTCAAGGTAATGTTTTTTTATTCGCCGAACCACGTAATTTGAAGGACTTTTTTCTCGTTTCTGGTTTATCTGACATGTCTGATTAAAGTGTTACGAAATGAAATTTCGATTGAGATTTTTGCGGATAGAATGTTTTAAATTTTAAACCGAAGAATATGACGATCACTAGAGTCCTCTCCCATATTCTAATAGCATTCATTTCTAAAAGCTGGAGAGGTCTGTTTACTGGAGAGTTAGAAAAAATGAAAAGAGGCGCCTCTGGACTTATTCAATTTACGATCATAACTAGTTTTTTAACTCTAACTAACTCTCATTTATCCTTTGGAGGAATATGATATGGCAATAGGTAGAATTCGTGCTTTATTTATTATTGCTCTTTTTGCTACTTCCGCAGCGATTCCCGTCGTCATGGAAACATCTGTTGTTCCCATGATTAATCTACTTAACTTCGTTGATCAATTTGTAGAAATTAGTTATGATCCAGAGGGTAATCCCACCAAAATGGATCTTAAGTTTGATGCCCTATTGTCTAGTATTAAAGGAATCGAGTGTCTTGCGGATGAAAGTAGTGAGAACCAAACGGTAATACAACTCACACTAATCGTAAAGAACACGGATTTGACCTTTGACATGCTTTTCCCGGGAATAGACATGACGATCTACTGGAAAGCAGGTCTTCCTTATGAACGAGAAAAGGATACGATTTTAGAGTGGAAAAACGCAGCTTTAAATGCGACGAATCCTCATCCTGAACCGAATTATGATACGCATCGTTGGACTCGAGTTATAGGGATTAAAATAGATGCGACGCGAATTCATCCAGGATTTCAGCGCGACTTGGCGATAAAACTCTATCTTTATAATGATGAATGGGATCGCGGCAAGTCGAGTGCGCTGGGCCAAATGATTGGCACAATTTTACGGACTCAAAGCACGAAGGATTCTTATACAAACGAGACCCTGATGCATATTGCGGGATCAGCGAGCTTGGATATTCCAGGATTAAGTTTTGGATTAGGCTTGGATCTAGGATTGGATCTTTCGGGATTTCTCAATTTAACTCAATTATTAGGAGGCCTTGGAGGGACTGGTGGGACGGGTGGTGAATCCGAACCAAGCTTATTCGATTTGCTGTTTGATGTGCCTCCAAATATTTTGGATATTCAGAATTATAATGATTCGAATGGCAATTTTATGCGCGATTATTATGGGATTGACAATGTTACGGGGTTAAAACAGTGGTCAGAAAATCTATATCAGCATGGTGCAATTTCTGCCTATTTAATAATGGATTTAGTGAATCAATTAGGGATGAGTAATTTTAATATCACCCTAATGAAGAGTAGTCATAATCCAGATGATGCAGATGTTGCTAAAACTTGGAACCCTGAAATAGGCGGCGCATCGATTGATAAAAATACGACGATGAATCAGATTTTCTTATACATCCCTGATAGCCCTTCGTTATACGATTCAAGTTGGGGAAACAAGATCTTTGGGCTTTTTGGGTTTTCATCGGACCAATATCTTTATGATTATCCCGAACAAGGGCCAGATCTCGGCGATGGAAGAATTATTGCTGGGGGAACTCTCCGATTGACCGGGGATCTCCGCCAGAATTCCAATTTCTCCATTGGAGATGGCCTTGGAGCGCTCATAACCCAAGCAATTAAAGGCATCCTGCCAATAGGCATCTTTGGAGCTATTGACCTTAAACTAAATGACATGCCCCTCTCTCTTTGCTTGGATATGCCTTTAGAAATTAACCTTACCAGTTTTCTGGGAATGATGATGGGCGGCGAAGAAGAAGGAGCCACTGGGGATATTTTCAGTATGTTATTGGATTATTTCGGGCTGAAATCTATTCTTCTCAATGGATTGGCTATCAATACGTTTAATTCGCTCCTTCAATTGAATTTCACAACGAACCTCGATATGTTCTTGCCCTATGGTATTTACATGCCTTCAGAGGCAGAATACGATAATGAGACCGGAACCTACACACCCTATTTAGGAGTAGGTGGAGGACCAATTCAAATTTTCAATGAAAAAATTCCAACGGATTGGGAAAACTGGACAGCCCAAGCGCAAGAGGACTGGGAAGAAATCCATCTAATAATGAATATCACATCACTAGATAGTAAAGTTCTAATGGAAAGTATGGCAAAGCTAATGGCAACGATTGGACGAACCGATCAAGGCGAAGGATTGGCATATCTATTTGAGGATGATCTGAGTTCAAATGCAAATCATGGAAATCTTCTGCAATACCTGGCAAATAATGGGCAACTGCCGACCGCTAAGGAAGATAAATCGAGTTTCTCTTTCACGGCAGATGACTTCATCTTAAGTTTGAACGATATCGTTCCGGATTTTGGGTCTGCTATTAAAGATGTGGCATATCAAATGGGGATTGACCCACTGTTCATTGAATACCTAAATAATTCAATTCCTCACGATAATGCAAAATCAATCCTCGAAGATCTCCTGAGTATTAAGCAAATCCTGAACCTATTGAATCAGGAAGGCCCTAAGAACGATATTATTGACTATTTATTAGATTCCCGCATCACTTACAATGAAACCGCGCAAGTGCTAAGTGCGAACACAATTCAGACGACCTATGATGGCGTAAAGACAATTAATTCCATTTCTAATGGGACGTATGAATGGTGGAATGCCGCCCATGATAATAAGAGCTTTACTGAGAATGGGTTGATTACTGTCAATGTAACTAAATATGGGGACTCACTGATTAAATACGGTCCGATAATGGTGAATTATACCACCAATAAATTACATTTGCTCGATGTTTCGAACCTTCTGGAGTCGATCCTTAATTTGGTGTTTGGCAGTAGCGAGAGTGGGACCGGAGGGATGAGCACTGAGTTGATGACCCAAGTCTTTACTCTACTTCCAGGTGCCTTAGATGCAATGGGAATTGATTTTGATCGAATTCTGCCAGATCTTATTACCTATCTGCGAGTAAATCTCAGTCAGCCAGCACCCAAAGGCTATGGAATTAAACCTTTTGAAATGATCGATGTCGCGTATCATGCTCTGTTTGGAGCAGATACAGGCCAAGTATCGGAAGTATTCTCGGGGCCAAGTCGAGATTTGATCGATAACATGATAAAAGAGGTAGTGTCGATGTTTATAGAGCAGGCAGATCCGTTTCAATTAGGATATTCTTTGATGGGCGATCTAACACCCGTCCTCGATTACTTGAACCGAAGCCAACTCTTTTCCCGGGAAGTCTTGATCCCCATGATCGCAAGCCTGTTCCCATCGGGCGGCGAATTACAAACGGGGCAGGAAGAATCTATTGCATTAGAAGATATGATTGATATCATAATGCCCCTTATTTCGGAGATGCTCGTTGGAGGGGATGTTGCGCATTTCGATCATCAAGCATTAAATCCCTTTGCTTTGCTTTCTTCTGCGGAATGTATTCAATATCTGGATGCAGATCCTGTCCATCTGGCCGACCTTGCAGCGACTGGGTATCCTGTATATCAGATGGGGTATGGAAACTATACGGCTGATTTTCCACGATATGACAATCTGCGATTAATGTCTAACCTCACGCTCGGATTGCTCATGTCAGGATTCAATGCGGAAGACCTCTGGTCAATCATCAACCTCTTAGGATTAATCGATCTAGGCGGCGGCGGTGGGGATATCCTAGGCGGATTGAAACCGCTCCTTTCACTGCTAGGGACTTTTGTTCCTCCAACGGAATGGGATTCCCTCATACGGGAATTAGGCATCTGGAGCACCTGGGAAGGCGATTTTGATACCTTCATGGCGTGGATAACCGTGATAGGAATCACGATTCCTTTTGATCTGCGCAGTATGGTGGGCGGGATGATCAATTTAGAGAAGTTGCTTGCGACTGGGCAACTCTTAGGCGGTGAATTTGTCCAATTATGCCTCTATGAAAACCAGAGTTATGGGAATCCATATTCGTATATCGCAGGATATGACAGCTCCTACAACACAGGGCCCTATAGAGATTTCTATTACGGGACAGAAGACTGCGATAATTGGGGATGGGTTCCGTATGGTTGGGATCCCGGTGGCCATCAGTATGGCACGCCCCCTGATTATTCACCTCAAGAAGGGCAGGATTATCCGGATAGTTTCATTGCCAGGTTGATTAGCACTATTCCAGTGGAGTTCGATGTTGATGTGTTAGACATGGATCCAATAGATGTCACAATTGGGTTCGACGTTACCATCTGGATCTTCACAATTCATATTGATGTCCGCATTTTAATGCAGTTTTCGCCGCAGCTGTTCATGCGCATTCGCCTGGAAGGGAACCCCTCGGCGCTGACCTCCGTATTCGAAGATGAGGGCATACCGTTAATGGGCCTCGCATCTCATTTTGTGGGCGGCGATTTAGCAGGACTAGTAACGGATTTGATTGATGCCTTAACCAATCCAGCTCCTACTGGGGGAGAAGCTGCCGCGCTGCCAGAACTTGACTTGCTCTCCATACTGCAAAGCTTCCTGAATGCAAAGGTTGATCTTTTAACCTACTTCAAATTCCTCGTTGATCCGGAATTCATGAAAGCCTCGCAATGGTACTTGGATTCTTCGTCTTTAGACATGAATGCGACAGCCCCCACATTAGTTTGGGATGATTATCCAAATCTGGGAGACCATGACAATATTCCAGATGAATATCCATGGTACCGATTTAATCTCCCGATTTACAATCAGAATCCTGCTTGGGTAAATTATGGTCCGAGTTCAACTCAAGGGCGAACTCCTGCTATCATCGATCAGCTCACCCCTGCAGGTCCTCCGGGCAGTGGGTGGTGGGAAATTCAGCCGGATGGCCTTCCCGATGGCATTCAGCACTATTGGTATGATACGCCCTATGCGTATGTTAATACCACAGTCCGCACTACAGACCCATGGGTGATGTACGATCCCTACCGGTGGAATGATAATAATTTACCGGGAGGCCCGCTTCTTAAGGATAAAGCGACAGGGCAAGGGTTACCCAGTCAATATTGGGATGCAACGGATTATCCTTCGCTCTACTACGTTCCAAGAGGAACGACCCCTGGATTTGTGGGCGATGTCACCGTCAATCGGGCGCCATATACCGCTAATTATCCAATCCCACCCTTCAATACGGCCGATCGCACACCATTCCCGAATATCTGGCGATCCTTCAATATCACATTAAATCAAACCGATTATCGATTTGGGTATTGGTCGTCCTATTATGATGCAACACTCGGTAAGAACGTTGAATACTTAGAGACGAAACCGTTCTGGGATCTCTTGAGCTACGCGTTCTATCCGCAACTAGGTGATTTGCTAGATTTAATCGCACCCCTCGCGACCGATCTCATCATTTCGATGTTGATGCCAACCGATACAAGTGGTGGCTACAAAGGCGATTGGGGTTATGATTATTACCATCTCTTGCAGAATGCCTCAGTTTACTCGAAATTTGGTCTTGACGCATACCAGCCACTTTGTATGCTTGGGATGCTTGAATGGTTATGGGAAGGCGCAGGGCAAAGGTGGAATGGCAGTCAGGTGGTGCCTTATATAGAGCCCTACACAGTTCCAAACTTGCAAGGATCGCTAGACTGGTTAGCGGCCCATGGCTTTACCATTGATTTCATAATTAAGAATCTTGATAAGATTTTTGATATGTTTTCGACAGAACAGGAAGGCACCGGGGTCGTCGATCTTGCGGGGGATCTTGCCGGCATCTTTTCTACTGAAACAATGGTTAATGTAGTAAATTCCATTGAAGATTATATGCTGAACGTGGTCGCTCAAAATCCGGATGGCACTGGAAACAGGACAGAAGCCACAAGGATTGTCCTTAGTTTAATGAAGGACATGACCGAGGTGATGGATATTTATCCTGTTAAAGCACTTCGGGGCGCGTTGAACTACTTAATGCCACGCTTAACGCAAGCTACCGGAGAGGGATCCGGAATGCCAAGCCTGAATCAGCTAGACTTAGGCACATTTTTAGAGGATAGCGGTCTCCTTGATATCATCTTCTATAATTTCAGTAAGTTAGGCGATCTGAATTTTCCACTCTCAATCCATCAATCTTCCATCGATCTTTATCTGTTCGGTCAATTGATCGAGGATATTCCTCTGAACCTTGATCTTAATTTAGATCTCGCAAGTCTCATGGGTGGCGGCGATAAGAGCGATGGCGGCGCATCTGGTGCTGATGTCTTGAATGAACTCCCGATTTCCTTCCCAGAAGGCCGATTGCCCTATATTGAACTTGCGACGTTCAATGGACCCTTCAATATCTCATTTGCCCTATTCAATACCACCGGAATTGGTTCACGCACTCCAGTTAGATTTACGAATGTCACAATAGGGGAAGTATGGTTTAATGAGACCAATGGGCTTTATATTTTCAACCGCACTCAATCGTCCTATGAGTATGAGCATCACTTAAGCGGGTGGACTAACCCGGATGGAACGGGCGTTTTAAGAACATACGTGAGACCTAATTCGCTATTGAGATCAGATGCATCAGGTATTGTTCAATACTCGAGTGTTATAGAAGCGGATGATTTTGGGTGGGTTGATCCTTACATTTATATTCATGTGGAGCGACCAAATCAATACCAGACCCAAGAATTCTATTGGTGGAATGTCACAGGCCATCCTGTTCAAAAGACATTAGCGGGTCATACTCCTCCGTACAAAGCGCGGTGGATTGATGATGGTGAAGATATCCTTGTTCAGAGTGCCAATACACTTCCTTCTTCTACGATTAATATAGATAACGATGCTTACTGGGAAATTTTTGCCAGAGTTGAAATTGACGGGCGTAATATGCCAACGCATGAAGTCGTTTATGTGAGGGTAGGAAATGTCCAATCGGTTCAAATTGCTAATGCCACCGGCGGAGTCGGTCCTATGAGGATTCAAATTAATGCAAGTCACACGGAAGCCACTGCAAATTGGCGTATATTTGCATATACGGACCAAACAAAATATGTTATAAACCAGGAAATCACTCCAACTGGATCATCCGTTGTTTATCCAACCATTTCACAAGTAATTTCAGGATTCCATCTCCAAACGGCTCGCTGGAATGATGATTCGCTGTATCGGCTAAAGGTAGACTATGTGAATTTAACTGGGAGTCTAGTGGGTGTCTATGATTGGCGAATCAACAGGACGGCGGGTGATTATCAAAATAATGTGACTTACCCAAGTCAGCCTTCAGGATTCCGGTGGACCACTTCTTCAGGGATCAAAACCTTAACCATGCAATTCCAACCACTCCACGATGCGGAATGGTATGGCAATTATAAATATAGTAATATCAATGTAGATCTCAGTAACTTTAAAGATAAAACTATTAAGAGCGTCAATATAACTCTAAAAATAACTAAGGGACCGGAGGTAACAGGGACGAGTATGTTAAAACGATATTCAGAAGATTTCGCCTATGTCTCACCTGCGCCTACCACCTACTATTTACATCAAAATGTCAATACGGATACGGTTAAAATCCAAGGCTACAATAATTCTGGAGCCACTAACCTGAATTTAATGAAAGCAACTAGCGCCTGGGTAAATATCACGGCCCCAATTCCTGCCAATGCGTTCCTTAACGGAGTTGATTGGTACGTAAGAGCTGCAGAAGCGAAAAATGGCTCCATGCCGGCATCGACTACCAATGTGAGCAGAGTGGTCATCCAGTTTTATAATGAAACCAGTAATCGGTGGTTGACACTCCTAAATTACGCTGCTGGGACAAAGCAACAGGTGAATATCCCTGGCACAGTGGATGCGCGATATACTGGGAGAGATCTCTGGGATTGGGGGCTCTTTAGAACAGGAGGGCTCTATTTCCAGAATGGTGCAGGGGGATCGACGCAAATAGGAATGACCCACGAGCTGTATTTGACATCACGAAACCTAACCAATTTTGAGGACATTACCCTGGTCAAATTTGCGGTCTACCTTAGAGAAAGCCCGTCAACCTTTACTAACGATGGTTTAGGTTACCAAAGCGGCTCACGATCGTACAACAGCAGTGTATTGGTATCTTTCAAATTCTATCCATTTGTGAGTTCCTGGGGCCTAGGAGCAATAGAAATTCCTGAAGGGTTTGTCAGTAATTTCACGGTTAATGTTGTAATGTATGATCCATTGCTTGATATTCAAAATATGGCCGTAGGAAATCATCCTAACGCTTCAATAACCTATAATCGATTAGGTCCATTAAATACTGGTGCCACGGTGAACATCGAGACCGGCGTACCCGCTGGGCGAACTTTCTTCGCACGCAAGGTTCTTGTATATTTGGAAGCATGGGATAGCTTAACCCGGGAGGATGGCGATCATGGTGATATCCTGTTTAAAGATAATTTTTCTGCAGGGACCATCAAACTCGTCTATCTCTCACAATTACCAAGTTTGAATACTACAATAGAGGTCGTTGATCTGGAGGCAAAAATGTACATCAATGTCACTATCCCGGCGGGGCAAACTTTGCGGAATTACTATCTAAAAATGAACATAACGCCAGGATTGGGCTATGAGACAACGGGTTACACGGGGAATTACCGGTTCAGTGTCGGAACTGACGTGATCGGAGGTAATTCGAAAGCGATAAGCAGTATCGGCGCATATCCAAGCAAGAAAGTCTTAAAAACGAATGTATATGGCTTCCCGATTAGCTTGCAAGTTGGGAAAGTGGATTTAGACCCATTCACCCAGTTATATCACCTATATTACATACTCACCTTTGATGTCTCGCCCCAATTTCTGATGAATGCAACTGCGCGCGAGAGATTCTATTTCAGCGCCGTCTGGGAGAAAGCAGCAGGAAGTTACGAAGTCCGCTCGGATAAAATGGAAACGGTACCCGCACGAGTCATCGATATCGTCTTCAAGTAAAATTTATTAAACGAACCAAAACCTTTTTTTCCCCTTCTTTTTTTCAATTCATAGGAAATTTTCATCGGTAATTTCGGAAGCTTAAAAATGAAAAACAGAAGACTCTATGCTTTTGGTATACTAGTTATCATTACTATCAATTTCTTTTGGATGGCCTCTATTCTCTCATTCTTACAAATGGAAAATCAGGCAAAGACCGAATTTAATTCAAGTAATTCAAATCCTCTACAAATTCAGAGTAATGGGGGAAATTTTTTCGCCACCTATGCGAATTTCAAGTCCCAATTCGCACCATTGAGCATAGCTACTTTTGTTGGACGGAATAGTATCAATTATGATGAAGATTTAGTCTATCTTGCTTCAATTCCAATAGGTCTATACACGGAAAATGGTGTTTTGAAAGTATCGCCTATTTTATATGACGATGCCAACTTAGCTTCCGAATATCTTTTGAAAGATTGGAAGGAATACTGCCAAAAATTTGGATCCTGGAATGGAATCAAGAATATTGTATATATTGGTAATATTTCTACAGCTACAAAAACTAAAGTTGAAAATTGGCTCAATCCCGAAGGGAAATCTGATCCGTTCATGACGGATCCGGTTCAGATTACGGGAAATACCACCTACGATCTTGCGGCGAACATTGCTTCTTATTTCTGGTATAAGGCGGATACCGTTGTAATTGCGCCAATAGATGATCAATTTCCGCTGTCTCAGACGAACACACTGAAATTTAACAATACTTTAGATGGAATTGGACTAATAAACAAAAAAGGGCAAATCAGCACCTCGGTATTAGCAAACTATTGGTCGAATGGAAATGTGACATTGAATGCCGGGGGAGTTTTTGCCGGAATCAATGAGACAAGCAAATTAGTTATGGAGTTATTCGGCAATTTTTCGAAATCCTCCAAATGGATGTATGATACCAATAAAATTTCGAATAATAACTGGGTTTTCTTTCCAAATGTCAGTTATCCTGCCGATATGACCGATTGGGGCTTGAAAATTTATAATAAAACCCCAATATCCTCTGTGTCCTATAATTTAACCTTCTATAGTTTAGCCTATGAAAGGCACCAATTTCAAATTACTAATTCCGAAAGCCAATTTGATGTTTCTCTATCATGGGCGAATTCGGCCGATGACCTTAATTTTTGGGTATTAGATCCTTCGGGGCAGCTGCTCAGCGCCTCTTCGAGGACGGGGAATTTATATCAGAGTGGGAATACCACTAAATTTTCACGATTTCTCTACCCCGAGACTGGAACTTGGACCGTTTTAATTACGCGATCAACCGGGTTTCAGCCTGTTGCATACAATTTAACGGTGAATATTACCACATTCTCATCGTACCGACGGGAATGCATTGAATCAGCGGCGAACGGTGCAGTTATAGCGTCCTTATTGAATAAGCCGCTGTTATACGTAAGCGAGGGCATCATTCCCAATGTAATTAAAAATGCTATTTCCGCGTTAGGAGCTACAAAGGTAGTTTTGGTTGATCCGTTCAACCTCACATCTTCCCGCGGGTTCTTCACTGCCCTTTCTGCGTTAGGTGTGCAATTAAATAAGGGGGTCAATTTGACTTCCAGAACAAAAGTGTATAGTTACATATATAACATAACACACCAGTCAGATATCGTCATCACCTCTGTGAATGAGGGATATTTCGCGTCGGCAAGTCTTTTAGCTGCTTATCATGGAGCGCCCGTACTCTTTTCCTTGAATTCAACTTACAACATCCATGCGGGAGCGATAAAGAATTTTGCGGTAGATTATTGGATTGGATTTCAGAATCCTGGAGACTCCGCCCTATTAAGGCAGGGTATCCCGAGATTTCAAGACATGAAGCAGGTAGCAGATACTTTTTATAATTGGTTGAACTCCCTAAATTTAAATAAAAACGGTAATGAAACGGTACTTGTTGTTTCTCCGATCTGGGAATTAAATCCTTTCTTTGACAGGGCGCTCTATGGAAAAGCTCTTACGGGGCGTTTTGATGCCCAAAGCAGGGGAGACTTAACAGCCTTTATTGCGAGAAATATCCTCTATCCTGCTCTTAGCTACGCAAATTTATCGCTCAGTTATGAGTCTCAAGTCAAGAATGTTGCCTGCGAGGGGAACGCAACCAAAACCGCAAAGACATTGTACGCCACCAGCTTTTTAGGAACCGCAGCCAATTGCCAAACCAATGATGGCGTCCTCTATCATTCTTATCTCAATGCCTCAAAAGGGCAGATTGTCATGGCGTATTATGTGAATTTGAGCGATTTTCGAATCCTATATAATAACATAACTCAAGTAAGAATTTCGATTGATGGAAAAATTGGATATTCGAATAATCAAATTAAGATTGCGGGTTGGGCGGTTTGGAATTGGACTGCTAAAAACTATAAAATAATTGATAATTCAGTTCTAAACTCAACTTCGGATCAATCGGATGATTTTGTAATTGGTGCGACGAACAAATCCAGTTTTATTTATTCACAGAACGCACGAATCGAAATTTTCATTCTGGTGAATACAACAGGGACATCCGTCAGAGCAAGCATTGATTACATTGCCTTTACGGTGACCTACAACCAGCCGATAAACTACCCGAAAATGGTTTCTACCAGCGTTACTTATTGGCAAAATTTTAATTATCAGGGGAAGTCTTACAATTTTTCGTCCCTTATTCCTGCAAATTTTACCCAATTCGGTTTTCAGGCTAAGAATGTAACAGGATACCAAGCAGTCTCCTCTGAGTTAATGAAAAATAGTAAAATATGGTATTACTCGGGTAATAGTACATTGCCTTCAAGTGAATTTGGGAAAGCCGGCAATATCTTATTTACACAATCCAATTATTGGCGCGCTTTTGGAGATTATGATGATAAGCTAGCTACACCAGCAAATCCTGATGCGGATGGAGACCATTTTGTTACCCCCAATAGCACGCTTGCGAAATGGCAAACAGGGGTTGAGTTTAATGCCTCCCTATCAAATTTACATTCTAATTTTATTCTACTCCAAGATGGATTTTTAGGCGGTACTAAAGTGCCTCAGTATTTAATTCAGCACGGAGCAACAAATATTGTTGTCGATCTGAAACAGAACGTCTTGGGGTATTCAGAATATTTCAGTTATCGGATGTTAAATGAATTATTATCGAACAAACCGATTGGATTAGCCTTATTTAAAGCTTACAATCAAACGAGCCATCTCTATGCACGAAATTGGCAAGGGAATGTTATTGGTACTGCACCCTTCTCGAATTTCACCGAGGAAAATCAGCAATTCATACTGTACGGCGACCCTGAATTGAGGCTTATCAATAAAACCTTCGATCTCCCCGTTCCCACGAGCTATCGGCCATTAATTCACGGCTTCAGTCCCACCGTGCGGCGTGCGTCTCCGGTGAGCATTTGGGCAAACATTACAGATTTAGATTCTGATCTGAAGACGGAAGTATTTGGGAGATTCAATGTTACGAATACTGATGGAAATCCCTTTTTCACAAGTTATCAAACCAATGTTGTAGCCGCTTATTCTGACTCTACGTTCCTTTTCATGGGAACGACAAGCTTTTTCGATCTGAGCCAATATCCTTGGGAAACTTTGGGTAACAAACAAGTGAATTGGAAAATCTATGACTCAAAGAATGAAATCCAAATAAATGTTACTATAGATCTTCTTACAGCTCTTCCAACGATCATTCTGTCATCGAGTAAAACGCTCATAAATGATAACGGAACATATAACGCCATCGATCATCCCTTAGTTTTGCCAGATCCCACGGTGCATGAGAACCTCGGGAGAGTTAATGAATCGCTCTATACGAGTTTCTATATTCAAGATAGCGATGCAGACCCAACGAAAAATGATGGGACAGAGTTCAACGTGACCTTGATCCTTAATCATGTGAGTAGTGGTGCTAATTTAAGTTATCCGATGACTTATAGGTCAGATTCTAACCCAACTGATGCGTACAGCAACTGGACGTATCAATACATCTTTGGCGCATTCAACGTAACCGGCCAATATAGAATTTATGTGAGAATCAAAGATGGTGACAGTGCTGTCACGTATCCCTATACAGGCTATGATTTAGAATATCCCACGAATCAATTTTATCAATATGTCAATTTAATCAACTGGGTGCCTCAAAAAAATGGAACCAATTTTTTGGTTACGAACGCCACCGGACCGACTCACCGAGTTTTTCGGGTCAATGAAACGGTACAAGTAAATGCTTCGGTTTTCGATGTGGATGGAAACCAGACACGTATCAAAGCTGCCAGTCTATGTTTTAAGTTGGGAATAAGCGGATGGGTCAATATTTCGATGTCAGATCCAAATTTGGATAATACTTGGAATGCAACTTATAGGTTCACCGCGAGTAACAGTATCGGAGTCTGGGGGCTCTATATAAAGACCACGGATAAAGATAATAGAGTCTTCCTCATAAATGGAAGCACCTATCTCACAGTGGCGAACATTCCTCCGAACATCCCCTTTAATTTATTGATAAAAAACACAAGCTTACTGCAAACTTCCACCGTATTCAGAAATGAGACGATTGTGTTCTTTGCTAATGCCACCGATTTGGATGTATCAGATCGTACAACAAAATTGACCCTGTACGCGTGTCTAAAAAACCCCTCCGGGAATGTCAGATATCAATATACAATGTCATATAATACTACGGCAGCGCTTTGGATCTACAGATTCACTCCAAAAATTAACGATACAATTGGATATTGGACCTATTATGTGAGTGTATGGGACGAAACGGGCGCGTATACCAACTCAACAGAGAAGCCGACCTTTCGGATTAAAAATAACATTCCCATCATTAAGACGGTCGCGGTATTTCCGTCGGGACAGACTTTAACAATCGGAGAAACCCTCTCTATCAGTGGGACTGCATCTGATGTAGAAAAGCTGGCAAAAATTCAAATTTTTATTACAGATTCAGTGGGCAAAAGCATTAATAGCAGTCAAACTCTTTCTGGACAATCCAGCTCTTTCAATATTGGGTTTTTAGAGACGCAATATTCTGGATTAAAGCAGGAAGGCACTTGGAACATCACTATAAAATTGTTCGATGCGGATGGGAATATTACTAATACATTTACCTTCGGCGCTCAGCACAACATCATCACCATTGTGGTCTCTCCTCCCAGCCATGAGGGCGAGAATCGATTTCCCTATGAGATTGTAATCATTGTAGCGATCATTGTTACGACCGTCCTTGCCACTTACCTCGTTTATAGGACGCGATCGAAAGAGGCAACGGTCATTCCAGCGACCCGAGTGAAACAGATCATTAAGAAAATCTCGAAAGAAAAAGAAGAGGAGACTGAGCGTGCCCAACAAGAAATCAAAATTCGAACCAAGGCAATCGAAGTTCCGCAACCAGTGAAAGGCCCTATCGCACCAGTCGTGAAACCAGAATTGACAGAGGAAGAAAAGGAGGGTATCAATAAGCAATTGCAGGATCAGGTGAAGACGGCTCAAACCTTGCTGGATGAGGATCAGTTTGACAAGGCGGCGTTAGCGTACCACGATGCGGCGAAATTAGCTATAAAACTAGATAAACACGAAATGGCACGAATCTATTCGGATAAGGGCGAAGAAATTCTCAAAATGAAAGCCGAACTTCCCAGGAAAAAAAAGGCAAAAGAAGTGGAGAAGAAGAAGAAACCTGAAAAACTTCTCGGCAAAGCCAAAATAGAGAGCATCAAAGCAGAAATTGGAGAAACAATGCGGAACGCCCGGAAGGTCCTCCGGGAGGACGACTTCATGACGGCTGCGAAATACTATAGAGAAGTAGCAAGGCTCTATCGAGAACTCTTCGACGAGGAAAATGCCAGATACTTTGAAGCAAAGGCAGACGAATTACTCTAAATTAACTTCCTTTAATTTTTTCTAATATTTTAGGGATTGAGGAATAATATCCTGCACTTTCCCGTAGGTTGGCATAATCCACAGGTAGAGACAATATTTTAGATTCTTATAGGTGGGTTTGATGAAATTCATATGCCCCAGGGACCCATCGAAGAAAATGCCTTCACCATCGGTTAAGTCTTTTGAGACAGATTGCCCTTTTGCATTAATTAAGAATTGCGTGACAGCAATTAAAGCGGTCGGATCGTCAATACAATAAACATAGATTTCTGGATAGCCCGGGTGAATATGCGAATAAATTCTGGTCATTTCTCCTTCTTTCTCTAGATTGACACTCGTGATCACCCCTTGGGCTAAAGCGGTTTGGGGTATATTTGTGAATCCAGACATGAAATAGCCGTTTTTAAAGGCAGTCCATATCTCCCTATAGGTTGCCATCTTTCGGGTATCGCCTAACTCGCCGCGCGGTAGAAATTTTTCTAATGTAAATCGCTGGATTTCAAATTTGATGGGCAGTCCTTTTGCGTGATTTTCAAGAATGGGAGCGGTTACGATACATATTTTATTGCTGAATTTATTCTGCGAGCCCGGATTAATAATTATGTCTTCATTCGGTGGTAAAAATACCATATCGAATTGATTTAACATAAAATTCTCTTGAGTTCGCGTTAATTGGGAAGACCCCTTTAAGATACAGAAATTACAGACTTCATTTTTACTGGTTTGAATGCTAACGGGGGATTGGAAATAAAAATATTGTAATTTCACATGATTTACTTCTTTTTGAAAGATTTTTTCTTTCGGATCCTCGAAGTAATATCCAGACATCTGAATTCTTGTTGGAGCATTCATATAATTCACACCTTAGCCTTTTGTTGCGTTAAGAATCGTTGAAGGGCAGAAACCATACCTAATTTTAAAATTTTATCAATATAGGAGGCAACAATTGATACGAAGCTAGGTAATTGGGTTAAGTCCATGTTCCAAAGAGCGGGATTTTGGCAAATGGAAGAAACTAATCTATGTAACTCTTCTCCCCCAGAAGGATTGATCGAATTCCAAGCGTTGTAAAAGATCTGGAGCAATTCAGGGCTATCATTGTATTCATAGGGCTCAGACCCACGCTGACCAGACCATTTGGAATTAATATGTTCACGGATTCGCATAAAAGTTAGGAAGGCGGCGAATGCAAATAACGAAAATGGAGGCGCACTTTGGAACCGTTTATAGTAGGCAATAATAGAGGGCAAAAGCCTCAGACGCATTTTTGAGATGGAATACAGGGTTATATTTAATAGTTTATGTTCAATGAACGGATTATGGAAGCGTTCAATAATTATGTCCTTGTAGGCAATTAATTCGTCAGAGGGTAAATTGATAAAGGGAATTACTTCTTTTTCTAGTAGGTTTTCTACAAAACCTTGAATAACGGGATTCTCTATGGACTCTTTGACTGAATTTTTTCCGGAGAGGTAAGCAATGGGCGTCATTGAGGTATGGGCGCCATTTAGAATTCGAACTTTTCTTTGGAAATAATTGGTTAAGTCTGAAACAAATTGGACATCCAACCCAGCTCTATCAAAAGGGATTTTAGTTTGTAGGCGGTCAGATGCTTCGATTATCCAAGAATAGTAGAGTTCGGCGACATCAAACAATTTATCCTCATAGCCGAGCATATTCTGAAATTCTTTTAGATCTTTCTCTGCGGGATATCCCGTTACAATCCTATCGACAATGGAATTATAAAACCTGTTGGAGATTTCGAGCCATTGAATAAATGTGTCGCCCAAATTCCAGTGTTTTGCCAATTTCAGGATGATGCCCCGTAGCACTATGCCATTATTTTCAATCAACTCGAGCGGGAGAATCTTGAGCCCGTGTGTGGGGCTCCCATCAAAAAATTGAAACCGGCGATATAGAAACGAAAGAACCTTCCCAGGAAATGAAACTGGGGGATTGTTCTCAAATGAATCCGTGGGGTCATAGACTAATCCCGCTTCGGTGGTATTAGAAGTGATAAACTCGACGGAAGGGCGTTCCGCTAAGTTTAAAATTTTGAGCCAGTCCGTTTTCGCGGCAAAGGCTTCCTTTATTGAGGAGATGATCGTAAGTTCTTGCCGTTGCACACCCTTGGTAAGGCCCCGCGCGCATAAGGTGAAGAGCCCATTCTGGGCATTTATCATGGCGGCATTTTCAGTTTGTTGGGGCTGGATGACTACGACCCGCCCATTGAATAAATGATGGTGATTAGCAATTTCAATAAAATAATCGAGGAACGCGCGAATGAAGCGCCCCTCTCCGAATTGAACAACTTTAACCGGCAAATCAAAGAAAGAGGGATCCGGCATTTTGACATTCCTTATAGGCGAAATGCTAGAGAGAAGTTCCCTGGTTAAAAGCATTGTGTTAAGTCCCCTTAATATGCATAATTAATCTAGAATCCTTAGCCCGCAAGATCGCCCACAGGTAATTCTCGTAAAATTACCCGGTATCAGTAATGGCAGTGTGCGGAAAATTTGCACCAAGACTTTATACCATGGAAATAGTGCTTCTGAGTACATCAATATAATATAGAGTATTTTTTTCTGTTTAAATTTGATCACAATTTTCAAGGGTTCATTCGTGAGGGGATATTCCCCAAGGAATATCAACTATTAAGATACCGTAGTTTGAAGTTGACCTTAGCAATATTTTGCAGATGGAGGTAAAGAGTTATGATAGTGTGTCCGGTGCATTTACCTGGGATGTATTTGGAAGCAATTGAGAAATTAGTGACAGAAGGGTTTTATCCCTGTCGAAGTGAGGTTATCCGAGTCGCGATTCGCGATATGTTAAAACGGGATTTATTGCTTTCTAAAAAGATCAATCCAGAAGAATAAAATAGTCCCCAATTTTCCTTTTTTTGGACCAATAATTTTGTTATTTCACGATTTTTATCTTTTCTTTGGCGCAGGTTGCACAAATCCAAGATACATCTTCCCCTTTTGGAAGACGCTTTAGAAGCTTAATACGAGAAATTTGTTTTTTAGGAAATTCTTTCCCACACAACCCACAAATAAAGGTGAGTTTTCGCTTTTTAATCATTTCAGTTGCTCCAATGAATTCATGTATTATTTACTTTCACAAGTTGATATATTAAAAAGATTTCTAATTTCGACATAAAAATTAAAATATAAAAAAGAACTATTTATACTCAAGCAAAACAGAGAAAGTTATATTCAATTAGAGGATCAAAAAGAAATAAGGTTAAATACAATTCTGATTAATAAGTTTAAAGAGCGCTTGTCAGATGCAGTTATTTGATTTATACGTGATTTATCGTGGAGGACAGACGATCTTTCACAAAAGATTTGGGGAAATGGAAATCGATCAAGATTTGATAACCGCATTCTTGACTGCTATTGACAATTTTTCAAAAGAAGTCTTGGCGAACGATGAACCGCTACGAGTTATTGAGAAAGGCTTTTCTAAAGTTGTGTTGACCTACGGCAAGGATATTTGCTGTGCATTAGTCTGTGGCACAGAAGATTCAACGGAACTTGGGACACTGCGATCTATTCTCGAGCGAATTCTGGCCGATATCCAAACGCAATATGCTCAAATTTTAGAGGGATGGAGAGGGGACTTAAAGCAGCTATCAGGGATTAGCACCATTGTTGAAACGAATTTGAAGAACGTTATCCGGATAACGGCACCGCCCGCATTAACGGAATTATTGCAAAATCCCAACCGCTACTATTTTACGGTCGACGACCGAGGTATCAATCTGTACAATACGCTTTTACGCGATTCTAGGGGGTTTCGTGCCTTCACTAAAAAGTTGGGAGTCCCCATTGAGATGGTGGATATGGTTTTGAACGAAATCCGTGCAGATAAACGAGGTATTACCCAATTAGGTCAAGAAACCGGGGTTGATTTCAATCGGTTAATGACGCTCCTTCGGTCCTTAAAATTACGCGGAATCACGCTAATTTGGATGTAATAGAATAGTTATTGTATTACATTAATTTTTAAATATCAATTTTCAATTATCTATTATCTATTAATAAAAGAAAAAATTGTCAGGAATGGGATCCGCACAGATAGGATTAGAATAAACTTCAACGGCGCTTATAAATGGCAGAGAAAGAAGAATTTGACTTAATTACAATGGCGCAAGGTTTGAATTGGTTAATGAGACAACTTTATGAAAAAATTGCAAAATCCGAGGAATTTAACGAATTATTGAAAAGTCCAAAGAGTTTCGTCGAAATTGTAGAGGCCAAGAAGTATAAGAATTTGCGATTTATCGAAGCGTTTTTGAAATATTTAGCGGATCAAAATATTTTAGCTTTTCAAGATGGGAAATATCAATGGAATGCGGACATAAAGTTTAAGGTAAAAGGGAAAACGGTGGTTGAAGCAGAAGCCATTGGAATCAAGAAGGTGCAAGAAAGTGCGATGGGATTATTCAGCATTCTGAAAAAGTATGAGGAGATGTTTCCAAGTATCTTGAGAGGCGGTGCCACTGACCGCGAACCGGAATTAATTGTTTGGGATTCTCTCTATACAACTGAATTTTACAATTACTTGCGCCGAGAAGCAATCCGGCGCGGCAATCTGCCTCAAAACTCTGTGGTAATAGATTTTGGGTGTCGCTCGGGCTGGAGCACAATTAATATGCTGGAAGAATTAGCACCGAAGAAAATTTATGCGGTCGATCCCTCGCCCGTCATGATTGAACTGGCGTATGAGAATTTAGTGGCGCTGGATCTCGCGGATAAAGTCGAATTCGTTTCCTATGACTTCAAGTTTGAAAAGAAGATTCCCATTGAGGAAAAGTGTGACGGCGCGTTTATCGGCCTATTATTTAACCGATATACCAAAGAAGAAATTAGTGATATGCTTATCGCTTTACGGGGGGCTCTGAAGGGAGGCTCTCACATTTGCGGATTGCAGCCTATTAAGGATTCTGAGGCGATTCATGCCGCAGAGCTATTGCTTTTTGCAGATAAGGAATTCAAAGGCTATCCTGAATATGATTCCTTTAAAAACGCCTTTCTGCGAGCAGGTTTCACAAAACCAATAATTGAACAGAGCATGTTTTTCCAAACAACCTATGTGGCGGAGCGCCCTATTGAAAGACCAGGAAAGAAAAAGGGCGGCAAAAAAGGCGCCTAAATAGGCGTTATTTATTTAGAGTTTTTTATACTCTTTAGTTTTCAATTTTTTTTAAAAAAGGGGAGAAAAAGATTGGGATTAGATGGGCAGTGGAAGTAGTTCTTCCGCGACATATTCTTTCTTTTTGCCCTTTGCCCGCATACGGGTGATAACCATTGCGCCTGCGATGGCACCGGCGGCAATTGCAGCAATTGCGACGATAATCATGGTCCAAGGGGTTTCTTCACCGACCACCTTATAGCTGAAGGGCGAGCTGATTCTCGAATTGCCAAAACAATCTGTGACATTGATAGTGAATTGAATTGTCCTTCCTGCTAACTGCCCAGGGATAACGCCAATGAAAATCAGTGTGCCATTTAAATAATTTGTTAGTATAGTCATAAGAACTGGGGAATAGGTAATCCCATCAGAGGTGTATGTTATATAGACGCTTGCGATGCTATTCCTATCGTAGAGGGTGATATTGATTAGGGCTTCTTTCCCAACTGGGTTTTGACTCGGATATTGGATAGTATTTTCATAGATCGTTGGCCGCGTTGTATCCACGATATAGGAAATCATGTTCGAGAGGGAGCTGGAGTAATTGTTTTCATCATAGGCGATGACGACGAAATAGTAGATATCATCTGAGAGATTACAGAAAGTGAAACTGGTTAGTGGATAGTACAAATCTCGAATAGTCTTATCTGGGTTCCAGCCAAAACCATAAATGGTAGCATTGGGGAGTAGTCCTATGAGATTCGTGATTGGGGTTCTGGAAATATAAATTTCGTATCGGAACACATCAGAGCCATTGTTCGGATTCGTGGGGCGACTCCAAGAGATCGTGACATTAGGTAGCCCATTGCGGGTGACGTTATGGAGCCCGGTGGGGACGCCGGGTGGCACGATATCAGCAACAACAATTGAATATGCGAGAGAGTAACTGCTTTCCCCATAGAACTTGTCAACTGTAGTGATGTAGTAGGTCCAATCTCCATCAGGGAGGCCATAATCGATGTATTGGTAAGTAACGGGGTACATACCGAGGCTTGTAACATTCCCGATATATACAAGCAAAGGATTGGACGAATTCATCCGGTAAATGCGGTACCACCCAATAACGCTATATGGTAAATTCGTGCTATTGTCCTGCCATCTCAAAGTTAGATCGCCATTCGTATTGTCCGTTATTGATATCCAGACGGGGGGATAGAGGGTAATCATGATTAGCGCCACGTTAGAGGGGAGAGATGCTTGATATTTTTCATCTAGGGCAACTACCTTGTAGTAATATGGCCCAATTGCAAGATCCTCATCTAGGTAGGTGGTGAATGGACCGGTCTTCGGCCTATACAAGGCGATTAGCGTGCTGTTATCCGGGGTGAATCCGCTTACATTTGAGCGATAGATATTGTAGTAGCATACATCAAAATCAGGTGGGGTGTTGATAATTAAGATAGCGGTGCGCCCAGATTTTTGAACCGGCTCTATTATTGTTGGAGGACCAGGCGCTTTGATATCGATGGGAATACCGCTTGCTGTAGCCGAGGCAGATCCTTCATTCTGTGCTTCATCCACTGCAGTAATATAATAGATATAGGTCGAATATTCATTAAGCACACTATCTTGGTAGAAATTAAAGGTCGAATTTGCTATGAAAGTAGAGTTTCGATAGACCTTATAGTGATGAACATCTAACTCAGGATTCTTGTTCCAAGCGATATTCAAGATGTTGCCAGTGCCTTCGTTGACTATTATGAGCCCTTTTGGCGCTGAAGGTGGATCAGGATCACCGCTCGTGAAACCCGTATCATATTTCGTCGGACTGTCACCGACTTCATCTGCAATTGCGATTTTGTAAGTATATAATTGGCCATCTATTAGATTGGATTCATTATCGATATAATAGAGAGTATTATTATTCGTGATTCTGGCAATCAAGGTGCTTGGAGTGGTTGGGAATTGAAGATTAAGTCCAAGCCACCGATATATATTATAACTTTGGAAATCGGAAGGAGTCGATGCCGTCCAACTAAGGTAGATAGTCCCATCTATCTGAGAAGTTGCATCAAAAGTAAATGCTGGAATTGGGCGTTGCTGGTCATATACAGATACAAAGGCTTCATTGCCTCCCGTCGCAGTGTTATCGTTCTCATCCGCTGCGCGAACTATGTAATAATAAGTTCTGCCAGTTCCATTGAGAATAGGATCGTAATCATTGAAGTAGGTATTGGTCGTAATGCCAATTAGATTTGAAAGGGAAGGAATGAATCCGGAGGTGTTAGCACGGTATATCTTATAGTTCATAACATCTTTGTCAGAAGGCGCCGTCCATGATAAGTGAACATTACCAGCTGTACCTAAGTTCGAGGCAACCAGGGTTGTAATGTCCTTTGGAGGAGTAATATCACCCGTGGGTTTGATTAAAGGCGTTACTTTTGCGGCAGCTGTAGAATTATACCCGACTTCATCAAATATTCGTATTTCATAGAGATAGGCGTAACTATCAAATAGGTTATCGCTAGTATCGACCCAATAGTTTATCGCCCTGTTGTAGATGGTTTGGACGAGAATCCATGATCCATTTCGCCAGATTTCGTACTTTACGAAATCGCTTTCTTGGGACATCGTCCAGTTAAGGTAGAGAGATCCAGCGATATTAGTCACAGTAAAAGAGGTAGGCTGGAGCGGGGGTATCGTGTCCTGTGGGGTTCCACTCTTCTGAATAATTTCAGGGAGGCGGTTGCCGTCATCATCCCAAGCGAGGACTTTATAGTAATAAGTTACTCCATCAGTTAATCCTGTATCTACGAAGAAGGATAGGGGGTGCGCAACAATGGCAATCTGATAGATGGGGCCCGGTGTGAATCCCGAAGTAATACCGCGATATACCCGGTATTCTTTGATATCGGGTGCCGAAACGAGACCCCATGAAATGTTTAAGGTGTTTCCTGTTGGCACCACGGTTACTGTTAAAGTAGTTACCGCAGGTGGTGCAATGGTGTCTAACGGAACTGCGGCTTTAACTGTCGAATTCGTTCCTAAGTTAGGCACTTCGTCCACAGCCGAAATTTTGTATAGATAGGTCTTATTGTTAATTAAACCTGTATCTAAATAGTAAGTGACGGTCAAAACGGCTAAACGGGTCCATAAATTAGCGGAAATATTGCGATAGAGCCAGTATGCCGCAAAATCAGGCGTCCCGGTGATTGGACTCCAAGTGACGTTCAAGGTGTTACCTTCAGGGAGGACTGTAATGGTGACTCCCGTGACTTGAGGAGGCGGGGTCGTATCAGTCGGAATGCTGGACCGCACGGTCGAGTTCAGCCCACTATTCGGGATTGGACCACCGTCATCTCTCGCTGCAATCTTATAGAAATAGCGAACATTATCGGTCAATCCTGTATCCGTATAAGAATTAATTGAAGGAGTCGCGATCAGGGTCCAGAAAAGTGTTGTGGTATTACGATAGATGAGATATTGGCTGAAATCGGGGGCTGTACTGGCATCCCAAGTCAATTGGAGGGTATTTCCTATGCCGGTGTTCACCACATTCAGATTCACGACTTGCGGCGGCGCCACGGTATCCTTGGGTGTCCCAGAAACTTGGATGGAATCCGGCCCTTCGTTCGGCACCTCATCGTACGCCGTAATGAGATAGTAATAGGTCACATTATCCGCGAGCCCGGTATCATTGTAGTAGAGATTCGTGGTCGATCCCCGGAGATACAGGGCTTCACTCGGAAATCCCGACACCGTGTGCCGGTAGATTCGGTAGCCAACTACATCGGGTACGCTGAGCTTGAGGTCGTTCCATTGCAGGTTCAACGCATTCCCAGTCGCCACCACTTTTACGGTGATGCCCGTGACCTGGGTGGGTGGAACGGAATCCGCCGGAGTCCCGCTCGCCTGAATTCCGGTAAGCCCAAAATTGTTATCATCATCAACTGCGCTGATCTTGAAGTAGTAGGTCACGCCATCCGTGAGGCTGTTGTTGAGATAGAAGGTCGTTGGATGCGTGATATTGCGGATATTATTGGCAGGGGTAGGAGTGAAGCCTGGGACTGTACTCATGTATATGCAATAACGGACAGTATCAGGCGCGGTGCTCAGGCTCCAAGTTAAATTGAGAGTGTTGCCTGTGGCGATTACCGTTGCCACAAGACCTGAGACCGCGGGCGGAGCCACCGTATCCAGAGGAATCCCGCTTACAGGCGTGGAATTGATACCCTTATTCGGCACTTCATCCACAGCGGATATCTTATACCAATAGACTTTACCGTTGGTTAAGCCCGTATCTAGATAGGAGGGGCTCGTGAGGATAGCCCTACGGCTCCAAGCTTCCGTCGTGCTATTCCGATAGAGCCAGTATGCTGCAAGATCAGGGGTAGAACTAGCACTCCAATTAAGAATCAACATATTCCCTTCAGGAATAACTGTAATCGAAACGCCCGTAATTTGAGCAGGCGCAGTGAGGTCCAATGGAATTCCGGAGGTAGCAGTGGAATTCAATCCTTTATTGAACGCTTCATCCAGGGCGGAAACTTTATACCAATAGGTCTGACCATCGATTAGATTTGAATGGGTGTATGAGACGGTCGGAGGAGTTACTATGGTGAGTAGGGTGTAGGGCCCTGCGCTGTTAGTACTATTGTAAATGTAATAATAAGTAATATCAGGGGCGCTGCTGGCGGTCCAGCTTAATTGGAGGGTATTTCCTAGGCCAGTATTCACCACATTCAAATTCATGACTTGCAACGGCGCTACGGTATCCGTGGGTGTCCCGGAAACTTGGACGGAATCCGGTCCTTCGTTCGGCACCTCATCGTACGCTGTGATGAGATAGTAATAGGTCACACCATCCGTGAGCCCGGTATCATTGTAGTAGAGATTCGTAGTCGATCCCCGGAGATACAGGGCTTCACTCGGAAATCCCGATACCGAGTGCCGGTAGATTCGGTAGCCTGCCACATCGGACACACTGAGCTTGAGGTCATTCCATTGCAGGTTCAACGCATTCCCAGTCGCCACCACTTTCACGGTGATGCCCGTGACCTGAGTGGGTGGAACGGAATCCGCCGGAGTCCCGCTCGCCTGAATTCCGGTAACTCCAATATTCTTATCATCATCAACTGCGCTGATCTTGAAGTAGTAGGTCACGCCATCCGTGAGGCTGCTGTTGAGATAGAAGGTCGTTGGATGCGTGATATTGCGGATATTATTGGCAGGGGTCGGAGTGAAGCCTGGGACTGTACTCATATAGATATTATAATGTTCAATATCAGGCGCAGTGCTCGGGTTCCAAGTCAAATTGAGGGTGTTACCCGTGGCGATTACCGTTGCCACAAGACCTGAGACTGCTGGCGGAGCAATCGTATCTAGAGGAATCCCGATTACAGGCGTGGAATTGACACCCTTATTGGGCACCTCATCTACAGCGGATATCTTATACCAATAGACTTTACCGTTGGTTAAGCCTGTATCTTGGTAGGAGGGGCTCGTGAGGATGGCCCTACGGCTCCAAGCCTCCGTTGTGCTATTCCGGTAGAGCCAGTATGCTGCAAAATCAGAGGCAGAACTAGCACTCCAATTAAGTATCAGGACGTTCCCTTCAGGGATGACCGTTATCGAAACACCGGTGATTTGAGCGGGCGCTGTTGTATCCAATGGAGTTCCGGAGGTAGCAGTGGAATTCAATCCTTTATTGAACGCTTCATCCAGACCAGAAACCTTATACCAATAGGTCTGACCATCGATTAGATTTGAATGGGTGTATGAGACGGTCGGAGGAGTTACTATGGTGAGTAGGGTGTAGGGCCCTGCGCTGTTGGTACTATTGTAAATGTAATAGTAAGTGATATCAGGGGCGCTGCTGGCGGTCCAGCTTAATTGGAGGGTATTTCCTAGGCCAGTATTCACCACATTCAAATTCACGATTTGCGGCGGCGCCACGGTATCCATGGGTGTCCCGGAAACTTGGACGGAATCTGGTCCTTCGTTCGGTACCTCATCGTACGCCGTGATGAGATAGTAATAGGTCACACCATCCGTGAGCCCGGTATCATTATAGTAGAGATTCGTAGTCGATCCCCGGAGATACAGGGCTTCACTCGGAAATCCCGATACCGTGTGCCGGTAGATTCGGTAGCCTACCACATCGGGCACGCTGAGCTTGAGGTCATTCCATTGCAGGTTCAATGCATTCCCAGTCGCCACCACTTTCACGGTGATGCCCGTGACCTGGGTGGGTGGAACGGAATCCGCCGGAGTCCCGCTCGCCTGCGTGACAACTGGACCTTCGTTTTTATCATCATCTACGGCAGTGACTTTGAAGTAGTAAGTAACGCCATCCGTGAGAGTATTGTTGAGATAGAAGGTTGTCGGATGCGTAATGTTGCGGACATTATAAGCAGGACCATGGGTGAACCCGGGGATGGTGCTCATGTAGATATTATAATGGTCAATATCGCTTGCAGTGCTCGGGCTCCAAGTCAAATTGAGAGTATTGCCTGTAGCGATTACCGTAACCACGAGACCTGTGACTGCAGGAGGCGCTACCGTATCTTTTGGGATCCCGCTCTTGGCAGTCGAGTTCGCCCCTATATTAGGTACTTCATCTACTGCCGAAACTTGATACCAATAAGTCTTCCCATTAGTTAACCCAATGTCTTGATAACTGGTAATAGTTAGGTTCGCAATCCGAATCCATGTCTCGGTAGTACTATTCCGATAGAGCCAGTAATTCTTAAAATCGGTAGCGGGACTGGGATTCCATGTGATAATCAGGCTATTCCCTTCCGGAACAACCGTAATACTGACACCGGTAATTTGAGGTGGTGGAGCCGTATCGGTAGGAATGCTAGTTTTTACAGTTGAATTCAAACCAATATTGGGAGTTGGACCGCCATCATCTTTGGCCGCGACCTTATAGAAGTAGCGAACTCCATCTATTAATCCTGTATCGATGTAAGAATTTGTTGTAGGCGTCGCTATTAGCGTCCATAGAAGCGAGGTGGTGTTACGATATACTAGATATTGACTAAAATCAGGCGCCGTACTGGCATCCCATGTTAATTGAAGAGTATTTCCAACGCCAATATTGACCACATTCAAATTCACGACTTGTGGGGGTGCGACAGTATCGGAGGGAGTAGCATTTACTTCATCGGAGAATTCGCCCTCTAATCCAAGAGAAGAGACAGCGGTAATACGGTAATAATATAAAGTGCCATCGATCAATCCAGTATCTTGCGTGGAGTTCACACTAACGGTTTTTACATAAGTATCTGGGCTTGGAATGAATGAGGTTAAGCTGCGATATAGTTTGTATTGAGTCGCGCCCGTAACATTAGTCCATGTGAAAGAAAGCGTGTTTCCTGAAGTTACAACCGTGACCTTAAGATTCAATGGTTTTGGAAGGGGAATGCCACCTGGAATTCCGATCTTCTGATCGGAGTAAGCACCTTCATGATTTGCTATATCCATGGCTGACACGCGATAGTAATATTCCGTAAGTGTTGTAAGTCCGGTATCGTTATAATAGGGAGTGGTAACGTTCTTGATGTTGTTAGCGGGGCCGGGTGAAAATCCAGATGATTCACTACGATAGATACGATATAATTTCAGGTCAGGTTCCGTATTTGCTTTCCAGGATAAGTATAAGGCCGTACTATTGCTGCTTATAATAGTTAAATCAGTAACGCGGGCTGGAGGTAGAATATTAGTTGATATCCCGCCCACAATAGTTGAATTAAGTCCTTCATTGGGCACTTCATCAATTGCAGCGACTCTGTAGAAGTATGTGACCGTATCTACAACTGTGGTATCTTTATAGGTTATTGAAGTTCGATTAAAGACAATTAAAGTGAAACTACCTGTTCCATTTCGCCGATAAATATTATAACCTGAAAGATCTGATTCTGTGTTTGCTGCCCAAGAGAGATCAAGCGTTTTTCCCGTTGTAGGATTTGTTACTGTTAACCCAGTTACTTGGGCAGGCGCTATGATATCGTGGGGTATCCCAGAGCTTAGGGTTGAATTAAGCCCGTAATTTGGCACCTCATCGTATGCTGAGATTCTGTACCAATATATTCGTCCATCAACCCGTCCAGTATCATTATAGTAATTGACGGTTCGCGTCGCTATCAACGCCCAAGGAGAGGCTGTCGAGTTACGATAGACGCGGTAGCCGACAAGATCAGTTGCTGAGCTTATGCTCCAAGAGATATCGAGCTTGTTTCCTTCGGGTTTAGCTGTAACAACCACGCCCGTTACCTGTGATGGCGCCAGCGTGTCCTTGGGTATGCCAAACGCAACAGTCGAATTGAGTCCATAGTTCGGCACTTCATCGTACGCCGAAATCTTGTAGTTATACCGGACGTTATCCGTCAGCCCGGTGTCGTTGTAATAGGTCACGGTCCGTGTCGTGATCAGCGTGTAGGTCGTGGCGGTAATATT
>Ga0315277_10001195_pt1 | contig 38398 bp, 36 predicted proteins | sample YL17G05_15_MG_FD_203695 | JGI IMG/M metagenome (GOLD analysis project Ga0315277, IMG submission 203695) | Sediment microbial communities from Yellowstone Lake, YNP, Wyoming, USA - YL17G05_15 | ecosystem: Environmental > Aquatic > Freshwater > Lake > Sediment | place: USA: Wyoming | collected...
GGAGCTTTTGCTTTTCTCCTGACTCCTGACTCCTGACTCCTTCTTTTAGATCCGTCCGTATCGCCGGCTGAGCTCCAGCAGTCGCGCGCCCACCTCCGGTTTCAGCGGATTTTCTTCTGTCTCCTGCTTGTAGAAGCCCCTGCGCTCCCAACCCCAGTTTCAGCGGAGCTTTTGCTTTTCTCCTGACTCCTGACTCCTGACTCCTGACTCCTGACTCCTTCTTTTAGATCCGTCCGTATCGCCGGCTGAGCTCCAGCAGTCGCGTACCCGACTCCGGTTTCAGTTGTTCGGGCAGGAATCGCCAATGCCAGTTGTTTTCGGGGCGCGACGGCACATTCATGCGCGCTTCCGAGCCCAGGCCAAGCACATCCTGAAGCGGGAAGATCGCAAAGTCCGCGACGGACGCAATCACGGCATTTATGAAATCCCAATGAATCTCGGCGCCGTCGCTGTTCAGGTAGCGGATCGCGCGCGCGCGTTCGGCGCGCATTTCCTCGGCGTTTTGCGCCGGCCCCTGCACAGCCTGAAACCAGCCCAGGGCGGTGTCGTTGTCGTGCGTTCCGGTGTACGCAACGCAATTGGGCACATAATTGCCAGGTTTGAACAAGTCCTGCGGCGAATCATTGACGAACGCGAACTGGAGAACGCGCATTCCCGGGAATCCCCAGCGGTCGCGTAAAGCGAGCACCTCGTGTGTGATCCAGCCCAGGTCTTCGGCGATAAAGGGGAGAGTCCCGAATTCTTGCGCCAGCACGGCGAAAATGCGATCGCCAGGCCCATCCGCCCAATGCCCGTTGGCAGCCGTGGTCGAGCCAGCGGGGATCTGGTAGAACTTCTCGAACCCCCGGAAGTGGTCGATTCTGACCCAGTCCGTCTGCGCGAGCATGCAGCGTATCCGGTCGATCCACCAGCGATATCCGGCCCGCTCCATTACATCCCAGCGATACAGGGGGTTTCCCCACAACTGGCCGTTTGCGCTGAAGTAGTCCGGGGGAACGCCGGCCACTGCCCGCGGGTTGCCCTGCTCGTCCAGATCGAACAGCTCCGGATTGGCCCAAACGTCAGCACTGTCGTGAGCGACGAAAATCGGCAGGTCGCCAATCAGCCGGATCCCGCGGCTGTGGCAGTATTCCTTCAGGCTCTGCCATTGGCGATGGAACTCGAACTGGACATACTTATGCAGCGCCACCCGGCCGGGATCAGGTTTCCGGCTTTGCTCCCACCGGGTCCACAACTTGCCGCCATACTCATCCCTGAGCGCTGCAAAATCGGCAAACCGATCGAGCCAGAATTTGTTGACGCTGCAAAACCGCTCATATTCTCCGGCGAGTCCGGCCGGTTTGCGGGCAGAGAATGCGTGCGCGGCCTTCCCGAGCAGCGGCCACTTGAATCCGGCGACGGCATCGAAGTCGACGGAAGCGGCCGGCAAGGAAGGCGCCGCATCCAGATCGGCGCGTGCCAGCAATCCATCCTTTTCGAGCCGATCCAGGCTGATCAGCAGTGGATTTCCCGCCATGCTCGAACAGGCCTTGTAGGGCGAGTTCGCCTCGGCAGGCGGGCCAAGCGGCAGGATCTGCCAGAGCTTCTGCCCGCTGTCCGCCAGGAAATCCGCAAAACGGAATGCCCAATCGCCAAGGTCGCCGATGCCGTGGCCGCCGGGCAGTGAAGTGGGATGAAGCAGAATGCCGCTGGCGCGCATCGATCCTCACAGACTGGCAATGCGGGAAATACTCCCGCAACGGAATCCCCCGCCTGCTGCCAGGCGTCGTTGAAAGTGCATGGTCCTGTTCACAGCCTTTCAAGATACAGAATTCGTATCATTTGTGCTAGAGCCAACGAACCGCGGCCGGTAATATTTAGGGTGATGCCGAAGGAGTGCATTCAGAGGAGGAAGCATGCGCGCGAAATTGGCGGGATTCGGTCAGGCGGCTTTGGTTTTGGTGCTGGTGTGCGGCCTTTGGGGCGCGGAAAAGACCTTCAAGGACACGTCGGTCCAGGTCGGGGATATCAAGATTCATTACCTCGAGGCGGGGACCGGCGATCGTCACATGGTTTTCATTCCCGGTCTGACCATGACCGCTGAGGTCTGGAAGGAACAGCTCCCTTATTTTGCCGCCCGCGACTTCCATGTCATCGCGCTGGATCCGCGCAGTCACGGACAGTCCAGCAAAACAGAAGGGGGAAACACTTACCAGCAGCACGCGGCTGACCTCCATGCCTTCCTGCAAAAGATGAAACTGGAACACTGCACGCTGGTCGGCTGGGGCGCGGGCGTCGTGACCCTGCTCGAATACGTTTCGAGCCCTGAGGCTCTCAAGCCGGATGCCTTGGTTCTGGTGGGTGACCCACCGATCGTTGCCGGCGACAAGGAAATTCCCACCAGTTTCAACGTGCAGCAATCCAGGGATTTCGTGCTGGCAATGGAGGAAGACCGGGCCAAGGCAACCGAGGCGATGGTCCGGGGATTTTTCAAGGCCCCTCAGAATATTTTCCTGCTTAAATCTCTGAATGACGCCAGCCTGAAAACTCCCGCGGGAGCTGCCATCGCGCTCCTGTTCGACCTGGTCACGGGGGACCGCCGGCCTGCCCTTTCACGAATCGTCGTGTCCACCCTGGTGATCGTCCCGCAGGACAGGCAGCTGGCCGGTGAATATCTGCAATCGAAGATCGCCGGCGCGAAGCTCAAGGTGATTCCGGATGCAGGCCACGCCCTGTTTCTGGAGAAGCCGCAGGCATTTAACCAGGCACTCGAAGATTTCCTCGGGATCCGATAACATTTCTGAGAGCGAGGCGTCCCGGTCTGCTCCTTTCAGTCTACTATATTGCAGTAAACAACGCTTGGTAAGCGGCGGATCCGTTTGGAGTGCGGCGACTGGTCGCCGCTTTCGGCCACCGATCTGCTGCCGCACCAGGCGGCCTGCCGCCATTTGTTCTCGGCCCGCCTGGAAGCGCGGGCTGGATCCCGCCTTGTGGAATTCCCGGCAGCAAGCTGCCTGGCAGGGCCAGCACACCGATCTCCAAAGCGGCGACCAATCGCCGCACTCCAAACGGGGCCACCCTGTCATAGGGCCGGCGATTTGCCGCGGCATTTTATTTCAGGGGGCAGGTGCCGGTCGCAGTGGCGGGCTGAGGTTTCCTTACCGGGGGCCGTCGACGCGGCGTTTCACGATCCCTTTGGCGGTCAGGTAAAACGGCTCCTGGAGGACCTCTTCCACCCGCTTACGATAGCCTTTGACCGGCCACTCACGCTCACAGAAAAGCTCGAAGATGCGCCCGCGCACCCTGGGACGCGCCTCCGCATTCAGCAGCGTCTCGAGCAGGCGCTCGCGGATCTCCTCGTCGCCGCTGCGCGCGAGATAATAGGCAGCCGCGATGCAGACGTCGTCATCCTCATCCTGGAGGAAGCGGAGCAACGTCTCCCGCACATGCGGCAGAGCCTGCTCCGGCAGATGCTCGATCATGGCCACTTTGGCTTCCGGCCAGCGCGTGTACGACCTGTCGAGCGTCTCCAGCGTCTCTTTCAGGACGGCGATGAACTCTTCACCGGGGAGGATTTCGCGCAGGGCGCGCATCGGCCAGGTCACCTCCGACTCGGTGCGCAGGAAATTCCGGATCGGCTCCACGGCGGCGCGTCCCATCCCGGTAAGCAGCCGCACCGTGTATTGCTTTTCCTCCAGATCCATCGTTTCCTGAGGCACCTGGATCGTGAAGCGGCGGAGAAGCGCGGCAGCGGATTCCGGCGTTTTCCATGACGCCAGCCGTTCCATGGCAGCAACCCGGTTCGCCGCATCGCCATGAGTCTGGACAACCGCCTTCAGCGCCCGGCTGATCTGCCGTTCCGTCGGCCCCTCGCCGTCTGAGAACAACTTCCGAATGAAATCCATGGACATGATTTTACATCAACAATTCCTGATGAGGATGATGATTCCAATCTGTGCTACGATTTCCCGAAACCATGGCGCCGGCAAGCAGCCTGGACTTCGACCTGGACGTGGACCATTTTTCTTTGAGGTGTTTTGATGGAGGGGCACAACAGAAACCGGATAACATAAAAATGGGAAAGGACGGACTGATGGAAGAACGCGAGTTTTTCAACGAAAAGGATGAAATGGTGCCGGCGTCGATCAACTGCCCGAAATGCCGGCAGACGCTGGAGTATGACATCCGCTGGCGGCGGCGCACCAAAAAGGCCGGCCTCCCGCCCCGCGCCGACGAACGCGACCGCGCGCGTTTCGCCAAGGCGCGCAATTACCGGGTCCGCATGGACGATAAAGTTCGCTGCAAAAACCCGCGTTGCGGGAAGACCATCGAGATTACCGCCATCCAAACGGTGGTTTTTGATTGATCTGGCCGGCCGGCAGCAACCATGAGGAGCGGGGCAACCATGAAGAAAAGGAAATTCGGAGTACTGACCGGCGGCGGGGATTGCCCGGGCCTGAACGCGGCCGTTAAGTGGATCGTTTACGGAGCGGTTTCCCAAACCAGCGACGATCTCGCGCAGCCGATCGAGATCGTGGCGCTCAAGGAAGGGTGGGAGGGGATGCTCATGCTCGATCCCGACAAGGGCATGGCCGACGAGAGGTATGTGCAGGTCCTCACGACGTCGCTGGTGCGCAAAATCGATCGGGACGGCGGCACGGCGATCGGCACTTCCCGCGCCAACCCTTTCAGTGTCAAGGATGAAAAGGGGGACAAGCACGACCGAAGCGCCGTGGTGGTACGCAACATGGAAATCCTCGGCCTCGACGGGCTTATCGTGATCGGCGGCGAGGATACTCTGGGAGTGGCCAACAAGCTCTACGAGCGTTACGGCATTCCCGTGGTCGGCATCCCCAAGACCATTGACCTCGATCTTCCCGGGACGGACTACTCGCTGGGATTCGACAGCGCTGTGAACAACATCAAGGTCCTGATTGACCGCGCGCGGACGGTCGCCGGCTCGCACCGCAAAGCGGCGGTTATCGAGGTCATGGGCCGGCACTCGGGATTGCTCGCGCTTGCCGGCGGCCTCGTAAGCAGCGCTCATTTCATCCTGATTCCCGAATACCCTTTCGAGTTGGCGCGGCTTATCGCCCTGATCGACGAACGCACCCGGTCCAAATCGCGCTATACGCTTCTGGTGGTGGCGGAGGGAGCCCAGGAGAAGGGTGGCCGGATCGTCGCCGAGCGGCAGGAGACCGATGCCTTCGGGCACGTCCATCTGGGCGGTATCGGCGATCTTCTGGCCGATCAGATCCGCAAGTTCACGGGTATCGAAACCATCTCGGAAAAATTGGGGTATCTGCAGCGCGGCGGAGATCCGTCCGCATTCGACGCCAAGATGGGCTACTTCTTCGGCATCACTGCCGTGGATCTGCTGGTGCGCAGAGAGTACGGCAAAGTGGTTTCCGTCAGGCAGGGCGTGATTACGTCGGTGCCGTTGTCGGTCCTGAACAATCCCGTGCGGGTCGTGGACGTGGAACTGATGTACGACAAGAGACGATTGAACGCGCGCCGCGACACGGCGCTCGGCTGGCTGGTGAATTGATTCCGTGAAACCCGGACCAATCGAACCGCCTTCTCCTGCGGCTCGGAGAAATCGGTCGGCCCTGCTCAGTTCAGAATGCGGATGCCTCCAGCTCGGCCTTTCTACGCTCGAAATCCGCTTGCGCTTCCTCCAGGCTGAAGAAGTACTTGCCGAGAATATGGTAAGGTTCGGCGTCCGGAGGCATGACCTCGAGGTGCGTGGCGTAAGTCTTTTCCTTCACCTGGCGCAGAACGATCCGGCTGGGGTAGCGTCCCTCGCCCGTTCTGATTTCACTTGCACGCAGAGTTTCCTGTGTTTTCATCATAAAGGCCCAAAGCAATCTGAGTATTGCCGACATCAATCGCAAGCAGCATGGTGCGCCTCGGGAAACAGCAAAAGGTTGTCGATCAGCCGGGTCCTGCCGATGCGCACCGCAAGCGAAACCAGCACTGAATCGCCGATCCGGTCCAGTTCGCGCATCGATGCCGGATCGGCAGCGGAAACATAGTCCGCCTGCGCCCGCGGTTCGGCGGAGAGGACTGCGTTCATCGCGGCGCGCAGCGCCTCGCCATCGCGTTCGCCGACCGCAAAGGCGGCGCCGGCGGCTGCAAGAGCCCGGAAAAGGACCGGGGCAGCCTGGCGTTCCTCGGCGCTCAAATATGCGTTCCGGCTGCTGAGGGCAAGCCCGTCCGGTTCGCGCACGGTCGGACACACAATGATCTCGATCGGGAAATTGAGATCCACGACCATGCGTCGAATCACCGCGACCTGCTGGGCATCTTTTTGACCGAAGTATGCCTTCGTCGGGGTGAAAATGTTGAACAGCTTGGCTACCACGGTGGCCACACCGCGGAAATGCCCCGGGCGCCGGATCCCTTCCAGGGGCTGCGCAACATCCTCGACAGAGATCCAGGTCTGAAAATCGGTCGGGTACACGGTCGCCGGATCCGGCGTCCAAACCAGGTCGACGCCAAGCGGCGCAAGGAGGCGCAGATCGCGCTCCAGGTCGCGCGGATAGCAGCGCAAATCTTCGTTCGGACCGAATTGCGCGGGATTGACGAAGATGCTCACCCCCACGTGCGCGCATTCTTCGCGGGCCCGGCGCACCAGCGCCAGGTGCCCCTCATGGAGCGCGCCCATCGTAGGCACCAATCCAAAACTCCCGGCCAGGGAGGCACGAATCCTCCTGAGCCCCTCAATATCGACCACGGTGTCCATGAGTACCTCTCATCGCCGCGGGGTGGGCTTCAGCCCTCCCGAATGGAGCGCACCAGACGCAGCAATGTCGCGTTGACCGGCGTCGGGACTCCAAGGCTCTCACCCCAGCGCACTACGCTGCCGTTGATCGCTTCCACTTCGGTGGGCGCGCCGCGCAGCACGTCCTGCAACATTGAGGAATAATTGACCGCCGTCATTTTGGCCACTTCGCGGGTTTTCGCAGCCGGATCGGCAAAGGGGAGTTCGATGCCCTTGGCGCGTGCCACTTGTGCGCATTCGGTTGCCGCCCGCTCGATCAGCTCCGTGGCATCGGGCCGGTGCAGCAGTTCGCCGTTCGGCACGCGCAGAAGCGCGGTCACGGCATTAATGCCGCAATTCACGGCGAGCTTGCCCCAGGCGAGCGCATCCAACTCGGCGGTCGCTCGCAGCCCGGCTTCGATGCCGGCACGCCGGAACAGATCGGCCACCCACTCCGGTCCCGCAATCCATGTCGGCCCGGATCCGCCCGGCCGCACATGCCCGGGACCGAGCAGGGTAGCGCCTTGATAGGTCACTCCCAGGCAGGCGCGCGCACCAAGAATTTCCCGGTTGCCCAGGCCGTTCTGGAGTGTGAGCGCGATCCCGTCCGGTTTCAATAGATCGTCGAGCCGCCGCGCAATCTCCGGCGTGCGCCAGGACTTCACTAGAACCAGGGCCAGATCGGCGCGCGGGATGGTGCTACCCCAGAGGGATGCAGAAACAGGAACGGAAATGCAATCCGGCGGATCGCCGACCACAATTCCCCGCGTGCGGACGGCTTCAATCCCATCGGACCACGAGCCGGTCAACGTGATCCCGGCCACGGATGCCAGCCGGGCGCCAAAAAGACAGGCCATCGCGCCCGTCCCGACGACCGTCAATCGCAATCGGATGCACTGCTCGGAAGCCGGCACGGTTGCCTCACATGGCCAGGGCGGTCGGATAATTGCAGGCAGTAAGCATCGTGAGGAGCTCGCCGCGTTTCTTTTTTTCGGCGAGGCGCAGCATGGTGGTGTCTTGCCTGTCCGGCTGAGAGGAAGCCTTCATGGCTATCTTCTCCTTCGAGTAAGATGCCTCTTTTATGAAGCGGCATGCAAGGTTTGGCGTCCCGGTCGCAATCGATCCAGGCACCAATTCATTATACGTGCAGTCGCCTTCCTGCCGCAACCGGAGCCGCGTTTTGATGTAATACAAAAACGGGCCTGGAAGCGGACGAGGAGCGCGGGCGCCCCCCAATGCCGCATAGTTATTATGCAATCACGAGGTCAGAGCATGGCGCCGAAGGCGCCTCTGGAGTGCAGCGACTGGTCGCGGCTTGTACCAGCCCGATGCCGCCGCATACCGGCGGCTTGCCGCCGGAATGTCCACAACGCGCCTGTAACCTTTCAGGCGGTTCTCCATAAAGCGGCAGCAAGCTGCCGTTTTGCGGCAGTTTGGACGTCTGTGCAAGCGGCGACGAGTCGCCGCACTCCAGAACGGGGCAGCCGCTTACCGAATGTAATGAGTAGGCTGGGGGCCGTGGTTTTCTTACAATTTCCTATCGGGATTTCTGGGCGCCTGCAATGAAGGCGGCCGCCGATTGCTGCAGTGCTTTCAAGTCCTCGATCAGGCTGGGCTTTTTCAGGTCCGCCAAATCCACCGTGTGGGCCTGCGGGTAAACAAACCGGACAATGCGGTGCGCCACCTCCAGCGCCTGGGCGGAAAAGCTGAGGGCGCCTTCCAGGGGATTCGCTAATTCCGCCGGCTCCTTTGCCGCCGATCTTGTCTCCGCGGTTTTCTCGCTTGCGTGCGGGAGCGCATGACGCAGATTCTCCGCGAGGCGGAGCGCGCATCTGGACGCCTCGCGCACATGATCGAGACAGATCCCTCGGGCCCGCGCGCGGATTTCCGGCAACAGCTCTTCACCAAACGCAGCGCCGGCCAAGGCCGGGAGATCGGAGCCCAGTCGCTCCATCTTGCCGACCAGACTCAGGATGTCATCGGCAAAAAGTTTGAGGCGGCGCTTCAGCTCGGGATCGATATTGGGTGGCACGGACAGGCGCGACTCCTCGTCGAGCGAAACCCCCAACCGGCTGAAATAGGGATCGTGCATATAAGAGCGCAACTCGCCGTTGGTCCAGAAACTCGGCGGCGGGTCGTCGTCTTCCGGGCTGTAGGGCTTCTTCTCCCGGTCGGCGTGAGTCGGATATAATTCAACCAGAAAGCTCTTCCGCAGCGGCGCCACCCAGGCGCTGAGCTGCTGGTAGCTTCTTTCGTCCTTAATACGGCACCATACCTCCATGCCTTTGGGCTGGAATACAAACAGGGCGTCTACTCCAAGGCACAGGCGGGATTGGTGGAAGCGCAGCCACACCTCGCGCAGCGGCGCAGCCGCATCTTTGAGCGGAATCCCTGCAATTCCCTTGGTCATACGGCCGGCTCCCAACCTTCGTTGTACGCACAGAGTATCCGCCGTCCGGTTGCTTTGTACAGCTCCAATTCAGGGCTATGGCAGCCCATTGGCAGCGTCCGGCCCTGGGACCGCGGGCGTCTCGCCCGCAAAAAGCCGCCTAAAGATTAGGATTGGCGGCTGCGGCATCCCGAGGCGGACTGCGCAAGCCGCTGGGATGCGAATGCATGAGTATTTTGCGGGCGAGACGCCCGCGGTCCCAGGAGGGGCCGGACTCCGCGCAGTATGAATCGGACTCCTGACCATTGCCAGAAGCGATGCCCCCACAGTGTCAAGTGTGTCCCGCAGCCGGCGCTTTGCGGGTGGCAGCTCACTGTATCGTAGCAGGCAAGGCTTGGGGTTCGCGCAACAAAAAGGGCGCTCCTGCCGGAGCGCCCTGTGGGGAAAGATCCACTTTTCCCAGATAAACGCGATCTTTCCTTCAAGAATTTCTGAGACCCGGCGCAAAGCCCGGGTCTCCTGTTTGCCTCTGGTATGAAGATATGAAAATGAGGCTGACACCTGCCGGCGGCACGGCTAAAAAGGGCCGCACATCCGGATAATTAATTCTTTAACGAAATAAAATATAGGAGGCTTGTGAAAATTAGTGAAGTGAATAAGAATAATGGCCGGCATTAGCAGTTCTAATGAAGAAGGGCCGGCCTCCTTGAGAACAAGGCGTCCGGGAAACGAACATGCAGATGGAAACGCTGAAGGTGTTCTGCGATTTGGCGGACAGCGGCAGTTTCACGCAGTCGGCGATGCGAAACTTCATCACGCAGTCGGCTGTGAGCCAGCAGATCCGGGCGCTCGAATCCCGGTTCAATACGCCGCTGTTGGACCGCCGGGGGAAAACGGTGCATCTGACCGAAGCGGGCAGAATCCTTTACGAGAAAGCGCGCGCAATCCTCGAGAAATTCGAGCAGATGGATCTGGAATTGAAGTCCCTTGGACAGGAATTCGCCGGGACCGTGCGGATCGCCACCATTTACAGCGTGGGATTGTACGAAATGTCGAATGTGATCAAGACATTTCTAAAGACCTATCCCAGGGTCAATCTCCACGTCGAATACAGCAGAGCCAACCGGGTCTATGAGGAATGCCAAAGCGGCCAGGCGGATATCGGCATCGTCACCTATCCCAAGCCCCGGAAAGGAATCAAGGTGATTCCTCTCCCCGCCGACAAGCTGATCCTGATCTGTTCCCCCCAGCACATTTTTGCCGGGCGGCGGCGGATTTCGCTGCCCAAACTCAACGGCCAGGATTTCATTGCCTTCGAGCGCGACATCCCCAGCAGGCGCGCGCTCGACCAGATCTTTCGCGAGCACCACATCGAAGTGCGGATTGTCACGGAACTGGACAACATTGACACCATCAAACGCTCGGTGGAAATAGGAGTCGGCGTGTCGATTGTGCCGGCGGTCAGCGTGCAGCGCGAGGTCCAGGCGGGAACCCTTGTCCAGGTGCCCTTTGCGGGCCAAACCCTATTCCGGTCGCTGGGGGTGATCGTCAAGCGCAACCGCGTGCTGAGCCCCGCGGCCCAGAAGCTGATCGAGCTTCTCCAGCGCCGGTCCTGATGCCGTGGAAAGTGAGACGATCACGAACGCCACAGATTCCACAGATTTTCACGGATTCATGATGTTTTTGGGATCCGTATTACTTCGCCAGATTTTCGTGCTCGCTTGGCACAATCTTGGGATTCGGCACGTACTACGGAGCCGCGAGCATAAGCGAGCGGATATTTGAAATCGACGGCCCGGTTGAGCGGCGGTCAGTGGATTTCAAATATCCGCTCGCTTACGCTCGCGGCTCTGTCTCCCGTGTCAATCTCTTCAGCTGTGCCCGCGGGCCGCGCCGAGGAATCCGTGGCGTTTTTCTTTTTAAGACACGGACGGCTATAGCGCAGGATTTCGGCTTGACAAGCTCCGCAAACTTATGACATAAACGCCGCGGTGCCGGAACTGCTCCTGTCCCTGTTGCGCACGATCGCTCCAATGCAAGCCCGTTTTTTGGCCGGCACCTGCAACTTTAAGGATTGTGTAGCCGGATTCTATGGACGCGATAGAGCTGGCTCAGCAAAAAAAGCCCACGGCGCTGCTGCGGGCTTTTTTTGTGCCCGCGGCAGTTCACCGTAATCAATAGGGAGCCTCCAGATGCTCACCTGTGCCAGGATCAGGATTGCATTGGCAGTTCTATCGGTCTGCTGGTTCGTCAATCCGGCATACACTCAGGTCGGCTCCAAGTCGGCCGGATTCCGCCTGACGGACACGGCCGGCAAAACTCATACGTTGGAGGACTATGCCGGAAAGGTCCTGGTGCTGGAGTTCTGGTCCTTCAAATGCTCTGTTGCGCTCGCCTATGAAGAACGGATGCATGCGATTCATTCGCGATTCCATGATCGCGGCGTGGCCTTCCTGGCGGTGGCCTCCAATAAGAATGAGTCCTCCGAGGAAATCCGGCGCAACGCCGAGAATCTGAAAGTCCCGTTCCCCGTCCTTCTCGACCCTGACGGCGACCTGGCCGAAGCCCTGGACGCAACCCACACCCCGAGCATGATTGTTCTGGACGCATCCGGCATCATTCGCTATCGCGGCGCCATCGACAACAACAAACGCACCGGCGAAAATGGAAGGATCGCTTATGTGGAGAATGCCCTCAACGCTCTGCTGGCCGGCCAAACGGTAAGCCAACCGGAGACCAAGGCGTTCGGCTGCACGATCAGGAGATAAGGGGCAAAGGGGCAGTGATGATTAATTCCGGATCTGCCTTATTGGGACCCAAAGTAAACCAGTGAATATCACATCTTTTTTCGATTCTAAGTCAATACCAATAGCGCCTTCGATACTACTCCTGAATGACTTCATTTTTATTAGTCTATTCTAAGTATCACGCCTGCACACGTTCCCTCCAATCTTTCTTCCCTGGTTAATGTCAAAATCGCGGTAGCGACTCATAAAGAAATCAGATCCAATATAGCCTTTAATTGCAAGGATATCCATCCTATTACAGCCTATTTACTAAACCTACCAAAAGTAAATCTCCTAAGAACCTAGAAAATTGCTTGGATTAATCCGATCAACTACTGTATCTTACGTATTTTAGACTTCGCTAATTTTACGGTTGGAGCTCTTTTTGCTGCGCGCATACGATGGGACTCCGGTTCCGGCAGAAAAGTCGAGATACATCCTGCTGCTTGGTTTGAGTCTTCTTCTGTCTGCATTTTTGCGATTGCCGTACTTCCAGTATGACTTCATTTTTGTCGATGAAGCATGGTGGGCGAACGGCGCCAAAGTCCTTTGCCAGGGTGGCCGGCTGTACGTCGACATTGCCCTCGACAAGAATCCGCCCATCTTCTGGTTCTGCGCCCTGCTTTTCAAACTCTTCGGCATCAAAATGATCGTCATTCATGCCGGTGCTTTGCTACTTGTTTGCATGACCTCAGGACTGCTTTTTGTGTTAGGAGCTCGCTATTTTTCTGCCGCCGCGGGTGGTCTAGCGGCGGTTATCCATGCCGTGGCCAGCACGACCTATTACATTCCGAGGATCATTGGGATGAACACTGAAACGCTCATGGTGGTATTCTCCTCTTGCGCCGCATTCTGTTATCTCAATGGTTTGCTGCGCGAAAGCCGTTTCAGTTTCTGCTTGGCGGGATCCTTAGCATCTCTGGCTTTCCTCACCAAACCGGTGGCGATTACTGAGATGGCTGTGCTGGTTCTTTTCCTTATCGTTGCGGGTAACGGCAACCTCATTTCAAGATTCCGTTCTCTCCTGGCTCTTTTGGCAGGCTTCGCTCTCGCGTTGGGACTTTTCTTGGGTTATTTGGCGCACACCGGCGTTTTGTGGGCCTGGTTGGATCAGGCCATCCTGTATGGATTCCGCTATGTCGGGCAGGTAGGCTCAGAGGCATTTATCACGAAATCATTCAGAGCGAGTGCGGGCTTTGGATTGATTTTCGCCTGGCTCTTCCTTCTGATTTGGTATAGTCGCGGGACGCGCCGTGAGAATGCTCGGGCCCACACTTTTCTGGTTTGCTGGCTGCTTGGCGCCTTTGCAGGAGTCGTGCTTGGAAGGCGGTATTACGCAAACTATTTCATCCAGATTATTCCGCCTTTATCCTTGCTTGGCGGGATTGGCCTGACCCATCTCTGGAAGAGTCGCAATCAAGGAAGCGTTCATTTTATTAAATGGATTTGCTGCGCGGCTTTCCTGATCAGCTTCTTTTGGTTTCATTCCCGGACTCTGGCCAATTGGGGCGCGCTTGCCTCTTCTCGATTTCAGCAGATGAAGGTCTGGAACATGTGGGAGGAAAACCGGAAAAACCTGAATATAGCCGCGCACTTAAGGCGCGGCACGTCCGCCAACGAATCCATTTTTGTGTGGGGCTCGAACGCTCAGCTGTTTTTCCTTGCTCAACGATCCATGGCCACGCCATGGATGGATTTCGACGTGGTAAATGATTATCCGCCGAGGGCGGCGGAATTGCCGATTCAGGAGCGTATGGCAGAACAGCTTGCCAGAGCGAAGCCTGGCTATATTATCGATGTCCAGAGAATCGCAAGACTTGAGAGCTTTCCTTGTTTCCGCAAGTTGGTGAAGGAGTATTATGACCTCGATTCGCAGATCGCCGGTGTCCTGCTGTATAAGCTGAGGGAGGCCGGACCATTGAACGGTGTCCAGGGAATTGCAGCAAATTTGGCGCCTGTAAAGATTCCGGAATAGAGCCTTTTGCCCCTCTACCCCGTTGCGCCTTTACCCCTTGTCTTTCTCAGATCGAGACTCGACCTGGCAGGATTCCTTCGACATTCAGGTATTCACGCCAAAGCGGGGGAGCACCCATCGATTGAGCGCGATCCATCCCACCAATACAACAATCAACCACACAAAATCAGGCATCCAATTCTCCCCCAAGAAACTTCAATTCGATCCCCGCTAAAATCCACCCCACGAGCAAACGATCTCTATTTTCCCGGTTGCCCCTGCTCTCCCCCATTCCCCGACTCATCACTCATCACTCATCGCTGCCTGCCTCACACCCGCTGATAGATCTGGCCGCCGCGCTTGCGAAATTCCTGTTTCATTTCTTTCATCCCCGCCTCGAGAGCTTTCTCTTCCGCGATGCCCTGCTGAGCGGCGTAGTCGCGCACTTCCCGGGTGATCTTCATGGCGCAGAAGTGGGGACCGCACATGCTGCAGAAATGAGCCAGCTTGGCGCCTTCTTCGGGCAGAGTCTGGTCGTGGAACTGGCGCGCGGTTTCCGGATCCAGGGAGAGGTTGAACTGGTCTATCCAGCGAAATTCGAAGCGCGCCTTCGACATGGCGTCATCCCTCAGCCGGGCGCCGGGATGTCCTTTGGCGAGGTCGGCCGCATGCGCGGCGATCTTGTAGGCGATGACGCCGTCGCGCACGTCCTTCTTGTCGGGCAATCCGAGATGTTCCTTTGGGGTGACGTAGCAAAGCATGGCGGTGCCGTACCAGCCGATCATCGCGGCGCCGATTGCGCTGGTGATATGGTCGTATCCCGGCGAGATGTCGGTGACCAGCGGCCCGAGCGTGTAGAAGGGCGCCTCGTGACAGACGGCCATTTCGCGCTCGACATTTTCTTTGATCAGGTGCATCGGGATGTGGCCGGGCCCCTCGATGATCACCTGGCAGTCCTGATCCCAGGCCTTCAGAGTCAGCTCCCCCAGCGTTTCGAGTTCGGCGAACTGCGCATCATCATTGGCGTCAGCCACCGAACCCGGCCGCAGGCCGTCACCAAGAGAGAATGCCACGTCGTAGGCCTTCATGATCTCGCAGATCTCGCCGAACTTCGTGTAGAGGAAATTCTCGCGGTGATGCGCCAGGCACCATTTGGCCAGGATCGAACCGCCGCGGCTCACGATGCCGGTCACGCGCCTTGCGGTCAGCGGGACATGGCGCAGCAGCACCCCCGCATGGATCGTGAAATAGTCGACGCCCTGCTCGGCCTGCTCGATCAAGGTGTCGCGGAAAATCTCCCAGGTCAGCTCTTCCGCCTTGCCTCCCACCTTTTCAAGTGCCTGGTAAATCGGCACCGTGCCGATGGGAACCGGCGAATTGCGTACGATCCATTCCCTGGTCTCGTGGATATTCCTGCCGGTCGAAAGGTCCATTACGGTATCGGCGCCGCACCGGATCGCCCAGGTCATCTTCTCGACCTCCTCTTCAATCGAGGAGGCGACGACGGAGTTGCCGATATTGGCGTTGATTTTGACCAGGAAGTTGCGCCCGATCGCCATCGGCTCGCATTCAGGGTGGTTGATGTTGGCGGGAATAATCGCGCGCCCGCGCGCCACTTCACTGCGCACGAACTCCGGATCCATGTTTTCGCGGATGGCCACAAACTCCATCTCGGGAGTGACGATCCCTTTGCGCGCGAAAAACATCTGAGTGGCGTTTCCCCGGGCGCGCAGCACTTCCCGGCGGCGCGGCATGGGAGCATCGGGATCGCTGTGCCCCGGAACCGGGCGATAGCTGGGCGCCAGGATTTCGTACTCCCCACGCGCCAGAATCCACGGTTTGCGCAGCTCGGGGAGGCCCTGCCTGAGATCGATCGTTATGTCCGGATCCGTGCAGGGTCCGGAGGTGTCGTAGACGCGGACGGGAGGATTCTCCTGGATCTCTCCTCCTGCGCCTTTCGTGACGCTCAGAGCGATTTCCCGCATTGGTACGCGAATCCCGCCCCGCCCTTCGACATAAACCTTCTTGGAACCGGCAATGGGACAGGCATTGGCGCCACGGGCTCCCGGCTCGGCATTACGGACCTGCTGCATGACTTCCTCCACACACTCCCTTATCCGATTAATTTTACCCCATACCCGGCCTGAAAGTAATGAGTGATGAGTGGGGCCAGGTTAAAACCCGGCCCCATTCATCACTTCTTCTGCAGGTCGTCGTACAGCTGGCCGGCAAAGGATTCGAAGTTGGCGTATCGGCCAAAGACGTCGGACGGCAGGGATTTGACAAAATCCTCGCGGCTTCTTCCGGCCTTGACAAATCTGGAGGCCTGGGCGCGCATTTTCTGAGCGGCGGCATAGAGATCCTTCAGACTCTGCAACGTGGCCGGCGGACCGTGCGCAGTAATGACCGGCACAAGCTCCTCGGGGCTCTTTTCGGGTTCCGCAGCTTTAGCGGGCGGCGTTTCCTGCCTGGGTTGCGGCATCGCCGATTTCAGCAGGGGCGCAAAATCAATCACCTGCTTTAATGCGTCGATCCAGCCGGGGGCGGAGCCTTCTCCGTGCGCGGAGTCAATCACCGGAAAACCGTCGGAAGTCAAAAATCCGCCCACGAACAGAGCCTTCTCCGCCGGATAATAAACGATGACGTCACCCGCCGTGCGCGCCTTGCCTTTGAGTGCGAGGATGCGGATCTCCACATTCCCCGGATAGAGCTGCATCTGCCGGCTGATGAGGAATCGGGGTTGCGGGCGAGCTGCTGCAGACTGAGCCGGATCGGCCTGGGGAGCCGAGCCGGCGAGCCGGTCGAGTTCCTTGCTCCAAATGACCGTAGCCCCCTGTTTTGCCAACACATTCAGCCCCGCCGCATTGGCTGCCAGGTAATCCGTGCTGACGACCCAGCGCACGGCTCTGGCAGTGACCGCTCTTAAAGAAGCAAGCATCGCCGGGAGTTCCTGCTCGGGAGGAGGATCCACCAGAAGCACCCCTTCCGTTGTGACGATGGCGCCGGTATTCCAGCCGCCGGACTTGGATTCCATATAGAAGACGTGCGCGCTGACTTTCTGGAAACCTGCACCCATTGCGCGGGAAGGACCCGCCAGCAGCCCGGCAAAAACCAGCACATGCGCAAGCCCTGCTCTGCTCATATGGGATTCCTTTTAAATTGGGCGCGCAGAAACTCCGCCACCAGGCGCCGGACCTCGTCGATCCGGCGCGTGAAAAAATGATCGGCCCTCTCCACCCAGATGACCTCCGATGCCGGCGGGAGCCGGCGCGCGAGAATCTCCATTTTGTCGCGCGCGCAAAATTCGTCGTCGGAGCCAATGATATACCGGGACGGCTTGGTATTGTCGATGAGGAAATCGAAATCGTAGGTGTTCAGCGGCACGCCGAGTCCGACGAGCGCATGAATGCGCGCATCATGACAAGCGGCCTGCAAGCCCACCCAGGCGCCAAAGGAAAATCCGACCAGCGCGAGCGGCAGGGCCGGATAACGCTCTGCGAGCCAATCCAGCAGTGCAGCGACGTCTTTGAGCTCGCCCGATCCCTTGGCGTAGGATCCAGTGCTCGCGCCGACGCCCCGGAAGTTGAACCGCAGCGCTGCCAGTCCCGCTGCAACGGCTCCTTTAGCCGCACGGTAAATCACCCGGTTGTTCATCGTGCCGCCATGCAGCGGGTGCGGATGGCAGAGGAGCGCGGCCCCGTTGGGCGGGACACCCTTGGGTTCCCAAAGCACAGCTTCGAGGCTGACTTCGCCTGCCGGCAGGATCATGCGGATCTGTTCCTGAGGGATAGCGGCACCTCCAGCCCGTGTTTTTCCATCAGCCCGGCGTTTTCCAGCAGCGCACGCGTTTCGCCTTCGGCCTGGATTTTGCCGTGATTCATCACGACCGTCCGGCTGCACAGCGCCAGCACCATCTCGAGGTCGTGTGTGGCGAGAATCAGCGTGGCCGGCAAGCAGGCAACGAGTTCGATGAGGTGCCGCCGGTTGCTAGGATCCAGGTTGCTGGTGGGTTCATCCAGCGCCAGGATCGCAGGTTCCATGGCCAGGACGGTCGCGAGCGCAACCCGCTTGCGTTCGCCATGGCTCAGGTGATGCGCCGATCTGGAGGCATACGAATAATCAAGCTTGACGTCGATCAGCGCCTGTTCAACCCTCTTCTGGATCTCCTGGCGGGGCACATCGAGATTCAGCGGTCCAAAGGCGACATCTTCAAAGACGGTCGGGCAAAAAAGCTGGTCGTTGGGATCCTGGAACACAAGGCCCACCTGTCTGCGGATCAGCTTCAGGTCGCCATCGCCGACCGATTGCCCCATGACACGAACCAGGCCGCTGCCGCGCAGAATCCCGTTCAGCTGGAGCAATAGAGTGGATTTGCCGGCGCCGCTCGGCCCGACGAGCGCGACCCGTTCGCCGGCACGAATGTCCAGATCGATCGATTCGAGCGCCTGGTTTCCGTCCGGGTAGGAATAACTCAGCCGGGTAATGCGAACCGCATACTCTACCAATGAGCCGGGCATGGCCCCTCACAAATAAAGGGTCGCGGCGATGATGACCGCCACAACCGCGATAAATACCAGATCGCGCCAGGAGCATTTTCTGGGCGCGATCACCATGAACTCGCCGGAAAACCCGCGGGAAAGCATCGCCCTGTACATCTGGTCGGCGTGCTCGAACGAGCGCACCATCAGCGTCCCCAGCATCGAGCCGAGCGTGCGCAGCTCCGCGAAAATGCCGGCCCGTCCCACACGCCGGCAATCACGCGCCTGTTTCATTCTCATCGCCTCGTCGGCAAGGACAAACAGGTAACGATAAAGAAAGCTCAGGTTGGCGACCACGAGTTTCGGGCACCCCAGTTTGCGCAAGCCGCGCAGCAATTCGACGAATCGGGTGGTGTTGGTCAGAATCACCAGGACCAGAAGGCACAGGACTGAACGCATCACCAGCAGCAGAAACCAGGACCAGCCTGCCGAACCCTTCCAGGGAGCTGCCAGTCCGGCCAACAGCACAAACGGGAGAAGCAGGAGTGTGCGCCCGACCACGTAAGGCATCGGAATCTGCGATATGCCGGCCAGGATCGAAATCAGGAAGAACAGGATGAAAAAATGCCCCACACCCCCCGCCCGGACCGTCAGCACAGCAATCACCAGAGCCATGAAGCCGATGATCTTGGTGCGCGCCTCCAGCATGTGCAGCGGCGAATCGAGATGAGCATAGCGGTCGATAAAACTGTGTTTCACGGCCGGCCTCTCCGGATGCGCAAAATACGCGCCGCGCTGTAGGCAACCACACAGACGCCGAGCAGCACCAGGTAAATCAGAAAGCGCTGCAGGTCCGAGTAACGCGCCGGTGAAAGCAGGCTTTCCTGAGAACCCGAGGCGGCAGAAGGCTCCGTCAGAAGTGCCTGGAGCGGATCGGGAAGCTGCGAACTTCCCGCCAGCACGAGAATGCTCAGGGGTGCGGCAACCAGTACGATCGCTCCCACCCAGTCGGTAATTCCGAATGCCGGGCTGAATTCCTTCTTGAGCAGGTCAGGCCGCACGCGCGCGAGGAAGGATATAACCAGAGCCGTCAGAAGTCCCTCGAAGACTCCGATGACGGCGTGGTAGCCGGCCATTGCAGGCAGACCGACAGACATGGGAACGGCACTGGAGAGTCCCAGTTCAACGGCGCATGCGGCGGCGGCGGCAACTACCGAGAGCCAGCCGGCGAGGAATCCTGCAATCGACAGGCGGCTGCCGGGTGCATTCGGCGCCCCCAGCATCCGGTACACAAAGTAGCCGAGGAATGCGGGAAGCGCCGCGATGTTGAAAAGATTCGCCCCTATGGCCACGAGGCCGCCGTCCTGCAGGAAAAGGGCCTGGGCGATGACCACGGTGGCCATCGTCAGAAAGCCGGCCATCGGCCCGAGCACGATGCCGAGCAGCGCGCCGCCGACCAGGTGTCCCGAAGTCCCGCCGAAAAGAGGGAAATTCAGCATCTGGGCGGCAAAAATAAAGGCCGAAAACACACCCATGACAGGAACTACGCGCGCCGAGAACTCCTGCTTCACCCGCCGTGCAGCAAATAAAATGCTTGCCCCGGACAAGGCGTCCAGAGAGAAGGCAATCCTGTTCGTCAAAAAACCGTCCGGCAAATGCATAGCGCCATGAATTGTAAACTATCGCAGCCCCACAGGAGCGATTTTTTAAGGCAAATCCATTTGAAGTGCGGCGGCAGGTCGTTTGGAGTGCGGCGACTGGTCGCCGCTTTTACATGTCGATCCGCGGCCGACCAGGGCGGCAAGCCGCCCTGACTCATTCCAACGCCTGTTGCACAGCCAGGGATCGGCGCGTGGACTTCCAGGCAGCAAGCTGCCTGGTCCGGCCAGCATGGGGATTATGAAAGCGGCGACCAGTCGCCGCACTCCAAACGGATCAGAACATGCCGAGCTGGAGTTTGGCGGCTTCGGACATCTTGTCGGGGTCCCAGGGGGGATCCCAGACCAGGATGACCTTTGATTTCGTTACCCCGGGGATCAGGCGCGTCTTGGCTTCGATCTCCGGAATGAGCGAACCGGCGACCGGACAGCCCGGTGACGTCAGCGTCATCTGAATCGAAACCTTTCCGGATTCATCGGCGTCGACCTCGTACACGAGACCCAGGTCGTAGATGTTGACCGGAATCTCGGGATCATAAATGGTGTGCAAAACCTCGATGACCGCCTGCTCGATCTCTTCGCGGGTGAATGTCCTGGCCGGCGGCTTCTGCGCTTCTTCGGAGGCTGAAGATTGGGCCGGCGGCTCCGGAGCCGCCGGCCCGGCAGTTTCGTGCTTTTTCCCCCGGAACAGATTTTTGAGATCCATGATGATCACTCCGTCGCGACGGTGTCCTTTTCCCCTTCGAGCGCCGCGCGCATCGCATGCCAGGCAAGCGTCGCGCATTTGACCCGCATCGGGTATTCACGCACGCCGGCAAACACCGCCAGTTTGCCGAGTCCGGCCCCGTCGGGGTCCTCGGACCCGCTCCCCGTGACCAGCGCATGAAATCGTTCGAAAATCCGCGCTACTTCCGCTTCCGGTTTCCCTTTCAGGCACTCGGTCATCAGCGAAGCGGAGGCGGTCGAAATCGCGCAGCCGGAACCTTGAAACGCAATATCGCGCACAATCCCGTCTTCCACGCGCGCATAAACAATTACCTTGTCGCCGCACAGCGGATTGAAGCCGTTGGCGCTCCGGTTGGCATCCGCGGGCGCGCGGAAATTGCGCGGCCGTTTGTGGTGGTCCAGTATGACTTCCTGGTAGAGTTCGCGCAGGTCCGGCATCAGGAAAACACCTCGGATACCTTTCGAATGCCGGCCACCAGGACATCGATTTCGGCGCGTGTGTTGTAGAAAGCGAGCGACGCTCGCGCCGTGGCGGGCAGTTGATAGAAATCCATCACCGGCTGCGCGCAGTGATGACCGGTGCGGATCGCAATCCCTTCCTGGTCCAGAATCGTGCCGACATCGTGGGGATGGACGCCGTCCACAACAAACGACAAAACGCTCGCCTTTTCCCGCGCCGTGCCGATCAGCCGCACTCCGGAAAGGGCGGAGAAGGCTTCCGTCGCATACTGCAGCAGGTCGTGCTCGCAGGCGGCGATCCGGTCCATGCCGATCCCCTGCAGATAATCCACCGCCGCACCGAGGGCAATCCCGGCCGCGATGTCCGGCGTGCCGGCCTCAAACTTGTACGGGAGCCGGTTGTAAATCGTTTTTTCGAACGTCACGGAACTGATCATGTCGCCGCCTCCCTGGTATGGAGGCATCGCTTCCAAAAGATGCGCCTTGCCGTAGAGTACGCCGATTCCGGTGGGCCCATACATCTTGTGGCCTGAGAATGTATAAAAATCGCAATCGAGAGCAGTCACGTCCACAGCCATGTGCGGGACCGCCTGGGCGCCGTCAATCAGGATGGGAATGTTGTGCGCATGCGCGAGTTCGACCATGCGGCGCACGGGATTGATCGTCCCCAGCGCGTTCGAGACGTGAGCGATCGATACCAGCTTCGTCCGCTCCGTGAGCAACGATTCATACTGGTCCAGCAGCAACTCGCCCCAATGATTCATCGGAACGATGCGGAGCCGGGCGCCGGTCTGCTCGCAGAGGATCTGCCACGGCACGATGTTGGAGTGGTGCTCGAAGGCGGAGATGAGGATCTCATCTCCCGCCTTCATCATCGGACGCGCGCAACTCTGGGCGACGAGGTTGATCCCCTCCGTCGCGCCGCGCACAAAGATGATCTCGCGGTCATCGCCGGCGCCGATGAACTTGCGGATCTTCGCACGGCTGTCTTCAAAGGCCCTGGTCGCCCGTTCGCTCAGCAGGTGAACCCCGCGATGGATGTTTGCGCAATCCCTTGTATAGAAGGATATCAGGGCTTCGATCACAGCCTGCGGCTTCTGGCTGGTCGCGGCGTTGTCAAGATAAACCAGCGGCTTGCCATGCACCTTCTGGTGCAGGGCGGGAAAATCGCCGCGGATCGCCTCGACTGAAAGTCCGCGCTGCGAATTTTGAATTTCCTCATTCATGGCGCCCCTTCGGCTCTCGAAATGCGCGCGAGCAGAACCAGGTCGAGCTGGCACTGCAGTGGTTTGATATTGACCGTACTGATGATGTCACTCGCAAAGGCATAGGTCAGCAGGGAGCGGGCAGCCTCGGCGCCCACGCCCCGGCTGCGCAGGTAAAACAGGGCCTCGTCGCTCAGCCGGCCGACCGTCGCCCCGTGGGTGCATTTCACGTCATCGGCGAAAATCTCCAGCTGCGGCGTGCTGTTGACCAGCGCCTCCCTCGACAGCAGCAGGTTTTTGTTCGTCTGCCTGGCGTTGGTTTTCTGCGCATCCGGCCGGACCAGGATCCTGCCCGTGAACACGCCGCTCGATTGATCGTCGAGAATGCCCTTATAGATTTCCCGGCTGCTGCAGCGCGGCCTGGCATGGTCGATGCTCGTGTAATTGTCCACGTGCTGGCGTCCCTTGGTCAGAAACAGACCGTGGAGAGCCAGTTCGCCGCCTTCTCCGTTCAGCACCCCGGCGATGTCGTTCCGGGTCAGGCTGCCGCCGAGCGAAATCGAATGCGAAGATACGTTGGCGTTCTCTTCCTGAGTGATGTGCAGAGCGGCAATGTGGTATGCCTGCTCGCTCTCACGCTGCAGCTTATAGTGAGCAACTCTGGAGCTCTCTCCTGCCGCAATCTCGGTAACCGCGTTGGTGAAATAGGCGCCCCCCTGCGGGCCGATGTAGCTTTCCACCACGCTCACCTCGCTCCCGTCGCCGACTACGATCAGGTTTCTGGGATGGCTGACGGCAGCCTGCGCTTCGGAAGTGGAAATGAAAAGGAGATGAATGACCTTCTTCAGAACCGTTTCCGCGGGGATGTAAACGAATCCCCCATCCATCATATGGGCAGTGTTCAGCGCGGCAAAGGCGTTCTTTTTGAAGGGCGCATATCGCGCCAGGTGACGCTCCACCTTTTTGGGATCTTCCCGCAGGGCTGCCTGCAGGCTGATCGCCCTGACGCCTTTAGGCAGGGCCCCAGGCGTGGAAAGATCCGCCGAGTAAAAGCCGTTCACAAAAACCAGATTGCAGCAGTCGGTGTCGCCAAAGATGAAATTGCCGAGCATGCCGGCCGTAATGCCGTTGGATCCGGGGCGCGACAGCCTGAACGAAGATGAAGCGATAGGCGCCACACTGGTATGCCGCCATTCCTCCTGGCGGGTCGTGGGAAATCCCGCCTCGGCAAAGCACTTCGCGGCTTGCTCGCGCAACTCCGCAAGCCAGGCATAGCCTTTTCCATGGATCCGGGGGGCATGATCCATATCGGATAGCCAGGAGCTTTTGTGTTTCATCATCTCATCCATCCCCTGCACCCTTTACAGAATCCGCAATGGAGCGCGGGCGTACCGCCCAACGCCGCATGGTTTTTGCCGCGGACCGACGGAAGAAGCGCCCGAAGGGCGCTCTGGAGTGCGGCGACTCGTCGCCGCTAGCGGCCATTGATCTACCGCGGCACCGGGCGGCTTGCCGCCCTTTGATATCAGGACTCCTGAGAACACGGCCGGAAATCGGTTTGTGGTATTCCAGGCAGCAAGCTGCCTGGTGAGGCCAGCAGGGCGACCTCCAGAGCGGCGACCAGTCGCCGCACTCCAGAGGCGCCTTCGGCGCCATGCTCCAGCCTTGTGGTTGCATAATAAGCTTGCGGCATTGGGCGGGACGCGCGCGCTCCATTGCGGTCCGGATCCTGAGCCCTTCCTCGATTCCTGTCACCATATTTCACGATTGCCTGGTTCCGTTTTCGATCCAGCTGTAGCCTTTGTCCTCAAGCTCGAGCGCCAGCTCCTTGCCGCCGGTCTTGACAATTTGCCCGTCCACAAGCACATGGACCCGGTCGGGGACGATGTGGTTCAGGAGCCGCTGGTAATGGGTCACCAGGAGAATGGAGCGGTCGCCGCGGCGCAGCGTGTTGACTCCATGCGCCACGATCTTCAGGGCATCGATGTCGAGCCCTGAATCGGTCTCATCCAGGATGGCCAGCCTGGGCTCCAGGATCGCCATGTGGAAGATTTCGTTGCGCTTCTTTTCACCGCCGGAGAAGCCTTCGTTCACGGCGCGGTTCATGAGGCTCTCGTCCATATCCACCAGCTTCATTTTCTGCCTGGCCAGCTCGAGGAAATCCATGGCGTCGAGTTCTTCGAGACCCTGGTGCTTGCGGATCGCGTTCAGCGCCGTCTTCAGGAAATACATGTTGCTGATGCCCGGGATTTCCACCGGGTACTGAAATCCCAGGAAAAGCCCTTCACGGGCGCGGATTTCCGGGGGCATTTCCAGCAGGTTCTTGCCGTCGTAATGGACTTCTCCCTCAGTCACGACATAGCCATCGCGCCCGGCGAGCACGTTGGCAAGAGTGCTCTTCCCGGATCCGTTCGGCCCCATGATGGCGTGCACTTCGCCGGTCGCAATTTTGAGGTCGATCCCATGCAGGATCTCGTTTCCTTCCACCTTCGCATGCAGATTGATGATTTCCAGCATATTTCCTCTTTATCCGACGCTTCCTTCCAGGCTGACACCCAGCAGCTTCTGCGCCTCCACAGCGAATTCCATCGGCAGTTCCTTGAACACCTCTTTGCAGAATCCGTTCACGATCATGGAAACCGCCGCCTCGGCATCAATGCCGCGCTGCTGGCAATAGAAGATCTGGTCCTCGCCGATCTTCGAGGTCGACGCCTCATGCTCCATCTGGGCGGTCGGATTCTTCACCTCGATATAGGGAAACGTGTGCGCGCCGCACTTGTCCCCGAGCAGCAGGGAATCGCAGCGTGAATAGTTGCGGGCATCGGTCGCGCCTTTCTGGATTTTGACCATGCCGCGATAGGTGTTCTGGCCGTGTCCTGCAGAGATCCCTTTGGACACGATCGTGCTGCGCGTGTTTTTGCCCATGTGGATCATCTTGGTGCCGGTGTCCGCCTGCTGGTAGTTGTTGGTCAGCGCCACCGAATAGAACTCGCCGACCGAGTTGTCACCCATCAAGAGACAGCTCGGATACTTCCATGTGATCGCCGATCCGGTCTCCACCTGGGTCCAGGAGATTTTCGAATTTACTCCCGCGCACTTGCCACGCTTGGTGACGAAGTTGTAGATGCCGCCCTTGCCTTCCTTGTCGCCGGGATACCAGTTCTGCACGGTCGAATACTTGATGCGCGCGTTGTCCAGTGCGATCAGCTCCACGACCGCGGCATGCAGCTGGTTTTCGTCGCGCATCGGCGCGGTGCATCCTTCCAGGTAGCTCACATAGGCCCCTTCGTCGGCGATGATCAGGGTGCGCTCGAACTGCCCGGTCGATTTGGCGTTGATCCGGAAATAGGTGGACAGCTCCATCGGGCAGCGCACCCCTTTGGGAACGTAGCAGAATGACCCGTCTGTAAAAACCGCCGAGTTTAACGCCGCGAAGAAGTTGTCCGTTTGCGGGACCACGGTGCCCAGGTACTTGCGCACCAGGTAGGGGTGGTTCTGCACGGCGTCGGAAAAAGAGCAGAAGATGATCCCCAGTTCCGCCAGCTTCTCCTTGAACGTGGTCGCCACCGAGACGGAATCAAACACTGCATCGACGGCAACGCCGGCCAGCAGCTCGCGCTCGCGCAGCGGGATGCCGAGCTTCTCATAGGTTTCCAGAAGCTGCGGATCGACTTTATCGAGGCTCTTGGGCCCGGGCTTGGTCTTGGGGGCCGAGTAATAGCTGATATTCTGGAAATCGATGGGAGGATAGTGAACGTTGGCCCATGTCTCTTCAGTCATGGTCAGCCAGTGCCGGTAGGCGCGCAGGCGCCATTCAAGCATGAACTCGGGCTCGTTCTTTTTCGCTGAGATCAGGCGAATGATGTCTTCATTCAAACCCCGGGGCACGGTATCGGACTCGATGTCGGTCACGAAACCGTATCTGTATTCGCGGTTTGCCAGTTCGTTGATATCGCTGGCGCTGCTGGTCATAACTGCCCCCATCCGGGTTGGCGGTATCGGTCACAGGACCTGAACCGGCTCCGATTTCATCCCCTCATGCAGGTTTACGTGCGACCTCGCCAGCGGCCTGGCCATCTCCGCCAGAGTGATCTTCTCCAGGGCCTGATGGATCGCATGATTGATCAAATGCCAGTTCGTGCGCACCGGGCAACCGGTCTTGAGGCCACAATCGCCGTGAATGCGGTCGGTGCATTCGGTCACTGCAATCGGCCCTTCAAGCGCCCGGATGATCTGCGCCACCGTGATCGACTCGGGGCTCCTGGCAAGGCGGAAGCCGCCTTTGATGCCGCGCTGCGATTCCAGTAAGCCATGCTTGGCCAATAACTTGAGGATCTTGCTCACCACCGGCTGGGGCAGGCGCACCAAGCCGGCAATATCCCGCGCATTGGCGTTCGCTCCGCCCTGGTTGGCAAAATGCGTCAAAATCACAATCCCGTAATCCGCCAGTTTGGTAACCCTGAGCATAGACTCTCTTTCTAAACAAGACCGATTTGGTACTAAATACAAGGGCAGTATAAGAGGTGGGGCAATCAATGTCAATGGGAAGGAGACAGGCGACAGGAGACAGTGGAAGGCCCCGTGGGTATCCGCAAATCCGGATTCCGAAGTTGACCCGGATTATTCATGAAGAGCCGAACCTATGTGCGCAAAGCCAACGGAGCCGCGACCGTAAGGGAGCGGGTTGCGACCTGAGAATACCACAGAATGTAAGATTGGCAACCAACTCGCTCCCTTACGGTCGCGGCTCTGAACTGGGCGGCCAGCGAGTCGGCTGATTCTTCGTGAATAATCCGGACTAATGCATGTCAGAAATCCTTATCAGGCCAGCGGGCTGGGCTTCAGCCCGGCCGATCGATCGCTTCAGGCGGGCTGAAGCCTGCCCCCACGTCATTGGGATTAATGCGTTTCGATTCAACGGATTAGGGTCAGGCTTCGCGCTTCAACTCCGGAATCAGGACAAGCGCCGGATTTGGCAACAAGCCCTTTTTTCTACTGTGTACCGTCTCCTGTCTTCTGTCTCCTGCAGTTTGCTATTGCCAATGACCTTGTGGGAAAATAGAATTTCGCCCTTACCAGGAGAATGAAGTGACTCAAACAGAATCCAAAACGGCGCGGCCGGTCGTGCTCTCGGGAATCCAGCCTTCCGGCAACCTCCACCTCGGCAACTACTTCGGGGCGGTGCAGCAATACCTCGAGTTCATCGAAAAAGGCTACCAGTGCTATTATTTCCTGGCCAATTACCATGCGTTGACCTCGCTGCGCGACCGCGACCGGCTGCTCGAACTTACCCGGAGCGCGGCGATCGACTATCTGGCTCTCGGTCTGAATCCCGACAAATGCGCCATATACCGGCAGAGCGATCTGCCGGAGGTCTGCGAGCTGCAGTGGGTTCTGACGACCGTTACGCCGATGGGTTTGCTCGAGCGCGCGCACGCCTATAAAGACAAGGTTGCGCAGGGGATTCCGTCGGACCATGGACTGTTCGCCTATCCGGTGCTCCAGGCGGCCGACATCTTGATTGTGCGCGCCAATTTCGTCCCGGTCGGCCAGGATCAGAAGCAGCACATCGAGATCACCCGGGACATCGCCCAGTACTTCAACACCTCCTACGGCGAGGTGCTGACTCTGCCGGAACCTTATATCCCGGAATCCGTTGCCGTCGTCCCCGGGCGCGACGGGCGCAAGATGTCCAAATCGTATAACAACACCATTGAATTGTTTGCCGACGACAAGGAGCTCAAGCGCCAGATCTGGTCGATTGTGACCGACTCGGCGACGGTCGCCGAATCCAAGGATCCGGATAAGAGCAATCTCTACGCGATCCTGAAGCTCTTCTGCACAGCCGAGGAGCAGGCCGCATGGGCCGACCGCTTCCGCAACGGCGGATTGGGCTACGGCGAGGTCAAGCAGGCGATTTTCGACAAGTACATGCAGCTGCTGGGCCCGGCGCGGGCGCGCCGCAAACAGCTCGAAAAGCGGACGGATTACGTGGAAGAGGTTCTGCATCGCGGCGCCGCCCAGGCCCGCACCGTCGGCTTCCCCCTCATGCGCCAGGTCCGCGACGCGGTTGGAATCCCCTAAACAGAGCAATCGCGGGATAATCGGAGCGGTGCTTTGCCGCGCTGCCGAACTCAGGGGAAGGAGTCAGGAGTCAGGAGAAAAGCCGAAGCACAAGGTATTCTTGGAAAGGCATAAGGATAGCAGCTTGCTTTTCTACTGACTACTGACTCCTGACTCCTTTCCCTATTTTCTTCCCATCGCAGCTTCGACTTCGGCCACGGTCTTGGGAATTCCCGGGCCCAGGACTTTCGCGCCGGTTGCGGTAACCAGGACGTCGTCTTCGATCCGGCAGCCGCCGAAATTGCGGTAGGGGGCGAGCTTTTCGTAAACAATGAAATCGGTGTGCAGTTTTTCCTGCCCCCACTTGTCGATCAGGGCCGGGATGAAGTAGATGCCCGGTTCGACCGTGAGTACGAACCCGGTTTCCAGCGGCCGGCTCATGCGCAGGAAGCGCAGGCCGAACTGCGAGCTGCGCGACTCTCCTTTGGGGTAGCCGACGATGTCGCCGAGATCTTCCATGTCGTGCACGTCCAGCCCGAGCATATGTCCGAGCCCGTGGGGGAAGAACAGGGCGTGGGCTCCGGCTTCCACTGCGGCGGCGGGATCGCCTTTCATCAGTCCAAGCGCGACCATTCGCTTGGCCAGGATCCGGCAGGCGTGCAGGTGCACGTCCCGGTATGGGATGCCCGGCTTGATGATATCGATCGCTCCCAGCTGCATCGCGAGAACGGTTTCATAGATGTCTTTCTGCATCGGCGAGAACCGGCCGTTGACCGGGAAGGTGCGCGTGATGTCGGCCGCATAGCCGCCGGGGGTTTCCGCGCCCGAATCGTTGATCATGAGCTGGCCGTCCTGGAGCAGGTTATCGTAAGAATGGTTGTGCAGAACCTGCCCACGCACGGTGACGATCGGCGGGAACGCCATCTGATGATTATCGCGCAGCGCGGCGGCCTGGACCTCACCCGCGACTTCGTATTCATAAATTCCCGGTCGGGCAACGGCCATGGCCCGGCGGTGCATGTGGTCGGTGACGCGCAGCGCATTTTCGATCTCGCGGATTTCCAGATCGGACTTGATGTTGCGCTGGCGCGCTACCTCCTCTTTCAGCTTCTGCGAAACGCCGGCCGTGACTTCGCTCGGCTCAATCACGAGCAGTTCGGCGATGCGGAACAGGGACGTGGCCTGATAGGGAGGGAGATAGTGGATCGTGAGGCGCTGGCTCTGAGCCTTCGTCAAATAAACGCCGAGGCGGCTGATGTCCTCGATGGTTTCGATGCCGGCCTGGCGGGCCATTTTCATCCGCTCCTCGCTGGCGCCGCTCCAGATGATGTCGTCCATCGTGGTCGGCCGCGAGAAGAGGACGTCGTTGTCCTTTTCGGGGTAGGACAGGACCGCCAGATCGGGTTCGGCAAGCCCGATGTAATAGAGGAAATTCGAATTCTGGCGAAACGCATAGGCGTTATCCGTGTAATTGCGCGGCTGCATCATGTGGCCGAGCCAGAGAATGATTCCGCCGCCGGCCGCTTCACGGATCCGGTTGCGCCGTTCGCAGTATACCTCGGCGGTGAAGGCTGCATTTTGTTCGCTCATACGTGCTCCCTTCCTTGATTTATGAATTAAACGTCCCAACCTTATCACTGGTTACGGCAAATAGCTACCGAAGGAGACAGGAGACAATAGGACACGAATCGAAGCCACCCTCGGGGTCGGGATCGGGATCGCTACCGGCTCGGAGTGGATCTAAATCCTGAGATCAATCGATATATCAGGATTTCGAATGCCGATACCGATTGCGACCCCGATTGCGACCCCGATACCGACCCCGACCCCGAAAATCAGCCGCCAGTCCATTCACGTAAGGCACATCCCTGCAAAGAAAATCTGCTAAAGCCGTCGCCTAAAGGCGAGGGTTTTGAGCCTCCCAGCATCGGACAACAAAAAATCCGCGCGAACCCCCTACTGTCTCCTGTCTTCTGTCTCCTTCTCTTCTTTTTTTCGCTCAAAACGCGACCAGGGCAGTTGGATAGAGATGAAGGAGGAACGCACTCAGCCCATGCTTTTCCGCGTCCAATCGGCCGCCGTATTTGGCATCACCGCATACCCGATATCCGTCGAGGTCGACCTGAGCAGCGGCCAGAAGCTGAACCTGATGACGGTCGGGCTGCCGGACACGGCCGTGCGCGAGAGCAGCGAGCGGGTCAAGGCGGCGCTGCGCAACTGCGGCTATCCGCTGCCGCCGCAGCACATTACCATCAACCTGGCGCCGGCTGACGTCAGAAAAGAAGGTTCGGCGTTCGACCTGCCGATGGCGGTAGGAATCCTGGGAGCATCGGGATGTGTGCACGCGAAAAATCTCTCCGAGTATCTGTTTCTGGGCGAGCTGTCGCTGGACGGATCGGTGCGACCGGTGAAGGGGACGCTCTCGATGGCCGTGATGGCGCGAGAGCGGGGCATCGGCAACGTGGTCGTTCCGGAGGCGAATGCGCGCGAAGCCGCTGTCGTGGATGGGGTCAGAAGTTACGCGGTGCGCTCGCTGTCGCATGTCGTCGAGCTGCTCAACGGCAGGGAGCCGTGGATTCCGCTGATCGTCGACCGCCAGCAGCTCCTGGCGCAGAGCAGCACCTATCCGGTCGATTTTCGGGACGTCAAGGGGCAGTACCAGGCCAAGCGCGCGATGGAAGTGGCTACGGCCGGGGGGCACAATATTATTTTGATCGGACCTCCCGGCTCGGGTAAGACCATGCTGGCGCGCCGGCTGCCGACGATTCTCCCATCCATGAGCTTCGACGAGGCAATCGAGACGACGAAGATCCATTCCGTCGCCGGCCTGCTTTCGGAAAAAGACGGGCTGATCGGGACGCGTCCCTTCCGCGCGCCGCATCACACGATTTCCAACGCCGGCCTGATCGGCGGCGGCACCATGCCGCGCCCGGGAGAAGTCAGCCTGGCGAATAACGGTGTTCTCTTCCTGGACGAACTGCCGGAATTTCAGCGCCACGTCCTCGACGTTCTGCGCCAACCCATCGAGGACGGGGAGGTGACCATCAGCCGCGCATCCATGTCGCTGACCTTCCCGGCGCGCTTCATGCTGGCGGCCGCGATGAATCCCTGCCAGTGCGGGTTTTTCGGCGATCCGCTGCACACCTGCTCGTGCACCCCGCCGATGATCCAGCGCTATCTGGCGCGCATTTCCGGGCCGTTGTTGGACCGCATCGACCTGCACATCCAGGTCCCGGCGGTGAAGTACAAGGACCTGCGCGAGGACGACAAAGCTGAAGACTCCAACGCGATCCGCGATCGCATCCTCGAGGCGCGCAGGCACCAGTACGCGCGTCTGGGCCCCTTCGGCCAGTTCTGCAACTCGCAGATGACTCCGCGCACCCTGCGCCGTTTCTGCAAACTTGACTCCGACTGCGAAAAGCAGATGGAGAACGCGATCACCAAGCTCGGCCTCTCCGCCCGCGCCTACGACCGCATCCTGCGCGTCTCGTGCACCATCGCCGACCTCGAAAACACCGAAAAGATCCTCGCCCGCCACGTCTCCGAAGCCATCCAGTACCGCACCCTCGACCGCACCTACTGGATCCAGGGCCTGTGAAAATCCGGGACGTCCCACACGTTAGCCTGTTTCCAGCAAGTAAAGGTCGTTTTTATTCCGCCGTCCTTGATGAACCTCATTTCTGGGCAGCTCTCCGATATGTCGAACGCAATCCGGTGCGTGCAGGAATCGTCCAGAGAGCCGAAGATTACAGGTGGTCCAGCGCGCCGGCACATTGCGGCCTGTGCGATGATCCTTTACTTGCGCCACTGCCTGCGGGCGCTTCACTCATCAGTGACTGGTCAGCCTGGCTCCGAGATGGAGAAACTCATTTCCAACTGGATCTGATCCGAAAGTGCACCAAGACCGGCCGCCCCTGTGGATCGGAATCCTTCCTCAGAGAATTGGAAGGGACCACAGGCAGGATTCTCATCCCCCGCAGAGTCGGCCGCCCATCCAAGCAGGATCTCATCACTCTCCACGATTGTCGGGAGCCAACCACGACTGCGAGCAAAAGGGCGCCACAAGATCGGCAAAAGCACTTGGCCTTTGACTGAGACACCTTATGGGAAGATCATGCGGTGACCTGTTTTTTACCCTCCTCCAATGTGGAGCCTTGGTGCAGAGGACTCGACTACTCAACCACCCTTGGAAATTGGTTAACGTGTGGGACGTCCCGGATTTCCCGTGTGGGACGTCCCGGATTTCCCGTGTGGGACGTCCCGGATTTCCCCAAGCGCATCAGCACACTTCCCAAAACAACCTCGACGAATTGCCGCCTGACAAGTGGAGGGCCGCTCGGACGGTCACTACAGCCTGATCCGTGCGCTTAGCTTTGTGATCACCCATATGGCGGGAAGACGTCTGACATGGGTTCACCGGACGCGCACCTATTTTCAGGCCCTCCTTGATACTCATTTCATTCAGTGTGATAGATTTCCTGTCGTCAGTTCCCAATCCCCGCCAATCCCCGATAGATTTCCAGTCATCAGTCCCCGAGCCGCCAATCCGGCGGGAAAGTCGGTAGCGCGGCTATTTCTGTACATAATTCAGGTAACAGTGTTTGAGCCAGGGACGGGTTGCATGCCATCCGGGTCGATATAATTCACCGGATCGTTTCTGACGTAAACAATGAGGCCCACCGGGGTTTCGTCGTAAGCATGGCCGCATCCCGGTCGCAGGTTTGGGCATAGCCAGGCCTCGGGCCTGATGCAAGGCGGTATTTTCGAGTTGATCCCCTGACGCGAGTTTTCCGATAACGCCGCCGTCGTAGCCATGGGTTTGTCTTTCGCCGCTGGCAGCGATTGTAGCAGCTAAAGGGAAAGACCGATCTGTTTGTTTTTGGTGGGGAGCCCCCTGCAAGGGGGCGGACGGGCGGGGCAGGCAGGCACGAGGCGGCCCGGCCTTGGGCGCGAGCGGCGGGAAGGAGACATAATGTTGTTATGTCTAGCGGAGCGAGGGGAGCGACTTCCCGCCGCTCGCGCCCAAGGCCGGGCCGCCGTCTGGCGCCACGGAACATGGACGGGCGGGGGTGAGTAACAGAAGCCGGGCGACGCGCCGTGCGCGTCGCCCCACATCATTCTTTTTCGCCGTCATCGTCCAGGCCGGCGGCTGAAGGCGAAGGCGCCTCATCGGGATCCCTGGAGGTTTTCTTCTTGCGCTCCAGCCTGGCCGGGTGGGTCGCCGTGTGGATTTCCTTCAGCTTGCGGATCGAGACGTGGGTGTAGATCTGGGTTGTGTTCAGGTCCGCATGCCCGAGCATCTGCTGGATAAAGCGGATGTCGGCGCCGTTTTCGAGCATCAACGTGGCCATGGAATGCCGGAACAGGTGGCAGGCGCCGCGCTTGCCGATGTTGGCCTTGTCCACGTAGTCCCGCACCAGGTTGCTCAGGTGATCCAGGCAGAAGGGCTCGCCGGCATTCGAAAGAAACACCGTGCGGTCGTCGGGTTCCGTCACCAGGCCCGGCCGCACTTCCCGGAGGTATTTCTCGACCCAGGCGGCGGCCCGGTCGCCAATTGGGATCACCCGGTCCTTCTTCCCCTTGCCTTGGCGGATGGTGAGCATGCCGCGGTCGGTGTCGAGATCGTAGATTTTCAGATGGATCATCTCCATGCGCCGCATGCCGGTCGAGTAGAGGGTCTCCAGCATCGCGCGGTCCCGCAGCCCCAGGGGATCATGGATGGCCGGCTGCTGGAGCACCTGCTCCATTTCCGGGACGCTGAGCACATGCTTGGGCAGCCGATGCTCCAGGCGCGGCAGTTCGATCTCCGAGGCCGGGTTGTGGAGCAGGTAGTGCTGCCGAGCGAGCCAGCGGAACCAGACGCGCAGCGGCATCAGCCGGGCATGCTGGCTCCGGAAACTGAGCGCCTCGCCGTTTTTCTTCCGGTACTGAAACAGGTGGCGCTGGTAATGCTCCAGGATGGGCCTTGTGACCTCCGTGGGCTCCACAATGCCGCGATCCCGGCACCACTGGACAAAATAGCCGAGATGCACGCGCCGGTTCTTTACCGTGTAGGGGGAGTAGTTCTGCGCCCGCAAGGCATCGAGATGCTTCTCCATCAGGGCGGCCAAAGGAGTCGCCGGCGGCGGATCGGGTTTGCGTTTCCTGACGATGCGCGCCATGGTCAACGCCCTCCCGCAGCTACGATTACGATGGAAGAATCTTTTCTCTCCCCGGTATCAGTGTTTTTCGGCAAAAAACGCAAAAAATCGTCTCCCGGGCGCGTCGTTAGCGGCTCCCCTTCACCCCGACCACCCCCCGACATCCCCCCGACTTGGGGCCGACTTGACCCCGACTTCTCCCCTGCAAGCCCCGACCGGTTACCGTCGTAACGTAATTTCTCAACATCGATCAGCCCTGGCAAGACCGGCTTCTCGTCCTTCGGGCTCCGCTCGAATACGAGCTCATATACAAAGCTCTGGCCGCGGCCGCCCCGATGAATCAGCAGATATTCCAGGTCTTCCAGGCGCGCGAGATGGGTCTTCAACTGCGTGTTCCCCCAGCCCGTGTACTGGCGCACCTCACGGCGGCTAAAGAGAAACTCGCTCCTTTCTATTTTTAGCTGCTCGCATTTCTTTGAAACCATCTCGTCAATGAGCAGAATCAGCCGGCGCGTCTGCGGGGGCAGTTCATCCAAACTGCGGCCCAGCACCTCGTGCGCCAGGCGATTGGCTATGGCGATGTCGTCGAAGGTGACTTCGATGTACTCGACGGTCTTGCCCTTGCGGGTCGCCGTCTTTACCGGGCGCTGGTACTGGTGAAGCAGGGCGATCGAGCGGATCAGGGTCAGGTACTTCACGTGATCCCGGCGGGTTCGGGTCTGGCTGTCGAGGAACGTCAGCTTCCGGGCGTAGGGATTCACGACAAACATCGGCTTCAAAAGGCGCTGGGCGTTGCGGTGGACTGTCAGGATCTCCTGGCGCTCTTTCTTTGCCAGCAGCCCTTCAAGCGTCTGCTGCTCCCGCTGCAGCCGGTGGATCGCCTGCGTCTGGCTGCGGTCTTCGTTCACCGTCAGCACCAGGCAGCGGTTCAACAGCTCCTCGTCAAGATGGATTGCCGTCGTCGTCATGAAGATCATCACCGGGCCTTCCACGCGATACTGGTGGGTCACAAGCTTTCCCGTTGACGGATCCTTGCCTGTGGATGCGATCGTGAGCGCCCCTTCGCTCTGCAGAAGTTTCAAGGCATAGGCGGCCCGCGTCGCTCCTTCCTCTTCGACGATCGCCAGCACCTTGTGTCTCAGATCCGTCTCGCCCATGTAAAAGAGCGACTGCCCCGTCATTGCCGAGTACTGCACCCGCTCTTCTTCCGGCACGAATCCCAGGATGGCATCCATCAGCAGGCTCTTGCCCGCCGCCGAACTCGACTGCACGACCACGGCCAGCGGCGCCTCCAGCCGCCGCGACACGGCGGCAAGATAGCCGGTGAGCTTATTGGTCTCCTCGCCGACCACGCCGCAGCGGGCGAAGTCCTCGAGAATGCGGTCGAGCAGATTGGGATCCTTGAGCAGTCTGAATGCGGCCTTTTTGTCTTCCGGGCTGATTTCCACGGCGGTTTGCTTCGGCTTGAGGCATTTCCGGATCTGCTCTTCCTGAAGCTTCTCGAGCTTCAGCAGCACGCGGCCAAGATCCCGCTTGAGCGCTTCCTCCTCTGCGATCTCCAGATCTTCCGCCGCCTGTTTGGTGAATGCCGCCCGCTGGCGCGCCGAGTAGAGATCGAGCGTGTCGACATAGAACCGTTCGCCGCGCGAGACCAGGACATTGACCTTCAGCAGCTCGTGGCTCAGGTTCTTGCCGAGGCCGCGGATCCGGTAGCGCCGGTCCCCGCGCAGCATCGTGATCTCGTCGCCGTCAATGGTGACCGGCATGTCGACTACAGGCGAGGCAGGCGTCATCGCCGTGTCCGGCTTTGAATCTGCAGCTTCCGCGGCTAAAGGGGAAACATCGGGTTTTTCTTCTTTAGCCGCCGGTGCGTTGCTGGCTGTTATTTCCGGGGCAGCTTCATCGGCATAGGTCACAGTTACGGTTGGCGGCTTTCCCTTGCCAAGCCACTGTGCCTTGTTTAAAAGCACGGCGAGACTCCTCGATGCCGGCTTGACTTTCACGGCGTATTCGTTGGCGTCCATCCCCTTGGGAAACCGCACCCGGTAGCAGTCGATCCCCATCGACAGGAGCTCGTCGGCGAGTGCCGCGGCCGCCTGCTCGCCCGCCTCGTCCCGGTCGTAGGCGATCAGCACTTTTCTGGTGCCGTGTTTCCTGAATGCCCGGCGGTGGTCTTCGGTGAAACCGTTGACGCCGTAGCTTGCCGTCACGTTGCGGTAGTCGGCGCACCAGAACGAGAGCGCGTCGATCAGCGACTCGCACAGGATGATCTCTTTCGAGACCATAAGCGCTTCTTCATTCCAGACGCCCCGGTGCGGTCCGGGCAGGTACATATGCAGCGGCGTCCCCGGCCGCAGCCCTTCCGTGATCTTGCGACCATAGATCTCCGTCACCCTGCCTTCGGGATCGATTACGGGAAAAACCACGGATCCGTTGAAATGCTCGTGGCCGCTTTCCCGCAGGATGCCGAGCCGCTGCAAACGGCCCCGGATCTCGGCGCCGCTCTTGCGGTTTCCCTCAGGAAGCCGGTAGCCGAGCGTGCGGTTTGAGAATCCGAGCCGGAAGTGAGCGACCATGTCGGGATGATCGAGACCCCGCCCTTGCAGGTACAAAAGCGCCTCGGGGCTTTCCTTGAGAGTCTCGTGGTAGTAGTCGACCGCCTGCCGGAGCACGAGCTGGTCGTCGGCGTCGGGTGCGAACGGCATCTCAAGCTTCACCGCCGCCGTGGTGGCCTTCCGTACCACCGGCCCCGGAGCGGCTAAAGAAGGGTGATCAGTCCGCAACAGCTCGACCGCATGGCGGAAGCTCACGCCGTTACATTTCATGACCCAGTCGATCACAGATCCGCCAGCCCGGCACGCCCCCAGGCAATGCCACAGGTTCTTCGCCGGCGTGATCACAAGCGACGGCTCGCGGTCCTCGTGAAAGGGGCAGAGGCCAAGAAGGTCCGCGCCGCGGCGCTCGAGCCGGATGCCGCGCGCCGCCGCCAGGCGCTCGACCGAAACCTCCCGCTTGAGCCGTTCGATCTCATCCTCGGGTATGCGCGCCATCCTGTCCTCCGTGGTTTTTCCTGGACCCGAAACCTGTCAAGACCGAAACCAACAAAAAAGAATGGACATGAACCGAGCGGCACAATACAGTAATGTATCGGTCAAGGAGAAATTCAAAGCCTTATGCAAACCATCCCTTACACTATCGAGGCCATGAGACGAAAACTCGTCGCCCGATACCTCGATGCCGGCAGCGAAACGTTCGGCCAGCGCCTGGCCAGGCTGCGCAAGGAACGCGGCTTTACCCAGGTGGAGATTGCCGAACGGGTCGGCATTATCCAGGCGCTCGTATCCGATTACGAGCGCGACAAACTGCGCTTGAATGCAGAGATGGTCGTGCGTTTTGCCGCCGCCCTGGAGATCACCACGGATGAGTTGCTGAAACCGAAGGGGTCGGCGCCGCCGCTGCGGCCCAAGCCCAGTCTGCGCATGCTGCGCAGATTGGAGAGGATCGAGAGTCTCCCGGCTCATCAACAGGCTACCCTTCTGAAAACCATCGATACCTTCCTGCGCGGCGCCGCCGTCACTCGCTGACTCGCGCTGGTTAATGAGCAATTCAAGTCGTCCGCCATGCGCACGATCGAGGGATAGCCACCTATGGGTGTCGGGCGATCGTCGATCCTGGGGCTGCTCAGAGGGCAAATCCGCAGGCCTGGAGCCCGGGATTGCCGGCAACCACCGAAAAAACCGCGGTTCCGGCGAATCACCAGTCGAATCCTGTCCCGATCAAAAGTCACCGGGAAGCGCA
>Ga0315277_10001196_pt1 | contig 38364 bp, 23 predicted proteins | sample YL17G05_15_MG_FD_203695 | JGI IMG/M metagenome (GOLD analysis project Ga0315277, IMG submission 203695) | Sediment microbial communities from Yellowstone Lake, YNP, Wyoming, USA - YL17G05_15 | ecosystem: Environmental > Aquatic > Freshwater > Lake > Sediment | place: USA: Wyoming | collected...
CTCCACGCTGACGCCGTACTGTGGAGAGTAATCATAGGTGTGCACTTGCAGGCGGTCGCCCTGGACCTCGATGGAGGCGACAGGCTTGCGAGTCCCTCTCTCGATGATGTGGGTGCCGTGCACGACCACATCAGGCGACAGATGATACAACACCCGTGCCCCAACCGATCCTGAACAGGAGATGCGATCGTCGATCCTCCACGTGCCCGATTCGCTGTCTGCGGTGATTGTCCGGCTGTGCGCGAATCCCGCGTACTCGATCTCGCCCTCGAACCGGATGCGGCCGGCCGACTGCACCAGGTGTGCCTTCCCGATATTCACACGGTCGGGCAAACTGAACACGTCGTCCGCAAGCTCGTTTTGCTCGCATCCGTCCACCTTGACCGTGTTGTGGTAGTCCGTGGACCGGAATTTGTTGCGCAGCCGCGGGTAGGACGTGTACGCATACGTTCCGGGGTCCACCACTACATCCTGGCCGCCGAGCGCAAGCTCGAAGCTCAGCTTGTCGTTGTGGGCGTGACCTCCTTTGCCGGGGGGGCTGTTGCGTCCACAGGACACCAGACAATAATCATAGCCGTGCCGCATGACGTACCATCCCGCGTCCGGAAAGCTCGTGCTTTCCAGACCCGCCAGAGAACGCCCGTCCAAGTCCGTCCAGAGGTTATATCCTCGTCGTCCGAAGATCCACGGGATGTCCTCGGTGAAGCCGAACTCATTCATCTTGAGGCTCGGCTCTTCGAAGAAGATGGCGCCCAGCGGCAGCAGGTATCGCACATCCAGCACATCGCGGCGGGTGAATACCTGAAATCTGCCTGAGTCGTTGTCTCCGATCTGCGGCATCCGCCCGTTCGGCTTGACCAGATGCAGGGCCGCGATGAACATCGCGCGGAGTCTCTCGACGTAGGGAGAGCCGAGGACCCGCTCGGCCGCCCGATGGTAGCGATCGCGATCCGGCGCCCCTTCATTCACAGCGACAAGCCACGCGGCGAAGAAGAACGACTCAAGCGCCAGGCGATGGTAGCAGGTGGAGGACTCGAAGTCGCACCCATCGGGATGCACCTGAGTGTCCATCTCCCGGGCCAACTCCCGGACGCAGAAGCTGAACCACCTGCGGCTCTCCCGGAAGAACGGGCAGTACACGGCGATGAAGAGCAACCCGACGATATCGGACAGGTAATGGTTCGTTGTGACTTGGCCGCGCTCCAGGTGATGGAAGATGAACCCGGCGTGCTCGTGGATACTCCGACGGAATCGCCGCAGAAAGTCGGCCATCAGAGCGTTGCCCGCACGAAAGTACTCGGAAGCGATCAGCCAACTCGCGGCCCGGATGGCCACGTCCATGGTGCACTTCCAGTTGACCCCGAATCCCACAGGATTGCTCGCGATCCAGTCGTCGATTTGGTTGACGAACTCCGTCGCGTATTTGCCGTTGCCGGTCAGGGCGTATGCCTGTCCTAACGTGTTCAGGTGCTGAAACCGGGACAACTCCCACGGGACTTTGATATCCACGCCCTCGGCCAAGTCATATTGGATGCGCCGATGAAACTGGCGCGGGCTCCACCGATATCCGCTCTTGAAGTCGCAGTGCCAGTCGATGGGGCGATAGGCGATCCCTGGAGAAGTCAGCCTGACTGGACCGCTGCCCAGCAGATCGAACACGTGGTCGCAGATCAAATCCGCCTGATGAACCTTGGCCTCAACGGTATGAGGGAATAGCTCACGGCAGGCGGCGAAAACCTCATCCGAATCGCAACCGGCGCCGAGCAAGTGCGGCATGGCCCCCGGATCCCTGCGCATCGTCGGTGCGCGGCGAATCCAGCGATAGTAGAGGGGCTCGCATCTGCGAAAGCACGCCGCTACGGCCCGAGAGTAGACTCGTCCGAGCGCGTGGGCTCCGCTCGTCATTTGTTCTCCCCAACATTCGACGGCGCGCCTGCGACCGCGGTGTCGCCGTTCGGTACTGTCTGATTCAGGTACAGCAGGAACACATTGCTCGCCGCGGCCGCCACGGCGATGTCGAGATCGCCGTCGTTGTCCACGTCGCTCAGCCGGGTGCAGTGGCACCACCGCAGGTACACATCGGACTGGTCCACAATGTGTTATTTCCAGCCGTCACGGAACGTCGCGCCGGGGTTCTCGAACCAGATGACCGCGTTGAGCGACTCGTCGGCCACGACGATATCCGGATCGCCGTCCAGATCGATGTCGCCGACATCGATCTCGCGGAAATTGTGCCCCTGGTGCGTGCAGCCTTTCACGGCACAGATTTCCCACGGTCGGTACACGTTGGCCAGCCATGGGTTTCGCAGCACGTAGACGTCGCCTTCGTGGCTGGCCACCGCGATATCCTTGTCTCCATCCGCATCCAGATCCGTTACGGCCAAGACGCTGACGCCATGGCCCGGGGGGAAATGGGCGATACAGTACCTGCTCCAGTCTGCGGCGACGCGCGGATTGCCCGCATGCGTGTAGAGCCACAATCTGCCGCCGGGAGGCGCATCATCCTCGGAAGCGATGATCTCGGCCTTGCCGTCGCCGTTGACGTCGAGCACTGCCGCGTAGAAGCAGCGGGTGCTGTTCGCATCCACGATCACCGCGGGCCACCTGTCGGGCGTCCCTCGATTCTCCAGCCATCCGAGGCTGCGGTCGCTCTTGGTCGTAAAGACGATGTCCACGTCTCCGTCGCCGTCGATGTCACCGGTCTCCAGGTAGTAGGTCCTGTGCGAATCGTTCTGATATGCGACGTGCTTCTTCCACGAGCGTGCATCATCCCCGGCAGCTTCATACCAGACCACGTCGTACCGGGTCAGGTCGCCCGCCACGACCAGATCGTTTCTGCCGTCGCCATTCAGATCGGCCAGAGCCGTGTGGTGAGCCCCCTCAGTATAAGTGCCCACCAGGGCCTGCTTCAGCAGCGACTTGGCGTATGTGCTCACAGGATGTTTGGCGAAACCGCCGCCGACGCCGGAATCGATGAGCAATCTCGTCCATCTCGGTTGATTCTCGGAACCCTGTGCGGGCGAGTACACCGCCAGCGAATCCGACCGGAAGGAATTCGCGACCAGCTCGATGGTCCCGTCGCCATCGATATCGAAAGGCGCAATGTTATGGGCCCCGTCCGTGAAGGCGATGGTGCTGTCGACGATGTACCCTTTCCACGCCGGACTCTCGAAGACGCAGTTTGGCAAGCCCGTGGTCGCCGTACGATACCCGAATGTCTCGCAGTACTGTTCCAGGCTGCAGCGCGCCCAATAGACCTTGTATCCAGCAAAGAGGAGGCCGATGCCGACCGCCATGACGCACGGTCCCAGGCCTTTCCTCGCCCGGTGCACAGTATCTCTCTCCTGTCAGGTTATCCTGACTCGCCTTGGCATGATTGCCGTAGTCTCCGGCAGGCAGTTGTGCGTCCGTGAAGACGGGCCCCCGCGGCATCATCCGGTGAAGCTCAGAGCCGCCTTGCGCGGATGGATCTCGCGATGGATGAGAGGCAGTTCCACTCTGCCGCCGCCGTTCTTGAGCGATTGCGACGCGGCCTCCAGGACCCTCACCACCGCCAGTCCCTCCGGACCTCCCGATTCCGGAGGCGCCCCCGTATTGATGCAGTCGAGAAAGTGCTGGCACTCCGTGCTGAGGGACTCCACCTGTTTCACGCAGGGCGAGTACATGTCGCCATGGTGATAGGAGAAGTGGAATTCGGCAAAGGAGTCGTAGTGCGGAGGCACCTCGACCCGCTTATCATAAATCCGGATTTTCTCGAATGGCTCGATGTCGTCGTACGCGAGCATTTGGCGTTTGCCCACGAACGTCATCTGCCGCACCTTGTTCGGATCCAGCCAGCTATTATGAATCAGGGCAAAGGCGCCGTTGGCGAACGTCAGCGTCATGTTCGTCACGTCTTCGATTCCCGGCGTCACGTGGGCCTTGCCCTGGCAGTTGACGGCGGTGGGCACTTCGCCGAGGATGTACAGGATGATGGAAATGTCATGGGGCGCGAGATCCCACGCCACATTGATGTCCGTTTGGAAGAGGCCGAGGTTCAGCCGTCGCGAGCTGACATACTGGAGTTCGCCCAGATCGCCCCGGCTGATGATCTCCTTGATCTTCCGAACCGTCGGCGAGTAGATGAAGGTGTGTCCGACCATGAGGACCAGGCCCTTGTCGTCGGCGGCTTCCAGCAGTTCCTCGCATTGCTTTGTGGAACGGGCGAGGGGTTTTTCCACCAGGACGTGCCGGCCGGACCGGAGCGCCTTGAGAGTCATGGCGTGGTGCAGACGGGTCGGAGTGGCGATAACCACGGCGTCCACGTCGGAGCGGCCGAGGACCTCGTCAAAGTCCAGACTCACGTCGATGCCTGGGTGAAGCTTCTTCATGTGTGTCAGCCGGGCCGGGTCGGTATCACAGACCACACTCACCCGGCCGTCCGCCGTCGCACTGAAATTTCTCACGAGGTTGGGGCCCCAGTAGCCGCAACCGATCACCGCGATATCAAGCATCTTCCGTCACCCGTACCCGCATTCCGCCGCGGGCCCAAAGGTCAGCGATCTCCCCGGCAACCGCGCGAGGAGTCCTGAGCAGGATCATGATGTTTGTCCATAACGATTGTTGTCTGCTGTAGCGGACGTCGAGACGCACCATTTCGTCGAAGGTCAGCTTGTTCTTGCCGCTGACCTGCCAAAGTCCCGTCAGGCCGGGCACGGCGTCCAGACGCCTCCTCTGCCAGGGCTGATACTCGCTCACCTCGTAAGCGATCGGGGGGCGCGGCCCGACAAGACTCATCTGCCCTCGAAACACGTTGATCAATTGCGGCAGTTCATCGATGCAGGCTCCGCGAAGCAGTCCGCCCAACGGGATGATGCGGGGATCGTTGTCGAGTTTTGTCATGGGGTCGGCCGCATCGGCATTCTCCACCGTGCTTCGGATCAATCGGACGACGTGGCCCTGATGAACGGAACAGTCTGCGCCGGCCGTCATCGTCCGGAACTTCCACAACACGAAGGGCTTACCGCCCTGGCCGATCCTCTCCTGCCTGAAGAACGCCGGTCCGGGAGACACGAGCTTGATGAGCAGAGCCACGAGGGCGAATACGGGCGCCAGCACGATGAGCCCCAGGGCCGAGCACAGGATGTCCAGGGCCCGTTGCCAGGCGGGAAGGCCGTCTCTGGGGTGCGGCTGGAGGGCATGCACACACAGCGATGCGGGTACGGGCCTGTTGCCGACAGGGCGGGCGGACCCGTTCGACTCGCTCGGCCCATCCTTCACGCAGATCGCAGCCAGGCGGTGTTCTTTCGGGAGGCGGGCAGGTTGGGCGGTACAAGTGCCCGTAGCGTCCTGCAAGGGGCGCTCGCCATTGTCCCCGGCCCGGTCATACGGGTAGACATAGACCCTGCACTCCGATGCCGAGAGTCTTCCCTCCGCGATCCGGCACAGATCGTCGATCATGCACCAGGCACCCCGGCAGGAGGTATACGGCATGAGCACGCCGATCCGGGCCTCGTCGAGCCATCCCGCCTCATCCATGACGCGGATTCTACTCGTGAGGGCGTCCATCACACGGGGGGGCAGCGGCGTCTTGCCGTCGGCGTGGCCGTTCACCGGTATGACCGCCAGAGTGACCTGATGGCCATTGCGTTCGGCCCGGGCCTGCTCGCGTTCGATGGCCGCCCGGAACTGATCGGCACTATAGAATCGCAGGAGCGTGGGGGCGGCGGGCGATCCGGTGCCTCGTACCAGCTTCATCAGGCGCGCGGCGACATGCCGTAGGATCTTGAATTGCCGCTTTCCGGCCATTGCGTCCACTCCTTCTTCATCCCTCACAATGCCGCGTAAACCCAGTTCGGAACCGGGAACCGTCTCTTGTTGAGGAGCACACCCAGCACGTTGCTGTTGTGCTGCGTCAGCCGTTGCTTGGTTCTTGAGATGCTCTCCCATCGCAACCGCTCCGTCTCGACCACCAGGACCACCCCATCGCACGAGGCGGCCAGCCGGGCGACGGAGCTGTCTTCCTCCAGGGCCGGCATATCGACCACGATGAAACGATAGTTCTCTTTTGCCGCCTCGAGAAGACGGGCCAGATCGTCGGATGGTGGGATCTTCGCCGATGAGCCGCCGATACTGCCCGCCGTGAGAATACTTAGACTCGTCGTCCGGCGGACCACGGTGTTGTCCCGGTCGTCCCCGCGATCAATGGTTAAGGCGTCGATCAGGCCCGGAGATAGCCTCGTGCGGAAGATGCGATGGATGAACGGATGACGCGTATTCGCGTCCACCAGGAGCGTCGTTCCGCTGCCCTGCTCCGACAGGATGGAGGCGAGGTTCGCCGCCACGGTGCTGACCCCTTCGCTGCGGGAGCTGCTCGTGACCCCAACCACGTAATGGCCGGGCGCCGACCGGTTGGCGCCGAGCAGAAGCTGCTCTCGAAGGGCCATGTAGTGGCGCCGAACGCTGGCGGGAATGTCCCACTGGACCGGGCTGGCCTGCGCGGGAACGACCCCGAATTTCTTCCATCCGTTCGACTTCAGCACGGGAGCGACGGTGTTCAGACGCGCTCGCGGAATGGAGGCCAGGGTAGGCAACTGGAGCTTCTCCTGCACGTCCTCCGGCGTCTTGATGGAGTGGTCCACGTACTCGCACAGGAACGCGAAGCCCACGCCTCCGACGATCGCCAGGAGCAGGCCCAGCGCGAGCCGGAGAATCTTCTGCGGACCGATAGGTGCGGTGGGCACCGTCGCCGCCTGCACAACGCTGACGTTCGAGATTCGCTCGGCCTTCAGGGCGTGATCGATCCGGGCCTCCTCCAGCTTTCCGGCGTACTTGTTGTAGCTCTCGGTCAGCAGCGTGATCTCCCTTTGGAGCTGGCCGGTCTGGGTCTCCACTTGGTTCATTATCTGCAGCGAGGCCTTGGCCTGTGCCGTCTGGGCCCGCAGGGTGGCGAGCTTGCTCTGGAGGCCGGAAACGTTCGACTGTTCCGCGAGCAGCGTAATCTGCATCTGCTGGTACGCGGTGTTCACGCCCTTCTTGACTTCCGTGCGGTTGGGCTTGGACTGCTCGTTCTGCAGGAGGTCTGTTCCCTCCTTGATCTGTTTGCGGATCATCTCCAACTGCCGGCTGTCGGGCGTGTATTTCGCTTCGATGTCCTTCTCCGCGATGCGCAGCTCGTACAATTTGCTCCGCATCAGGTCCGCGCCGTAGTCGGAGAAGCCGGAGGTTTCCTCGACGATCACCGTATCGGGGATCCCCGCGACCAGATCGTTGATCCTGGCGATCTTGGCATTGGCCGCCGTCAGTTCGGCCTCGGCCGTGCTTATGCCGCGTTCCAGGTCGCCGATCAGGGTGACTTTGGCGGCCCGCTGCTCCGTCAGCGAGCTGATCCCCGTCGTATTCTTCATCGCCTCCAGCTTGCCCTCCGCCGCATCGAGCTTCGTGCGCAAGTCCGACACCTGCTGCTCGAAGAATCGCTGGGAGTCGGCGATGCAGTACACCGCCAGGTGCTTCTCCAGGTACGCCTGGATGAACTTGGTCAGGACATCGGCGGCAACAATGGGGCTCTGCTCCTCGTAGGCCAGATTGATCACGTTGGCGTTCTGCACCGCCTTGATTTCGAGGCCGTCTTGCAGTTTGCGCACCGCCTTTTCTCGCTCGCTCAGTGGTTGGGCCAATCCGACGCGGGCGGTCAGTTTTGCCGGACCGGTTTCAATGGCGTTGAGCACCTCTTTCGCCGTTTGCAGGGTCTGGTTGACCGGTTTTGACGCCACGAGGCTGTTTGGATCGAGCGCGGCAGCCTCCTGCTTTCGCCCAAAGGCCTCCGCGCCCAATTCATCGACTACCCGCTCGGCGAGATCGCGGCTCTTGAGAATCTGCAACTCGGAGTTGATCTCCCAGTCGTAGGAGCGGTTGATGTGGGTAATCTCTCCGATGGACGCCGTCGGATCCAGGGCCACGCTCTCCCGTCCCAGCCGCAACAGCAATTGCGCCTCCGATCGATAGATGTTGGGCTTCAGAAATGTCGTGACCGTGGCGGCGCTGAACAACAAAATCGTGAAGATCAGGATCTTCCACTTGTGGCCGAAGAGCACGTACAGCAGGTCGCGAAGCGTTCCTTTCTGCTGTCTGCCCTGAGTAGTCTGCTCCAACTTCATGAACGCGCTCCCATTCCTATCGCAGATCGTAGCCCACGGTCGTATTGCCTGTGTCAGCCAAAACGACCAGACCCACCTTGGGCAATATGTTGTTGATGTGCTGATCGACCCATTGCCCGATCTCGGTGATCTGCGTCTGCGGGACGTACACGATGTCTTCCGGCTCGAGGTAGAACGCACGGGTCTGCCCGCCTTTGAGGGCGGGTTTCAGGTTGATACAGTAGCCGACGCGCATATTGTTCTGGCGTCTCACGACGATCACACTGCCGACCTCCGCCGTGGGCAGACGGAAGCCTCCAGCCTCCATGATCGCATCCAGCGCCGTCAATTGGGCCGGCATCGTGATCACCCCCGGCTTGAGGACTTCGCCGCCGATATAGACGCGGCGGTGATAGAACGATTGGACGACCACGGCGACGTCCGGCTCCTTCAGGTGCGGCCGATACAGCCCGAGGAGCTCTTTCCGCACGTCCGCGGGCGACTTGTCCTGCACGGAGACCTCTCCGATCAGTTGCAGGGCAATCTTTCCGTCCGGCCGTACCGTCTGGGACACGTTGAGTTCCGGCGTGTAGAAGAACCGCACCTCTACGACGTCCCCCGCTCCCAGCGTCACTCGCGGCGCCACCGGCGATCCGGTGGGCAGGTTCCTTGTGCATTGATACCGCGGTCCGCAGCCCGCCGCAATGCCGACTGTAAGACATATCGACACCAGCAGACACAAACGCTTGCTCCCTGTCCCAACGACCCATCTCATCAACTTCTCTCCCGGCCCATTGCGACCACGACCTCTGGCTCCATTTCAGTTTCCTCTATGCAGACTCCGTCCTCGTCGGTTGCGCTGCGGCAGTTGACACTGACTCCGTCGGCAGCCGACGTTTCACCCGCCTTCGGCCTGTCGAGTGCTTCAGACTCGACCCGCAATCTTTGTCGCGCCGAACCGATGTCGGGAGCAACGCTGCATTCTGATACCTTGGGAACCACCACGCTGAAACGAGCGGCTTTACGACCTTCGCCTCTTCGGCTTCGTCTGACTTCGGCGAACGTTGTCGAACAGAAGCCGGACACAAGCAAACCACCTCCGCAATTCAATCCGGACGGGGGCATTGTACTCCCGGCTGATCGGGCGACCTCTGTGCAGACATAACGGCCTGCATCTCCTTCAGCCATACCTTGTATGGCTGCAATCATCCCCCAGTGAAGATGGTACGGACTACGGCAGGCAATCTCTCCTGCCCGTGCTCCTTTCCCGGCAACTTGATCGGCATTGGCGTCCCCTTTCGTCTCAGTACGCCACCGAAGCTTTCCAGACTGTTCTCAGTTCCCACGAGCGGCCGGAACAACGTACAACTTGTTCCAACCAACCTGAATCCACAATCCCATTTGACGGTCGGACGGTCAACTGAGGGAAAGCCCTATTTTACCCACCGCTTTCTGCTCACCGGCGCTACAGGCGGCGGATGATAGGATTACAGCAGGTGTGACAGTCCGTCTGCCAAGGCAAAGTCTCGCACGGTGAAGTCACAGAAGTCTATCGATTGCGCAGCGTCAGGACGGCGCGTCGGATTCGATCGAGGGCGTCGATGAGAGTCTTGCGGGGGCAGCCGAAGTTCAGCCGTATGAAGCCTTCGCCGAGAAAATCCTCGCCGTTCGATACCGCAACGCCTGAGTCTTCAAAGAAGCACGCGGGATTGGGCACGCCCAGCTCTCTCGCATCGATCCACGCAAGATAGGTTGCCTGGACGTCATCCATGGACAGGCCGGGGATCTCTTCATTGACGGACTTGAGCACGAGGTCTTTGTTGCCGCGCAGATAGTCGATCAATGCTACTCGCCATGGCTCGCAATCGCGAAAGGCAGCCAGGCATGCGGCGTAGCCTAATGCATTCGTGCTCGGCACGAATCCTTCCCTAGCCTTGTGGAATCTCGTGCGAGACTCCTTGTTCTGAATGATGGCGAAGGCGCAGTTGAGACCCGGGATGTTGAAGGTCTTGCTCGGCGCCATCAGCGTAATGGTGCGTGCGGAAACCTCAGGGCTGAGCGTCGCGGCAGGTATGTGCGGCTTGCCGTCGAGGATGAGGTCGCAGTGGACTTCGTCGGAACACAGAACGATATCGCGTGCGACGCATATCTCGGCAATCCGCCGGATCTCCTCGGCCTCATACCGCCGGCCCACCGGGTTGTGCGGGTTGCACAAGAGCAGGATTCTGGTCCGTGCGGATATTTCCCTTTCAAATCGTTCCACGTCGAACGTGTACATGCCTGCTTCCCGGCGCAGGGGAATTGTCATAAGGGTTTTCCTCGACGGTCCGGGAGCGGACAGGAACGGCGGGTAGATGGGCGTGAACGTCGCTACTTCGTCGCCGTCCTCGCCAAAGGCCCGGCACACGACATTCAGCGCCGGCACCACGCCCGGCAGCCACACGATCCACGACGGCTCGATCTTCCACCGGTACATTTCCTCCATCCGGGCCACGACGGCCTGCACGAGCTCTCGCGGCGGGGTTGCATAACCGAAGATCCCGTGCTCCACCCGCCTGTGCAATGCCTCCAGGATGGGTGCCGGGGCCTGGAAATCCATATCGGCGACCCACATCGGGATCGCGTCCTTGTCCCTGTAGCGGCCCCACTTGAGGCTGTCGGTATTTCGCCGGTCGATTACGGCGTCAAAATCGAAACTCATGCTCATATTCCTTTTTGCGCGATTCTGCTAATACGCGAAGCCGCATGATACCGTCGTGACGGCCAATCAGCCAGAGCGGCCCGCGGCGAATCGCGACTGTACTCTGGCGGAGCCGCGTGGCCGCGCAAAGGCGCTGCCCTCGCTTGTAGTGACGCCGTAAGGTGTTTCTTGTGTCACGGCGTCTCGCCCTCGAATCGCGGGCTGGAAGCCTGCGACACACCCGATGCCCTTACGGGCACACTACAAACAAGCTGCACTTGACGCCACCACACGCTCCCTCTTACGATTGCGGCAGGACAATAAGCAGACTCTCAGAGCAGGGGATATCTATGATCGGATTGCTTAGAGCCAGGAGAAGCATTCGCGAGTACTCCGACAGGCCGATCGAGCCGGAGAAGGTGGAGCTGCTGAAAGAGGCGGCGCTGAGGTCGCCCTCATCGAGGAATATCGACCCTTGGGAGTTCATTTTTGTTGATGACCGCGAGCTGCTGGCCGGATTGTCCAAGTGCAAGCCTCACGGGGCCGAGTTCCTGGAGCATGCGGCCCTGGGCATCGTCGTCTGCGGTGACAGCCGCGAGAGCGACACCTGGATCGAGGACTGCTCCATCGCCTCGATTCTCATCCAGATGGTCGCCCAATCCATCGGCCTGGGCAGTTGCTGGGTACAGGTGCGAAACCGGATGTTCGACGACGGGACGACGTCGGAGCGGTACATCCAGGACCTGCTGCGAATTCCCGAGCACATCAAGGTCCAGTCGATCATCGCCGTGGGCTATCCCGCCGAGCAGCGCGAGCCCCTCTCGGCGGACGACCTCAAGTACTGGAAGGTCCGCGCGAATACCTACAACAAGTGGCACGCCCTCGGCCAGGAGCCTGTCACAGGCGACAACCAGCCTGCCGGAGGCGTGGACGTTCCTTAGTACGAGACTTCGATCTGCTGCCTGCCTCTGACTGTGCCGGGCAGGATGACCCATTCCTTTTTGGCGTCGAACCGGTCGTAGGGTTGTCCGTTGACGGCTACGCTCTTGATCTGCCGGTCCTTCGGGTGCCTGACGCGGACGAAGATGTTCTTCGGGTTGTTGCGTGCCGGGGGCTCGACGATGGCCGTAATCTTATCTCCGCTCGCATCCGCTTCAAGGTCGAGCGACAACACGCCAAAGTGCGACGGGGCCCGCTCGATGCCGACTTTGTTGCCCTTCGAGAGCCAGTAGCGAGGGATCGCCTGGCCGAGGTACAGGTCCTGGCCCATCTGATCGTTGACGAACATCAGGCGCAGCCAGTACGTGGACTGGGCCTCATCGGAAGTCTTGAACTGATCGCCCGCCGGGTAGCCCAGCTCCGGCAGCGAATGCTCGTTGCACATCCGGATCTCCGGATAGAAGGCGGAGGCAAAGCCGTTGAAGTACGCCCGCAGGAAGTGCTTGACTTCGTCGCGCCACAGGTAGGGCAGGGGCCCGTCGAGCAGGTTGGCCTGCATGGAGAATCCGCCGCGAGAGAACCAGAAGTTGTCGAAGGCGGGAATCGCGTAGCCGTACCGGTCGGAGATGTAGAGATTGTCCTCGTAATCTTCGAGAACCCACTTGGTCTCGATGGCCTGGGGATCAAGCACTTGATAGGCCGGCAGGAACAGGGAGCCTTCGAGTGTCTCGCGGAGCCAGCCGTGTGCCCGGCCGCGCTGGTATGGCTGCGAGGGAATCTTCGGCACGTATGTCCCGTCCCGCAGCCGCACGACCGGAGACAGGATGCGCGATTCCGTGATGCCCCGCATGAAGTCATCGTAGAAGGCTTTGGCCTCCTTCTGGAGCCGCGGGCCATCGGGATGCCCGAAGTCGGCCAACGCGTCGGCCAGAGATCGGAACCCCCACACAGTCGCGCTATTGGTCGCCAACCAGGGCCAGAAGTCCGTGACGTCCTCCAGCGAGCCACTGGGCAGCCAGCCGTATTCAAGCACTTTCGTGCCGTCGCCGAGGGTCCGCATCGTCGTTTTGCGTTGGCTGATGACCCAGTCGCATGCCTTCACGAGCCCTGATGCCGCCCGCTCCATCCACTGCCGGTCGCGGGTCATCCACCAGTGCTCGGCCATGTTCCACATCACGTAGCCGTGGCTCTTGTTATAACCGCCGGTCTCGTGCCCGCCGGCACCGTAGAATTCGCCGTCGGCGCTGGTGAAGTTGCCGGGCATCGCCACCGAGCCCTGGTAATGCAGAAAGGCATCGAGGTTTTGCCGTGTCTGTTCATGCAGGCCTCGGCGGTCGAGGTCGCTGATCATCATCACCGACTCGCTCGGGTATACGCCGTAGTGGAACGTCCCCACGTGGGCATGCAGCCGGTCGGAATCCAGCTCCTTGAAGCAGTTGATCAGCAGGTGCCGCAGGTGGGCCTTGTAGAAGTCATTGATCCAGGGCTCGGGCGTTTGAATCTGTGTGGCCCCGGCGGTGAGCTTGCGCCAGAATTCGCAGACGCGTGCGGCGTCCGCATCGAAGTTCCGCCCCTGCAAGGCTTCGATCTCTTCCGGCGTATTCAGCGTGATCGACGGAATGCGAACGTACAGGGTCTTTGTCTTGCCGGGCGCCAGCTCCGTGGACCAGACGGTTCCTTTGCCGTCGGCGGCGAATGTGCCGCCGTCCGGGGCATCGACAAGGAATCGCAGCCGGGAGTCTTCCGTCAAGGCCTGGCCCTGCCGCACGGTCAGCGTGTCGTTGCCCTCGGACCCTGATGCGAACCGCAGCCGGGCCGAGCCGCTCTGCGTGTCCGAGACATTGACCATTCTCACGCGGACCAGCAGGACGGTCGGGTCGTCCAGCGCGATGTTGTCGAGATCGGCGTCGAGTGCGTCGAGGATGCTCGCCTGCTCGTAGTAGATCGGCCCATCCTGCCACCACGTGTACAGAAGCGGCAGGTAGCCTTCTTCAAGTCTTCGGCCGCCCCGGAGCGTATCACTGGGGAAGCCGAGCGAAATCCGCAGTTGGTCGCCTTTCCAGCCCTTGCGTTTGCTGTCTCGCTCGCTGGGCTGCACCTCGAACCATCGCCCGACGGAGGTGACCTCGATCTCGCCGTTGGGGCGTTGTCGCATGGTGTTGCGATCCCCCGGCAGGCCGTGAACGAAGAACAGGGGCCTCTTCAGCGGCATGTCGCCCCAGGCCCGCGACAATGTCTGCTCGGGCGATTCCTTGATCCTCTCGTACACGCTCTTGCCCGTGAAACTCGTACGAAGCGCCTGGCGATACTCCTCCAGAGTGATTCGGTCCTCCGCATTCGTGACAAGCACGCCGAGATCGTCCACGAGAATCCGGTCGCCCCGTGCGACCTCCTCCGCGGCGAATGAAAACGGGCGGTGATTTGAACGCACGGTGACGATCGTCCGGTCGTACCTCGCATCCATCGGGTCATTGGCCATCTCCAGCTCTGCCTGGAGGGCGCCAGAGGCGCCGGCGGGGAGCTTCAGGACGCCGCCCGTACCGATAGTAAACGGGCCGGCCTCTTCCGCACGCGCGTTCACTATGCGGCCGTTATAGACTCCAAGCTGGATGCTCTCGTCGCCATCCAGTTTCACTCCCGTTGCGGCGGGCCGGCCAAAGTGAATCCGCAGCGCCAGCGGGCGGTAGGACGATTCCGTGAAGACTTGCATCTTGCTCGGTGCCGGCAGCGGCTGTTTGGCGTTCAGCCAAACCCACAGGGTCTTACGATAACTGACGCCGGGCCCTTTGACGCTTTTGATCTCCTCGCTCGTGATCGGCAGGACTGTGAACGTCCATCGCTTGCCGTCCACCTTGAGTGAGGTCTTGGCCGTGATCCACTTGCCATTGGTCCAGTCGTCCATGGCGTCCCAGCCGACTCCGCCGGCCCCACGCTCGACGAGCACCGGGTCCGCCTGGCCGTCCCAGGTCCTCTGCCAGTATTGCAAACTCACGCTGCACGGGTCCGGCAGGGACTTGTCGCTCGCGAAGTCGACGACAACCTGCCTGACCTTTCGCGGCTCCGCCCAGCGGGCCTGCGGCTGCGGCGCCCCCGGCCCCTCCTGCGGCACAGGCACGGCAAATGGCGCGATGTCGCAATCTCCGACGGGAGCCTTCTGCCCCTCTGCTCCGACGGCGATCAATCCCCCACAGATGGACGTGACGATCAACACGGCGACAATCTTCATGCTTTTCATGCGAGGCTCCTGAGAACTGAACGTGTCATTGGGTGCCATGCTTACGCTCGCGTAAGCATGCCATAGCTATTTAATGAACATGTCCACGCAAGCATGGACATGGCACGCGATTATCCGAGATGGTACACGCAAGAACCGATTGCATCAATAGCCGCCAAGCTCTTCTGCGAGGTCCACCAATCTCTGGAGTCTCTCGGGCTTGACGTGGGGGGCGACGCTGCAGGCGGAGGAGAGGATATAGCCGCTGCCGGGTTTGCCGATGGCGATTCTGTCCCGGACGGCCCGCTCGAACGTCGCGTCGTCCGCGTGCAGCATCTCGTTGACGGCATCGAGATTGCCCTTGAAGAAGAATCTCCGGCCATAGTCGGCTTTTGCCCTCGCCAGGTCCACCGTGCCCAGCGGCGGCGGGTCCAGGGTGTCGATCCCGTCCACGGAAGTCGCGGCCATCAAGTCGAGCCGGTCGCCGATAGCCCCGCAGGTATGGACGTAGGACTTGACGCCGTGGCCGCAGATGGCCCGGAAGACCTCATCCTCGTAGGGGGCGACAAATTCCTGGTACATCTGGCGGCTGATGAACCCCGCGCCGGCGAAGGCGGAACTGACGAGGATCGCATCCGGCCTGCATCCGGCGTACAACTGCACCTCGGCCAGCGCCACCCGCGTGAACATCGCCAGGGCCTTGTGGCACGTCTGCGGAGCATCGACCAGGGCCATCAGGGCCTGCTCATAGCCGAAGAGCTCCATCAGGTGCGTGAAGGGCGAGAACACTTCCACGTGCACCGAAGCATCCGGGGCCAATTGTTGCACTCTTTCCAGTGTGCCGGTGAACCATTTCGGGTAGGCGGCCGGATCGGACAGGTCGGCATCCGGCTCAATGCCCCACAATTCCGGCATGTGCCAGGTATTCCACACGTACCCGGCCGGCAGGGACGCAACATTTTGCGTCTCCAGATCGATCATTCGGTAATCCGCGCGGGCCAGCCGGGCCCCATCCGGCCCAAACGTCTGCGGATTATCGTCCGGTGGGACCACCGTCTCATATCCGGATTTCCATCGCAGATGCTCGCGACCTTCAATCTTCCGAAGCGATGCGATCTCGCTTCGCCAGTCGGGCGGCCGGCCGGGAATGTTCACCAGGATGCCGTCGAATCTGTACCGCCGCTGCAATTCCACCAGGGCCGCGGCAAAAGCGTCCGAGTCGAACCAGATGTCCGACGGCCGGGCCTTGCAGTGGAGGAAATAGTGGCCCAACGCCAATTGGCACATTACCGGGACACGATTCGGTGCTTGATGGCCCATGGCTGCCGATATCCGCTCTTTCGAATTCATGCCTGCGACACCCATTTACTATTTACTATTTGCGATTTACTATTTATGAATGGCTGTGGGGTCGCCGCCCCGGGCCAGCCCCGGGCAAATAGTAAATCGAAAATGGTAACTCGTAAATCCAAAGTCCAGTGCGAATTGTGTCCGAAGGGTTGCATCATGGCGCCGGGTCAGAGCGGCGAGTGCCGGGTCCGCGTCAACGTGGACGGCGTGCTGCGCTGCGTCGTGTACGGCTACCCGTGCTCGGTGAATGTCGACCCGGTTCAGAAAAAGCCCCTGTTCCATTTCCTGCCCGGCACGGACATCTTCTCCTTAGCCACCGTCGGCTGCAACCTGCACTGCAAGAACTGCCAGAATTGGGAGATTTCGCAGGCCAATCCTGAGGAGAGCCAGGCCTTCGCGTGTTCCCCGGAGAGGGTGGTGGCGCTCGCCCGGCAGTCCGCGTGCCCGTCCATCGCGTACACCTATACCGAGCCGGTCACGTACTACGAGTACACGTACGATACGGCCAAGTTCGCGCGAAAGGCGGGCTTGCGAAACGTGCTCGTGACCGCCGCCTATATCAATGAGGCCCCGTGGCGAAAGCTCCTGGAGTACGTCGACGCGGCTAATATCAACCTCAAGTCGATCTCGGACGCGTTCTATCGCGACGTGTGCTCCGCGACGCTCAAGCCGATCCAGACGGCCCTCATCGTCGCCAAGTCGATGGGCGTGCATGTCGAGGTGACCAACCTCGTCATCCCGACGCTGAACGATAAACCTGAGGAAATCCAGGAACTGACGCGGTGGGTGAAGGCGAACATGGGGGCGGAGACGCCGCTGCATTTCCTGGGCTTTTTCCCGATGTACCAAATGCGGCACCTGCCGCCGACCTCGGCCCAGACCCTGGAGACGGCCCGCGACTTGGCGATCGCCGAGGGCATGAAATTCGTCTATATCGGAAACGTGCGGAGCGAAAAGGGTCAGAATACGTACTGCCCGGGCTGTGGCAAGTCGCTGATCGAGCGGGTCGGCCAGACCGTCCTGCGCAATCGCCTCAAGGCCGGCCGCTGCCCCGACTGCTCGCATGAAATCTACGGAGTATGGAAGTGACGCGAAGAGGGTTCATCGAGAAAGTGGTTGCTGGTTGTTGGTTGCTAGTTGTTGGTTTACTGCGGGCGAGCAATCGCCAACTAACAACGAACAACCAGCAACGAACAACCAAGTTCAGCACATACCCCGGCAGGGTCGTGCCGATGGGCGATATTCATACAAAGGCAAAGTGGAGCGGCTGACATGAGTCGATGGCTGAGAAGGTTCATTGCGGGTGCGGCTGTTTTGTGTGTTCTGGCCATGGCGAGCGCTGCGACGGTCTCCTGCCGGAGGGCGACGCCGGAGAAGCCGGCTGTCTCGCAGGCGGTTGGCGCAGAGGAGAAAAGCGCCACGACGCCGGTGAGGGACGTGATGAAATCGACGCTGGCGGGCAGTTGGTACGTCGCCGATCCCAACGCGCTGCGGGCAGAGATCGCCGGCTACTTCAAAGAGGCCCAGGCTGACGCTCGCGACGACGTTATCGGCTTGATTTTGCCGCACGCCGGCTACGCCTATTCCGGCCGGACGGCGGCCTGTGCCGTCAAGTCGCTCGGACGCAGCTACACCCGCGTCGTCATCATCGGCCCGACGCACTATCTGCCGATGGAGGACATGTTCAGCGTGCTGCGGGCGACGCACTATCAATCCCCGCTCGGCGAGGTCCCGCTCGACGTGGAATTCGTCAGGCAGTTGCTGAAATACCCGATCTTCCAAGACGTTCCGGCGGCCCACGAGCAGGAGCACAGCGTCCAGATCGAAGTGCCGCTGCTGCAATACAAGCTCGGGAGTTTCAAGCTCGTGCCGATCGTCGCGGGGCAGTGCTCCTACGAGACGATCGCCCATGCCGGCAAAATCCTGGCGAGCCTGATCGACAAGGACACGCTTGTCGTCGCCAGCTCCGATTTCACGCACTACGGCCCACGGTACGGATACGTTCCCTTCACGAAGGATATCCCGGCGAGTCTCAAGCAACTCGATATGGACGCGTTCGCGATCATCAGCAACAAGGACCCCCGCAGCCTGCTGGAGTACCGGAAGAAGACGGGCGTGACGATCTGTGGCTACGTGCCGATCTCGGTCCTGCTGGCGATGCTGCCCGGCGGCGCCCAGGCGCAATTAGTGAAATATACCACCTCCGGCGAGCAGACGAATGATTACTCGAACTCGGTCAGCTACGTCGCGGCAGCCTTCCACGGCGCCTGGCAACCGTCCGGGCCGCTCGCTGCACAAACAAGCAAGGGCATGCTCTCGCAGGAGGATAAGAAGGTTCTGTTGTCACTGGCGCGAAAGACGATTCAGTACGCGCTGGATAAACAACGGGTGCCCGAGCCGGAGGACCTCGGCATCACGTGCAGTGAGGCAGTCAAAGTCCCTCGTGCGGCGTTCGTGACCCTGAAGAAGCAGGGGCAGCTTCGCGGCTGCATCGGCGATATCTTCCCGCAACGGCCCTTGTATAAGTCCGTGATCACCAACGCGATCTATGCCGCCTTCGCCGATCGGCGGTTCACGCCGTTGCAGAAGGACGAGTACGACCGGATCAAGATCGAAATCTCGGCGCTGACGCCGCCGTCGCCGGTCGCCTCGCCTCAGGCGATTCGCATCGGCACCGACGGCATGGTCATGAAGAAGGGCGGACGCTCCGCCGTGTTCCTGCCGCAGGTCGCGCCGGAGCAGGGCTGGGACCTGGAGACGACGCTGGCCAACCTGTCGATGAAGGCGGGGCTGGCCCCCGATGCCTGGAAAGACGGGGCGAGCTTCCAAGTCTTCCAGGCCGAGGTTTTCGGTGAGCAAGAATGAGATTTGCCCACGGCCTACTGATCGTCGCTTACGGCCTGTTCACCATCGCCGCTCAGACCCTGCTGTTCCGCGAGTTCGTCACCGCCTTCGAAGGAAACGACATCAGCGTAGGCATCTTCTTCGGCTCGTGGTTCCTGTGGGTCGGCCTCGGCGCGATGTTGGTCCGCCGCTGGGGCCGCCTGGCACAAGTCCTGCTGCCGCACGTCGAGCTTCTGTTCCTGATATACATTCCCGCCCTGGCAATTCAGCTCCTGCTGATCGTCCAGGTTCGCGAGTTGGCCGGCGTTGCCTCCTACGACCTGATGTCCGTGCAGGCGATCGTCTTCTGGTCGCTGCTCGTCAACGCGCCGGTGAGCCTCGTGACGGGGCTGCTGTTTCCGCTCGCCTGCCGTTGGGTCGAGCAGACGCAGGGTTTCCCGGTCTCCCGCGTGTACATCCTTGAGGCGGCCGGCAGCTTCCTCGGCGGCATCGCCGTGACGGCGCTTCTGGCCCTGCACGTGGACACCGTGCGGGTCCTCTTCCTCCTCGCCGCCACTTTATCGGTGTCAGTGTTTGCTTCGTCGTGCGTGAACTCTCGCCGGTACATCGCGCGAGCTGTCTCCCTGGCCCTTGTCTTGTTGCCTGTCCTCGGTCTGACCGTTGGGCTCGATGGCAATCTCGCGCAGCAGATGAGACTCCTGAAGTGGGGCAAGCTGCTTCCGCGGGACTCATATCGTGGCGCCCTGCAAACGGCGCAGGCGGAATATCTATACGGCGAATACGGGGGCCAGTGGGTGGTGGTTCGCGACGGGGCCGCGTGCGAGGCATTGCCTAACGAGGCGGCCGGACAAGCGGCGGCAGTCGCTCTGTGCCAGAAGCCCGATGCGAGGCGGGTCCTTGTCGTCGGCTCCGGGCTGGGGCTGTGCAGCCGGCTTCTCACGCTGCCGCAGGTGGAGCGTGTCGACTGGGCCCACGCCGACAGTGAATATGTCGCGCGGGCGCCTGCATGCGTGCCGAAGCGGTTGCGAATCACCGACAACCGCTTCCAGCCGATCACAGAAGAATTGCGTCAGTATCTCGCGACCACGCACGACCGCTTCGATCTCGTCATTCTGAACCTGCCGGATGTGACCAATTCCGCCTTCAATCGCTACTTCACCGTGGAGTCGTTCGAGCAGATCAAAGCGGCCCTGACGTCGGGCGGAGTGTTGAGTGTGAGCCTCGCGGGCGGCGAGAATGTGATCGGCGCCGAGCTGGCGGGGCTCGGGGCATCAGTGAAGCTGACACTCGAAGAGGTCTTCTCGCACCTGGTCATCGTCCCGGGTGACGAGACGTGGCTGCTGGCCTCCGATTCACGGGACCTCACCGGCGATCCGGCGACCTTGCGGGACCGCTTTGCCGGCGTGAAAGGCGCGGAGCGGATCTTTCCGCCGGCCGGACTGCTATCGATCTATCTGCCCGATCGAGCCGCTCAAGCGCTGGCGAGCTATGATAAGGTCGATCTGCCCAAGAATCTGCTAGTCAATCGCGATGCGCATCCCTTAACGCACCTGTACAGCCTCCTGCTGACGGCACGGCAGTCCGGCGCTTCGGTGACCCAGCTTGTGCGGCTGCTGGCGCTCGGAGGTATGTGGCCGTTCGTCGCCGCCATCCTGGTCTTCGTCGCATTGCGCGTCTGGTCCATGACAAGGCGGTGGGGGGAGGTCAAGTCGAGCTTCGATAGCTCATTTCTGGTTTTTTCCACCGGCTGGGTCAGCATCGCCGTCGTGATCGTTCTGATGTACCTCTACGAGACCCACTTCGGCTCGTTGTATCTGCACGTCGGCGTGATTTCCTCGCTCGTCATGGTCGGCCTGACCATCGGGGCGGCCGTCATCGGGTGGCTGATCTGCTTCGTAGGGGCAGGCCCCCGTGCCTGCCCTAGTCCCGGTGACGAGACAGGGCAACCACGGGGGGTTGCCCCTATGGCGTTGGAGATCGGTCTGGTCATCATTCACGGGTTGGTACTGGCGGGCTTGGCTCTGGGGCTCACGCGGTGGTCGGCGGGACACGGCTTGTTCGCAGCAGTGTTTGTCCTTTGCGGCTTGTGCTGCGGCGGTTACTGGCCGCTGGCCGCGGCTCAGCTTACGGCCGCGGGCTTTCATCCCGGCGAGGCGGGCAGTCGGCTCGAAACCGCCGATCATCTCGGCGCCTGTATCGGTGGTCTGGCCGCGAGCCTGCTGATGCTCCCCGTGCTGGGCACGACGACAACGCTGTTGGTGCTCGTCGGCTTGCTCGTCGCGAATGTCCCCGCCGCGGCACTGGCAATCCAGAGACGTGAGCCGGTTGTATCGATATGGACCGATCAGCCCTGGCTGGCTTACGCCGGATACGTTCTCTTCGGCATCGCCGCATGGGTCGTCATCAGCTCCAACACGCTGGCCGCAGCCAGCGCACGACTGCAACCGACTCTGCCCGAGTACGCTGTGCAGAGCCTTGCCGGCGGACAAAACACTCAGGAATCATCGGTGGCTCTGCCGGATACTGGCAGGCGAGCGCGCTATTTCGTTCTCTCGCAGGCAGGGGGGCCGCCGAGTGGCTATATTCTCAGCTCCGCTGACTTTGCCCCCGCCGTGCGCGGCTTCGGCGGCAGGATCAACCTCGCCATGCATATCGACGACAAAGGCACGCTCGTCGATTTTCTGATCGTTCAATCCAATGAAACGCCAACTTATCTCGACCTCGTACACGCGTGGCTCGTGGGGCTGAAGGGAAAGAATCTCTTTACAGCCCAGCCGTTCGCGGGCGTCAACACGGTCACAGGAGCGACGATCAGCTCACAGGCCATCTTGACGGCACTGCAGGAATCATCTCGCCAATTCGCAGCACAGGTGCTGGGCAAGAACATCACAGCGGCAGGCGAGCATCCTGAATCGCCTGTGACATGGCAGCGATATGTCCCGGACCTTCCCGCACTCTATCTTCCACTGGCTTTCGCCGCGGCCATTCTTGTGACATTGTGGGGCGGGTTCTGGAGCCGGCTGGTTGTCCTGATCCTCACGTTCGTCGTGGGCGGCCTGGTGCTCAACGCGCAGTACTCCAGCGAGCAGATCGTAACACTGCTTTCTCTGGAGGCGCCGCCGGTGAAACTGGCCGGCACATTCCTGCTGGTCGTCGGCGTGCCGCTGCTGGTGATCCTTTTCGGCAATCTCTACTGTGGCTACATATGTCCCTTCGGTGCGACCCAGGAACTGCTGGGTTATCTTCTGCCACGACGGCTCAAGCCGGTTGTCCCAAACACGCGGATGCGGCCGGCCCGGTTCGTGCGATACGCCGTACTCTTCGTGCTGATTCTCGCCTTTTTCGTGTCGCGCAACCGGACGACGCTTTCGGGCGACCCGCTCATCTCGATCTTTCATTTTCAACTCTCATGGAGCGGCCTGCGGACGGCGGCTCAGAGCTGGCCCGCCTGGATGTGGATCGTCGCGGCGGTCGCGCTGGGCGGCTCACTACTGGTTGTCCGCCTCTGGTGCCGGTACTTGTGTCCGGCGGGGGCGTTCCTGTCGCTGTTGAATCACGTCACGCTGCTGAAGCGATGGCTGCCGGCCAAACGGTTCGGCCGCTGCGAGTTCGGCCTGACGGCGAGCGAGCACATCGACTGCATCTACTGCGACCGCTGCCGGTATCCGGCGTCGAAGGGCGGACGTGTAATTGCAGGGTGGGCTCGGCCCACCGATTCGTCCGAAATGTTGGTGGGCGGAGCCCGCCCTACAAAGGCCACGGGCGGAGACGCAAAATATTGCGTCTCTACGGGGCGGGCCGCGCCATATCCGTTCCTGGCCGTGGTGCTGATCGTGGGCGTGCTCGTGGCGGGTGTCTCCATCAGCCAATTCCGCCGGGTGATGCCGGCCGTGCTGGAGGGACCGGCCGCAACCGTCGGGGCCGCAGGGGTGCCCAGGGACGTGGACCTGCAACGCATCCGCACCCTTATCGAGCAGGGCCGCCTGTCCAACAAAGAAGCCGAGCACTACAAAAGACTCGACGAAACTGGCCCGTAAGCCGGACATTGACGACTTGCCATTTACGATTTACGATTTGCTCACGCATGCCTGAGCGTGCCTTGGGCGCAGATAGTGAATCGCGAATCCTCGATTCAAAGGAGGAATGACTGTATGCGGATTTCCGGCGTTGTGCTCGCGTTGATGCTTGTTGGCCTTTCTACCCAGCGGGGGTCGGCTCAGGCTGAGGAAACGCTTGACCCGAAGGTGGTGGCACTGGCGAACGAGCTGCATAGTAAGGGCTGGATCGTCTACAGTGCGAAGACGGAGACGGGCGACTGGGACTTGTACCTTATGCGGCCGGACGGCTCGGAGCGGCGTGACATCACGAACACGCCGGCATTCAATGAGGCGGGGGCGAAATTCTCGCCGGATGGACGCAAGCTCCTCTACTACCGCATGCCCAAAGAAACGCCCGTGGACAACAACAAGTACGGCCTGTATGAGCTTGTCATCGCCGACGCTAATGGCGCCAACGCGGATGTCTGGGGCAACGGATTCCAGTGGGCCTCATGGGGGCCGGGGGGACAGAGCCTTGCGTGCCTGTCCATCAAGGGCATCGACATCATCGACGTGGCCAGCCGCAAGGTGACTCGCAGCCTCGCCCGCAAAGGGATCGTGCAGCAGCTTGTCTGGTCGCCTGATGGCAAATGGTTTATCGGGACCGCCAACGGGCTGGGCGTCGCGTGGGCCATCGGCAGGCTGAACGCCGAGTCCGGGGAGATCAATGCCGTTAGCGAGACGGACCGTTACAACTGCACCCCTGACTGGTTTCCTGACAGTTGGAATGTGGTTTACTCGCGCGGGATCGTCCCGGGGAAGATGGACTGGGCGCAGCTCTGGGCCGCCAATACCGTGATCGGCAAGCGGAGCATGCTCTACGCGGAGGAAGGGCGGCACATCTACGGCGGGTGCATCTCGCCCAACGCCGCGTACGTCCTCTTCACGAGGTCGCAGCAGGACCTTGGCGAGGTCGATCAGTCGCAGACCACGATGGCGATCACGCGGCGTCAGTACACGCCGATGGCCCGCGGCCGCGACGGCGCCCCGCACAAGGAGTACCCGAATGCCAACGTGGGGCCGATACTGGACCTTGGCCAAGGGTGGGAGCCTCACTGGACCTATGCGGAAATCAGGCCCAAGCCCGCCGACGGGACCGTGGCGGAGCTTGCGAAGGAGGTGCGGGAGAAGGGCTGGATCGTGTACGGGGCGCGGACGGCGGCGGGGGACTGGGACCTGTTTCTCATGCGGCCGGACGGGTCGAGCGTTCGTAACATCACAAATACGCCCGCCTTCAACGAGGCGGCGCCGCAATTCTCGCCTGATGGCCGCAGACTCTTGTACCGGCGCTTACCCAAGGGCGAGAACATGGAGCCCAACCGGTACGGCATGCAGGGCGCGCTCGTCTTGGCCGACAGCGATGGCGGCAATCCGCAAATCTTTGGCAAGGAAGGCGAGTACACGTGGGCCTCGTGGGGGCCGCAGGGCGACAGGATCGCGTGCATGTCCGAGAAGCGCATCTACTTCGTGGAGCTGACTACAAAGAAAGTCACCGGCACCCTGGAGCGCAAAGGCTTCTTTCAGCAGGTCACGTGGTCGCCCGATGGGAAATGGCTGTGCGGGGTCGCCAATTCCTTCGGCACCGGCTGGTCCGTGGCGAGGATGAACGCAACCACCGGCGAGGTCAACGCGGTCAGCCGGGTGGACAATTGCACGCCGGACTGGTTCCCCGACTCGCAAAACCTCATTTTCTCGTTCCGACCCCCAAATCAGGTGGGCAGCAAGTCCGGCTGGACGCAACTCTGGACCGCCGACGCCGAAGGCCGCGAAAGACGCCTGGTATACGGCGAGGACGGGCGGCACGTGTACGGAGGCGTGGTCTCGCCCGACGGGCAGTACGTGCTTTTCACGGGCAACATGCAGGAGGATGGCGATCCGACGCGGTCCGGCGCACCGATGGGCCTGATGCGGCTGCGCGACGCCCCGACCATCGGCGGCCAGAGCAAGGCCCTTCGCGCTGTTCATGGAGCCACGAAAGACGGCCCGGTCCTCGTCCTGCCCGACGGCTGGGAGCCGCACTGGACCTACGCTGGGATCAAGAATGAGAGCAATCCGTAGTAGTGGAGTGCCATATGAAGAATAGCCTGCGAATACTGCGCGTGGCTTTGGTGTCGCTCTGGATGGGGGTGTCAGTTGCGACGCCGGTTGCCGCTGAGTACCGCTCCGAGTTGAAGGTGCGCGTCACCTGGGGCCACCGGTCCGCAGGCGCCGGGGCCTTCGAGGTCAAGATTTTGGCGGAGCAGGTGGAGATTGCCGGGACATCGGCTGAGGGCATGGAAGCGGGGGACCAGCTTGAGGAAGGGCTCTGGCGGACGACAGCCGGAGCAGGCGACGTCGATGGTCTGTTGCTCACGCTGTATTACCCGGATGCGCCCATCAAGGAGATCCAGAACCTGCACAGCATCTGGAAGTACCTGTTCGAGCACAGCGATGCGGATACGGCGAGCCGACTGCGCGGCGATCCGGCGTTTCGACCGGACCCGCGCAAGCTGATGATCCAGATGGATGAGCAGGGCACGCGGGGATTCAGCGTGACGATCGATCAGCTCCTGCGGAACAAGGCGTTCTGGGTGCCGTCGCTCGATGTGTATGTGGCCATCGGCGAAACACCCGTTTCCTTTGATGAGCACCAGGCGCAATTGCGGCCGTGGCGGGGCAAGAGCATTCTGGATCAGGTCCATACTGAGCCCGAGGCGACGTACGAGCAGTACACGGCCCGGTGGGAGGACATGGGCAGCCCGAAGTACGTGAACCCGTCGCAGCCGTTCCCGGGGCACATCGTGTGCGTCACGTGGGATAGCGCCATTCCCAAGTTCGGCATCGACCGCGGCGCCGGCGTCTGGAGCGACCTGGGCAATCCCGACAAGCAGCGCTTCTGGTACGACTTCGGCGACCTGTCGCGCGGGATCGCCGACTTCTGGAAAGGACAGCGGCTGACCGATGGCCTGCCGGTCATCACGACCACGCTGGAGAAGAGCGGCGTCTGTTACGAGGTCGAGCAGTTCGCCTATCCGTTGAACGGTCCGCCGCAGGAACGACGCGGCGATATCCCGATGGTCCTGCTGCAAAAGCTCGCAGTCACGAACCTTGAAGATGCCGCGAAACAGGTCTCCATCGCGGTCAACCACCAGCGGGAGTTGCCGGAATCCGCACAACTGAAGATCGTACCGGAGAGCGGACGCGATGTGTTCTTCTTCGAGAACGGTGCCGCGCACGAGACCCTCTTCGCGATGGAGGGCGCGAGGCTGAGTTTCAGCGAGGTCCGCGAATCGAGCCCGGAGAACAAGGACAAGAAGTCCAAGGCGAGGACCTGGCAAGCTACAGTCTCCTTCGATCTGGCGGCGAAGGGCTCACGGGAGATTGTGATCAAGCTGCCCTCGCCGGTCATCGGTTCCGAAGATCGTGCACAGCTTGCCGGCCTGTCTTACTCGCAGGCGCGCTCGCGGACGCTGGCGTTCTGGTCGGATTACCTGGCGCGCGAGGCACAGTTTCGCGTCCCCGAGCCGGCGGTGAACGAGTTGTTCCGGGCGAGCCTGTGGCACGCGTTGCGGCTGCCGCGCAGGCACGGTGGGGCGGGCGAGGATGTCAAGATCGATTTGCCCTACTCGAATTTCGCCTACGGCCAGCAGGGCACGCCCTGGCCGGTCAACCAGGCGGTGTATGTGGATTACATGCTCTACGACCTTCGCGGCTATCACGAAATCTCCACCGAAGAACTCCTGGCTATGTACCGCAACAACCAGGAGGCGAGCGGCCACGTCGGTGGCTATGCGAACTGGGGCGTTTACACGCCGGGAATGATTTACGTCGTCGCCCAAAACTACCTGTTCTCCGGCGACCGCGCGGCCCTGGACAGGCTCATGCCCTGTACGCTCAAAGCTCTCGACTGGTGCCTCGCGGAGATCGAGCGCAACCGCCAGCGGCCCGGACCATCGAGCGGCCTGGTCCGCGCGCCGCTCAACGATGGGACGGGCGAAGGCGTGTGGGCATTCAATCAGGCATACATGTACGCGGCCCTGGACATGTTCGGCCGCGTGCTCCGGCAGATCGATCATCCGCGGGCGCAGGAGTGTCTGGCGGCAGCGAGAGACTTCAAACGGGCGGTCGAGCGGGGCTTCGGCGCGGCAACCATGCGGTCGCCACTGGTGCAACTGCGCGATCACACGTGGACGCCATACGTGCCGTGCGAGGCGACCCGGTCGGGGAGATTGTACGAGCAGTGGTATCCGACGGACGTAGACACGGGGGCCCTGCACCTGTCGCGCCTGGAGGCGCTCGATCCGGCCGGGGCGCTGACGACCTGCCTGGTCAACGACCACGAGGACAATCTCTTCCTCGGCGGGTGGGGGATGGCAAATGAGCCGGTGTACAATCAGCAGGCGACCGCCTACCTGCTGCGCGACGACCCGAAAGCCGTGATTCGCGCGTTCTATAGCATGATGGCCTGTGCGTTCAGCCACTCGGTGTTCGAGCCGGTGGAGCATCGCTGGGCCTGGGGCCAGTATTTCGGCCCGCCGAGCACCGACGGCGCCTGGTTCGAGCTCTACCGCAATATGCTCATCCACGAGCAGGGTGATCTTCATCTGTGGCTATTGAAGGCGACGCCGAGAAAGTGGCTGGAGGGTGGCAAGACAATCGAGGTCCAGCGGGCGTCGACCTGCTACGGGCGAATGTCGATGAAGGTGGAAAGTCACGCCGCATCCGGCAGCATCACCGCTGAGATCGATATGCCGGACCGCGAGGCGCCTGGCGTTCTATTCGTCCGGCTTCGCCATCCGGAGGCCAAGCCCATCCGCTCGGCAACTATCAATGGGAAGCTCTGGACGGACTTCGACGTGCAAGAAGAATGGGTGCGAATTGTGCGGCCGGGCGAGCGACACTACTCTATCACCACATCCTACTGAGGAAAGGGACGGATATGATGCGATACTCTTTGGCGGCCATGATCGCCTTGCTGTATGCCGCGGGCGCGTTAGCTCAAAGTGAGCCGACGAGGGTGACGGTCTCGCTCAATGAGCGCCTGGGACCGATGAAGATCGACCAGTTCGCGCTGGGACAGGGGGGCCTGTCGGAGGACCCGATGTGGGACAGCCGCATCGCGGAGGTTCGGGCGCTGGGGCCCAAAGTCATCCGCCTGTTCATCCAGGAGTACTTCGACCTGCTGCCGGCCAAGGGCAAGTACCATTTCGAGACTCTCGACCGCAGCATCGATACGATTCTCCAGGCCGGGGCCAAGCCGCTCATGTGCATCTGCTTCAAGCCCCGCGTCTTGTTCCCCACGGTCAATCACGACATCGTCGAGCCGAACGATTACGGCCAGTGGGAAGAACTGATCTTTCAGCTCGTCCGGCACTACCGCCAGCGCGGCGCCGGCATTCGCTACTGGGAGGTCGCCAACGAGCCCGACATCGGCGAGAGCGGCGGCTGTCCCTATCGTTTCCAGCCGGACAGCTACTGCCGCTATTACCAGCACACCGTCTCCGCCATCCTCCTCGCCGATCCGAACGCCCTGGTGGGCGGTCCGGCCCTGGCCGGGTGGCGCTCGCCCATCCTGCCGGCGCTGCTGGACCTCGCCAGCAAAGATAAAGTGCCGCTGCATTTCGTCTCGTGGCACATCTACAGCAGCGATCCGAAGGCGATTCGCGGCACGATCGACAATGTCCAGGCCCTTTTGAAGAAGTACCCCGACCTGCACCCCGAGACCTTCCTCGACGAGTGGAACCTGGACCTGGGCTTTCCGCCGTCGGACCCGCGGATCCAGCCGTGCTACGTCGCCGAGGTCGCCTGGCAGATGAAGGAGGCGGGCCTGGACTACTCGTGCTACTATCACATCCGCGACTACCACGTGCAGTTTGAGCGGTTCGCCCCGTTCATGTCGGCCGGCGGCACGGCGTTCATGGCCGGCTGGTGGAATCGCATGCCGCAATTCGACGGCCTGTTCGACTTTCAGAACAACGTCCGCCCGGCGTATTTCACGTTCAAGCTCCTGTCCCGGCTGACCGGAGACCGGCTGCGCGTGGAATCCAGGGGGCCGAGCGTTCACGCCCTGGCCGCCCGCGACGATCGCTATTCCGCGTACCAGTACAATGTCCTGGTGTGGAACTTCTCCGGCTCGCCTGTGCAGACGGAGATCGCACTCAAGGATGTGGCCAGCTCCCTGACTGCCAAGCCGCTCCTCCTCGATGCGGCCACCCCGAGCAATGATGAGATCGCGCGCCTGAAGCCCGAGAGATCCTTCGAGGTCAAGGCCGATCAGCCGACCATTCGCACGTCGCTGGAGCCATACGGCATCCGGTTCTGGTCTTTCGAACAGCGAAGATGAGGTGAGGACGAATATGACGTCGAGACGATTTGTTGCGTTCGCGGTTTGCCTGCTGTCAGTCTGCGCCGGTTCCGAGATAAGCTTGGCCCAAGCAGGTCTATTGCCGTCGCCGATTGACAATTCGCAGGCCGCTGCCCGCGTTGATACGGATGTGCGTGTGCGACGGTATGTCTGGCCGAGCCGGATCGTATGGCACAGCGAGAACGGCGTGGAAAATGCGGAGGTTCTGCTGACGAAGCGCACCGGCCAGGTGACGCTCGATGCATCGAGTCCCTGCGTGCTGCGCAACAAGGCGGGCATTCTGCTCGATTTCGGTGTCGAGCTTCACGGCGGCGTGCAGATCATGGTGTGGCACAGCAAGGACAGCAAGCCCGTCCGGCTGCGGGTCCGGTTCGGCGAGTCGGTCAGCGAGGCGATGGCTGAGCTTGGCGGCGATAAGAACACCACGAACGACCATGCGATCCGCGACCAGAGCCTTCTCGTCCCCTGGCTGGGCACCGCCGAGATCGGCAATACGGGTTTCCGGTTCGTGCGGATCGATCTCGTGGACGACGACAGCTTCGTGCAATTCAAAGCCGTGCGGGCCGTATTCCTCTACCGCGACATCGAGTACAAGGGTTCGTTCCGCTGCAGCGACGAGCGGCTCAACCGCATCTGGCGGACCGGCGCCTACACCGTGCACCTGAACATGCAAGACTACCTCTGGGACGGGATCAAGCGCGACCGGCTCGTCTGGATCGGCGACATGCACCCGGAGACGATGAGCCTCTGCGCGGTCTTCGGGGCCAGCGAGGTCGTGCCCAAGAGCCTGGACCTGATCCGCGACGAGACGCCGCTGCCCAAGTGGATGAACGGCATCAGCTCGTACTCCATGTGGTGGGTCCTGATCCATCACTCGTGGTACCTGCACACGGGCGACGTGGAATACCTGCGGCAGCAGAAGCCGTACATGATCGGCCTGCTTGATCTGCTGGTCCGGCAGATCGGCCCGGACAATCGCGAAACGCTCCCGCCGCATCGATTCCTCGATTGGCCCAGCAGCGAAAATGCACCGGCCATCCATGCCGGCCTGCACGCGCTGTTGACGATGACCTTACAGGCCGGGGCCAGGCTTTGTGAGGTCCTCGACGAGCCCGCCACGCGGGACAAGTGCACGGCGGCGGTGGAGCGATTGAAGAAACATGTTCCCGACCCCGCCGGCAGCAAGCAGGCGGCGGCGCTGATGGCGCTGGCGGGCCTTGACGACCCTGCAAGGCTGAACAGCCAGGTGATGGCCGTGGATGGCGCCCGCAGGATGTCAACGTTCTACGGCTACTATGTTCTTCAGGCGCGGGCTTTGGCGGGCGACTATCAGGGCGCTCTGGATTGCATTCGCCAGTACTGGGGCGCCATGCTCGAGCTCGGCGCCACGACGTTCTGGGAGGATTTCGACCTCGATTGGACGTCCAATGCGGCGCGCATCGACGAGCTTGTGCCCCCGGGCAAGAAGGACATCCACGGCGATTTCGGCAACTACTGCTACAAGGGATTTCGCCACAGTCTCTGTCACGGCTGGGCCTCGGGCCCGACCGCGTGGCTGTCCGAGCACGTCCTCGGCGTCGAGGTCATCGAGCCCGGCTGCCGCACCGTGCGGATCGACCCGCACCTGGCCGACCTGGATTGGGCCGAAGGAACCTTCCCCACCCCAATGGGGCCGATCAAGCTGCGGCACGAGAGACTGCCCGACGGCACAATCCGCAGCGCCATCAATGCCCCGCCTGGTATAAGAATCCTCCGCCCCTGACGCCACGCAACACAGATTGTGCGATTCATTTCGCATCTCCGGGTGGCATCGGCAAGGCCGCAGGTCTTGGCGATGGTTTGACCCGGTCCTGAGAAGGCCATCGCCAAGCTTCGCTTGACGATGCCACCCGGACATATGGAAGACTCGAAATCGGTATAAGCCCTGTCCGGCGGGTATCGCAGGAGAATCCCTATTGTCCGTCGCAGGCACATTTCGAGGATGGGTGGTAGCGAAAGAGTCGGCAGATACAGGGAAATGATGATCGGGGGTGATTGTGCCGCGGGCGATCTGGAAGGCATCGATACAGTTCGGCCCGGACCCGGGCGAAGTAGCCGGATATTCGAAGAATGCAGAGAAAGGAAGATAGGCTATGGTATTGACGACGATTCGGAAAACAATGGCAGCGGGCGGAATGCCGTGCATCCTCGCGATGCTGGCCGGATGCGCCTTCAGCGGTCCAACCGGCCATACGCGGCCGATTCAGGCGCCGGAAGCCGTCCAAGCCGTGACCTCGATTCAGGACACGCGAGTGGAGTTGGTAAGAGCCAATCAGCAGGTGGACGCGATGGTGGCCGTCATGGACCGGCTTGCGTCGGCGCCGGAGAATCTGCCGCAGGTGTATAAAGCGTACGTCGATGAGGTGTACCAGACGACCTGGCAGGCCGAGCAGGCCCAACAGCGCGCCGAGCGGATGCGGACACAATGGCAGCAGTACATCAGTGCGTGGGAGAATGAGCTTGGGCGGCTCTCCACTCCAGAGTTGCAGGCCAGGGCTACCCAGCGCAGCCAGGTTATCCGTGAAAATTACGAGCGTCTGCGTGATGCGGCACGGGCCATGCAAGATGCCTACCAGCCTTTCATCACGCAGTTGCGGGACATCCAGAGGGTGCTGTCGCTCGACCTGACGCCGGCGGGGGTGGAGGTCGCCCGGCCCGCCTTCGACGCTGCACGCAAAAGCGCAGCCAATGTCAAAGAACGGATCGAGGCGTTCGTCCTGGACATCGATGATGTGGCGTCCCGCGCACCCAGGCAACCGGCGAGCGCCGCGGCGCGCTGACGGGTCCGCTCGACGGGGGCTCTCTGCTTGCGTCTCAGGCTGGCAGTATTCCCGCGGGCCAGGCCGACTCTCTCCCTGCCGCTGCACTGGGAGGAGGTGGAGAGTGCGGCCGCCCGGAAAGACGCCGGCTCACTGATATACACGGCTGAGCATTTCTGGGTGGCATCGTCAAGCGAAGCTTGGCGATGGTCTTCTCAGGACCGAGTCAAACCATCGCCAATGCCTGCGCCCTTGACGATGCCACCCGGAGACACGAGACTCCCCGGAAGGAATCGGCATCCATCGTGATCCGGGTCATTCTTGCAGCAGGCGCTTGATCCAGGTGTCGAGCTCGTCGCGCTTGGGCGAGATTCTCAGGATGCCCTTCTTGTCGATCAGGTAGAGGGCGGGCGTGGCCTTGACGTCGTAGAGCGAATACGTTGCCCCGTTGCTTGCGGCCCTCTTGCCCACCAGATCGCGGACCGGATCGACGGGAGCATCGATCGCGAAGGGAAATGTGATCGCATGCGTGGCGACGAAAGTGTTCAGGTCGTCCTCCGTGACCTTTCTTCCCGTCCAACCTGCGTCCAGGCGCTGATGAATGGCGATCACCTGGAGCCCCTGCGAGCCGTACTCGTTGAGCAGCGTCTTCATACTCTCAAGGTCCGGCGTATAGTTCGGCAGCAGAACGCCGATTTGCAGCAGGACCACTTTGCCTCGATATTGCTCCAGCGTGACATTTTCCGCATTGATCCACTCATCCACGAACAAGCCCGGCGCCGGCTTGTTGAGCAACTCCCAGCCCTGTGGGAAGAGCTTGATTTCGAGGTCGTTCCCGTCCACGACGGCTTTGAACGATGTATGGCCGTAACCCTCGGCATACACACCGCCCGAGACCTCCTTGCCCCGAGGCAGCCCCTTCAGAACGTATCGGCCCCGGAGGTCTGTCGTATCCTGGAAGTCCTGTGTCCCGACACTCGTCCACACTCTCAGGCCGACCATCGGCTCATTCACCTCGTTTACGACCCGGCCGGACAACGTGCCGGTCCATTCCGTCTTACCCTCCGTGAAGCCGTAGAGAGGCTTCAGGGCCACGTCGCCCACGTCGATCGTGCTGCCCGGTTTAAGCTCCGGCAGCTTCACCCCGCCTTGGTATCCGGGTTTCTCCACGAATACTCTCATCGGAAGCCCAGCGGGTACGCCTGTGAACAGAAAGCGACCGTCATTCTCTATTGAAGTCCGCCAGAGGGTGTTCCTGGTGCTCTGCGAGCGCCCCTCCCCCAGTTCGATATCCAGTCTCGGCTCGACACCGCCGACACCGGCGCCGCTCGCATCAACGATCCGGCCAACGATTGAGACCAGGGGTTCGGCCACGATCTCCAGGAAGTTCGGCTCGCCGCTCGGCTTCCAAAAGAAGGCTCGCCCGAGCGTGCCGGCCTCGTCGAAGGCATAGCAGACTTCCAGGTCTCCGGGGAGCCAGAAAGGCTCCGGACAGGCGAAGATCCCGTCGTCATGCGTCTTGACGGGTTCCTCGGAGCTGAGCAGGACGGTGCCGCGAAGAGGCCTGTAGAGGCCGTCCACGAGGCAGCCCTGAATCCTGGGCCGGGCGGCAATCTCTATCGAGACAGTGAATTCCTTTGCGTCACTGGCGATGGCAAAATCCTTTGTGAACTGGGCCAATCTCCTGTCCTTCCAGCCGTGCACGTTAAGTTTGTATTGCCCGGCGCCAAGCCTGACGACGCACTGCCCCCTCTCATCCGTCCTGCCGGCGGCGACAGTCGTATCGGCCGTCGCTACTGTCATGTACTCCTCTTTCACGGGCTCTGCGCTTCTGAGATCCAGCACTGTCACCACTACGGGAATCCCTTCCTCCAGGTGGATCTCGACTGTCCTCGCAGGCGTCGCGCTGCCCACCTCCAGTTGCCCGACAGGCCGGCAGAACAGGCCCTGCTTGACGACGGATTCATAGGACACGGCTGCCGTGTAGATGCCTGGGGCCAGGTCCGTCATTTCGAACCGGCCCTCGCTATCTGTCGCACATCCGCTGCTGTACCCACTTTTCTCACTGGCACTGACAAAGAGCCCTCGCTTCTTGTAGGGTTGGCCGTGCAGGAGGACTTGTCCCCGCAGGGTTGCTCCCGGCGTCAGCTCGACCTGGACGTTCTGGCCCGGTCGCATCGGGTACATGTCGCCCCTAAAATTCTCGCGGCTGGAGTAATGAATGTAGTCGTCCCTGGAGACGTTCAGGTGCAGACGCGTGCTGGCCGGGATCTTGCCCAGTGTGAATTTCCCTTCAGCGTCCGTCCGGACCGCCAGTCCGTTCGTCCGGTCCATCTCAAAATAGGAATACTGCACTGGGACGCTCACTTGCAGCTCGGCCTCGACCAGTGCGCCCTCGATGGGCTTGCCGCCTGCGTCCACCACGGTTCCCGAGAATGCCGTCGGCTCCAGCAGCAGAACGTCGATCTTGCGCGGGTCTGCCTGGCGGTTGCTGCCCCAGTAGGGGCTGAACCAACCGATTGCGTACTGCGGATGCTCGAAGATAAGCGTGCGGTACTGATCCTTTTCGGGATTGGCGACCGGCAGCGGGCCGATCTCGAACCGGCCCTCGCGATCCGTTGTGGCAGTCAGCTCCCAGCCGTTGAATTCGGTCGGCATGGGCACCCATCCACGGAGGCAACTCCGCACGGCCACTCCCGCGATTGGTTCACCCGCCTGATTGCGCACTCTCCCTGCGTACATGACCGCCTCAACGACCTTTGCGGCAACCGGCGCAACGGGCGCATTCGGCTCCTGCTTTTCCTGAGCCGATGGCGTTTCCTCCACTGTTGCGAGCCTTGCCTGGATCGCCGTTATGGCGGCGGCGAACGGATTGTCGGGTTTGTCTTGCCCGTAAGTTTGGCTGAGCGATTGCAGGGGATTGAGGGCGCGGGCATCGCCGATCTTCGCCAGGTAATTGGCCGCGGCGATTTGACCCTTCGCCGTGCCGTGGGTCAGCATGTCCACCAATCCATCGATATTCCGTGCCGCGAACAGCTTGTCTGCCATCGCCGCTTGCGTCTCGTCAGACGGCGCTGGCGGGCTCGGCTCCAAATGAGCGGGCGGCTGCTCCTGCTTGATGGCGATTCGCTTGTCCGACTCATCTCTGGCTTGCCGCTTGATCAGAACGTCGGCACCGAACACGACAGCGATTATGATCAGTGCTGCTGCCGCCAGGATGCCCAGCCGTCGCAACTGCGTAACCTTGATCGTATCGCCGCCCGACAAATGCCTTTGCGGGGCGATTGTTGCGAGGCGTTCGATGATGTCGCCCTGCAGGTCTTCTGCCCGCCGGCCAATCGCATCGAAGGCTGAGAGAACGTCCTGCTCCTCTGCCGTCATCGAGTTATAGAGCCTGCGGCAGCCTTCACATTGCGCGAGGTGTAGACGCAGCGCATCCGCCTCGGGTTTTGCCAGCATGCCGAGCACCAGGGCGGCGATGGCCTCGCGACGGTCCGCACATGGAGTTTCCAGGGTCATGGTTCGTTCTCCCGGAGTATTTCATGAAGTTGCAGCCGTGCCCGGCTGAGGCGGCTTCGCACGGCGGTTTCGCTGATGCCGAGGGCCTGCGCGATGCCCCGGCAATCCCGCCCGTCGAGGTAGAACAGTGTGATCGGCTCGCGGTAGGTGTCCGGGAGCTTCGAGATTGCCTTGTGGATTCGCAGCACCCGCTTGTCCACGTGGTGCCGCTCGGCGGCGGCCTCTTGGGCGGCCTGGAGTTCTGTGGTTCGCCTGCGGTGATAGTCGATACACGTGCGGCGGGCAATCTGGAGCAGCCAGCCGCGGACCCGGCTGCGGTCCCGCAGGGTATCGAGCTTCGGCGAAGGCCTTGATGAACACGTCCTGCATGATATCCTCGCTCTCGTGGATATTCCGCGTGTGTGCCAGGCAGACCCCGAGCACGGCCGGCGCGTACGTCCGCACCAGCGATTCGGGCGTCAGCGACTCGGCTGCCCCGCCCGCCGGGCTGGCCCGATCCTCTTCCATCGGCTGTGCCTGGGCCACGAGGTCCCCTTTCTATCAACAGGACGGCGAAACCGCCGAATTGTGGCAAGAGCCGTAAGGATTTACAATTTACCATTCGCGATTTACGATTTGGCAATGGAATACCAGGGTGCGGGAACGAATTGTCGGTCGAAGATCGCAAATGGATTTACGAATCGCTCATTTTGATTTACTATTAATTCCAGCCTTGCACGGCATGCATAAATCGTAAATCGCAAATCGTAAATGGTAGATGGGAAAGCGCCATGACATACAAGATCTTCATGATTATCGGCGTGATCGTGGTAGCGGCGGGGTGGATCGCGTACGCCATCTGGGACTACAAGCAGCGACAGGAGGAGGAAAAGCAGCCGCCGAAGAAATCGGAACGGCTCCAGAAGACCCAGAGCGAGATCGCCGACTGGGCCAAACAGATGGCGCAGTTCAAAAAACCCACTCGTAAGCCCGATGCCGGAGGCGCGGACCGGAACAAGGAATGAGCACGATCGTCACTATAGCGAGGGACCCAATGCCCGCCCAGTTCCTGACGGAAGATTTCCTGCTGCAAACGAAGACCGCGAAAGTGCTTTTCCATGACCACGCGGCGAACATGCCGATTTTCGACTACCATTGCCATCTGCCGGCCCGGCAGATCGCCGCCGATCACCGCTTCGAGAATCTGACGCAGGCGTGGCTCCTCGGTGATCATTATAAACTGAGAGTGATGCGGGCCAACGGCGTGCCGGAGCGGTTCGTCACCGGCGACGCCGGCGACTACGAGAAATTTGAGAAGTGGGCCGAGACCGTCCCGTACTGCATCGGCAATCCGCTGTACCACTGGACGCACATGGAATTGCTCAAGCCGTTCGGGATTCGGGGCAAGCTCCTCGGGCCGAGGACGGCGAAGGAGATCTACGAAAGTTGCAGCGAGATGCTTCGCTCGCCGCAATTCAGTGTTCGCAGCATCATGCGGAAGATGAACGTGAAGCTCGTTTGTACGACGGAGGGCCCGCTCGATTCGCTGGAAGATCATCGCAAGATTCGCCATGACGGCTTTGAGATCAAGGTGCATACGGCGTGGCGGCCGGATCAGACGATGGCCGTCCAGACGCAGGACGCCGCGTCCCTCCAGAGGGTCAACGCGTTCATCGACAAGCTCGCTGAGCTGTGCAACCGGGAGATCGGCAGTTTTCAGGATTACATCGAGGCCCTGCGTCAGCGGCACGCGTATTTCCACGAGCACGGCTGCCGGCTCTCCGACCACGGCCTGGACACCGCCTACGCCGAGGATTACACCGACGCCGAGATCAAGGCCATCTTCTCGAAGATCCGGTCAAGCACGCCGCTGACCGAGCGCGAGGCGCAGCAGTTCAAATCCGCAATGATGTTCGAGCTCGGCCTGATGGACGCCGAGCGCGGCTGGGTCCAGCAGCTCCACATCGGCGCCCTACGAAACAACTGCACCCGGCTCTTCGAGCAGCTCGGACCCGACATCGGCTGCGATTCCATCGGCGACCTGGAGGTCGCGCGGCCGCTTGCGAAATTCCTCGACCGGCTGGACGCCCGCGGCAGGCTGCCCAAGACGATCCTCTACAACCTCAACCCGCGCGACAACGCCGTCTTCGCCACGATGGTCGGCAATTTCCAGGACGGCTCGACCCCCGGCAAGCTCCAGCACGGCTCCGCCTGGTGGTTCCTCGACCAGAAAAACGGCATGGAGGACCAGTTGCGCACCCTGGCCAACATGGGTCTGCTCAGCCGGTTCGTCGGCATGCTCACCGACTCGCGCAGCTTCCTGTCCTACCCCCGGCACGAGTACTTCCGCCGCGTCCTGTGCAACATGCTCGGCGGCGACGTCGAAGCCGGCCTGCTCCCCAACGACCTGACCCTGCTCGGCAAGATGGTCGAGGACATCAGCTACAACAACGCCCGAGCCTACTTCCCGATGCAATGCGACTGAGG